>Ga0209101_1001384_pt1 | contig 17938 bp, 17 predicted proteins | sample ConPoolayeCmetaG_FD_185481 | JGI IMG/M metagenome (GOLD analysis project Ga0209101, IMG submission 185481) | Hot spring microbial mat communities from California, USA to study Microbial Dark Matter (Phase II) - Cone Pool mat layer C metaG... ...
ATTGTGCCCCATCCTGCCCCCCGCTCCCCCGGTCGCGCGGCGGCCCGCCACCGACAACTTCACCGCCGGCGAGGTCGCGCCGCCGCTTGGGCATGAGGCTTGCCATTCCTTCATAAACCTGGTCCCTCGTCGCAGCTTTCCGATGCGGAACCCCATGGCCTCCCGGCAACCACGGCTAGTGGGACGTCCCTGGGCGCGATTTAACAGACGGTCGCTACCGGCGTTTGCCAGCCTTCCTGACCCCCGCTCCAGGGAAGACTCGCTGCCGCTGGCCGGCATCCCGCGCTGGCCTGTCACCGTGCGCGGCCGACCAGGGCGGCGGCGTGCGCCGGCAGATCACGAATACATTGATGGGACATAAGATAGGCTCCGGCTGCAGGGCAGTTTTGCCCCCGACGTGGTTTTTTGGCCCTGCTGGCGGCTAGCGGCGGGGCGGCGGGGTGCGGCGCGCCGCAAGTTCCGCCAACCGCTCGCGGATCCGCTTTTCCCACCCCTCCGCGGTGGGGTGGTAAAGCCGCAGGGAGGCGAGCTCCGGCGGCAGGCAGGCCATCCCCGATACCTTGCCCTCGAGGTTGTGGGCGTACTCGTACCCCTCCCCGTAGCCCAGCTGGCGCATCAGCTGGGTGGGGGCGTTGCGCAGGTGCAGGGGCACCGGGTAGGGCGGCCGCTGGCGCACGGCTTGTTGGGCGGCACTGTAGGCGGTGTACAAGGCGTTGGACTTGGGCGCCAGGGCGAGGTAGACGGCCGCCTGCGCCAGGGCGAGGGAGCCCTCGGGCAGGCCCACGTGTTCCACTGCGGCGGCGGCCGCGGCGGCCTGTTCCAGCGCCCGGGGGTCGGCCAGACCAACGTCCTCGGAGGCCACCCGCAGCAAGCGCCGGGCCAAAAAGCGTGGGTCGGCGCCCCCCTCCAGCATGCGCGCCAGCCAGTAGAGGGCGGCATCCACGTCGGAGTTGCGGATGGACTTGTGCAGCGCCGAGATGAGGTTGTAGTGCTCCTCCCCCTCCTTGTCGTACAGCGCCAACCGCCGCTGCGCCATGCGCACCACCAGCTCCCGGGTGATCTCGCCCCCTTGGGGCAGGGCCTGCGCCGCCAGCTCGAGGAGGTTCAAGGCGGCACGGGCATCGCCGGCCGCCGCTAGGACCACCGCCTCCTCGGCCGCCGGGTGGAGGGTGAGCCCGCGGCCCCCCAGACCCCGCTGGGGATCCTCCAGGGCCCGCCGCAGCAAGGTGCCAATGGCCTGGTCGTCCAAAGGCTCGAGGACGTACACCTTGACCCGGGAGAGCAGCGCGCGGTTGAGTTCGAAGGAGGGGTTCTCAGTGGTGGCGCCGATGAGGGTGATGTCGCCGGTTTCGATGAAGGGCAAAAACGCATCCTGCTGCGCCTTGTTGAAGCGGTGCACCTCATCCACGAACAGCACCGTCACCTGCCCGCTGGCGCGCCGGTGCCGGCGGGCGTGCTCCATGACCTCGCGGGCCTCCTTGACGCCCGCCGAGACCGCCGAGAACGCCACCAGCTCGGCGCCCACCGCCTGGGCCAGCAGCCGCGCCAGGGTTGTCTTGCCGCAGCCGGGAGGACCCCAGAATACCAGCGAGGGCAGTTCCCGCCGCGCGGCGATGGCGCGGAGCGCGCCGTGGGGACCGAGCAGAGCCTCCTGGCCCACCACTTCGTCCAGGGAGCGCGGGCGCAGCCGCTCCGCCAGTGGGGTGCCCGGCGGAAAGCCGGGGGGCTCAAAGAGCGGGGACGGCTCGTCCACGGCGCAGCAGCTCCACGCGCGCCAGAAGCTCCAGCAACTCCATGCGTTCTAGCGCTCTCAAAGGGCTTTCCGCCACCGCCACGGCGCCGTGGTGCAGCATCACCGCCACCGGGGTGCCCGCCAAGGTGGCCGCCGCCGCCTTCGCCAGCTCCTGGGAACCGGGGGGGTGGGGAGGGATCACTCCCACCGCCGCCAGCAGCACCTCCCCCTCCGCGAGCAACGACGGGTCGGGAGCCGGGTCAAAGGGCCACGCCAGGGTGAGCGCCAGCACCGCGGGGGGATGGGCGTGCACGATAGAAGCGATGCCGGCGACCCGGCGGTAGACCTCCAGGTGCAGCGCCACCTCGCTGGAGGCCTCGGGGGGCAACGGCCCGTCGAGCGACACACGCACCAGGGACAACCCTGCCAGTCGTCCCTTGGGGACGCCCCGGGGCGTCACCAGGACCGTCCCGTCGTCCAGCCGGCACGACAGGTTACCCTCGCGCCCACGCAGCAACCCCTGGCGCTCCAGCGCCGCCCCCACGGCGACCAGCTCAGCGCGCCGCCGGGCGTGCAAGACGGTCATGGCCGCCCCTTCGACGCGGCGCCCCCTGGCTCGCCGCCAGCCGCCTCGCCGCCGCACCCGTCGGCGCACACCAGCCGCCGCGCCGGCCAGCGCCCCTCCTCCCGCACCTCCGCCGGGCTCACGTAGCTGCCGCAGCGCTCGCAGCGCACCAGCTGCAGGGCGCCCATCGTCTCCTGCCGCTGGAGGTACTCCAACCGGCGCCGGCGCCCGAACCAGGAGGCGACACGCCAGATCACGTACAGCAACACCAGGAGGAAAACGGTACGCGTCACCGCCGCCGCCGCGCGATCTCCTGCTCCAGGGGAGTCAGGTCGGGAATCTCTTTGATCGTCGCCCGCAACGCCTTGAGCTTGGCCAGTTCCTCGGTCGCGCCGTCCAAATCGTTGAGGTCGAACAACCGCACCACCGCGGCGTTGTAACGGGATTGCCAGTGGGCCTCACTCATATCGGCGGCGCGGTCGAGCAACTCGATGGCTTTGGCCGGCTGGCCGGCCTCCCGGTAAGCCACGCCGAGATCGGTGATCACGTCGGGGGAGTCGTCGCGCACCGCCCGCGCCCTCTCGTAGTACTGGATCGCCTTGGGCCAGTTGGCCAGGTCGTACTGCACGTTCCCCATTTGCACCAGGTGCTCCCAGTTGCCGGGATCTGCAGCGAGCAGCCGCTCCAGTTCCCGCGCCATTTCCAGCAGCTGAGGGTCTGCGGCGGCCATGGCCCGGCCGCCGGCAGGGGGTTGCTGGGGCATGCCGGACAGCGGCGGCGCCCCGGGCACACCCGCGTGAGGGTCGCCTACCCCCATCGCCCCATCGTGTTGCGGCGCCGCGGGCTGCTGCTGGCCAACCGCGTACCCTAGAAAGAAACCGAGAAGGATCCCGGCCACCGCTGTGATCAGTGGATTCTTCAGCATCTTCTGCCTCGCTTCCCCACGCCTGCTGCCGTTCTCATGGGCACTCCCTCGTCGCCGGCGCTCACCCCGGCGCGGCCTTCGGGGCCCGCCCCACGGCGTACCCGGCACCGGGCCACTGCCTCCCCCACTCCTACGGCGCCACTTCGCGGCGGGCCACCCAGGTACCGGAAACCGGCCCGCCAGCCACCAGGTTGGTGGCGTCCCAGCGCCCCTCCAGTCGTTTCTCGTCCCCCCTACTCACCAGCCGGCCGGTGTACACGGCGACGAACCCCAGCTGGGCATCGATGCGCTCCAGGCGCACGTTCTGACCCACCAGCGTGCCCCGCAGCGAACCCTTCCACCCTCCCGCCAGGGAGTACACCCCGGTGAGGATGGTCCCCGATAACTCCAAATCGAAGGTGCCTTTCAACCCGCCGGGCTCAATGGCCACCTGCCAACGACCCGATACCTCATCGCTGGGTTTGCCGCCCGCCTCCAGGCGCGCAATCTCCGCCTGGAGTTGCTCCAAAGTACCGCGCCGGGCGGCGAGCGTCGCCCGCAGCTGCTGGCTGACGGCGATGGCCTGGGCCACCTCGGCCTCGGCCCGCCGCAGGTCCGCCACCCGCGAGGTGAAGCTGGCCATATCCTCGCCCTCGCGCTCGGCGCGCAGCAAATCGTCCCCCAGGCGCAGCAGCCGATCACTGGCGGCGCGCAGCTGGTCCTGGGCCTTCTCCAGTTCCGCCAAGTTGGCGGCCACCAACTTCTTCTCCACTTCGGCTTGCGCCTTGAACACCGGGAGGACGGGATCGCGAACCTGGGCGAGGGCAACCCCACCCAGAAGCGTCATCACCGTGGCAACGGCACTCGCCCGCATGGCTCACCCTCCTTCGCTGCGCTCCACCACCGCACAGCCCACCATGTCGCCCCATACGTTTACGGTTGTGCGCGCCATGTCGAGGATGCGGTCCACTCCGATGATATAGCCGATTCCCTCCAACGGCAGTCCCACGCTGCGCAACACGATGGCCATCATCACCAGGCCAGCCATGGGGATCCCCGCCGACCCCACGCCCGCCAGCATCGCTGTCAACAGCACGATCAACTGCTGGGTGATACTCAGCTGGATGCTGTACACCTGGGCGATGAACAACGCCGCCACGGCCTCGTACAAGGCCGTACCGTTCATGTTGATGGTCGCCCCCAACGGCAGCACGAAGGTGGCGATGGGGGGAGAAATCCCGGCGCGCTGGGTGGCGCAGGTCATGGAAAGGGGTAGCGTGGCGTTGGACGACGCCGTGGAAAAGGCGGTCAAGAGCGCCGGCGCAAAGGCCCGCGCATAGGCGCCGGGGGCGCGGCGCGCCACCCCCCAAACCAGCAGCGGGAGCACGACCACCGCCTGCAACGCCAACGCGGCGGCCACCGTCGCCAAATACCACGCGAGGGGCGCCAGCACCCCCAGCCCCACCTGCGCGATGGTACGCCCCAGAAGGGCGAACACGCCGATGGGGGCGAGGCGGATGATGGCGGAGGTCATCTTCATGAACAGCTCGAACCCCCCCTGTACGAAGTCCATCCACACGCGCCGGCGCTCCCCCTCCAAAAGCGTCAAGAAGACCCCCACCGCCAGGGCGAAGACGATCACCTGCAAGTAGTTGGAGGAGGCCATGGCGGCCACCGGGTTGTCGGGCACGATCCCCATCAGGATCTCGGCCACCGAGGTCTTGCCCTCCAACACCGACTGGGGAGCCTCCTTGAGGGGCAGAGAAACCCCCTTGCCCGGCTGGAGGAGGTTCACCAGCACGAGCCCGATGACCACCGCCGTAGCATTGGTAAAAAGATAATAAAAGAAGGTCTTGGCGCCGATCCTGCCCACCCCCCGCAGGTTCCCGATGGACGCCACCCCGGCCGCCAGGGAAAAGGTGATCAAAGGGATAATAATGAGTTTCAATAACTTCAAGAAGATATCGCCGAAAAACCCGAGGGCCAACGTGGCCTCGGGCCACAGCGCCCCGCTGACTAACCCCAGCACCATGGCCGCGAAAATCTGCCAGTGCAGCACGCGCCAAAACCCCTTCGCCACGCTCTCGCCCCCTGGGCGCCAACACTAGCACAGGCCTTCCGGCTCTTGCGACCGGAAGGGGTCAACCTCTTCGGTGGCCGCTCGTCTCTCTCGCCGTGGCGATACCTTTAACGTTGCGGGGGGCGGTGACGGTGGGGGCGGTGATGGTGGCCGCACTGCTGAGTGGGGTGTTCCCTGCTTTGCCGTCCCAGCCGGAAACCCTGCGGGTTCGCCGCCACCTTGAGCGCGGCGAGGCGCCAGTGCCTTTCCACCCCCGGGATGTGGAGGTGGGGGATGCCACCGTCAGCTACGCCAACGTGGAGTTTACCAGCGTGGGTGAGTACATGGTGTGGTTCGAGCAAACCACCGATGGCAGCGGCCGCGGAACCGTCTGGCACTGCCGCGTCGATCCCCTCAGCGGTGAGCTGATACCCTGGGACGGCAAGGGGTTTCGGGCGTTCGACTCGTACCTGTGGGCGCGCGCTAACCCCGGCCGCGACGCCCGTGGACCGTACTACGTGGGTGCCGACCGCCAAGGCCGCTTGGTGCGAGTGCGACCCACCGGCGCCACCAGCGGGGAGTTGGAGGTGCTCTCCGCTGCTGCCGACCTCTTGCGCCGGGCCATCTATCCCGCTGATTTGCCCCAACGGGAACACGGCCTGCTGTACTGGATTGTCAACGAGGCGGTGCCCGGCGGCGGCTACGATACCCAGAACCGTAACCACTGGTTCGAACTTCGTTTCATGGACCTGGCCCAGCCCACCGTGGAGTACACCATCGAGCGCCAAGCCCGACCGGCCTTGGGGTTTGCCCCGATGGACTTTGGGTTCGCCCGCTTCGTGCGCGGCGAGGAGGCCATCACCTACGGAGCCCGCGACGCCTGCGGTCGGGTTCTGGTCCGAGAGTTTCTCATCCCCTCGGGAGTTTCGCGGGATGTCACCGACACCAACCACAGTCACGTGGATCCCTACGGTTTCCGGCTCGGTGAACACCACCTCCTCCTCACCGGGCTCGACGGTACCGCCACGAGTATGCTGTACACGCGCCGCGCCGACCAACGTTGGTTCGTACCCACCGAGAGCATCACCCCCCCTGCGTCGTCCCTTCTCGATCCCGCCTTGGCACAGTCCCACGAGCCGATCCATTTCTCCGGGCAGCTCTTTACCACCTACCAGGTGAATGAGAGAGGCGCTGGGTTTTACGAGACCGCCCTGGGACAGCCCGGGGAAATCTGGCTCGCCACGCTGCGGGTGCGCCCCCAACGGCAGTGGCGGCTGTCCGTACCCCAGGGCCTTGCCGTTGCCGAACCCGAGCCTTTCCTTGGCGACGGTCGGGTGTGGGTTTTTTACAGCGCCGCCCAACCCGGACAAACACCCACCCGGACACGCTGGGCGCTGCGCCGCTGCGACACCCCCCTGGCTCGCTAGGCCTCACCCCCAGCGGCCCGACCACCGGGCCGCTGGGCCCTCCCCCAGGTGAGGGTATGCTTGGCCCATGCCCATTGTGGAGTCTCGTCAGCCAGCCATTCGCGTCACCCTGCTCCCCCGGGACACCAACCCCCACGGGACGATCTTCGGGGGCATCATCCTCTCCTACATCGACCAGGCGGGGGCCATCGAGGCGCACCTGCACGGCGCCGCCAGGGTGGTCACCGTGGCCATGGAAAAGGTGGAGTTCCACCAGCCGGTGTACATGGGCGATGTGGTGTCGTTTTACGGCGAGCTGGTGCGCATCGGCACCACCTCCGTTACCGTGCGCGTGCGCGTGGAGGCCCAGCGCCTGCAAAGCGAGGCCGCTCCCCGGCGAGTCACCGACGCTGTCATCACCTACGTCAACGTGGACGAAGGCGGGCGCCCCACCCCCATCGTCAAGGCGGCCGGGTAGTCAAAGCGCCGGCGCTCACCCGCGCCACCGGTGCCCCTGGCCTGCAACCGCCCGGCTACAATGGCGCCGTGATCTCGCCGTTCCTTCCCTGGGCGCCCCTACCCTTTGCCGCTGCCAGCCCCCTGGGGCCGTGGTCGTTCGCCCGTTCCGGCCTCGTTTCCTGCGACCCCGGCGTGCCTGGGCGGCCCCCGCGGCTCCCCCGGGGCTGGCCGCGGCGATCGCCATGACGGGACCTTCGCTGCCCCTGGTGCTGGCGTCGTCCTCCCCGCGGCGACGGGAGCTGCTCGCTCGCCTGGGTTTGGCGGTGAGCTACGCGGTCCTTGAGGTGGACGAATCCCGCCGGCCCGGTGAACCGCCGGCCGTTCACGTGCAACGTATCGCCTCCGCCAAGGCCCGGGCCGCGGCGGCCCTACACCCCCACGCCGCGGTGCTGGCGGCGGATACCTCGGTGGTGTTGGGCGACGAGGTCTTCGGCAAACCCCGCCACCCCGCCGACGCCGCTCGCATTCTCACTCTGCTGCGGGGGCGGGCCCATATTGTCCTCACTGCCACCACGCTGATGTGGTCGGGGCAGGAGGTTTCCCACCTGGAGGCCGCCAAAGTGACTTTCGCCAACTTCTCCGACGAGCTCCTGCACTGGTACGTGGCCACCGGCGAGGGGGACGACAAGGCCGGCGCCTACGCGGTGCAGGGCAAGGGGGCGATCCTGGTGGCGCGGGTGGAGGGCAACGTGCAAGGGGTGGTAGGCCTGCCCCTGGCCCGCCTCCCGGGTCTGTTCGCTGCCCTCGGCCTGCGCTTGCAACGCCAGGGAGAGGGTCTGGTGGTGCGCCCCGCCGGTGGGGCCGCCCTCCTTCCCCGCGCAGGACCAGCGCCCTGGGATTAACTCGCAAACTCGCCACCCTCTGGCGCGCCGCGCGGGACAGCGGGCACTTTTGGAAGCGGCTCGCCGCCGAATTCCTGCTCCAGACCGGCACCACCACCCTCTTCTCGATCCGCCGCCCGGGGTACACGTTGACCTACTTCCCCACCTCGTTTTCCACCACACTCTTTCTCGACCCCGCCGCGCGCCTGGACGACGAGCTCCTCCTCGCCGCCTACCTGCGGCCCGGCGACGTGGTGGTGGACGTGGGCAGCAACATTGGAACCCACGCCCTCGCTGCGGCCCGCCAGGTGGGAGAGGAAGGCGCGGTTTTTGCCATCGAGCCCCACCCGCGGGTGTTCACCTATCTGCAAGAAAACGTGCGGCGAAACCAGTTCACCAACATCACCACCTTCAACCTGGCCATCGGTGACCACGAGGGAGAGGTGGGCTTCAGCGACCGCTGGGAGGACGACGAGAACGCGATCCTGCCAGGAGGGCACGCACCCCTGCACGTCCCCTTGTGCCGGCTCGACACCCTCGCCCCGGCGGTTCCCCACCCCATCGCCCTGCTCAAGATCGACGTGGAGGGGTACGAGCTTCCGGTCCTGCGCGGCGCCTGGGCCACGCTGGCGCGGGTGGAGGCGGTGCTCTACGAAGCCTGCGAGGAGCACTGCATGCGCTGCGGGTACACCCTGGAGAATATTCGTTTTCTCCCTGAGGAACCGGGGTTTACCAGCTACTGGCTGCGACCTCGCGAGCACCTTTTTGCGCCGCTGCCCACCCCTTGGCCCCCCTTGGGGTGCTGCAACCTGCTGGCGCTGCGCGATGCGGCGCGCTTCTCGGCTCGCACCGGGTGGACCGTGGAGTCACCGCGCGTTGCCCCTTGAGCGGGGCGGAGGAGGCCCTTCTCGCCCCTTCAGTCGCCGTGCTTGATGGGCTCGCCCAGCTCGGCCAGGCGAAAGTTGGCGAAGATGTGGTGCCCGTTGAAATCCAGCACGCGCACGTCTTCACTGCCCGCCAGGTCGCGGGCGATCACCTGGAAAGGAACCCCGTACAGCTCCCTGGTGCGCTCCACCGACACCTCGTAGGCAATGAACTTTTCGATCCCCTTGTGTTTGAGCTTCTCCACCAGCCGCGGGTCGGTCACGCTCGCAAAGGTGGTCAGGATCAGAATTGGCCCCGTTCCCGTGAACACCAGATACGCGCGCATCGCCTCACCCCCTTCGCCGGGTCCGGCGTCGTGCTCTCAGCAACACAATCGGCCGCGGCCCGTGCCATGTCAATCTCCCCGCGCGCCGGCGTTGGCCCTCGGCGCCGGTTCATCCCTGTCCTATACTCGTCACCGCGAGCGCGCCCATGGCCGAATGGCGAACAGCTTCGTTCTTCCTGCTGACGGCGCTGGCGGTTGCCCTCCCCGCGGGCGGCGCCCGCTTCAACTTCACGTTCTACACCAACAGCGAGGGGTTACCGCAGCGGCAGGTCATGGCCATCGCCCAGGACCCGCGCGGGTACCTATGGGTGGGCACCTACGGCGGGCTCTCCCGGTTCAACGGGCGCACCTTCACCACCCTGCGCACCCAGGACGGCCTCAGCAGCAACACCGTACAGGATATTGTCAGTGACCGCGACGGCACCCTCTGGGTGGCCACTTCCGGGGGTGGTGTCTGTCGCCTGGCCTACCCCCGTGTCCAGCGGTGCTTTCGCGCCCCTCACGACCTGCCCAGCAACGACGTCATGAGCCTCGCCGCCGATGGCGAGGGAGGAGTTTGGGTGGGCACCTTCGCCGGGATTACCCGCCTCTCGCGGACCGGGATGCTCGCCACCTTCGACCGCGCCGGTGACTCCCCTTTGCGCAACGTGTGGGTGCTGCGAAACATTGCCGGCCGGTTCCTAGCCGGTTATGAAGGGGGCCTGGCCCACTGGCAAGGGCAGCGCTGGGAAAGGGTCTTGACCAACGTGCCCAACACCACCGTGCGAGGGCTGGCGGTGACCAGCGCCGGGGTGTGGGTGGGCACCGAGGCGGGTCTCTTCCGAGCCCCCCCCGAGGGCGATCTCATGCGCACTGTCGCGGTCTTGCCGCGCGCCTTCATCCAAGACTTGACCGCCATCGGCGATACGCTCTGGGTAGCGTCCCGTAGTGGTTTGTTCCGCATCGACCAGAGGGGTGTGATGCGCCTGGGCCACGGCGAAGGGTTGCAGGCCGAAGTCATTCACCGCGTGGTCGGCGACCGGGAAGGAAACCTGTGGTTCGGCACCGACGAGGGTCTCGGCAAACTGGTGCCCGGTCCCTTCACCACCCTCACCCCCGCCGACGGGCTACCCCACCCGTTCGTGCGCGCCATCTCCGAGGACCGCCAGGGGCGGCTGTGGGTAGGCACCCGCAACGGGGTGCTGATTCTGGATCGCGATAAAGCTCGCGCGCTGCCCGGCTCGGCTCTCCCCGGCCCCCGGGTGTACGCCTTCCTGCCCCGCGACGACGGCACCGTCTGGGCAGGCACACTGGGCGGTGTGGCGGTGCTGCGGCACGGGCGCGTGGAGCGCGTCATCACCGCCCGCGACGGGCTTCCTGCCAACGCCGTGTACGGGCTGGCGCCGGCGCCGGACAACGCCGTGTGGGTGGCGACCTGGGCGGGGATGGCGCTGGTCCAGAAAGGTGGGTGTCTTCCCCTGCCCACCGAGATCGCGGCGCTGCGCGCCCTGTCGCTGGCGGTGGACAGCGATGGCACCCTCTGGCTCGCCCTGCGGGACGGCGGGGCGGCGCGCCTGGATCGCCACTGGCGGGTGGAGTACCTCCCCGCCTCCGCAGGGTTCACCGATCAGGTGATCTGGTGCATCGCCAGGCGGGGCGAGGAGATATGGCTTGCAACCAACGGGGATGGCGCACTGCGCGTGCGCGGCGGCAGCGTGGAGCGTTGGGATCGGCGGCGGGGGTTGGTGGACGACTTCGTCTGGCAAGTCCTCCCGGACCGCCAGGGGCGGGTGTGGATGTACACCTCCCAAGGGCTCGCTCGCCTGGAAGGGGAAACCCTGCGCCACTTCGATCTGGGCGATGGCCTGCCGGATTTGGAAGGCACCGCCAACGCCGCCTGGGAAGACGCCCAAGGTGTCCTGTGGTTTGGCACCGCCGTGGGTCTGGCGCGGTACGACCCGGCGCAAGACCCCCCACGCACCGACCCACCACCCATCCTCCTGGAGGCGGCGGAAGGGCTGGATGGGACGGAGCTCCAGCCGGGTGCCACCCTACCCGCCCGCCAGGGGACCATCGCTTTTCGCCTGGCGAGCTTGAGCTTCCGCAACGAACGGGCCACCCGATTCTCCTACCGCCTGTTGCCGGTACAACCCCAGTGGTCCCCCTCCACCCAGGATTGGGAAATTCGCTACGCCTCCCTAGGGGCGGGCCGCTACCGTTTTGAAGCGGTGGCCGTGGGCGCCGATGGCAGCCGCTCTTCAGTGCCGGCGGTATTCCCCTTCGCGGTGGCCGCCCCGTGGTGGCGGACCCTCTGGGCGTGGGGGGGCGCGCTACTGGTGGGCCTTGGGGCGGCGTGGGGGTGGGCGCGCTGGCGCATCTCCAGCTCCCGGGCGTTGGCGACTCGGCTTGAGGCCGAGGTGGCGGCCCGCACCGCCGAACTGGCAAGTAAGCAAAAGGAGCTGCAGTGGCTGGCGGCCACGGATGAACTCACGGGCCTGGCCAACCGCCGCCGCTTCTTCGAAGTGGCCCGGCACGAGCTGCAACGCCTGTCGCGCTCGCCGGCGCCGGCGCGCCTGACCCTTTTGCTGTTGGATCTGGACGGTTTCAAAGGTATCAACGACACCCTCGGCCACAACGCCGGCGACGCTGTGCTGCGTGCCGTTGGGAATACACTCAAAAGCGCGGTGCGCGCCACCGACACGGTGGCCCGGTTCGGGGGCGACGAGTTCGCCGTCATCCTCCCCATGACCGACCGCCAGGGCGCCACCCAGGTGGCCGCCAAGTTGATCCGCGCCGTGCAGGAACTGCGTGTGCCGTGGGAGGGCCGGCAGCTCTCGGTCTCGCTGTCGGTGGGTCTGGCGGTGGTGGCACCCTCGGCGGTGTTCCACGAGCAGGAGGTGACGAGCCTGGTGCAGCGCGCCGACGTGGCGCTGTACGCGGCCAAGCGGCGGGGCGGCAGCTGCGTGTTGGACGACAGCGAAACCTGGGCGTGAGACGGTTGGGGCTTGCGCGCCGCGCTGCACCCTCGCCGCGGCTGACTCCCGTCCTGAGGGGCGCTTCCGCCGGGGGCAACCCTTGCCGCCTCCGCTCCCTGGGAGGGGGAAGCGCCAGACTATTCCAAGGGTCCCTCCTTGAGCAGCGCGGAAAACGCCTTGAAGGCGGGATGGTTCTTGTCCCGCGCCCACTCGAACCCCACCGATTCGTGGTTGGTGAGCACCGCCCCCGCCCGCTGCATGCGCTCCAGGGCGTGGCGGCGGTACTCCTCACCGCGGCTGGAGACGGCGTCCCAGCACAGGTGCACCTGCCAGCCGGTGCGCAGGAGCTCGATGACCGTCTGCATGACGCACACGTGCGCCTCAATCCCCGCCACCACCACCTGCCGCTGCTCCACCGGCACAGGAGCACAGACCTCGTTCAAGGCGGTCATAAACGACGCCTCACCGCAACACCCAAACGACACCTTCTCCACGAAGCGCTTGGGGACGGTTAGCGCGTTAAACGCCCCGCGCACCTGCGGGTGGGTGACCCCCAAACCCCGCGGGTACTGCTCGGTGAGCACCACCGGGACGCCGAACAGCTCGGCCATGCGCAGCAGGCGCACGGCCACCTTGATGACCATGGCCGAGCGGTGCGCCATCTCCATGATCTTGCCCTGCAGGTCGATCACCACCAACACACTGCGCGATACAGTCAACAGTTCCACGTCACCCTCCCTCATCCTCTTCGCCGCCTTTAGCGCACGCGCAACAAAAACGCGCCGCGCAACACTCGAACCACCTCCAACCCTTGAGCGTCCACCACGCGGCGCGGGGGCGCTTCCAGCACCGCCAACGCCCCAGCCGGGAGCACCCCCAGCGAGCGCGCCAGCGCCAGCGCCTCCAGGCCCAACCCCCAGCGGGCAAAGGGCGGATCGCACCAGCACAGGGGAAAGCGTTCCCCCTGGCGAGCCAGCCGCTTTAGGGCGGTGTCGGCGGGCGCCGTGACCACCTCGGCTCGCCCGAGGGCTTGCAAAAGCGCCAAGTTTCTCCGCAGCAGATCCAGCGACCGTCCCTCGCACTCCACCAGCACCGCCCGAGCAGCCCCCCGCGACAGCGCCTCCAGGGCGTTCACGCCGGTTCCGGCGAACAGATCCAGGAAGTTCACCCCGCCCAGGTGCGGCGCCAGCACCGCAAAGGCCTGCTCGCGCAGCACGTCGGGGGTGGGGCGAAGATCCTCGCCGCGCCGCGGCCCTTGCACCTTTCGGCGCGCCCACTCCCCGCCGGTGATCCTCACGGCGCCACTCGTTTCACCGCCCGGCGGCGCAGCTCCTCCACGGTGAAGTACTCGCTCACCGGTCCGATTTCCAGTTGCACCAGCACGCCCCCTGACGACGGCAGCAACGCCGCCACTCGCCCCTCCCGGCCGTCCGCCAGCCGGATCCGCTCGCCCACCACCGGATCCCACGAGCTGAAGTCTTCAGCCCCGGGGGGAGTCTGCTGGATGCGCCGCTGCAGCTCATCCAGCACCCTCTCCAGCCGCGCGGCGGCGAGCGTGCGTACCGCGGTGTGGGGCACGGTCACCACCAACGGCGGCCTGCCGGGCGGCGCCAGGCGAAACTCCGACGTGCCGCCCTTGAGGGCGTCCGGCCACGGCGGCTGCCGCTCCAGCTCGCCGTAGCATTCCTCCACCACCTGCGCCAGCACCGCGTACTCCACCTCGTCCAGGCGCACCCCGGTGATCTCCGGCTCGCCTCCCCCGGTGCGGCGCGCCAGCACCGCCATGCGGTCGCGGAACACGCTCACCCGCACCGTCCCCTGCTCGCTCACCGTCACCCGCTCCACCAGGTAGGTGGGAGGCGCAAGGGCCGCGATGGCCAGGACGAGCCCGATCATCGCCTGGGCGCCTCCCCCTGGGTGGCGAGGGCAAAGGCCAGCGCCTGGTGGGGCTCGATATCCCCGTCCACGAGGGCGGCCCGGGTGCGCCGGAGCGCCTCGCCCACCGCCGGACCCGGAGGCATCCCCGCCGCCACAAGGTCTGCGCCGCTGATCGGCAGAGGATCCCGGCGCACGAGGGAAAGCGCTCGGTGCAGCCGCGACCTCGCCTCCTCGCCGGCGGTGGCCATGGCCACCAGCGCCAGCGCGCTGGGCGCCCGCTCCACCGCGGCCAACACCTTGGAGATCCTCGTCGCCGTACCCCGCGCCGCGGCGGCCAGCAGCTTCTCCACCTCGGCGCGGGCCGCGAGAATACTCCGCGCCAGCTCGCCGCTGAGCGCAAGTCTTTCCACGATCTGGGCGCTGGCCTCCTCGCCGCCGCGAAACGCCAGCGCCGCCAGGAAGACGTGCCAGCGGGGTCCCCCGTACACGCCCTCCAGGGCGGCCCAGGTGAGGAGCGCCTCCAGCTCGTAAAGTAGGCGCTTGAGCGACACGTTCCAGCGCGCCCCGGGAATCACCTCGCCCAGCACGCCCAGGCGATCCAGCTCACCCAGAGCGCTGGCGACGTTCACCTCGTCGAGCAAATCCTGAAGCTCATCCCGCAGGCGACCGCTGGACAGGCGCGTGAACACCTTCTCCTCCACGGCGATACGCACCAGGTGGCGGGTCTCGGCGGCAATCTCGAACCCCAGGCGGACGGCAAAGCGCACGGCCCGGATGGCGCGCGTTGGGTCGTCCAGGAAAGACAGCGAGTGCAGCACGCGGATCTGGCGGCGCTGCAAGTCCTTCTGGCCGCCGAAGTAGTCCAACAGCTCGCCAAAGTGGCCGCGGTTGAGGGCAATGGCCATGGCGTTGATGGTGAAGTCGCGCCGGTAGAGATCCTGGCGCAGCGCCGAGCTCACCACTTCGGGGAGCGACGCGGGAGTGCGGTAGAACTCCGTGCGCGCCGTGGCCACATCGATGCGCACCCCCCCCGGCAGCTGCACCGCGGCGGTGAGGAACGGCTCGTGGGGATGGTAGCGTCCGCCCAGTCGCTCCACCAACGCCCCGGCCACCATCAAGCCGTTTCCCTCCACCACCACGTCGCAGTCCTCCAGGGGACGCCCCAGGAGGGTGTCCCGCACCGCCCCGCCCACCAGGAACGCCCGCATCCCCATCTCGTTGGACACCTCGCCCAGCACCTCCAGCGGCTCCTGCAACCCGGGGGGTAACCCCCGCCGGAGACGATGCTCCACGTTATGGGTGACCAGGCGCGCCCCGGCGACGCGGCGGTCCACCCGCCCACCCTCGTCCAGCTGGCGCTGGTACAGCCGCCGGAACAAATCCATGCGGGTGACGGCGCCAAGACCGTCGGGCAGCTGGACCACCAACAGCCGCGTTTGCTCCTCCATGAACGCCCGCTCCACCTCCTCCACGGTGGCACTGCCGGGCACCACTGGGACGTGGGGACGCATCACGGTGGTCACCGCCTTCTCCCGCAGACCCTGGGCCAGCGCCTGGTCTAAGACCTGGCGCGTGACCATCCCGATGAGGGCGCCCTCCCGCTCCACCGGCATGGCGTTGATGCGCAGCCGCAGCATGCGGTCCTTGGCGCGCTCCACCGTGTCAGCGGCATCGCAGGTATGCAGGTACGGGGTGGCAATGCTGGCTGCCGTCACCGCCGCCGACACCATGCGGGTGATCTCCGCCAGCAGCCCCTGGGCCACCTCGACGGCGCTGCGCTGGCGCACGCGGGCGCCGGCGGCGGTGGCGTGGCCACCTCCACCGATGGTCGCCAGCAACCGCCCGGCGTCCACCAGAGAGGTAGAGGAGCGAGCGATCACCACCAGCTGGGGGGGCACCTCGAGAATCGCCACAACCACCGGCACATCAAAAATTTCCGCCCACCGGTGAACCACGTACGACGCCTCCTCCACCCCCTCGTCGGGGCGCACGGTGGTGATCGCCACCCGCACCCCGCCGATCACGTGCTCCACCGCCCCCTCCACCAGGCGGTTGAGCAGGTCCAGCTGCCCGGGCTCCAGCGGCCGCAGGACGTAGCGACGCACCCATTCCAGGCGGCCGCCGTGCTCCAGCAGCCACGCCACCGCATGGGCGTCCGCCGCCGTCGTATCCTGGTACGTCAGCCCGCCGGTATCCTCGTACACCCCCATGAGCATCAGCGAAGCGGTGGCAGGGTCGGGGGACACCCCACGACGCCGCAGCTCCTCCACCAAGACCGTGCACGTCGAAGCGGCCTCCGAGGTCAGCCGCGTCATCGCCGGGATGGGGTCCTCCGGCAGAGGGTGATGATCGATGATGGTGATCGGGCAGCCGGCAGCCAGGAGAAGCTCGCCCACCTCGCCCAGCCGCCGCGCCGACGAACAGTCCACCACGATCGCCGATTCGATCCTGGCGCGCCGCAAATCGCGCACCCTCACCTCCGGCAGCCGGAGACCTTCGGCGGTGAGAAATCTGCGGACCGCCACTTCCTGGGAGCCGGCGAACACCAGTCGAGCCGCCGGGTCGAGCAGACGTGCCCCCGCCATGGCTCCCAGGGCGTCGAAGTCGGCCCCCAAATGGGACGTGACGATACGCACTGATGGTAGTCTAGCCCGGACGCTACACTACGGTGTGCGGGGTCGGACGCCTGGACCGTCCCCGGGAAAGGAGTCTGGCGTGCGCAGTCCTGTCCTTGTCGTCCTCGGCGCTTTCACCGCCCTCGCCATGGTGGCTGCGGGGGCGGACGAGCCCCTGTCGTACGCTGCTGCCATCCGCCCCATCTTTGAGAAGGAGTGCGGCGACTGCCACGGATCCAAGCGGCCCAAAAAGGGCCTCGACCTGCTAGGAGCCGGTGCTGTGGCCGCCATGCTGGACCGCCCCTCCCAGAGCGAGCCGCAGGTGGTGCTCCTCAAGGCCGGCGACCCGGCGGCGTCCTACCTGTGGCGCAAGCTCGCCCACACCCACGTCGAAGGCAAGGGGATGCCCCGCGGTCTCTTCACAGCCACCAAGCTTCCCCAGGAGCAGATCGACCTGGTGGCGCGCTGGATCGAGCAGGGGGCCAGGCCCTAGCGGCCCCACAGCAGTCGCCCGACGCCGCGCAGCGAGAGAACTTCGGTGGGAGAGGCCATCGCGGCGAGTACCGACTTGACCCGCGCGCGGGCGGGTGCCGACGCCTCCACGCGGCGCACCAGGGCATCGACCAGCCAGGGCCACCCCAGCAGGCGCTCGCCCCAGCGATAGGCGGCGAACTCCCGGGCGAACCGGCGCCGGAGCAGCTGCCGGTAGGGGAGCGTCGGGTTCCGCCCCGCCTGGGTCACCAGCGCCTGGGCGGCCAAGAGCCCGCTCTCCAGCGCCGAGCCGATCCCCTCCCCCGAAAACGGCCGCGTCAACCCCGCCGCCTCGCCCACCGCCAGCACGTTGCCCCGCGCCGTGACGAGCCGCGGGAACGAGGACTGCAGCGGTGCCCCGCGCACCACCTCCATCGCCTCCACGGCCCCCAGCTCCCGCGCAAAGCCGCGCGCCTCCTCCACCAGCGAGGGGTCGCCGGGGCGGCTAGAGAAAACCCCGCACCCCAGGTTGAACACGCCGTCGCCCAAGGGAAACGCCCAGTAATACCCCCGCGGCAGGCGCCCGCGCTTGAACGCGATCACCAGCTCATCGCGGGCCAAGCCAGGAAGGCGCAGGTAGCCTCGCACCGCCGCCCCCGCCCGCGGCGCCACCCCCAGCCCGGCCCGGAGGCGGGGTTGCGGCGAGGCCCCCGTGGCCAGCACGAACCAGCGCGCCTCCACCGTCAGTGCGGCCACCGGCTCCGGCCCCGCAAAAACCGCGGCCCGCCAACGCCCCTCCTCCCC
>Ga0209101_1001385_pt1 | contig 17931 bp, 19 predicted proteins | sample ConPoolayeCmetaG_FD_185481 | JGI IMG/M metagenome (GOLD analysis project Ga0209101, IMG submission 185481) | Hot spring microbial mat communities from California, USA to study Microbial Dark Matter (Phase II) - Cone Pool mat layer C metaG... ...
CTGGCTGGCACAGAGCGAGCCGGCCCCGACGGTGCGCCAGCCTGAACCGGGGGCGGCCATCGCCCCAGAGCCGGCAGCCGCTCCGCCCCCTCCCCCGCCCGGACGCCCGGCCACCGGCCTCGATGCTCCGGTCACCACCCTGCCCGGCATCAGCAGCGCCTATGCCGCCCGGTTGCAACGGCTGGGCATCGCCAGGGTGGGCGACCTGCTCTATCACTTTCCCCACCGCTACGACGACTATTCCACCCTCAAGCCGATCAACCGCCTGGAATATGGGGAAGAGACCACCGTCATCGGCACGATCTGGGAGACCAAAACCCGTCAGACGCGGAGCGGAGCGGCCATCGTCAGCAGCATCATCGCCGATGCCTCTGGAACGATCGAGGCTGTGTGGTTCAACCAACCCTACCTGACCCGTCAGTTGCGGGCCGGCCGGCGCATTGTGCTGAGCGGCAAGGTGGACGAATACCTGGGACGGCTCATCCTGCGCTCGCCGGTCTGGGAGCCGCTGGAACAGGAGCTGATCCACACCGCCCGACTGGTGCCGGTCTATCCTCTGACCGGCGGCATCACCGGCCGCTGGTTGCGGCGGATCATCAAGCGGGTGGTGGACTATTGGACCCCCCGGTTGCCGGATCATCTGCCCGAAAGGGTGCGCTCGCGGGCCGGCCTGATGGACCTGCCCACCGCCATCCGGCAGATCCACTTTCCCGACAGCCAGCAGTTGGCCCAGGAGGCTCGACGCCGCCTTTCCTTTGACGAATTCTTTTTCATCCAGTTGGGCCTGCTCCACCGGCGGCACAGCTGGCAGAACCAGGAAGGGACTCCCCTGCCCATCCAGCGTCCCCTGTTGGACCAGTTCCTGCACTCGCTGCCGTTCGAGCTCACCGCCGCCCAGCAACGCAGCATGGACCACATCCTGCACGACCTGGCCCAACCCCAACCTATGAGCCGCCTGTTGCAGGGCGATGTCGGTTCCGGCAAGACGGTCGTCGCCACCGCGGCCATGTTGATGGCCGTGGCCGCCGGCAAACAGGCCGCGCTGATGGCCCCCACCGAGATCCTGGCCGAGCAACACCACCGCACCATCTCGGAGCTGCTGGCCGGTTCGCCGGGTTGGAGCCTGGGCCGGCCGATCTCGGTGGTGCTGCTCACCGGCAGCCTGAGCCAGGCCGGGCGCCGCCAGGCCTGTACCGCCATCGCCGCCGGCCAGGCCGACATCGTCGTCGGCACCCATGCCCTGATCCAGCGGCATGTCACCTTCCACGATCTGGCGCTGGTGATCGTGGATGAGCAGCATCGCTTCGGCGTGGTCCAGCGAGGTGCCCTGCGGAGCAAAGGCCATGCGCCGCATGTGCTGGTGATGAGCGCCACCCCCATCCCCCGCAGCCTGGCCCTGACCCTCTATGGCGACCTGGACCTGTCGGTGATGGATGAGCTGCCGCCCGGCCGCCGACCGATTGAGACCCGCTGGCTGCTGCCCCGTGAGCGAGAACGGGCCTACACCTTCCTGCGCAGTCAGATCGAAAAAGGACGACAGGCCTTTATCCTCTACCCCCTCATCGAAGAGTCGGACAAAGTGCAAGCCCGCGCCGCCGTGGAGGAGTATGAACGTCTGCAGCACACCGTCTTCCCTGACCTGCGGCTGGGGTTGCTCCACGGGCGGATGAAAGCCAGGGAGAAGGACGAAGTCATGGCCCGCTTCCGCCAGGGCGAGATAGACATCCTGGTCTCTACCTCGGTGATCGAAGTCGGGATTGACGTGCCCAACGCCACGGTGATGCTGGTCGAGGGGGCCGACCGCTTTGGCCTGGCCCAACTGCATCAATTCCGGGGACGGGTGGGCCGGGGCGCACACCAGTCCTATTGCCTGCTCTTGTCAGATGCCGCTTCGCCGGACGATCCCCAGACGAAAACGACGTGGGAGCGGTTGAAAGCCATCGAGGACACCCAGGATGGATTTGTTCTGGCGGAGAAAGACCTGGAACTGCGCGGGCCGGGTGACTTTTTCGGGGTGCGGCAGAGCGGGTTGCCGACCCTGCGCCTGGCCGCTCTGAGCAACCTGCAGGTCTTGGAGCAGGCACGGGCCGAAGCCCAACTTCTCTTTCAGGAAGACCCCACCCTGAGCAAACCGGAACACCGGCTCCTGGCTGCTCAGGTCGCCCAATTCTGGCAGGGACAGGGAGATTTGAGTTAAAACCTTCATGGAGGCAACGATGCCCACAGCGATTTATCCCGGCACCTTCGATCCGGTGCACAACGGCCACATAGACATTGCCACGCGCGCTGCCGCCCTCTTTGACCACCTGACCATCGCCATCTACGACCGGCCGCTGAAGAGCCTGCTCTTTTCGACCCAGGAACGGCGGGCCATGATCGAAGCAGCCTTTCAGCACATCCCCAACATCAGCGTGGCCACCTACAACCAGCTCACCGTGGAGTTTGCCCGGCAGATCGGGGCCCAGGCCATCGTCCGTGGCCTGCGCGTGATCTCCGACTTTGAGCTGGAGTTCCAGATGGCGCTGACCAACAAAAAGCTGGCCCCGGAGATCGAGTTTGTATGCCTGATGACCGGCCAGGAATATGCCTTCCTCAGCGCCAGCACCGTCAAAGAGATCGCCATGCTGGGCGGGTGCGTGGCCGGCATGGTGCCACCACATGTCGCCGAAGCTTTGCAGGCCAAATTCAAAGCGGGCGGCGGCAGAGGAGAGGAATCGGTCAAACTGGTCTCGCTGCGAGACTGAACGCCTGACACGACGAAAGCAAGAAAGGAGGGGATTCCATTGAGCAACATCTACCACCTCATTGACCGCCTGGAACGGCTGCTGAACGAGAGCTGGCAGGTGCCCCTGAGCACTTATCTGGTCATCAACGAAGATGACTTTCTCGATGTGATTGACCAGATGCGCACCTCCATCCCCCAGGAGATCAAACAGGCGGAACGGATCCAGCAGGAGCGCGACCGGATCATCGCCCAGGCCGAAGAGGAAGCCCACCGCATCGTGCAGTTGGCGCAGGAGGAAGCAGCCAGGCTGGTCGAGGAGCACGAGATCATCCGCCTGGCCGACCAGCGGGGTCAGACGATCCTCCAACGGGCACAGCGAGAAGCAAGCAACCTCAAGAATGAAGCCGATCAATATGCCCGGGAGGTGCTGAGCAGCCTGGACGAGCAGTTAGGGGTCGTGCAGGAGCAGATCGCCGCCCTGATGCGGACCGTACGTAACGGCCTGGAGGCCCTCTCGCACACCGAAGAATTGACAGAAGAGCCGTAACCAACACCCGCGACCGGGGCGCAGGGTAGACACTCACCCGGTGGGAGCATTTTCATGGACTTTGAACAACGGTTCGCACACCACAAGGAGTAGAGGCTTTAGCCGGTCGTGGCCACAAGATACGGCCCGCCTGAAGGCTCGACTCCAAAGTCCCGATCTTCGGTTTTCAGATAGGCTCTGAATCCTGTGCGGTGCAGGCAGCCTATTTTGACATGCAGGCTACTCTGACCTATAATGGGGCGACCCGGCAGGAGGGAGTTGGCAACAGCGATGCGGTATAACGTGGCCCAGCTTTTGAAAGGGCCAACCGGGGGGCGTCGCCAGTACGATCTTGACGAGGAGATCGGCCACCTGGACCCCGAGTTGGTCGCGGTCCACCGCCTGGTCGGGTCGGTGACCCTGACGCGCACCAGTCAGGGGGTATTGGTGACCGGCACCCTGCACACCACCCTGAGGGGGGAATGCCTGCGCTGTCTGGAGCCGTGCGATGTGGAGGTCGAGCTCAACCTGGAGGAAGAGTTCTACCCGGTGGTGCGGATGGAGGATGTGCCGCTGGACCGGGTGCCCAAGGAGGACCTCGACGAAGCGTTGCGCATTGACGAGCACCATATCCTCGATCTGAGCGAGGTGGTCCGCCAGGGGCTGTGGCTGGCGTTGCCGGACAAGATTCTGTGCCGTCCTGATTGCGCCGGGTTGTGTCCGCGCTGTGGAGGGAACCGCAACCTGGGGGAATGCCGGTGTGAGCAGGAAGCTGTTGATGCACGGTGGGCAGCACTGCAAGCGCTATTATCCGATAGTTAATTCGAGGAACGGTCAAGAAAGGGGGTTTCATCATGGGAGCACTACCCAAACGCAAACTGGGCAAAGGCCGCAAGGGCCGGCGACGCAGCCACCTGGCGCTCCGGGCCAGCAATCTGGTGTCCTGCCCCAAGTGCCATGAGATGCGCCTGCCGCATCAGGTCTGTCCCTACTGCGGCACCTACAAGGGCATCGAAGTCGTGGAAGTCAAAGCTGAGAAGAAATAACCGGCACCCCAGGTTTAAAGTGCCTGACACCTGATTGGACTTTGAACAACCGTCACTCTCCCGCAGGCTTAGAAGAAGTTACTGGCTGAAATCGGTTGAAATATTCAACGGGCTGGTCGCTTTCAATCGGTTTATCAGCCTGCGGGAGGGTCTGGTCCGATTAAGTCCACCTGGAAGAAGATGAAAACAGGAGACGCCGATGATCGGGTTTTCTCTGTCCGATGATCTGTTGGAGATCCAGGCCCGGGCGCGCAAATTCGCGCGGGAGGAGATCCTGCCCATCGCCGCCGAATATGACCGCCGGGCTGAAGTGCCCCTCGACATCATCCCCAAAGCCAAGGCGGCGGGCCTGCTGAATGTCACCATCGCCCGGGAATATGGCGGCATGGGCTACGGTGTTCTGGAAAGCGTCATCATCGCCGAAGAGTTGGGAGCAGCCTGTGCCGGGATCAGCATTACCCTCCTGGTCAACAGCCTGGCCCTGGCCACCATCCAGTTTTTCGGCAACGAGGAGCAGAAAGAAAAGTTCCTGCGCCCTGCAGCCGAGGGGGGCAAGCTGGCCGCTTTCTGTCTGACGGAACGGGAAGCCGGGTCGGACGCCAGTGCCATCAAGACCACCGCCCTGCCCGATGGCGATGAGTTTGTCATCAACGGTCAGAAGTGCTTTATCACCAGCGGAGGGTTGGCCGAGATCATGACCGTCTTTGCCCTGACCGACCCGGAGAAAGGGCCACGGGGTGTATCGGCCATCCTGGTGCCGGCCAACACCCCCGGCATCCGGGTCACCAAAGTCGAAGACAAGATGGGCCAGCGGGCCTCGAACACGGCCGAGCTGACCTTTGAGAATGTGCGCGTGCCCCAGGCCAATCTGCTGGGCAAGCCGGGGCATGGCTTCCGCATCGCCCTGCAGGTGCTCGACTTTGGCCGGTCCGGGGTGGCGGCGTTGAGCGTTGGGGTGGCGCGAGCAGCTCTGGAGTATGCCCTGGAATATGCCCGCACCCGGCGACAGTTTGGCGAACCGATCATCAACAACCAGGGCATCTCGTTCATGCTGGCCGACATGGCCACCAAGATCGAAGCGGCCCGACTGCTCACCTGGCAAGCGGCCTGGATGGCCGACCAGGGCATGAAGGTTACCGACAAGGCAGCCATGGCCAAATGCTTCGCCTCCGACACGGCCATGGAGGTGACGACCAACGCCGTGCAGATCTTTGGCGGCTACGGCTACATGCGGGACTATCCGGTCGAAAAGCTGATGCGCGACGCCAAGATTTTGCAGATCTACGAGGGCACAAACCAGATCCAGCGCATGGTGATTGCCCGGCAGCTTGCAAAGCAATAATATCCAATATCCAATATCCAATATCCAATATCCAATACCCAATAGCTTTTGTGTTAGATAGTTGATATTAGATATTAGATATTAGATATTGTTGAGCGGTGAAATGAGCAAGATTGCACTGCTGTTTCCAGGACAGGGGTCCCAGGAGGTAGGGATGGGCCACGACCTGGCCCAGGCTTATCCCCAGGTCCGACAGCTCTACGAGCAGGCGGATGAGATCCTGGGCTTTGCTCTGTCTTCCCTGTGCTTCGCCGGGCCCCAGGAGGCGCTGGATGATACCCTCAACACCCAGCCGGCGATCTTTTGCACCAGCCTGGCAGTGCTGCGAGCCCTGGAGGTGGAAGGACGGCTGCCCTCGCCAGCCATGGCCGCCGGCCATAGTCTGGGCGAACTGACCGCCCTGGTCGCCGCCGGGGCGATGGAGTTTGCCGACGGGTTGCGCCTGGTGCGGGAGCGGGGTCGGCTGATGAAGCTGGCCGGCGAGCAAAGCCCGGGCGGCATGGCAGCCGTGCTCAAGATGGACGAAGCCGAAGTAGAAAAAGCCTGCCGGGAGGCCACGGCGGAGACCGGCCGACCGGTGCAAATCGCCAACTATAACTCGCCGGGGCAGGTGGTCATCTCCGGTGACCGGGAGGCCCTGGCGCGGGCCGGCGATCTGCTGCGGGAGCGGGGTTGCAAGCGGATCGTCCCTCTGGCAGTGAGCATCGCCGCCCACTCACCACTGATGGCCAGCGTCGTCCAGGAGTACCGCGCCGCCGTGGAGGCCACCCCCCTGTGCCCCCCCCGGATGCCGGTCGTGGCCAATATCAGCGCCCGCCCGCTCCGCAGTGTGGAGGAGATCCGCGACGAGCTGGCCGGGCAGCTCACCTGGCCGGTGCGCTGGACCGACTCGGTGCAGTGGATGGTTGGGCAGGGAGTGACCCGTTTTCTCGAAATCGGCCCCAAGGATGTGCTGACCAAACTGGTAGGGCGGATCGCCGCCGGGGTGGAAGCGGTCAGCGTGGGGAATGTGGTTGGGGTAGAAACCCTGGAATTCAGCCAGGTTTCTCCAGGGTGAAATTCTCGCCCCTGAGGCAAGAAACTCACCACCAAGAACACAAAGGACACCAGAATGATGGATCTCACCGGCAAAGTCGCCATCGTCACCGGCGGGTCGCGGGGTATCGGGCGGGCCATCGCTCTGCGGCTGGCCGCCGCAGGCGCCCGCGTTGTGGTCAACTACCGGGGCAACCAGGCCGCCGCTGAGGAGGTGGTGGCCCATATCCAGGCCCACGGCGGTCAGGCCATCGCCGTCCAGGCCGATGTCAGCGATATGGCCCAGGCCGAGGCGCTGATCGAAGCCGCCCGGCAAACCTTTGGCCGGGTGGACATCCTGGTCAACAACGCCGGCACCACCCGTGACACGCTGATTATGCGCATGAGCGAAGAGGACTGGGATACCGTCCTCGACACCAACCTGAAGGGGGCCTTTAACTGCATCAAGGCCGCAGCCCGACCGATGATGCGGCAGAAATATGGCCGCATCATCAACATCAGTTCGGTGTCAGGATTGGCCGGCAATCCCGGCCAGGCAAACTATGCGGCCGCCAAAGCCGGGCTGATCGGCCTGACCAAGACGGTGGCCAAAGAACTGGGCTCGCGCAACATCACCTGCAACGCCATCGCCCCCGGCTATGTGCCCACCGACCTGACCGCCTCTCTGCCGCCGGAGCTGGTCCAGCAGGCGATTGAACGCACTCCGTTGGGCCGCGCCGGAACGCCGGAGGATATGGCCGCCGCTGTTGCTTTTCTCGCCTCCGACGAGGCCAGCTTTATCACCGGCCAGGTGCTGGCCGTAGATGGGGGCCTGGCGCTGTGAGCGCCCAGGGGGATGAGGCGGTGGATGAGAATCTGGGCAAAGTGACGATCGCGCCCAATGTGCTGGTCACTATCGTCCAAAAGACGGCCGGTTCAGTGCCCGGCGTCGCCCACCTGAGCGATCGCGTGCCGGGGGTGAAGCGCCTGCTGGGCCTGCACACCGTTGGGCATGGCGTGGAAGTGGAGGTCGTAGAGGACCAGGTCAACGTGGAGGTCTATCTCACCGCCAGGCGCAACGTGGACCTGTTGCAGATGGGCCGGCAGGTACAACGGGAAGTGACCCGCGCCATCGAGCATATCGTCGGCATGCAGGTCGGCGCGGTCAATGTCCACATCGAAGAGATCGCCGTCGAACCTGCGTCAGGTGAGGGCCTGGAGAGGGGATAGTCGGCGCGATGAAGGTGCGTCACCAGGCACGGGTCCTGGCTCTCCAGGCATGGTACGAGGTTGACTGCGCCGGGCACGCACCGGCGGTGGTGATCGAGCGGCGGTTGGCCGAAGCCAACCTGCCTGAACCGGTTGCCCAGTTTGCCCGCGACCTGGTGCTGGGCATCCAGGCCCATCGCCCCCAACTGGACAGCCTGATCGGGCGCTATGCGCCGGAATGGCCTGTGGACCAGATCGCGATCATAGACCGCAACGTATTGCGCATTGCCATCTACGAGATCCTGTTCCGGCCAGACATCCCGCTCAAGGTAGCCATCAACGAAGCGGTCGAACTGGCCAAACAGTTCGGCAGCGATAGCTCCAGCCGGTTTGTCAACGGCGTGTTGGGCACCCTGGTGGCCAGGGAAGCTGCGTTGAGCAAGCGATGAATCTCTTTAGCAACATCGGCATCGGTGAGCTGCTCTTGATCCTGCTGTTGGCGCTGCTGGTCGTCGGCCCGGAGCGGCTGCCCGAGCTGGGCCGCAAGCTGGCCAGGACCCTGCGCGAGGTGCGCAAGGTCTATAACAACCTGACCCGCGACCTGGGCCCAGAGCTGATGTCACTGCAAAGGAGCACCCTGGAGATCCGGGAAGCGGTCGAGTCGGTCAGTTCCATCCCCCAGGACCTGGGGAAAGCGGTGATCAAAGCCGCCGCCCTGGAGGACACGATCCAGGAGTTGAAGCAGGTGACAGAGGAGGCGGGGCAGATCGGCCGAACCCTGTCAGCCGCCGAACAGGCGATCCAAAGCCCTGTCAAGACCGCGGCGACCCTTGTCCGCGACTCACTCACGCCCGCCGAACCGGCTCCCACCTCAGGAGAAGCAAGCAGGGCAGCAGAGCCGACAGCCGACGAGCCAACGGAGACAACAGGCCGTGAGTGACACTCAGACCGTATCGCAAAAGGGCGCCAGCGCCAACACCACGGTGATGCCCCTCCTGGAGCACCTCAAAGAGTTGCGCATGCGGCTCATCCGCGCCTGCATTGCCCTGCTGATCACCACGGCGGCCAGTTTCGCCTTCGCCAAACGGGTGTTCCTCATCCTGATGGCACCGCTGGGCGACCAGGCCACACTCCAGGCGCTCAAACCCACCGAGTCGTTGGGCAACTATATGAAGGTGGCCCTGCTCTCCGGGGTGATCGTGGCCATGCCCGTGATCGTCTACCAGATCGGCCGCTTCATCGCCCCCGGCCTGACCAGGAAGGAGAAACGCGCCCTGCTCCTGCTTGTGCCGGGCGCAACTCTCTGTTTCGTGGCCGGTGTAGCTTTTGCCTACCTGGTGATGTTACCGGCCGCGATCCCCTTCCTGCAGGGCTTTCTGGCCGACATCATCAAACAGGAATGGGCCGTCGGCGAGTACCTGTCCTTCGTCACCTCGCTGCTCTTCTGGATCGGCGTGTCGTTCGAGATGCCGCTGTTTGTCTATTTTCTGGCCAGGATCGGCCTGATTGACGCCAAAACACTGAGCAAAAACCGCAAGTATGCGGTGGTTATCATTGCCATCCTGGCAGCGGTGATCACGCCGACGGTGGACCCGGTGAACATGAGCCTGGTCATGGGGCCGCTGATCCTCCTGTACGAGATCGGGGTGCTCCTGGCCAAACTTGCCTGACTCTGATGGACAGGCCAATGACCAATGAGTCACCGGCCTGTTGTTCTTTCACCCAAAAACGACAAAACAGGTCGAGGAGGAACCCAAATATGTCCCGTATGCGTGTCTTGATCATGGGTGCCGCCGGGCGCGACTTTCACAACTTTAACACCTTCTTCCGCACCCGGGAGAGGTACGAGGTTGTGGCCTTTACCGCCACCCAGATCCCAAACATTGAAGGGCGGCTCTATCCGCCGGAGCTGGCCGGCGACCTCTATCCCAACGGCATTCCCATCTACCCGGAAGAGGAGCTGGTCAGCCTCATCCAGAAATATCAGATCGGCCAGGTTGTCTTTGCCTACTCGGATGTGTCGCACGAATATGTCATGCACAAGGCCTCGCAGGTGCTGATGGCCGGCGCCGACTTTCGGCTGATGGGCACCCGGCACACCATGCTCCACAGCAACAAGCCGGTAGTCGCCGTCTGCGCCGTGCGCACCGGTTCCGGCAAGAGCCAGACGACCCGCCACGTGTGCGATACCCTACAAAAGATGGGCCACCGTGTGGTTGCCGTCCGCCACCCGATGCCCTATGGCGACCTGGTGGCCCAGAAGGTGCAGCGTTTCGCCGACTATGCTGACCTGGACAGGCACCACTGCACCATCGAAGAGCGCGAAGAGTACGAGCCGCACCTTGACCGGGGGGTGGTGGTCTATGCCGGGGTGGACTATGAAGCCATCCTGCGCCAGGCAGAAAAAGAGGCGGACATCATCGTCTGGGATGGTGGCAACAACGATCTGCCGTTCTACAAACCTGATCTGCACATCACCGTCACCGATCCGCACCGCGCCGGCCACGAGCTGACCTACTATCCGGGCGAAAGCAACCTGCGCGCGGCCGATGTGGTGGTGATCAACAAGGTGGACACCGCCGATCTGGCCAACATCGCCCAGGTGCGCGAAAATGTGCGCCAGGTCAATCCCAAGGCCACCATTGTCGAAGCGGCATCCCCCATCTTTGTCGAGGACCCCGAGGCCATCTGCGGCAAGCGGGTGCTGGTCGTCGAAGATGGTCCGACCCTGACCCACGGCGAGATGGCCTACGGCGCAGGGGTGGTCGCGGCCCGGCGCTTTGGCGCAGCGGAGATCATAGACCCACGCCCCTATGCCGTCGGCTCCATCGTCGAAACCTACAAAAAATATCCCACCACCGGCGATGTGCTGCCGGCCATGGGCTACAGCCAACAACAGATGCGCGAACTGGAAGAGACGATCAACGCCACGCCGTGCGACCTGGTGATCATCGCCACACCGATAGACCTGGGCCGTCTGCTGCACATCCACCGCCCCCATCAGCGGGTGCGCTACGAACTCCAGGTCATCGGCCAGCCGACCCTGGAGGGGATCCTCCGGGCCCGGTTCGGCAGGTAGCCGGGTCGGCCCGATTCCGGTCAGGAACAAGGAGGTGATGTCCATCGAAAATTAATCATCGGTCGTTGGTCATTCATCATTGGTCATTCTACAAGGAGGTAAATGATGACCCGAAAGGTAGCGATTGTAGGTGTTGGCCTCGCCGGCTTCCGCCCCCTCACCCCAGAGGTCTCGTACAAAGAGTTGATGTTCGAGGCGGCGGTCAAGGCTTACGAGGATGCCGGCCTGGACCCCCGCCGTGACGTCCAGAGCTTTGTCACCGTGGCGGAGGACTTTATCGAGGGTACCAGCATTTTCGACGAATATGTGCCTGACCAGCTGGGAGGGATCCTCAAGCCGAATGTTACCATCCCCGGCGACGGGATCCACGGCCTGGCGACGGCGTTCATGCAGATCGCCAGCGGCATCGTGGACGTGGTCACCGTGGAAGCCCACAGCAAAGCCTCTAACGTGTTAACCCTGCCCTCGATCATCGCCTACGCTCTGGACCCTGTACTCAACCGTCCCCTGCGGGCCAACCCGGTGTTTATCGCCGGCATGGAGATGAACCGCTATCTGTGGGCCACCGGCACGACCCGCGAGCAGTGCGCCCTGGTAGTCACCAAGAACAAACGCAATGCCCTCTATAACCCGGTGGCTGCCTACGGTGCGTCGGTCGGGCTGGAGGCAGTGCTCCAGGCGGAGACCATCTCCTATCCACTGGGCCAACAGGAGATCAGCGCCCACGCCGATGGGGCCATCGTCCTCGTGCTGGCTGCGGAAGGTGTGGCCGAGAGCCTGGACAACGACCCCATCTGGATCCGGGGCATCGGCTGGTGCAACGACGCCTCCAGCCTGGAAACGCGGGGCTGGGGCCGGGCCATCTACGCCGAAAGGGCGGGGCAGATGGCCTACCGCATGGCCGGCATTCGCAACCCGATGGAGGAGATTGACTTTGCTGAGATTGACGACACCTATGCCTATAAAGAGCTGCAACACCTGGAGGCATTGGGCTTTTGCCAGTTCGGCGAGGCAGGTGTCCTCACCGAAGAGGGGGTGACGGGGCCGGATGGCTACCTGCCGGTGAACATTTCCGGCGGTAGCCTGGGCTGTGGCCACCTGCTGGATGCTTCTGGGCTGCGGGCCGTGGCCGAGGTGGTGCTGCAACTGCGCGGAGAAGCAGGGGCGCACCAACTGCCCGACGTGGAAACCGGCCTGGCCTTTGGCTGGCGCGGCGTGCCGACCACCAGTGGGGCAGCCGTGGTCTTGAGCAACTAGGAGGGGATCATGGGCATCAGAAAAGTCGCCGTTGTCGGGGCCGGCATGACCAGGTTCGTCCGCCGCGCCCAGGAGACGGGCAAGGAGCTGGCGTTTGAAGCGGCCAGGATGGCCCTCGACTATTGCGATCTGACGTTGGATCAGGTGGATTGCGTGGTCCACGGCACCGCCCCCGACTCGTTCGACGGGGTACACATGAAAGGGGAATATCTGGCCGACGGTTCGGGTGCCTGGCGCAAGCCCTATACCCGCTGTTATGTGGGTGGCGGCACCGGCGTGTTTGCCCCCATCCACGGCTGGTATCACGTGGCCTCGGGCCTGTTTGACATCTGCCTGGTGGTCTGCGAGGAAAAGATGTCCTCCTGCCAGCCCCATCCCCAGGGTGCATTCCTGACCATCTTTGACCACACCACCGAGCGCCCATTGGGACCGAATCTGCTGTGGATTTTCGCCCTGGAGATGAACCGTTACATGCATACCTACGGCCTGAGCAAACGGGACATCGCCCTGGTGTCGGTCAAAAACAAGCGCAATGCCGCCGACCACCCCTGTAGCCTGCTGGGCGACCCCAATATCACGGTGGAAGATGTGCTGAATTCCGAAGTGATGGCCTGGCCGGTGCAGCGCCTGGACGTAAGCCCGGTGACCGACGGTGCGGTAGCGCTGGTCCTGGCTGCTGAGCATGTGGCACGGCGCATCAGCGACAAGCCGGTGTGGATCGAAGGGGTAGGTTGGAACCTGGATACCACCTATTGGACCAACCGTGACCTGTGCTATCCGCGCTACGTGGAAAACGCTGCCCGCATGGCCTACGAGATGGCCGGCATCACCGAACCGCGCAAGCAGATCCACATCGCCGAGCCGTATGACCCCTTTGACTACAAGGAATTGCACCATCTGGAGGGGTTGTTGCTTTTCCCGCGCGGCAAGGCCCCTGAAGCAACCGCTCTGGGCATTACCCAGCGCGATGGGGACCTGCCGGTCTGTCCCAGTGGCGGATTGCTGGGTGTGGGCAATCCTATCGCTGCTGCCGGCGCGATGAAAGTGGCCGAGCTCTTCTGGCAACTACGCGGCGAGGCCGGCAAGCGACAGGTACCCGGTCAGCCCAGGCGTGGTGTGGCCCAGGCCTGGGGCGACCTGATGCAGGTCGGGACCGTGATCGTGATGGGCGTATAGGGAGGAAAGAACGATGACTGCCAACATCAAAGAGTTCCCCGGCACCGGCCTGCGGGAGTCAGATTTCAAAGACAAGAAGGTCCTCTTCACCGAATGGAGTCCCAACGCCCGGTATGCCTGGGATGCGGGCGTGGCCATCGGTCGTTACCTGAGCGAGTTGAAAGAAGGACGGCTGATCGGTGTGCGTTGCAATCGCTGCCGGCGCACGGTGATCCCGCCCCGTATCTTCTGCGAATGGTGCTTCCGCCCTATGGATGAGTGGGTGCCCCTGCCCGATACCGGCACAGTCAACACCTTCTCCCTGTGTTATGTCACCTGGGACATGCGCGAGCTGACGGAGCCGGAGATCTCGGCAGTGATTGACATAGATGGCACCCAACCGCCGGTCGGGATCATGCACCTGTTGGGCGAGGTGGACCCACAAGCGGTCAAAATCGGCATGAGGGTCCAGGCTGTCTGGAAACCGCCTGAGGAACGGACCGGCTCCATCCTCGATATCAACTATTTTAAGCCAATATCTGATATCTGATACCCAGATATGGGTATTCGATATTGAGGAGGACACACATGGCCATTACAGAAAAGGTTGACAAGTTGCATCATGCCCTCACCTGGCAGGGTGACATCCCCATCACCAGCCGCTACACAGCCGGTATTGCCGGAGAACGGTTCTTGCGCGCTATCAAGGAGGAGGGCAAGATCCTGGGCACCCGGTGCCGGGCCTGCGATCTGGTCTATGTGCCGGCGACCCTGTTCTGCGAACGCTGTTTCGCCCGGTTGGATGAATGGGTGGAGGTATCCAGCCGGGGGCACCTATTCACCTTCACGGTGCTGACCCGTGACCTGGAGGACCGACCGCTGGCAGAACCGCAGGTGTTGGCCTACGTCAAGCTCGATGGCAGCGACGGCGGGTTGATCCACTACCTGGGCGAGGTTGACCCGGCAGAACTCTATATCGGTCTGGAGGTGGAGGCGGTATTCAAGGATGCCGCCGAACGGGAGGGTTCGATACTGGATATCCGCTATTTCCGGCCGGTGAGAGGGTAGGGGGGAGCACCCCCTTTGGCATGGATGAACCTGCCGCCCTGCAACACAGGGGTTCTGCGGGCGGCTCCGCCGCTCGCAGAACCCTGCTCTCCCTCGAGACAAGCCTGTCAGTTTTATCGCCTGCCCACACAATCGGGAGGTGTGGCATGAACTATCGCACATTTGGCCGGCTGGACTGGAAACCATCCGCCCTCGGTTTTGGCGCCATGCGCCTGCCCATCCTTGACAACGATCCGGGCAGGATTGATGAACCGGAAGCAACACGCCTGATCCGCTATGCCATTGACCAGGGCGTGAATTACGTGGACACGGCCTATCCCTACCACCGCGAGACGAGCGAGGCCTTTCTGGGCCGCGCCCTGCAGGATGGGTATCGGCAACGGATCAGACTGGCCACCAAACTGCCCTGCTGGAAGGTCGAACGGGCAGAAGATTTTGATCGTTTCCTCGACCAACAGCGGGCCAGGCTCCAGACAGATCGGATTGACTTTTATCTGCTCCACTCATTGGACGCCACAAGCTGGGCCAGGATGCGTGATCTGGGTGTGCTGCGTTGGGCAGAAGGGGCCATGGCCGATGGCCGGATCGGTTATCTGGGCTTTTCCTTCCACGATCGCTATGAGGTCTTTCAGGAGATTGTGGACGCTACCGACCTGTGGACATTCTGCCAGATCCAACTGAATTATATGGATGTAGAGTACCAGGCCGGTGTCAGGGGCTTGAGGTACGCCGCCGGCAAAGGGCTGGCGGTGGTGATCATGGAGCCGTTGCGCGGTGGTCTGCTGACCAGGGCTGTACCGCCGCAGATCCAGGCGATTTGGGACAGTGCGCCCGTCAAACGTTCGCCCGCCGAATGGGCCTTACAATGGCTGTGGAACCAGCCGGAGGTGAGCGTGGTGCTCAGCGGCATGAGCACCATGGAACAGGTGGTGGAGAATGTCGAGAGTGCCCGGCGGTCCGGGGTCGGGCTGCTGAGCGCGGCCGAACTGGCGATCATTGACCAGGTGCGCGCCCGGTACCGGGAGCTGTGTGCGGTGCCATGCACCGGCTGCGAGTACTGCCTGCCCTGCCCCAACGGTGTGGCGATTCCCCGCGTGTTCAACATCTACAACGACCTGCTGATGTACGGCGACCGGGAGCGGGCCAGAATGTTCTACGGCTGGCTGGAGGAAGGGGCGCGGGCCGACGGCTGCCTGGAGTGCGGTGAATGCCTGGACAAATGCCCGCAGGGGATTGACATCCCGGCCTGGCTCAAGAAGGCGCACCAGGCGCTTTCCTCAGCATCGGCTTGACAGTTTCGGTATCAAGATATCAGGCCGTTGCCCGTCCTCGAAGGCTTTGTCCCTGAGGGCTGGAAGGATGCCATCCTGGCGGGTGTTTGAGGTGGATGGACTGCGCATCAGGCTGGCTGCGGTGCATTCCAGGGCTTCGTAGCCGGCCGACCTGACCGAAAAAAGGCCTGGAAACGGTGTAGAAAGAGATGGAAACAGATGCCAACTCGTGAAGAAGCCTGGCAACTGTTGAATGAATACACATCCAATCAGAACCTGATCCGCCACATGCTGGCCGTGGAGGCAGCCATGCGAGCCTACGCCCGCAAGTTCGGCGAGGATGAGGAGCGGTGGGGCCTGGTCGGGCTGATCCACGATTTCGACTACGAGCGATACTCCGACCTGTCGGTGGAGGGACACCCGGTGGTCGGTGCGCGGCTGTTGCGCGAGCGCGGCTGGCCGGAGGAGATGGTGCACGCCGTGCTGGCCCACGCCGGCGAATACACCGGCGTCCGGCCCGAATCGCGGCTGGAAAAGGCCCTGGTTGCCGTTGATGAGTTGACCGGCTTTCTGGTGGCCGTGGCTCTGGTCCGGCCCAGCAAAGATATCCGCGACATCACCGACATCAAGTCGGTCAAGAAAAAGTGGAAGGACCGGGCCTTTGCCGCCGCGGTTAACCGGGAAGAGATCGAGCACGCCTGCCAGGAACTGGGCGTGGATCTGTGGACGGAGCATGTCCCCCTGGTGCTGGGAGCGATGCAGGAGATCGCCTCTGACCTGGGGTTGGATGGGCAGGGATAGCCCCGGTCGTTCACAGCCGCTCCTGCTACACGACCGTCCGGCGGCCCCACCAGGGCCATTGTCCGCCTGGTCGTCAATGATGATCGGCTGAACCTGTATACTTTTTGAGTCTGGTGAAGCAACTCTTTTTCCGGCCATCAGGCAAAATGGCGCCTGTCAGCCTTGCCTTCACCAGGTTGGCCCCGCACAGGTTGGCCTCTGCCAGGCGAGCCCTGACCAGACAGCTTCCAGACAGGTCCGCCTGACTCAGGTCCGCCTGACTCAGATCGGCCTCGAGCAGATTGGCCTGGCTCAGTTCGGCCTCTTGTAGATTGGCAACCTCCAATCGGGCTTTTTTCAGGTCGGTCCCGTTCAGTCTGGCCCGCAACAGGTCGGCCTTGCTCAGATCAGCCTCGCCGAGGTCGGCCTGTTGCAGGTTGGCTTCTTGCAGCCCGGTGCGACTCAAGTTGGCCCCGGTCAGGTTGGCCTCGGCCAGATTGGCGCCATGAAGGTTGGCCAGACGCAGATCGGCTCTCCGCAGATCGGCACCCACCAGGTTAGCCCCGCCCAAGCCGACCCGGTACAGCTCGGCCTGGATCAGCCTGGCCCCGGCCAGGTTGGCACCCCCCAGACCGGCCTCCCGCAGACAGGCCCCCCGCAGATCTGCCTTGTACAGGTTGGCTCCGAACAGGAAGGCTCCTTCGAGATTGGCCCCCGCCAGGTTCGTGCCGGTTAGATTGGCCCCTGTCAGATTCGCTCCGGCCAGGTTGGCACCGGCCAGATGGGCACCTTCCAGATCGGCACCGGTCAGGTTGGCTCTGAAAAGATGAGCCCGGCCCAGGTTGGCACCGGAAAGGTCAGCACAGGCGAGGTTAGCCCCGCTTAGAGTGGCCTGAGCCAGGTTGGCTCTCTGCAGATTGGCCTCGAACAGGTTGGCGTTGTACAGGTTGATCCCTCTCAGATCAACCCCCGCCAGGATGGCGCTGTGCAAATAAGCTCTGGAGAAGTTTCTTTCTCCCGCCTTATACTGTCTGATCAGTTCTTTTGGATCCATGCCGTGTGCTCTCTCCACCAGCCTGCACCGTCTCAACACCCCAAAGCGCCAAGGTTCACCACTTGAGGGGGCCGATTTGCAGCCTTTAGTGGCTTCTAGACGGAATTTTGATTCAATTGTAGCATCACGACGGCATTCATCCAATCCCCTCAAAGGTGGATGTCGGGGAGGATTTTCTTGCCCTCGCGTCCTAGACCACAGCAGCCCTCACCCCTCCCCCTGCCCCCTCCCCTCTCCCGCTCGCCTGCGGCGGCGGGCTAGGGGAGGGGGTGGGCTGATCCCCCTCTCTCAACTTTGGCTTTTTGCCCGTGGCCCCCTGCATGGGCCCCTGACGGCTTCCACGGCCCCAAAAAGAAGATTAATTTTTCATTGCGAAGGCTGCGCCTTCGCAATGAAAATTTTTCT
>Ga0209101_1001390_pt1 | contig 17898 bp, 11 predicted proteins | sample ConPoolayeCmetaG_FD_185481 | JGI IMG/M metagenome (GOLD analysis project Ga0209101, IMG submission 185481) | Hot spring microbial mat communities from California, USA to study Microbial Dark Matter (Phase II) - Cone Pool mat layer C metaG... ...
TTGCCGTCGCGATCCCACGTGACCATGAGGATGTAGCAATCACCGGCCTGGCCGACGAGGCGCCCCTTTTCCCATTTGCCGTAGACGGCGTGGAGGACATCGGGACCTCCGCCCATGCCGACATCGACCTTGCCGCGAACCAGCCGGTTGACCTGCTTCCACGGCACGTCGATCCGCCCGAACGTATCGTGCAGCAGGTGGACCTTTTCCTGGAACGTCTTCACAAGGTCGGGCGCGGGCTTGCCGGACATCCGCGCCCGGACGACGGGTTCCATCGACAAGACGGCGACGGCCGCGCCCGTGTTTTCCGGATCGGTCGAGTAATCCCACGTGCGAAGGATGTCCAGCGCCCGGCGGACCAGCGGATCGTCCGGGGTCGGGGCGTCAAGGAGCTCCTTGGCCAGTTTGGCGGCGTCCGACTCGCGGGAATACGTCATGTCGTACTTGTAGGCGTAGAACTCCTCCTCCGTGATCGACTCATCCGCTCCCAAGAGCTCGAGCAACCGCAGGCTGCGGTTGGTCATTTGCGAAGGGGGTTCGATTCCGAGGGTCTTGGAGAAGTCCTCCGGCTTCGGGTTGTCCCCTCCGACCGTCGTGCGGAACGGGGTGGCGTTGCAGTTTTGGATGAAACCGGACTTCGGATTCCTCACCTGGGGGACCCTATCGAAGGGCAGGTACTCGGTCCACAGGGTCTCGGACGTGTGGCCCGGAAGGAATCCCTTCCAGTCGTATCCTTCCGCCCGCTTGGGGAACAGGGCGTTGTAGATGTACCAGATGTTGCCCTTCTTGTCGGCGTACCCCACGTTGAACGAGGAGATGCCCTGGATTCGCATCGCCCGTTCGAACTCCTCGATCGTGCGGGCCTTGCCCATCCGGTACCACTGCTCGACCTGGCGGATGTTCCCGTACCCGGCGTAGCGGATGGCGTAGGTGCCGTGCGTTTGTCGGATGACCGGCCCATGAACGGCGTAGTACATCTTCTGGTTCAACGTCATGCTCTGATCACCGAAGAGCTTCACCTTGATCTGAACCTCGCGGACCTCCAGGTCGCGCCATTGCCCGTCAAACTTGTACTGCATCGGGTTGGCGGGGTTGATCTCGAGGAGGTAGACGTCCACGAGATCGGGGTGGTTGACCGTGTGGGCCCAGCCCAGATCGCGGTTGTGCCCGTGCAGAACGACCGGCGAGCCCGGAAAGAGCGACCCGACGATGTCCAGACCCTGCTCGCTCTTGAGCCGGACCTCATACCACGCGACGGGGCCCGTCCACGGCTGGTGTGAGTTGACGGCCAGGTGGGTCTTGCCGTCGGGCGTCCGGCTCGGGGCGACGGCGAAGGTGTTCGAGCCGATCGGCGAATCGCCGAAGGGACCTCGGCCATCGATAGCCGCCATCTTCTGCGTCACGTCACCCGGTCGCTCCTTACCCATCAGCGATTGAAGCACCCCCGGCAAGCCGAAGAAGAACGGACTCTTGGCCGCAAACCCCACGACGATGTCCTGCCCCGTCACGGGCGGAGTACCCGCCGGGACCTTCTTGGGATGGCAGGCGGCATAGTGGTTGCATCCGTCCGCGTAGGCCTCGCAGATCGCGCGAACCTCGGGCGACAAGTCGGTCGCGTATTTGGCCGCCACGATCTCCTGGAAGCGGAAGAGCTTGACCAGGAGGTCCAGGGGGACGGCCTGGGCGCCCTTGGTCGAAGCGAGTTGCCCGCGCACCATGAAGAAGCCTTCTTGGATGGTCTCGAAATCGTCTTCGCAGTGGGCCCAGGCCAGACCGTAGGCTACGTCGGCGTCGGTCTTGCCATAAATGTGCGGCACACCCCACGTGTCGCGGAGGATCTTGACGTTGTACTTGCCCGGCGGCGGGATGGGGCTGGCAGCCGTTGTCGTAGCCGCCGGCTTGGGCCCGACGACCCGGATTTGCGTGCACAGGTAGACCGAAAAACCGTCACCGAGGTCGAACAGTCCTTCCCCGTACAACGCCGTGTAACCCTTTTGCGGTGCCGTCAGCTCGTAGACATAACCGCCGTCGCGCTCCGCCATGGGTTCGTGGCGCCACTTGGCCGCCCAAAAGTTCTTGGTCGGACTGTCCGCCAGGAACGTCCACATGCGCTGGGCGGGTCGGTCCGCCTTGACCTTTAGAATCAGCCCGTCGTCGGTGACGTGATGCTCCCACGCCATCTTTGGCAAAGTCACCTTGCCCGCCGCCCGGCCGATCAGGGCAATGGCATTGGCCTGCAATCGCGGAATGTCGATGGCGGCGTGCCCCTTGTTGGGGATGTACAGGATGTACTTCTCTCCGACCAGACCGTCCCAGTAGAGGTTCAGCGAGTCCACGGTCCAATACGGGTCGTTCGTGCCCAGGACGATCATCTTCGGCACGATCACGCGTTCGCGATACGTATAGGGATCGACGATGCGGAGCAATTCCTGCCCCCGAGGCGTTTCCATCTTGCTCTGCATGCCAAGCATGGTGTAGGCAAGGATCATCGGGCTATAGTGGCCCAGCATGTCGAGCTGATGCGTCATCTGCGCAGGCATGTTCAGCACGTCGATGACGGCGGGGGCGCAGGCAAGGACGCGCTGGTCCGCCGCCGCCGTCAGCCACGTGGTCCACCCCCGTTTGCTGGCCCCGCCGACGACAAACCCTTTCAGCTCGGTGTTCCACTCCCGGCGGGCCAGCTCCTGAAGCGCGTCCATGGCCCGGACCGCACTCTTGGTCATGGGCAAGAGGAGCGGCCAATCCCATCCGCCGCTCTCCACGTACTGGTTGAACGTGTGCGCGATGGCGACGTCCTCCGTCTTGCCGCCGAGGATCGGTTGGCGCGGAACGTTCTCCAAGACGGCGAACGGCACCTTGAGCTTGGCGACGACCCTGCTCGCGATGGCCGCCTCGTCGAAGCCGAACCGGGCGCCGGGTCGGACGGCGGGTCTCGTCTCGGACCGCCCGGATTCCCGCATCCTGCGGAGGCGATCCTCACGCTCCTTCTCTCGGGCGTCATCCCAGTTGCCCCCGGAGATGAGCAGGAACGCCTGTTGGACGCCCACCGCGTCCTTGCCCCGGTAGATCTTGACCCGGTGGTGCCAGTCGATGCCCCGCCAGGTCTGACTGGTCAGGATCATCTCTTCGTAATTCACCTCGGGTGAGACCGTCCGGCGATCAATGATTCGCCACTGGTAGCTCGCGTCCTTCTGCGCGATGTACCGGTCGAGGTTGTCCAACGGGGCCGAAAGGCCTGCCGAAGCCCAGACTCCGATGACCGGCAGAGACCATGAAACCCAGCGCATGGATGTACCCTCCCACGTTCAGACGGTTGACATGCCCGCCGGTCCGCCCGGCCGCGCACCGGAGCGGACGACCACCGACGAACTGGCCTTAACGCTCAAGATCGTAAGGGAGCGCGACGGACCGCGCCAATGGTCTACCCATCCGCCCGGGACCGGCGGCGCCCAATCCGGCTTGGGACCCGTCGAGGTCCTTTCGGTGCGCAACTCCGATCAGGCCCCCCGGCCGAGGATCCGATCCATCGCGTCCGATGTGTAATAGATCAGCGCCTCGGGGTAATGCGCGAACGGGTGGAAGTACTCGAACGTCAGATACCCCCGATACCCGATCCGGTCGAACGCCGCCATCACGGCGGGCCAATCGGTCGTCCCATCGAGCAGGGGACGAAAGCCCTCCACCGTGAAGTCCGTGCCCTTCTTCGAGTACTCCTTCAGGTGGACGTTCCGGATGCGCTTGCCCAGCACCGGAATGTAGTCCTGCGGGAACTGGAAGAACATGATGTTGCCCGTGTCGAAGTGCACGTGCACGTGATCGCTCTTGAAGCTGTCGACGAACGCGTTCATCTCGGCCGCCGTCATCAGGTAACCACTGACGAAGATGTTCTCGATATTCAGATGCACGCCGAGCGCCTCGGCCTGTGGGATCAGTGCGGCCATGGCCTCGCGGGCGCGGCGATCGCAGACCTCCAGTGGGATCTCTTTGACATCCTTCCGCCACGGAATGAACACGGCCCCCGGCACGATGAGCAGGTTGTCTGTCCCGAGCACGTGCGCCGCGCGGATCATGTTCGACGCCAGATCGCGCGCCCGCGCACGGATTTTCGGGTCCTCGGCCGTGAACGGATAGGACCAGAAAAGATACGAACACATGCCGCTGATGGCGATACCGATGTCGCGGGCCGTCTCGCCGATGCGGCGGAGGTCCGCGTCGGACGCCTTCGGCGAGATGTCGTTCTCGAGATCGAAGTTGACTTCTACGGCGTCGAACCCGGCCCGTTTGGCCAAATCGAAACACTCGCGGAGCGTCATCCGATCGGGGTAGGGAAACGCCCACAGGTTGATCGACTTCTTCATGTCGTACCGCTTGGGCGAGCGGGCCGGCGCGCCGGAATCGGCGCGCCCACGTGCCTCCGTTCCGTTTGCCTGTGCGGCGAAGTACGCCGAGGCCATCCCCGCCGACGCGGCCAACAGCTCGCGACGCGAAACGTTCCCGGACGGGTTTCCCGTATGAGGAAAATGATCCGATGGCATAGCACACCTCCGGTTCGAACGACGGCGTATCGGGTTTCGCTACCAGGGTATAGGACCAAGGGGTTGCCGGAAAGCGATGGACGATAACCCCGTATGCCACCGTGTGCCAGTGCTCGAGAGGAGTGGCCCACACCAGGAGGACACGGGCACCCGTTCCGGCACGGGTCGGTCGGACCGGTAGTCCCTAAGAATCGGTCCATCCGGCTGCCCATCCCAAGAGCGCCGGGTTTTGAACACCCTGAAAGAGGACGGTGAGCGTGTGGCCCCGCCCTTCATCGGGGACAAGCCGGCGGATCCGGTGGAACCGACGGGGTGGTCGTTCTTGGAACCACCCCGCGCCCGGACCCGCTAGGCGGGGTCGTCGCACGATCGGTCGACCGGTGGTACCCTATTGCGGTTGGAGTGGCCGACGGGCGGGCGGCATCGACCGTCGGCGGACCCGTGGTTTTTTCGCAGCGGTTCCCATTGGGGCCTGATTCGATACGCGCCCCGTGCGTCGCGACAAACCGAGCCGAGCGGCGCAAGCCGCCGGTCCGTTGTCACGTCGGTTGAACCATGCCCCAATGTATCCTTCAACCGAGGACAGACCGCAGGATAACGACGGTGCGTGAAAGACTCCAAAAGGTGCTGGCGGCCGCCGGCTTCGGTTCGCGGAGGGCATGCGAAGAGATGATCCTGGCCGGACGCGTCCGCGTGAACGGACGACCGGTCCGGTCGCTGCCGGTCCTGGTGAACCCCGACGCCGACGAGATAAGCGTCGACGGCCGTCGCATCCGAGCAGAGCGGAAGGTGTACTATCTCTTGAACAAGCCCAAGGGCGTGTTCTGTACGCAGCGCGATCCGGCCGGCCGCACGCGGGCGGTGGACCTGCTGGTCGGGGTCCGCGAACGCGTCTATCCGGTGGGGCGGTTGGATGCCGACAGTCAAGGCTTGCTGCTGATGACGAACGACGGGGACTTGGCAGCCGTCCTGACGCACCCGCGCTACGGCGTGCCCAAGACGTATCGGGCGAGGGTCGGCGGTCGCATCGGATCGGAGCACATCGAACACCTCCGGCGCGGGGTGTGGCTGAGCGGGGGAAAGACCCGGCCGGCCCGGGTCCGGCTGGTGTACGGTAGCGGCACCCACAGCGTGCTGGAGATCACACTCCATGAGGGTCGCAATCGGCAGGTCCGGCGGATGCTGGCCAAACTGGGCCACCCCGTCCGTGAGCTGACGCGAATTCGAATCGGTCGGCTGAGTCTGCGAGGACTTGGGCCCGGGCAGTTCCGCCCGCTTCGACCGGACGAGGTGGCGGCACTTCGCCGATGGATCGCCCGGACGTGATGGCATGGACCCACGAACGCATCGTCGTCACCGTCAACAGATCAGCATCGCCCAGGTCGGCGCGCTGCTCCTGACCTTGAGTCTGGTCGGAACGGGCGTGGTCATGGGGGTGACGGGCGTCGTGGACCGCCGGTGGCAATGGGTGGCCTTGGGCTGCCTGTTGACGCTGGCGTTTCTGGCAGGGGGAGTGGTGGTGCTGGCGATGGTTTCCCTGGCCAGGTTGCTGCTCCACCTGACGACGCGGACCGAGGCGATGGCCGGAAAACTCGAACAACTTGGGCACCAGGTGCAGCACCAGCTCGACTTCCTGGCCAAGCTGACCCAGGCGGCTGAGCGAATCGAGCGGTGGTCCGCCCTCTCGCCCTCGGGCCGTGAGATCCTGGCGGTGCCGATGGAGAAGGAGGCTTTTCGCACCGCCATCCGGGAAGCGTCCCACCGCGAGGATTGGATGGAGGCGGAGCGGTTGATCGACGGGTATGAATCCCGCTTCGGAGGGAGCGAGGAGGTCTCGCAGATGCGCCGGGACCTCGAAATGACTCGGCGGCATCAAACCGACGAACAGGCGCGGGCGCGGATTGCCGAGGTCCGCCGGCTGATCGAGGAGGATCGGTTCATCGAGGCGGACCGTGCCCTGATGACGCTGCGCGAGGTCCTACCGAACGACACCCGCGCGGACGAACTGGCCAACACGCTTCGACGGGCCAGGCGTCGTCGGCGGGAGGCGCTCTCGGTCCAGTGGCAACAGGCGTGCAACGCCCTGGACGCCGCAACGTGCAGAGAACTGCTGGTCCGTTTCCGCGATCTGGTCGGCGACGCGGAGATGGCCGAGCTCCAGGAGACCGCCGCAACCGTCGAGCGGTCCGCCCAGCGAGTCCTGCGGGACCAGTTCGCCGCGCACGTCAAGGCCAAGCGATGGGACCAAGCCCTTCGTGTCGGGGATGAGATCCTGACCCGCTACCCGAACAGTCCCATGGCGACCGAGTTTGAGCGCGTCCGCGACCAGCTTGCCGCACGCTTGAAGAATGGGTCCCAAGAGGCGATCCCACCCACATGACGGGTGCGACGGGGCCTATCCCGGGACCTGCGTCTTACGAAGGAAGAACGACTCGGGGATTGTTGACTTCCGTCCGGTACGTGCCTGCATATGCAGTGCCCTTTCCTTCGGATGGGGAGCCGCAGTGGGTGGGTCTGTTTTTTGGGACAGGGTTCAACGGACGGAACGGCGGACTGGCGGCTTGCGCCGCTCGATTCTCTACAAGTTAAATTCAGGGCATTGAACCAATCACAAATATTTTGGTCATTGTCGTATAAAAAGTGGGACAGGCACCTCTCGGGAACGCGTTTTCGCCGGGACAGTTGGTCATAAGCCTTCGGCCCAGCCGGAGATGACGAAAACGGGCGGTGGCGGTATGTAGCACGGCTATCTTGGCCGTGGCCTCCAGTAGCATGGGCATCTTGCCCATGACCTCGTAGCATGACCGTCTCGGCCATGACCCATCTCACGGGCGGTCACGGGCGGGACGCCCGTGCTACGGCGTATTTTCGAACATGGTTCAAAAACGGGGACTCACCTCCGAGCCAACCCTCGACTACGACCCAGAAAACGGGTTCCGGCGAGGTGCCTGTCCCCGTTTTTGAACCATGCCTATTTTCGAGGCGGTCAGGAGCCTTTTGGGAGCCAATTTCCGCTTTTGAACCCTGCGATATTTTTGGGCAGGGCAATGGACCCGGCCACAATAGGGTCATATCATTCAGAGATTGGCCGCCAAAGTCCGATATGGATAACGGTTAAGTGCAGTGCGGTCAACGGAAGAACGGGGGAGGACACCCTACCCTCTGCTCCGCTGTGAGCTACCACGGCGGATTCGTGAAGGAGGTTGTTATGCCATTGCGGTCATGCCCTGGAATGACAGGTCGGGCACGCGGATGCCTTGGCCTCGTCATGACCGTTTCGGTGCTGGTCCTGACCGTGGGCTGGCTTCCGGCGGTGGCAGATAGCTCCGTCTATTACAGCGGCGGCAAGGCGATCCCGCTCGACCCGGCTCCCGACCAGGTGGCCATCGAGTTGGAGCCTGGGGCGGACCGCTCGAAGGTGGCGGCGGAGCTGGCGACCCGAGGGATGCCAACGATGATCCCGCCCACTCCGCAGGGGGTGACCCGTGCCGTCCGGTTGGTCCCTGTGTTGCGGGTCGATGGGGAGACGTTGGCACAGATCCGGACCGTCCCGGGCATTCAGCAAGTGCGAAAGGTCTACCGGAACCGCGCCACAGGTCGCACGATGGTCGCGACCGATCGCGTGGTCGTTCAGTTCAAACCGGGCCTGCCGGGAACGGAGGTCGGGGCATGCCTGGGCGCGTATGGCTTGAGGCTCGTCCGCTCGTTTGAGGGACTGCCGGACACCTACCTTGCCCAGGTCACCGGTGCCGAGGGGGATGCGGTCGCGGCGGCGGCGGCGGCGTATCAGGACAACCGGGTTTCGTATTCCCATCCGGACTTTGTGGCCGACATCACCCCGGCCCAGATCACCGACACGTACTATCCCTTGCAGTGGCACTTAAACAACCTTGGCCTGCCAAACGGTGATTTGGCGGATGCGGATGTCGATTGGCCCGAGGCCTGGGAAGAGGTCTGGACGCTCCCGGGGCTGGACAAGGTCACCGTAGCCGTCCACGACGACAGCCTCCAAAAGTCGCACATCGACCTCAAGGACGGGTACTTCACCGGTTATGACTTCTGGGATATGGACACGGACCCGTCACCGGGGTACTTCGACGACAATCACGGAACGGCGGTGGCCGGTGTGGCGGCGGCGAGGCTCAATGGGATCGGTGTGGTGGGCGCCGCCCCGACGGCCAGGCTCGTCGGGATACGGTGGGGATACTATTATTCCGACATAGCTCAGGCGTTCTTGTATGCCGTCCGAACGAACGTCGACGTGATCAACAACAGTTGGGGGTTCCCGTTCACCGAGCCCCCGGACGTGGTAAGCAATGCGATTCATCAGGCGGCGACGACGGGGCGCCGCGGCAAGGGGATGGTCGTCGTGTTCGCCGCCCACAATTTCAATTACGAGATCAGCGTGGGCAGCCCGATTGCGGCCCTGCCGGATGTGATCGCCATCGGGGCCTCGAACAGCAAGGACGTTCGGTCCTGGTACAGCAACTTCGGGCCGGAGCTTTCCGTGATGGCCCCCAGCAACGATATCTATTATCCGAGCACAAAGGACGTCATCACGACGGACGTGATGGACGACCCCAACCTGGGCCTGCCGACCCGGGGGTATAACAACAACGGCGTGAGCACGGTGGGCTATCCCGACGAGTTGCCGGACGGGAACTACACCATGCACTTCGGGGGGACGTCCAGTTCGGCGCCGCTGGTCAGCGGCATCGTGGGGTTGATCCTGGGCGTCAACCCGGGTCTGACCGCCGAGCAGGTACGGAGGATCCTCGAGCACACGGCCGATCCGATCGATCCCGTCGGGGCGAATTACGATCCAATCACGGGGCACAGTATCTACTACGGGTATGGACGGGTGAACGCCTATCAAGCCGTTCTAGCGGCCAAGCGTTCGGCGAACGGTCTGACGTGGCCGCCACCGGTCAGAAACCTCTATCTGACCGGCACGAGCACGATCAAGATGACGTGGCGGAATCCGACGGAGGAGGTGGCCACGGTCATGGTCGTCCACGGCACGATCAATCCGATCACGTGGACCCCGAAGGGCATGCGGACCGAAGACCCCAACGACTACTCCGTGGGTCAATTCGTCGCGCCGGGTGTTCAAGTGGTTCAGAACGACCTGAGCGAGTCGTACACAGCCGACCCGGGGCCGGGGGCTCACTATTACGCCGTGTTCGTGCAGAACGCCAACAAGCGGTGGTCCTGGGGTCGGAGCGCCAGCACCGTCCTTGGGGCAAAGAGTGCCCCCAAGGCCAGTCTCACCGCCACGCCGCGGACCGGACCGGGCCCGCTCACCGTCGAATTCACCGGAGGGGCGTTGGACATGGACATGGAGAACACCGTGTTCACCTACGCGTGGGACTTCGGGGACGGGGCGACGGCCGGGAACGTCCAGGCGATAACGCACAAGTACCAGTCGCCGGGGACGTATCTGGCCCGGTTGACCGTGACGGACGAGACGGGGCTGGCCGGGACGGCCACGGCGATGATTCGCGTGACCGAACTGGCAAACAAGCCGCCCATCGCCCGGATCCTCCTGTCGCCCGGTGACGGCGAGGCGCCCCACACCGTCCAGTTGCGGGCGGTGGCGAGTGATCCCGACGGGACGATCAACCAGTACACGTGGGACTTCGGAGACGGGAGCGTCGCGGCGGGACAGATCGTCGAACACACGTACGTGAACCCCGGGGCCTATGCGATCACCCTGGAGGTCATCGACAATCGCGGGGCCTCCGCCAAGGCCACCGTGATCGTGAGCGTGTGGAAGGCGGAGACGGGCACGCCGAAGACGAGCGGCAGCGCGGCGGAAACTCAGAACCCCCTCGTTCCGAACTGCGGTGCGTGCGGGGTGACCACCACGCCGATGTGGATCGCCACCGTGCTGGGGTGGGGACTTCTTCATCTCGGTCGTCGACGCAAGCGATAGGCGAACCTCCTCCTGTCCGATGGTGGAACGCCCCGGCCGGTCGGGAAACCTGTCCGGTGGGTACGGTTTTCCACCCGCCGTCGGTCAGCGGCAGAATCTTCCGTCCCTTCCATCCCAGGGCTTGCCAGTGGATATGGGCCTCCGATAGATTCGCCGTATGCACCGCGATCTGGTAGCCGAGATTGACGTCGACGCCATTCGACACAACATCGGTCTGATCCGCCGGACCTGTCGACCGGGCGTGCGATTGTGCGTGGCGCTCAAGGGAAACGCCTACGGTCACGGGGTGGACGTGATCGCGCCGGTGATGTCGGAGGCCGGTGTGGACATGGCGGCGGTGGCGACGATCGGTGAGGCCATCGAGCTCCGTCGGTTGGGTTGGCCTCGCCCGATCCTCTGCTTTGGTCCGATGTTTGCGGCCCCGGATCCCGCGACCCGTCGGGATCGGATCGCCGCCGCCGTCGAACACGACCTGACGCCGACCGTCGTGGACGGGTACGGTCTGCGAGACCTCGACGCCGAGGCCCAACGGCAAGGGCGCCGCGTCGACTATCACGTCAAGGTCGACACGGGGATGGGGCGCATGGGGATCGCGCCCCAGACGGCGTTCGACCTGATCCGTTCGGCGAGGTGGTGCCGACACGCCCGTCTGGCGGGGGTCTACACGCACCTGGCGACGGCGGATGAGGCGGATCTGGACTTCGCGCGGGAACAGTTGGCGCGGCTGCGGATTCTGATCGGGCAGTTGGCCGTGGAGGGCATCCGCGTACCGATGGTCCATGCCGCCAACAGCAGCGCCATCTTCCGGTTACCCGAGTCGCACTTCGACATGGTCCGACCGGGACTGGCGGTCTACGGATATCGCCCCAGCCGGAACCTGCCGGCGTCGGTTCGGCTCCAACCCTCCTTGAGGTTGCGTTCGCACCTCGTTTTGGTCAAACACGTGCCCGCCGGACACGCCGTGGGGTACGGCCGAACGTTTGTGACGCGGCGACCCAGCGTGCTCGGCGTCGTCCCGATCGGGTACAACGACGGGTACTCGCGCCGTCTGAGCAATCGCGGCGTGATGGGACTGGCCGGCGGAGACGCGCCGGTCGTGGGGCGGATCAGCATGGACCAGACGGTCCTCGACCTGACCGACGTGCCCGGGGCGAGGGTGGGGGACGAGGTGGTGATCATCGATCCCCGTCCGGATCGCCCGAATTCCGTGGAGGCGCTGGCCGGTCTGTTGGGTACCATTCCATACGAGGTGACCTGCCTTCTAGGCAACCGTGTTCAACGGATCGCCGTTCACCGCGGGCAGGCATCCGCGGAGCAGGAGGTCAAGGATGTTGAAAGAACTGTTCCGGCTTCAAGGTGAGCTGAACCGCCGCATCGGCATGGACACGGCCGCCCTGAAGGAGCGGTTTGACCCGCGGGTGGCCGGGCGCTGGCTGAACGACTACCTGGCGGCCATGAGCAATGAGCTGGAGGAACTCCGCAATTGCACGTACTGGAAGCACTGGTGCGCGGAGGCCCGCCAAGGGCGCCGCTTCGAGCTGCACGACCTCCAGAACGCGCGGGTGGAGGTGATCGACATGTTGTTTTTCTGGATCAGCATGGCCCAGTGCGTGGGTCTGGATGCCGACGACGTTGCGGCCCTATACCACCAGAAGCTCGCCGTAAACCATTCGAGGCAGGACCGCGATTACTCCATGAACGGAAAGACCGAGGAGGACAACCGGACGGTGGTTCTCGATCGAACCGCGCCGTCGCATGGGACCAAGCCATCGGGCGGACGGGCTGCGGTAGTCGAGTCGTAAGGCTCGGGTCCGATGCGTGGTCCGCACCGGACCCGCAACCCGGGTGTTCCGATCTCGCACCATCGCCCACGAGGTGCGTCATGAAGTGGGTCATCCAGTGGCACGAGCGCTGTACGGTGTTGAGGTTTGAGGGGGACCTGGTCGTCGGCGCCACGCAGTTCTTCGAGGCCGGCGTCACGCCCTGGTTGAGGGTGCCGTTCGCTCCGGTCGTTCTGGACCTCAGTGACCTTCGGATCATCGCCTCGGCGGGGCTGAGTTCGTTGGTCAAGCTGCGCAATGGTGTCGTAGAAGCAGGCGTTCAGCTCGTGGTGGTCAAGCCGGCTCGGGAGGCCTGGCAAGTCCTCGAGACCACACGCCTCGACCGCCTGTTCGACTTCGCCGACAGCGTTGAACAGGCCATGGCGCGCGTGGGGCGAACACCCTCCGCCACCCGTTGAGTCGCAGGGCACCGCGGACTACCCGCTCGGGTCGATCATTCCATGGAGTGAACCGTCTCAGCTCAGGGAACCGCTCTCATGCCGGGTGCCCAATCCGATTCCTCGCTGTGGGGTGATGAAGGTGGAGGGGATTTTCTGCCGGCCGGGGGATCCTCCGGCGGTTCGGCGACGATCCTGCCGACCGTCGTCGGTCTGGGTCTCGTCGCGTTGCTGGCGATCGGGGCGATGGGCCCCTCGCTGCGGGGGAGCTTCTTGCCGGGGGACGATCAGTATTTCATCCGGAACTTCAGCCTGGTCAATCGTCCCAGCCTGGGTAACGTGATTCGGCTGTTCGGGATCATTCATCGTGACCTGTATCAGCCGGTCCCGATGGTCTCCTTCGCCTTGGACACGGCGGTCTTCGGTGATCGCGCGTGGGGGTTTCACCTGACCAATCTCGTGTGGCACGTGGTGGCGGCGGGGTTGGTCTGGACCCTGGTGCGCCTTCGCTGGGAGAGCGGGTGGCTTGCCGGCCTGACCGCCGGTCTGTTCGCCATCCACCCGCAGGCGGTTGAACCGGTGGCCACCGTGGCCGCTCGAATCGTTCTGATGGGCGTGACCTTCTCGCTGGCGGCGATCGTCTCCTTTCTGATCTGGTCGAGGCGCCCGACGGGCGAAGGCGGCTGGTTGGCCACCGCCATCCTCTGCACCGTGCTGGCGATGATGAGCAAGGTCCAGGTGGGACTGCCGGTCCTGCTTCTGTTGATCGCGCATGACCAGCGGCGGCGGGAGAACCGGACGTGGTGGGTGGCCTGGAGCACGCTGACGGGGATCACAGTGGCGTTCACCCTGCTGGCCGTGTACACCACCGTCCGCAGTGGTCTGGCCGAATCGGCCCTCGCCCACATGCCCGGTCCGCTCTGGGGGCGGGCGTTGATGGGGATGGGCGTCTACCTTAGCCTTTACTTCTTCCCCTCGGGGCTGTCGACGTGGTATCTCTCCCCGATCGAGTGGCGCTGGAGCGACCCCTTGCTCGCCGTGGGCGCGATCGGGTTGGTCGGGTCCATCGTGATCGCCATCGTCTGCTATCGTCGGGGGAGTCCGACGGTGGCCAGGGGGGTGTTGTGGTACCTGGTAGGAATTCTGCCGTTCCTGGGGGCTTCGGCCGCGCGAAACCTCATTGCGGCGGACCGCTACACCTACATGGCCAACATCGGTATGCACTGGGTGGTGGCGGCGTGGCTGGTGTTCGTCGTGCGGGAGGTCGCCTTGCGGGTACCGCGGAGGATCGTGGTGCCCATGAGCGTTCTGGGAAGTGGTGCCCTGGTGGTCGTGTTCGTTGCGGCAAGCTGGGACCACATCTCCCACTATCGGACGGGGCTGGCGTATTACCGGCGGGTCGCGGAGCTTTATCCCAGCGCACCTTGGGTCCATCTGGACGTGGGGTGGGAGCTGGCGCGGGCGGGACACTTCGACTTGGCCGAACAAGCGGCCCGCGCCGAGATGGACAATCCGAAGGGGGACCGTGCCCGTGCATGGCAACTGCTCGGATGGATCGCTCAAGAGCGGGGACAACTCGACGTGGCGGAGCGGCATTATAGAGACGCTGCCACCCTGTTGCCCAAAGACCCGACGACCCACTACCGTCTTGCCCGGCTACTCAACCAAATGGGGCGGACCGACGAGGCGATCCTCGCCTACCAGCGAGTGTTGGAGCTCCACGCCGAGCATCTTCCCAGCCTGTTGGACCTGGCGGCCCTGAACGAGCGCCTGGGACAGTACTCCCAGGCGGCTCGGTACCTGCGTCAGGTGCTGCGGATCAATCCCCAGCACCTCGACGCGCTGACCAGCCTGGCGACGGTTTTGTTGCGGCGGGGCGACTTTGCCGAGGCGGAACGGTTGTATCGCGAGGCCTTGAAGATTACCCCGGACCACATACCGGCCAAGACGAATCTTGCGGTGATCCTGACGCAGTCCGGGAGGCAACTGGAGGCGCTGGGACACTACAACGACGTCTTGCAACTCCAACCGAATCTCCTCTCGGCCCGCCTGAACCGCGCGGCGCTGCTGGCGGAGTGGGGGCGGGATCAAGACGCCGCTTACGAATATGGCGAAGTGTTGGCCAGGGATCCCGGTTGCGTCCCGGCCTTGGAGGCGCTGCACGAGCTGTTGTTCAAGGCCTCTCCCGACGAGGGGGCGGCTCGGGCCGTGCGGATGTGGGAGCTTGCCATTGCTCGTGCCGGACCCCAACCCCGCCTCCTGGCCGGTTTGGGGTGGGCCCAAGCGCTGGCCGGGATGCATGACCAAGCCGAACAGACCGCCAAAAAATGTCTGGGCCAGGACGAGCGGCAGACCCTGGCCCAACTGACGATCGTTTTGGTAGCGCTCCATCGCCACCAGGAGGAGGCGGCCGTCGATGCCCTGGAAGAGGCCTGCTCGCGGCCCGGACCGGTGTTCGCGGAAGACCTCGACCGTGCCGCCCGGGCGATCGGACTTTACGGCACGGAACATCCGAAGGAACCGCTGCCCTATTACCTTGCGGGGCGCATTCTGCTGGCACAGAACCGTCATGAGCTGGCGGGCAAAGCATTTGCCGAGTTGATGCAGGTTAGTAAGGAGGATGCGGTCTGGTCGGCACGCGTCCGGCGGGTGATGGAGGTGTCGGCAGGTGGCACGACCCGACCGACAACAACGTCGCACCCAGGAAAACGGGGACGCAGCTAGTTTTTGCCCTCTACCCTTTGGTAGAGGTGCCGGGATACCCAATGATCCCCCATCCTGGCAAAACTAGCTGCGTCCCCGTTTTCCGTTCAGGATGGTGTAGAGTTCCGGTCGGCGGTCGCGAAGGTGGTTGTCGTCTTTCGCGTGGGTCAAATCCACATCGCAGAACAGCAGACCGGGCGTCTCACTCACCTGTTTGCTCACGATTCGCCCGTCGGGACCCGTCACCAGGATGAGCTTCGGGTGGGCGAAGGCAATGAAGCACTGGTTCTCATAGGCCCGTGTCCGCATCATGGCCTCGGGGAAACGGGGACGCAGCTAGTTTTTGCCGAAGGTAGAGGGCAAAAACTAGCTGCGTCCCCGTTTCTCGTTTCTACAACAGGAGCCGGCGGACCTTGTCGGCCAGATCGTGCCACTGCTTGACGATCCTACGGTCTGCCACGATCCGCTGGCGCGACAAATCCAACCGCAAGTTGCCGGCCATACCCTGCCCCTGGCGGTCCTTGATGGCCCGGTCCGGACTGATCGCTTCGAGCTGATCGAGTTCGGCGGCCACCCTGCGATAGGCGTCGCGGAACGACACGCCTTGGGCGACCAATTCCAGGGCCCGGTCCGTGGCGAAGACCTCGCCCACAAATCCGGCCCGAAGCTTGTCCTCGTTCACGCGGAGCTTGGAGAACGTCACGTCCATCACCCGCGCGCAGGCGATGGTCAGGTGGACGCCGCGGATCACCGCGCCCTTGGTCTGCTGGAAGTCGCGGTTGTAGCCGCTGGGCAGGGACGCGTGGATGCCGACGACCTCGTCGTGGCAGGCGATGATCGACCGCGCCTTGGCGCGGATCAGCTCCAGCCCGCACGGGTTCTTCTTCTGCGGCATGATGCTGCTGCCGCTGGTCAGCTCGTCGGGGAGGGTGAAGTAACCGAACTCCGGCATCGAAAAGACGATCAGGTCCTGGCTGATCCGGCTGAGGTCCATGGCGATCTGCACGCAAGCGGCCAGGAGGATCGACTCGATCTTGCCGCGGCTGTTGTTGGCGTACAGGACGTTGTTCTGCACCCGACCGAACCCGAGCAGCTTGGCCGTGTAGGCGCGATCGATCGGCAGGGGCACGCCGTAACCGGCTGCCGAACCGAGCGGACACTGGTCGTTGAGCCGGTAGGCCGTCTCGACCAGCTCGAAGTCGTCGAGCAGTGATTCGAGCCACGCCCCGGCCCACAGCCCGACGGACGAGGGCATGGCCCGCTGCATGTGCGTCCGGCCGACCATCGGGACATTCTTGTGACGGTCGGCGAACCTCCGGATCGTGTCGGCGAGTTGCAGGATCGTCGTCCCCAGCTCAACGAACCGTTGCCGGGCCCACAGGCGGGTGTTGACGATGACCTGGTCGTTGCGGCTTCGGGCCGTGTGAATCTTCTTGCCCAGCTCGCCGAGCCTGTCGGTCAGGCGGTTTTCAATGGCGGTGTGGACGTCTTCCTGCTCGACGGTGATCTTGAACCGCCCCGCACGTCCGTCGGCTGCGATGGCGGCGAGTTCCTTCCGCAGGCGCTGCACGTCGCGCTTCGTCAGTACGCCCGCCCGTTGCAACGTCATCGCATGCGCGACGCTACCCAGGCAGTCGGCCTCCACCATCTCCAAATCGAGGACGTAGTCGTCGCCGACGGTGAACCGATGCACCGTCGGGTCCACGTCATACCCTTTGTCCCACAATCGTGTTGGTTTCATGGCCACCTTGCTGCCCGATCCACGGAATTCATACCGTGGGTACCCTGGGGAGTGTGTGCAGGAACGTCTCGGACGCAATTGTAGGATCGGAAGTCGTTCCTCACCAGCGGGCAGGAAGGAAAAAGAAGGGCATGGTTCAAAAACGGGGACAGGCACCTCGCCGGAACCCGTTTTCTGGGTCGTAGTCGAGGGCGGGCTCGGAGGTGAGTCCCCGTTTTTGAACCAGACCAAAACCAAAAGAAGAGGTGGACGGACGGAGAAGCCGCCCGTCCTACCGAGCGGTCTTGACGAGTGCAATCTGTTGTGTTTAAGTGCGCCTGCCGTTTGCCGTTTGCGAGGAACGGGTACTCGAGTGCATGACGTTCCGGGCGGGCACCGAAGGATCCGCTCGGCCACCGCCGTGGGAGGGCAAACCTCCCGGCGGGCCGATCTGCGCCGGGTCAGCGAACCGGCTTGTCCCTGTTTGCGGCTCGGCGGGAGCCTCGCCTCCCCAAGAGCGTCGCGCACCCCGGGCGCTCTGACTCGTCGCGTGGGCAGCCTCCGACAGCAAAAGGACTAAGTACACCGCCCCATTGAAAGGGTGCGGATAATCATGCGGCCAGGGCGACTGGGCATTTCGCCATGACCTTGGCCGCGGATTTCGTTGACCAGTTGAACGGATGAGCGTGCTCATTCCATTCTGCGACAAACGCCATCAACCGCTCGGCCAGTACGGCCTTATCGGCGAAGTCCGAGATACCCAGGCGTTTCCGCTGCAGGATGCTGA
>Ga0209101_1001391_pt1 | contig 17896 bp, 16 predicted proteins | sample ConPoolayeCmetaG_FD_185481 | JGI IMG/M metagenome (GOLD analysis project Ga0209101, IMG submission 185481) | Hot spring microbial mat communities from California, USA to study Microbial Dark Matter (Phase II) - Cone Pool mat layer C metaG... ...
ATTCACCAACTTTTTTGTAAGAAAGTAAATCAAAATTTTGAATATTTTGACTAGAGAATACTATAAATAACCTTAAAATTGTTGAAATTAAAAAAATTTTTATCACTTATTTTTTTTATCATAATTATTCTATAAAATCCATAGTCAATCGCCGACAAAAATAAAGGTTTAGATTGTTTTGAAAATTTTTTATTAAAAATATTTTTTAGAGTAATGATTGGCATTTTTTGCTTGCTAGTCATATAATATCAATAAAATGCTAATCTGTCCTTTGTGTTTAAAAAATAAAATCAATATTCTGAGAATTGAAAAGGGGATTAAAATTTATCAATGCTTAGATTGCGAATTTGGTTTTCTTAACGAAGAAGGTTTTAAAAAACAAAAAAAATTGTCCAAAACTTTCTCATATTCTTTTGATGAATATTTTTTAAATAAAACTCGCTTAGAAAAAAGATTCAAAAAATTAGCTAAAATTATTTTAAAATTTAAAAACAAAGGAAAACTTTTGGATATTGGGGCAGGATTTGGTTTATTTACTTTAATTCTTTATCAATTAGGTGATTTTAATATCACTGCGATTGAACCAAAAAACCTACCTTATTTTTTAAAAAAAATTCCTAAAAGAATATTCAAAAAAACTTTTTCCGATTTTTTACAGATAAACAATGAAAAATTTGATTTAATCCTTATGATTGATGTTTTAGAGCATTTAAACAATCCAGAAATATCTTTATTGCAAATAAGAAAAATATTAAACAAAAATGGTATTTTGATTCTTCAATTACCCAATTACAAAAGTTTAATGACTAAAATTTGTAAAAATTGGTCATGGTGGATGATTGAAGATCATAAATATTTTTTTAGTCCAAAATCAATCAAAAAATTAATAAAAAAGGCAGGTTTTAAATTGACCTTTTTTAAAACTTATGAAGATTTTTATGATTTTAAAAAAAATTTAGATGGTAATTTTTTAATTTTTAATAATTTATTGATTAGACGGATATTAAAAGGATTATTTTTTTTAATTTTTTTTCCAGTTTATTTTTCAATGCGATACTTGTTTTGGAAGTTGGGATATGGAGGGTTAATATTTCTTATTGCTAAAAAATTAAAATGAAACTACCGCTTTCTCTTTTAACCATTACCAAAAACGCTCAAGAAACATTGGAAAAAACTTTATCATCGGCGGCTGATTTGGTTAATGAGATTATTGTAATAGATGATTATTCAACTGATAGCTCATTGGGAATTGCGAAAAAATACAAGGCAAAAGTTTTTCTTCATCATGAAAAAGATTTTGGTAAGCAAAAAGAATATGGATTAAAAAAATGTCAAAATGAATGGGTTTTAGTCATTGACAGTGATGAATTTTTAAGCCCGGCCTTGAAAGAGGAGTTTTATTTACTATTCAAGACAAAAAAAATTGAAAAATATGCTGGTTTTTTAATCCCGTTTCAAAATCATTTTTTAGGAAAGCCAGTTAATTATGGCGGGGAAAGATATAAAATGTTGAGGTTATTTAAGAGGGATTGCGTAAATATTAATTCTGCTTTAGTCCATGAAAAATTTGAAATTAAAAAAGGTAAAATAGGGCAATTAAAAAATAAAATTTATCATTATTCTTATCGCTCATTGGGGCAAATGTTTAAGAAATTTACCGATTATGCATTAAGGGAAGCAAAACAAAAATTTAAAAAGAATGAAACAATAACTTTAAAAAAATTATTTTTATATCCTTCTCATATGTTTTATGCTCGATTTATAAAAGACAAAGGTTACAAAGACGGTTTATTTCGAATTCCTCTAGATTTAGGTTTTGCATATATGGAATTTTTGACGTATTGGGGATTGTTAATTTTAAGACTAAAAAATTTTTTTAGTTTTAAACATAATATATTTTTTTACTAATTTTTTAATAATCTTAATTAAGATTTAGTATTTTTTTATTTATTTTATTTTGGGACAAAAAGTAAAGCGTTTGGTATATTTCTTCCAGGTCCGACTTTGTACCCATTACTCCATAAAGCAGTAGAGCCACCACTATCAAGATTAAGAGCGTTTTTTATCCCAAGAGTATTGATTACATGAGTAGCCTCATAGACAGTAGCATTCATGACAACTCCTATATAGACTGTTGAATCTGTTACTCCAACAAAATTCCTGTTTCCTTTTGAGCTTCTTTTTGGTTCTCCATCACCATTGAAAACAATATGTCCATTTAAAATAAGTAGAGGTTGCATTGCTAATACAGCATCAACGCTTGTGTCACGACCCCACTCTAGTGATTGGGTAACAAATCTAGCAGAATTTCCATAAAAAATCACTGCGGGAACCGTACTATAAATATTGTTATCAGAATTAATATATTTTTTATTTTTATTCATAACAAGAGTATCAAAGGAATTTTTTTTATCAGAACAACTTGGATAATCAGCTGGACAAAAATATGAACCATTGATACCAGCAAAAGCGCCAGATCGAGAAACATAATCAGCTAAAGATAAAACAGGACAATTATTTTTACAATCTTCATCCGAAGCAGTATCAACTATTACTCGAGTTGAATTAAGATCTGCTGCAACTAAGTAGATTAAAAAATCCCCAACTGGGCTTTTAACAATTTGTGCAGAAAAACCTGAGTTAGGTGGAGTGTTGCTTTCTTTTACATTTTGAGGGATTTGAAAAGATTTGCTAATTTTTAATTTTTCGTCATCGATTAATTTATTAAGTTGATTTAATTTATATTCTGCTGATGAATAATTTCTTTTGGCAAGCAAACTAAGAATATCGACAAACTGATAATCTAATTGTGATGTATTTCTTATTTGTGTTTTTAAATCAACAAGTTTTTCATATACTTTTATTGAATTTTTGTAGGTTTTTTCAATAGCGCTAATTTCAGATTCAAGTTTTTTATTAATCTTATATTCATTTCTTGTTTTAAGATTTTTAATTTCTAAGGACATTTTTTTTAAAGTTTTTTCAGTTTTTGTTTTGTTTAAATAAAGAAAGTTAATTTCATCCTTTGTTTTTTTCTGATAATAAAAAAATATAATAATTAGAGTTCCTATTAATATAATAAAACCAATTTTTTTAAGCAACCTTATAAATCTAAATGGTTTTTTAGGCATTAATAAATTGTATAATACATATTGTTATGAAAGCAAGAATAAACGTTGGAATTGTATTTATTTTATATAAAACATCAGAGAAACAAATAAATAGATTAAAAAATGAAGTCAATCATTTGGGAATAAATAAAAGTAATATTTATTTTGTTGATAATAGTAAAAATAATCTTGGTTATGCGGCTGGAGTTAATATTGGTCTTAAAAAAGCGATCAAAGATGGTTGTAATTTTTTTATTGTAGCTAATCATGATATATCTTTTAATTTTATTAATAATATGTTTTTTGATAAAAAGAGAGAGTTGTTAAATCTTGAAGAACTGATTAAGAAAGGGGGAGAGAATTTTGATGTTTGGGGATTAGCGATGAAACAAGATAAAAAAATTTATTATGGAGGAATCTTGGATAAAAAAAGATTAACAGCAGGTTTAATTGATGAAAAACCAAAAAAAAGATTTTTTTCCGTTGATTTTGTCTCGGGTTCTTTGATGTTTATAAAAAAAAAGGTTATTGATAAGGTGGGATTTTTTGATGAAAATTATTTCATGTATTATGAAGATGTTGATTTTTGTTATCGGGTAAAAAAAGCCGGTTTTCGTGTTGGTGTTGATACTTTCTATCAATATGAACATTTTGAAATATCAAAGGAAAATTCGCAAAAAAACAAATATCTATTTGTCAATCACTTTCGATTTTTATGCCGCTATGGAAGTTTGTATCAAAAATTATATGAGTTGATTCGTTTACCAAAAACAGTTTTTGAAGAGATAAAAAAAAGAAGTTTTTATTTAAATTTTTTTTCTTATAATTTTTTTTCGCTTTTAAGCAAAATTTTATCTTTTATTCAATTTATTATTTTAGTTCGGATTTTTCCACCTAACATTTTTGGAATTTATTCTTTATCTTGGGCTCATTTGGGAATGTTTTTGCCTTTAATCGATTTTGGAACAACTAATTTTGGCATTATTAATCTTCCCCAAGAAAAAAAAATTAGTTTTTATGATATTTTTAGTTTGCGATTTTATCTTTCTATTTTAGTTTTTTTTCTCTCGGTTTTTAGTGCTTTGTTGCTACCTTATTCTTTAAAAATGAAGATAGCAATTTTTTTAGTTTCTTTTGTTTCTTTACAAGCCAGTTTTTTTGGCAGTCTTTTAATTAGGTTAACTAACGAAGAAAAAGTCTACCTTATTTCTTTAATTAGTTTCTTCTTTCAATTAATACTGACGATAGTAATTATCATTGTGTCTTTTCTTTTTAAAAACATTCTTTATCTTTTTGTAATAATATTCTTTTTTTATTCAATTTATGGTTTTTTATGTTTTTTGTATCTTAAAAATAAAGAAAAAAACTTTCGTTTAAAATTTAATTTATCAAAATTTAAAACTATTCTTAGTTATTCCTTCTTTTACCTTTTGATTTCAATCTTTGCTCGATGGTATAGTCGTTTTGATATTTTTCTTTTAAATTTCTTAAAAGGCGAGGAGGTGGTGGGTATTTATTCTTCAGCTTATAAATTTTTGGAGGCATTGATGTTTATTATTGCCGCCTATAATCTTTCTGCTTTACCAATTTTTGTTAATTTTTATAAAAATAAACAATTTGATTTACTAAAACTAAAAGTCAAAAAAGACTTTATTTTTTTATCGTTAATTGGTTTTTTGATTAATTTTGCTTTTTATTTTTTATCACCGATCTTTTTGCCTTTGCTGTTTAAAAATAAATATCTTCTGGCAATTCCAATTCTAAAAATTATTATCTTTTCTTTGCCATTGATTATGTTAACTTCGATTTTTTTTAATTTTTTTTATACCATAAAAAAAATTCACTATGTTTTGGGATTAATGATTTTTCAGCTATTTTTTAATTTTACATTAAATTACTTTTTTATTCCCAAATATAGCTATTTTGCTGCTGCTTATATAAGCTTGATTGGAGAATTGATTAATGTTTTGTTATCTTTGTATTTTTATAAAAAAAGTCTATGAAAATTTCAGTTGATTTAGGGGCAGTTTCTGGCAAAGGTTTTTTTGGGACAAAGATATTTAGTTTAAATCTAAAAGAGTTGTTATTAAAGTATGATAAAAATAATCAGTATTTTTTTTATGATTTTAAAACTGTTTGGCCAAAGGTTTTTTGGATGAAGTTGGGGGTAAGTTTTAAAGAATGGCAACTTAGACCCGATGTTTTTTTAGCCTTAAATCAAGCTCTCCCTTTGTATTTTCATAAAAAAGCGATTGTTTTTTCTCATGGACTTTCGTTTTATTTTTTTCCAAGATATTATCCTAAAAATGTTTTAAGACGCTTAAATAATCAATTAAAAGAAATGATAAGCCGGGCTGAAAAAATTATTGTTAGTTCAATAAAAGTTAAAGAAGAGTTTTTACAAGTTTTTCCAAAAATTAGTGATAAAATTTATGTTTTACCCTTTGGCGTCCCCTTTGATTGTTTAAAACAAAAACCAAAAAAGAGAAAAAAGAAATTTTTTTTAGTGGTTTCCGGTAAACAGCCAATTAAAAACTTTTCTTTTATAAAAAAAGTTTTTTTTGAATTTAAAAAAAAATATCCGGAGTTTAAATTAATTAATATTGAAAACACTGATCGAAAAAAGATTATTAAACTTTATCAGGATGCTTTTGCTCTTTTGACTGCTTCCTACTATGAAAGTTTTAATTTCCCGGTTTTGGAAGCTTTGTCTTTAGGTTGTCCGGTTGTTGGTTTGAAGTCAGCAATCATTCCGGAATTAGAAGATTATGTTAATGTGGTAAAAGATAAAGGTCAGTTTTTGAGATTGATGGAAGAGTTACCAAAAAAACCCGATAATTTATCGATTAAAAAACTAAGAGATGAATTTAGTTGGAAAAGATATGTCAAAAACTTGATAGAATTGTATTGAGGTTATTTGTCATTGGTTATTAGTTATTTGAAATATATTTAAAAATTAAAAATGCTATCAGTTGTTATTTTAACAAAGAATGAGGAAAAAAATATTGATAGATGCTTGCGATCATTAGATTTTGTGGATGAGATTGTAGTTGTGGATGATTATTCTACTGACGGAACCTTAAGTCAAATATCAAAAATCAAAAAACAAAATGAAAAATTAAAAATCAAAATCTTTCAAAGAAATTTAAATTCGGATTTTGCGGCGCAAAGAAATTTTGGTATGGAGGAAACCAGCGGGGAGTGGATATTGTTTTTGGATGCCGATGAAGAAATATCAGAAGAGTTAAAAGAAGAGATAAAGGAGGTAATAAGGTACGCTAGTCTAGAGCGAGATGATTTAGTTGGTTTATACATTAAACGACGTGATTTTTTTTGGGGAAGAGAACTGCAATTTGGTGAGGTTTTAAAAGTAAGACGGAAGGGAATTTTTCGACTTATAAAAAAAGGTTTTGGGAAATGGTATGGAAAAGTACATGAAGAGTTAAAAATAAATCCACCAGTTGGTGGAAAAAAGTTAAAAACTCTTCAACTTAGAAACTTTATCAATCATTTTCCACATCAAACAGTTAAGGAGTTTTTGCAAGAGATTAACTTTTATAGTTCTTTAAGAGCCGATGAGCTTTTTAAACAAGGAAAGAAAACTAATATTTTAGAGATCATTTTCTATCCTCTGTTTAAATTTATCCTTAATTACGTTATTTACTTTGGATTTTTGGATGGTCCTTCTGGTTTTGTTTATGCTTTTATGATGAGTTTTCATTCATTTTTAGTGCGTGGTAAATTATTTATTAATGAAAGGACTATCCTTGTTCAAGGACAGTTCTTTTTAAAGTAAATGGTTAAAATGATTTTATTGTTAACTTTTTTCCTTTTTTCTTTGGGACAGTTAGGTCGAGTCTCATTTTTTAATCAGCAAATAAATTTTTATTTTTATGAACTATTGATGTTTTTTTTATTAATTTTTTATTTTTTTAAGCTTAAGTTTTCTCCTTTTAAAAAATTGTGGGAAAATAATCGATGGATTTTTTGGGGATTTGGATATTTATTTTTTTCTTTTTTTCTTAGTTTTTTTAAATATTTACCTTTTGAAAATTTAGTTTCTTTTTTATATCTTTTACGCTTATTTTTTTACTTTATTTTTTTCCTATATTTTTATTTTTATTATCAAAAAAAATCAAAAAAAGAAGTCATTTTTTGTTTTATAATTTTTAGTTTTTTGACTATTGTTTCGTCTTTTCTTCAATTCTTTTTATACCCTAATTTAAGGAATTTAGCCTATTTGGGTTGGGATGTTCATCAAAATCGGATTTTTGGTTTGTTTTTTGATACTTCTTTGGCAGCTTCAATTTATGGTTTAGTTTTTCTTTTTTGGTTAAATTATAAAAAAAGCAAGTTTTTTTATTTTTTACCGTTTTTTTTTATTTTAATATATTTTACTTATAGTCGTTTTGTGATTTTTTCATTTTTTATTACTTTATTTTTCTTTTTTTTAAAAAAATCATTAATTAAAAATTTTCTTCTAATTTTAACCATTTTTGTTTTTTTAATATTTTTATTTCCACAAAGAAGTGGTGTAGGTGTTAATTTTAACCGGATTTTTTCTATTGAGTCAAGAATAAAAGAAAATATTTTAGGAATTAAAATAGGTTTTAAAAATCCTTTATTTGGGATTGGTTATAATAGAATAAGATTTTTTCGTCAGAAAAATAATCTGCTTTGGAAGAGCGATTTTAATATTTATCATGCCGCTTCATCTTTTCAATCAACTTATGTGACTATTTTTGTTTCAAGTGGTATATTAGGTTTATTTTTTTTCTGGAGGGGATTATTTAAACTAATAAAAAGTAATCAGCATATTTTTTATTTAATTATTTTTATAGGTATTAGTTCATTTGCTGATAATTTACTACTTCATCCTTTTATTATCTTTATTTTAGGGATAGCAAAAGTTATTTTTTATAAAAGACTTTAATTTCTTTAGTTTCAATGTTTCCAGCGATATCCTCTGCGGTAATTTGAATAATATTTTCTCCTTCATTTTTAAGAGTAATTGTAAGTTCAAAATTTCCTAAAGCATCAACAGTCACAGGTGCGTCATTTATTTTAATAAAAGTTTCCTTATCAGTTATTCCTTTGATTATTATTTCTTGGTTTAAAGACTCTTCCCCATCTTTTGGTTGGCTAATTTCAAGTTTTGGTTTTTTTGATTTGTATAAAATTTCGTATACTGGTGTTTTTTTTGAATAATCTTTGTTTTTAGCGATAGCGTATAATAAGTTTTTTCCTTCTTTAAGTTTATCAATTTCTTCTAAAAAATCTGTTTCACCTTCTAAATCAATTTTTTTTATTTTTTCGTTGTTTAGATAAAAATAAACACTATCAAAATTAACAGCTTTTCCTTGGACTAAAAAATTAGCGCTGTTAGTTGCTTGAGGAATTGAGTCTATACTTAGTTCACCAATGAAATTTTCTTTTGGGATATTAGGAGTGGGGTAAATTTTGTTATTTAGATTACCAATAAGAGAAGATACAGAAAAAATAATTTTAAAACCGAAATTAAAAAGAAAATAAAAGAGAAAAATCAATATTAAAAAACTAAAAATAATTTTTGATTTAAGATTTTTCATAAAAAAGTGAGCTGGAATCGGGGTTTGAACCCGAAACCTGCGGTTTACGAAACCGCTGCTCTACCATTGAGCTATTCCAGCAATTTTTTGAGCGGGTGAGCGGAGTCGAACCGCCTTTTCTACCTTGGGAAGGTAGCGTTGAGCCGATCAACTACACCCGCTATATTCTTATTTTATCATAATTTAAAATAAGCTTTATTAAGTTTTGTAAAAATAAAAGGACTCCAAAAAGTTTATTATTGAAATTAAATTTATGTTATAATTTAAAAAAAGGGGTCATAGCTCAATTTGGTTAGAGCGCTTCCCTGTCACGGAAGAGGCTGCGGGTTCAAGTCCCGTTGGCCCCGCAAAATAAAGTATCAAGTATAAATTATTAAGTATTTATAATTTATTTAAAAAATTATAAGTTAATTTTTTTTAAAAATATGAATACTTTGCTTATTACTGGAGGAATTATTGTTTTGTTATTTTTATATTTTGTTGGTACTTATAATGCCTTGGTGATTTTGAAGAATCGTATTAAAGAAGCTTTTTCAGGAATTGATGTTCAATTAAAAAGGCGAACCGATTTAATTCCTAATTTAGTTGAGACGGTAAAAGGTTATGCTAAGCATGAAAAAGAAGTTTTTACAAATGTAACCAAAGCAAGAAGTGCTTTAATGAAAGCGGAGACTCCTAAAGATAAAGCTGAAGCTGATAATATGTTAAGCGGGGCTTTAAAATCGCTTTTTGCAGTAGCAGAAAGCTACCCTGAACTTCAATCTAGTCAAAATTTTAAGGAGCTGCAAAGACAACTTGAAGATACTGAAGATAAGATTGCTTATTCCCGACAGTTTTATAACAGCAATGTCTTAGAATATAATGCCAAAGTAAAAATATTTCCCTCCAATTTAATTGCTAATACATTTGGTTTTAAAGAAGAAGAGTTTTTTGAAGCAAAAGAAAAGGAAAGAGAGGCAGTAAAAGTTAATTTTAATAACTGAAAAATTTTAAAGAAAAAAGTTAACAGAAATAAAGTAGCAATAATAACAAACAGATTAATATTATATAAACAGATTATTTTTTTAACTTAATTATAAATTTTAAAATTTCATCTTTAATTTTGTTTATTTTTTTATTAGTTGTTAAATATTATGAATCCTTATTCATTAATTTCTATCAATAAAAGAAGAACTTTTTTGATTTTATTTTTATTTATTGTTTTATTTAGTGGTTTTTTTTATTTAATTGGTTTTTATACTCAATCAGCGAACCAATTTTTGCTTTTTGGATTAATTTTTTCATTGTTATCTTCATTTTTAAGTTATTTTTATTCAGATAAGATTGTTCTTTTAACCGTTGGCGCAAAACCAGCTGATAAAAAAAAATACTTTGATTTTTATACGGTGACTGAAAATTTAACTTTAGCTTCTGGTTTACCTATGCCCAAGCTTTATGTAATTAATGATCCATCACCTAACGCTTTTGCTACTGGTCGTAATCCAAAAAATTCGGTTATTTGCGTAACAACAGGACTTTTGAAAGTTTTGGATCGAAGTGATTTAGAAGGAGTGATTGCTCATGAGCTTTCTCATATTAAAAACTATGATATTCTTTTGGCATCAATTGTTTCTGTATTGGTAGGAACAATCGCTTTAGTTTCCGAATGGTTTTGGCGCAGTTTTTGGTGGAGGGGTAGTTTAAATGATGATAATAATAGAAAAAGTACTAATCCTGTATTATTTATTTTATTTATTCTAGCATTAATTTTGGTGCCTTTTGTTGCGACTTTAATTCAATTAGCTATTTCAAGACGGCGAGAGTTTTTAGCTGATGCTTCAGCAGTTTTAATAACTAGAAATCCAAAAGGGTTAATTGATGCTTTAAAAAAAATTTCTGCTTATCATTTGCCTATGCGTCATGCTACAACAAATACTGCTCATCTTTTTATTATTAACCCATTTTCATCAAAGAAATTTTCTTCTTGGTTGATAAATTTATTCAACACCCATCCACCCGTTGAGGAAAGAATAAAAATGTTGGAACAGATGTAATTTATGTTTTATTTTTTAATTTTTTTTACAAAAATTGTTATTTTTTTTAGTCGTTTATTTAAATTTGGCGCTGGTTCAACTTGGCCTGGACATTTGGCTTTGTTTTTTGACTCGAAATTTATCAAAAAAATTCTTCAGAAAAATAATCATTTAAAAATCTTTGTTATTACTGGTACTAATGGAAAAACAACAACTGTAGCTTTATTAAAACATTTTTTAGAAAAAAATAATGTTTCTTGTTTTAGCAATCAAGAAGGCGCTAATCTGCTCAATGGTATTACTTCCTCTTTGATTAAAAATAGTAATTTTTTTGGGAAAATTAATAAAGAGGTTGCTATTTTTGAGACTGATGAATTTAATTTTCCTCTAATTTTAAAAGAACTTACTCCTTTGGCGATTATTATTTTAAATTTATTTCGTGATCAACTAGATCGTTATGGTGAGGTTAATACAATTTTTTCTCGTTGGTTTGAGGCTCTAAAAAATATTTCATCCAATACTTTAGTTTTTTTAAATGGTGATGATCCCCAACTTTATTATTTAGGAAAAAAAATTTCTGGACAAGTTTTCTATTTTGGTTTAGATAAAGAGGAGATGCCTCTTAAAAAGCTTCCTCATGATATGGATTTTAATTACTGCCCAGTTTGTTTTAAGCTTTTGCATTATAAAAAAATTGCCTATTCACATTTGGGAAAGTTTTTTTGTTTAAAATGCGGTTTCAAATCTAAAAATATTTTTACTTCAAAAGAATCTTTTTCCGATTTTCCTCTAAAAGGAATATATAATCGTTATAATTTAACAGCAGTTTTTCTTTTTTTAAAAAAAATTTTTGGTTTTTCAATTGATAAATTAAAGTTATTACTTAATGATTTCCTACCTGCTTTTGGTAGACAGGAAAAGATAACCTATAATAATCGTTATTTTTATCTTCTATTATCAAAAAATCCTGCAGGTTTTAATCAATCAATTGAAGCATCAATATCTTTTATTGGAAATAAGAAAAATGTTTTTTGGTTAATTTTAAATAATAAAATTCCTGATGGTCATGATGTTTCTTGGATTTGGGATGTTAATTTCAAAAAAATTTTTTTAGTGACGAAAGAAATTTTTGTTTCAGGTGATCGCGCTTTTGATATGGCAGTTCGTTTAAAATATGAAGAAACTTTATTAAAAAAGAAAATTATTCCAATTATTGACTTAAGACAAGCATTAAAAGAGATTTTAAAAGTGACTAAAGAAAAAGATGAGATATTGGTATTTCCTAATTATTCAGCGATGTTAGAGTTACGTTTCATACTAGTTGGTAGAAAATTTTTATGAAGCTTTATTTAGGTTGGTTTTATCCTGAGCTGATGAGTACTTATGGAGATAGAGGAAATATTATTGCCTTAAGTTATTGGGCCAAAATTTTAGGGATTAATTTACAAGTAATTGTGATTTCTTTAAAAGACCCAAAAGAGATAATATTAAAAATGGACATTCTTTTTATGGGTGGAGCGCAAGATAAACAGCAAGAAATTGTTAATAATGATCTAAAAAATCATAAAGGAGATTATCTTAAGAAAGCAATTGAAGCTGGAGTTTCAGGATTGTTTGTTTGCGGTGCTTATCAATTTTTAGGTCAATATTATAAAACAGCTGATGGTATAAAAATTCCTGGTCTTTCTATTTTTAATCTTTATACGGAAAATCCAGGCAATAGGTTTCCTCGATTAATCGGTGACATTGGTGTAAAAACAAAGATTGCTTTTGATAAGATTATTGTTGGTTTTGAAAATCACGGTGGTAGAACATATCTTTCTGATAAAAGCTTAGCTTTTGGAGAAGTAGTTTTTGGTTTTGGTAATAATGGAAGGGATAAAACTGAAGGTATATTTTATAAAAACACTATCGGAACTTACTTACATGGACCAATATTACCTAAAAATCCTTTTTTAGCCAGATTTTTATTAAATAAAGCTATTCAAAAAAAATATAAAAAAGAAATTCGAATGAAAAAATTTGATGAGAATTGGGAAAAAAAAGCAAGAGAAAAAGTAATAAAGGAAAATTTGAAGTAAAGATTTTAATATGAATATAGATGATAGAGATTAAAAGTGTAAACATTTTTTAAATATTGTGTTAAAGGTTGTGTAAAATTGGTGTAAAAATTGCGCAAAGGTTGAGTGAAAATTAAAAAGATTACTGGTTAATTAGTTGTTTATTACTTGTTGTTGGTTGAAATTAGTAGATTAATAATTTTAAATTTCAAAAAACTTGGGTTACAAGTTATAAGTTACAATTTGCATGATGTTTAGAATTGGGATTTAGGATTTGTTTAGGTAAATAGGTAAATTAGATTAATTATCTTTATATTTTAGATTATAATTAATTTATGAAAAAAAAGACTTTAACAAAAGAAGAAATTATTCATTTGGCTAAATTGGCGGGCTTAAACTTGACTGATAAAGAAATTAAAAAATATAAAATTCAGTTAATGGAAACAATTTCTTATATCAAAAACTTAAATGAACTACCAACGGATAATATTTTCCCTACTTCTCATACAACGGCCGTTTCTAATGTTTTTTTTCAAGACGGAGAAAAAAATACTCGCGTTCTTAATTTGAGGGAGGTTTTTCAAAATACCAAAAGTAAAGAAAAAAAATATTTCAAAGTTAGAAAAATATTTAATGAATAAAAAATATGTTTTTAGGACAATCACTTGTTTCTATAGTTGATTTAATTAATAAGAAAAAGATTGATGGTAAAGAAGTAGTTAAGTATTTCTTAAAAAGAATAGAAAAATATAATTCGAAATTAAAGGCTTATTTAACTGTTAATAAGTCTTATAAAACTAACAAGTCGGATAAGTTAGTGCCAATTGCGGTTAAGGATAATTTTTGCACTAAAGGAATAAGAACAACAGCTTCATCAAAGTTGCTAGAAAATTTTATCCCTCCATATGAATCGACGGTAACTAAGCGCTTAATTGATGCTGACTCTTTTATTTTAGGTAAAACCAATATGGATGCTTGGGCCCATGGTTCATCGACTGAAACTTCGGATTTTGGCTCGACCAAAAATCCCTGGGATTTAACCCGCTCACCAGGTGGTTCATCGGGTGGTTCGGCGGCGGTTGTGTCTTCATATTTAGCACCAGCAGCGATTGGGTCAGAAACTGCTGGATCGATTCGACAGCCAGCAGCTTGGTCAGGGGTTATTGGTTTAAAGCCAACTTATGGCAGAGTTTCTCGTTATGGTTTGATTGCTATGGGTTCATCGCTTGATTGTCCGGGACCTTTAACATTAACGACTGAGGATGCAGCTTTTATTTTACAAATTATTGCTGGTCATGATAAATTTGATGCAACAACTGTTTATAAAAAAATACCCAATTATGTTTTTAAAATAAAAGAAAAAAAGAAATTTGTAATTGGAGTAACAGATGAGTATTTAGAAGGAGTTGATGAAGAAATTAAAGAAGCTTTTTATCAACTTATTAAGATTTTGAAAAAATTAGGTCATGAGATTAAAAAAATAAAACTTCTACCACCAAAATATGCCATTTCTGTTTATACCATAATTCAGAGGGCAGAGGTTTCTTCAAATTTAGCTCGATATGATGGGATAAGGTATGCTAATAATCGTACTTTTTTTGGTAGTGAAGCGAAAAGAAGAATAATGCTTGGAACATATGTTTTATCTTATGGTTATTATGATGCTTATTATAAAAAAGCCCAAAAAGTAAGAACTTTGATTATTGAAGATTTTAAAAAAGTTTTTAAAGAAGTGGATATGATTTTGGCACCAACAACTCCTATTACTGCTTTAAAACTTGGTGAGTTTGAAAAATATCCCTTTTTTGGTGAAATGATGGATGTTTTAAATGAGCCAGCTGCTATCGCCGGACTTTGCGCGATAAATTTCCCTTTTGGTTTAACAAAAAAAAATAATTTACCAATTGGTCTTCAGCTTATTGGAAGATGGTTTGAGGAAGAGAATATTTTAAATTTAACCTCTCAGATAGAAAAAGAGACCGATTTTTTAGGAGTGATAGAAAAAGGACTAAAAAATTATCCAGATTAAAAAATTAAAAGTTAAAAATTAAATTGTTTATATGAGTGATTATCAACCAGTAATTGGTTTGGAAATTCATGTTGAATTAAAAACTTCTTCTAAGATGTTTTGTCAATGTTTGACTAATTATTTTGGAAAAGAGCCTAATACTCAGGTTTGTCCTGTTTGTTTGGGTTTTCCTGGTACTTTACCAGTTCCGAATAAAAAAGCAATTGATTGGACTATTCTTATTGGTAAAGCTTTAAACTGTAAAATTAATAATTTTTCAAAATTTGATCGCAAGCACTATTTTTACCCTGATTTGCCAAAAGGATATCAGATTAGTCAATATGATCAGCCTATAGCTAAAAATGGTCAACTTTATTTACTAATTAAGAATTCAAAATCAAAATATCAAAAAGAAGGTTCAAAATTAAAAATTACTAAAAAAAAGTTTAGAATTAGGCGAGTCCACCTAGAAGAAGATACTGGTAAACTAATTCATTTAAAAAATGAAACTTTAGTTGATTTTAATCGATCTGGTGTTCCTTTAGTTGAAATTGTTACTGAGCCTGATTTTGACAACAGTGATGACGTTAAGATATTTTTAGAAGAACTTCAAGTAATTATCCGATATCTTGGTGTTTCTGATGCGGATATGGAAAAAGGGACAATGAGAATGGAGCCTAATATCTCAATAATAAGTCAAAAGTCAAAAGTCAAAAGTCAAAACCTACCAGATTATAAAGTTGAGGTAAAGAATATCAATTCGTTTCGATTTGTTAAACAAGCAATTGACTATGAGATAAAAAGACAGGTAGAGATTTTGAAAAAAGGAAAGCAACCAATTCAAGAAACCCGCGGTTTTGATGAGAAAAAAGGAGTAACTTATTCTCAAAGAACAAAAGAAGAGGCTTATGATTATCGTTATTTTCCAGAGCCTGATATTCCTCCATTAGTTTTTAATAAAGATTATGTTGATTCAATTAAATTGGTAGAGTTACCTTCTCAAAAAATTGAACGATATATTTCTCAGTTTAAGATTCGTTTTGATGATGCTTTTATTTTGACAAGGGATAAAAAAGTGGCGGAGTATTTTGAGACAATAATATCAAAAATCAAATATCAAATATCAAAACTATCAATCAAAAATCAAAATTATCAACAAATTATTGCTAATTTTATTATCAATAAAAAAATTTCTACCCAATTATCAGTCGATGAGTTTATTAACAAGTTAATTGAAAATTTAAAACCAAAGGAAATGGATAAAAAGTTATTAAGTGAAGCAATTGATAAAGTTTTAAAAAATAATCCAAAGCCAATTGAAGATTATAAAAAAGGAAAAATCAATGCGATTATGTTTTTGGTGGGCCAGGTAATGAAAGAAATTGAGGGGAAAGCTGAGGCAAAGATTGTAAGAGAGGAGATTGAGAGAAAGATATGAATAAAGGGTGTTAAAAATATAAATATTATGTAAAAATGGTGTAAAAACTGTGTAAAAATTAGTGTAAAGGTTTTTTTTAAATTCTAAATTTTAAAACTAATTTTTGATTTTAAAAAATTTGGGTTATAAATTACAAGAAAGATTTTAGCGTTAGTTATTAAATTGTTATGTTTAACGTTTATAATTTAGAATTTGGGATTTTTAGTTTATTTTTGAGTGTATTTATGATTTAGATTTTTATTTTTGATATGTCTTTTGTTCACTTGCATTTACATACAGAATATTCTTTACTTGATGGAATGACAAGGATTGATCAGGTTTTTGTTCGGGCAAAAGAGTTTGGGATGCCGGCTTTGGCTATTACTGATCATGGAGCTTTATATGGTGCTTTTAAATTTTTTTTGAAAGGAAAACAGGTAGGAATTAAACCAATTATTGGTGTTGAGGTTTACAAAGCAAAAAAATCTCGATTTGATAAACAAACAAATTTAGAACGGGATCAATATCATTTAGTTATTTTGGCAAAAAATTTAACTGGTTATAAGAATTTGCTTAAATTAGTTTCCTTAGCTCATCTTGAAGGTTTTTATTATAAACCAAGGATAGATTTTGAATTATTGGAAAAATATTATGAAGGATTAATTGTTTTATCTGGTTGTTTATCTTCAGAAATATCAGTTGCTTTATTGAACAATCAACAAAGTGAGGCAGAAAATTTAGTAAGAAAATACTTAGAGATTTTTGATAAAGACTTTTATTTAGAGTTGCAACGTTATCCAAATTTAGAAAAAAATGAGGTAGTTAATCAACAATTAATTCGCTTATCAAAAAAATTTGGAATACCAGTTGTTGCTACTAATGATGTCCACTATTTAGAAAAAGATGATGCTTATGCTCAAGAAATTCTTCTTTGTATTCAGACTCAACGAGTTATTTTTGAAAAAAATAGATCATTTTCTATGCTTGATAATCCGGAGTATTATTTTAAATCACCTGCAGAAATGAAAGGCTTATTCTTAGATTTACCACAAGCGATTGATAATACGTTAAAGATTGCGCAGGAGTGCAATTTGGAAATTCCATATGGTCAATGGATTTTACCGAAGTTTGAAAACCCCAGTAACCAAAAACCAGAAGATTATATTAAATCTTTAGTCGAAGAAAGAATTAGTCGGGTAGCTCATCTTAACCAAGAATTAATTAGAAAAAGAATTGATTATGAACTATCAATAATTATTAAAAAAGGTTATGCAACTTATTTTTTAATTGTCTCTGATTTTGTTAACTGGGCAAAAAATAACGGTGTTGGGGTTGGACCAGGCAGAGGTTCAGTTGCTGGTTCTTTGGTGGCTTATATTTTAGGGATTACTGATATTAATCCTTTAGATTATAATCTTCCATTTGAACGATTTTTAAATCCAGAAAGGCCAACTCCACCAGATATTGATGTTGATTTTGCCGATACTCGTCGTGATCAAGTTTTGGATTATGTTTCAAAAAAGTATGGTTATGATCATGTAGCTCAGATTATCACCTTTGGAACAATGGAGGCGAGATTAGCTGTGCGTGATGTTGCAAGGGCGTTAGGTCTTACTTATTCCCAAGGTGATCGAATTGCCAAAATGATTCCTCCGGGTCGTCAGGGTTTTCCTATGTCTATTGATCAAGCACTTGAAGAAT
>Ga0209101_1001392_pt1 | contig 17893 bp, 11 predicted proteins | sample ConPoolayeCmetaG_FD_185481 | JGI IMG/M metagenome (GOLD analysis project Ga0209101, IMG submission 185481) | Hot spring microbial mat communities from California, USA to study Microbial Dark Matter (Phase II) - Cone Pool mat layer C metaG... ...
CGCCTTCGGCAGCAAGGAGGAAGACAACGAGTTCTCGGCGGCCTCCGCCCTGACCGCAGGCCGACTCGCGACGCTGGTCGCGAACTCGCCGGAGCTGGGCTTCGCCCTTCGAGCCATGGCGTCGATCGACCCGGCCAAGGCGAAGGCGGTAGCCCGATTCCTAAGCCAGGTTGAGTCCCTGTCCCAGGAAGGCGTCATCCTCGTGGCCCCGCCGCTCCATCTGCAATTCACCAGATAAAAGGACCGCGATCCGCCGCGATCGGCGACGGGCCTTCGCGGCGGGCCGCTGATTCACAAATCCCACTCCACCCTCGGCCTGGTCGCATGGCTCCCCGCCTTGCGGCCAGGCCAACCCTTTTGCCGGCAACCGCCGGCACGGCGGCAAACCGCAGCCGTGGCGACGACGACGCCAGCCCGCGGCGCAGAGATACAATACCCGCATGACCTTCGACCCCGACCAATTGCCGATCCCCGACCTCGGCCTTCGCTGCCGGCGGTGCGGATACGGGTTGGCGGGGCTGCCGCGGCACCAATGCCCGGAGTGCGGACAGACCTTCACCATGGACGAGATGGTGCCGCCCGGCGACTTCCCGATCGTGATCTTCAACGGCGGCGAGCTTCGCGGCAAACCCGAAGTCCTGGACCTCCTGAGGCAATACCACATTCCCTTCATCGAGATCCTGGGGCCGGCCGAAGCGATGTACGGCATGGTCGAGACGCTCCGCGGCCGAACCCGCATCGCGGTGCCGCGAGCCAGCTACTTCGAGGTCATCGACCTGCTGCGGCGACAGGCCCTCGCGGAGCCGTTGCCCCCGATCGAGGAGACCACCGCGAACGATTGGACCTGCCCATCCTGTCAGGAGGAGAATCCGGGCACCTTCGACGTCTGCTGGAGCTGTGAAACGGCGAGACCGGCATGAGCTTCTCGCACCGCCTGGGCCAGCGGCCCCCGTCAGCGGACGGACGCCGCCGGGCCTCGTCCCCGCCTATACTCCAGCCGTCCTCCGCGACACAGGCAGGCGACTACCACAGTGTGTCATTGGGTTCCTGTCGCCCTGCGAATGTCGCCGGCGAGGCAAGCTGAGGTGAACCATGTCAACCTCCACTGCGGCCCGGGGACCGAACCGCTTGATTCACGCCCTCAGCCCGTATCTGCTGCAACACGCGTATAACCCGGTCGACTGGTGGGAATGGGGCGCCGCGGCGCTGAGCGAAGCCGCACGACAGGACAAACCGATCTTCCTCTCCATCGGCTACGCGGCCTGTCATTGGTGCCACGTCATGGAACGGGAGAGTTTCGAAAACGAGGAAACCGCCGCCATACTCAATCGGCATTTCATCTGCATCAAGGTGGATCGCGAAGAGCGCCCCGATCTCGATGACCTGTATATGACGGCCACGCAGGTTTTCACCCGCTCCGGCGGATGGCCGATGTCGGTATGGCTGACGCCCGACCTGCGGCCCTTCTACGCCGGCACCTACTTCCCGCCCGAGCCGCGGTACGGCCGACCCGGCTTCCGACAGGTCCTGCTGTTTCTGGCCGAAGTGTGGGACCGGCAGCGCGACCAGGCCCTGCGGCAGGCGGAAGCGATCATGGAAGGCGTTCGCCTGATGACGCAGGTCGAGGCTGGCGGTGGAGGACCATCACCCGAACTGATCCCTCGGTCCGCTGCCGCCCTGGCCGCTGCTTTCGACCCGGTGAAAGGCGGCATTTCCTTCGGGGGACCCAACAAGTTTCCGCCGTGCATGGCGATGGACCTGCTGTTGCAGGCCCGCGACCGGGCCGGGTCGTCGACGAGCACCGGACCGCAGGAACGTCGCTTGCTGGAATTGATCGAGCTGACGCTGAACCAGATGGCCAACGGCGGCATCTTCGATCATCTCGGCGGGGGATTTGCCCGTTACTCCACGGACCCGGATTGGCTCGTTCCGCACTTCGAGAAGATGCTGTACGACCAGGCGTTGCTCGCCGACATCTACCTGAAGGCCTGGCAGGTGACGCGGCGGCCCTGGTACGCCCGCATCGCCCAAAAGACCCTCGACTATGTGCTCGCGGACTTGCGCGATCCCGCGGGAGGGTTCTACTCCTCCCGCGATGCGGACAGCGAAGGCGTCGAGGGCAAGTTCTACGTCTGGTCGAAGGCCGAAGTGGAAGCGGCGTTGGGGAGCGATGCCCGACTCTTCTGTGAGCACTACGACGTGACCGAGGATGGCAACTGGGAAGGGCACAACATCCTGCACACGCCGCGACCGCTGGAGGTAGTGGCCCGACTGAACGGGCTGGCGGTCGAGGAAGCGGAGCAGCGGCTGGAGCGTGCCCGACGCCGCCTGCATGAGGTCCGCGAGCGGCGAGTGAAGCCGGCCCTGGATGAGAAGGTCCTGACCGCCTGGAACGGGCTGATGATTTCCAGCCTGGCCCGGGGAGGCCGCATCCTGGCGGAGCCGAAGTACGTCGCGGCGGCGACCCGGGCGGCGGATTTCCTGGGCCAACAGATGCTCGTGGATGGTCGTCTGCACCGCGTCTACCGTGGCGGGCGGGTGCAGACGCCCGGCTTTCTGGAGGATTATGCCTTCTTCGTCGCCGGCCTGCTGGACTGCTACGAAACCACCTTCGAGGCACGGTGGCTGAACCTGGCCGCCCAACTGAACGATGCGGCCATCCGACTGTTCCACGATGCCCAAGAGGGCGGCTTTCACACGGCGGCCGCTGACGCGGAAGGTCTGCTCATGCGGAACAAGGACTTCCGAGACAACGCCATCCCGTCAGGCAACTCCGTCCAGATCATGAACCTCCTACGGCTCAGCGTGATGCTTGATCGTCCGGACCTGGAGCGGCTGGCCGATGAGGCCCTCGCCCTGTTCTCCGGCCAACTGGAGCAGTCGCCATTCCAGGGGGAGAGGATGCTGGCAGCCGTCGATTTCCGACAGCGGGGGCCGTGCGAGGTGCTGCTGATCGGGCGGTCGGAGGACCAAGCACGGATGCAGGAGATGGAGAAGCTGATTTGGAACATCTACATCCCTAATCTGGTGATCGAGCGGCTCTGGGCCGATGGCGGTGGAGATTCGGGCCGGCGGCATCGCCGCTTCGGATCGGCCGCAGCCGAACTGGCCGCGGACGGCCCAGCGGTTTGTATTTGTCGCGACGGCACGTGTCTGCCGCCCGAACGAGATCCAGCCCGAATCGCACAACTCCTCGGTGGATAGCTTTCAGCCGACCGCCCGGTATACTGACGCCGCATTGGCAGTGGAGGTCGAGACCATGACCACATCGAAGAAGGCCCGGCGGTGCTGGTGGCCGTACGTTGTCCTTGGCGCGACTGCGTGGGTGTGTTTCGGGTTGGCGGGATTGATCGAGGCAACTCCTGCACAAGTGTCAGCCTTCGCGGCATCGGCTGGAGCGCTGGTGACAGCGGCGGACGAACCGCCCGCCACCACCCAACCCGCCTCCGGGCCGGAAAGCAAATCGAAGGCCGCCGAAGAACCCGCTAAGTCGACACCGGAAGACGGAAAGAAAGACCCGCCACCGCGAAGAGAGCCTTCCGCCACGGACATACTGCGGGAATTGACCAAGCAGTCCCAGCCACCCAAGCCGGTGCTGCGGCCCGCGACGCCCGACCGGGTGGCTCGCACCACAGTCGCGGCGGAGGCGATGCCGCCCAACGCCATCGCCACGCCGATACCGCGGTTGCTTCCGGACGGGTATCGCCTGGTGGATCGTCCGGGGCGTCTCGCAAGAGAAGGGGATTATTGGGTCTTTTCATTTGAAGATCGCGGTCAGGCGTCACCCCAGTTGCCCATCCGCCTCCTGCCGAACCGGCTTCTGGAGGACATGGAGCAGTTCTCCGAAGGCGGCACGAAGCCGGTCGTTTTCGTCGTGAGCGGCGAGGTGACGGAATACCATGGAGTCAACTACTTGCTGGTGCAGAAGCTGCTGACTCGGGGAAACCTTGGCAACCTGAAGTAGCCTCCCGGTATCGAATTTGGCGCGGCACGCCGCTTGCATTACTTGGTTTTGTTTAGCACGAGAGCCGTCGGACCCCGGTCGGCGACCGGGAGCGGACGGCCAGCAGCAACCACCGGGTGGCCGATGCGGCCGGCGAAACCGCGTGTATCCTGTTTGTCGAACGGGCCGGCGGGCGCGTAAAAACACGCGAACCCGTGGAATGTTCGGTCGATGGGTGCAAGCCGCGATGCGGGGCGGCCGGACCGGAGCCGCGGCACACCCCGCACAGAGAGTTCTACGTCGTATTTCACGCCTTGCGGAAGAGTCCGTCGTTCGGGCGTGCGGCGAGATGATCAAGGAGAAGCAGAAGATGTCAAATGCACATGCGGTTGAGGCCTTCATGGCCGGGGTCATCGCGAAGAACCCCGAACAGAAGGAATTCCACCAGGCGGTTCACGAGGTGGTCGAGTCGATCATGCCGGTCATGGACCGGCACCCGGAGTATCGCAAGGCCAAGATCCTGGAGCGGATCGTGGAGCCGGAGCGGGTCATCATCTTCCGCGTCCCCTGGGTCGACGACGCCGGCGAGGTCCAGGTCAACCGCGGCATGCGGGTGCAGTTCAACAGCGCGATCGGCCCGTACAAGGGCGGCATTCGCTTCCACCCCTCGGTGAACCTGGGCATCATCAAGTTCCTAGGCTTCGAGCAGATCTTCAAGAACGCCCTCACCACCCTGCCGATGGGCGGCGGCAAGGGCGGCAGCGACTTCGACCCGAAGGGCAAGAGCGACAACGAGGTCATGCGGTTTTGCCAGAGCTTCATGAACGAGCTGTTCCGCCACATCGGGGCGGACGTGGACGTGCCCGCCGGCGACATCGGCGTGGGCGGCCGCGAGATCGGCTTCATGTACGGCCAGTGGAAGAAGCTGACCAAGAGCTTCGAAGGCGTGTTGACCGGCAAGGGTCTGGTGTACGGCGGCAGCCTGATCCGGCCGGAGGCGACCGGTTACGGCCAGGTCTATTTCGCCGAGGAGATGCTGAAGACCCGCGGCAAGAGCTGCAAGGGGCTGAAGGCGGTCGTTTCGGGGTCCGGCAACGTGGCCCAGTATGCCACGGAGAAATTCACGCAGCTCGGCGGCAAGGTCCTGACCCTGTCGGATTCGTCCGGCTTCATCATTGACGAAGAAGGCATCGACGAGAAGAAGCTGGCCTTCGTGATGGATCTCAAGAACAACAAGCGGGGCCGGATCAAGGAGTATTGCGCGAAGTACCCGAAGGCCACCTATCAGGCGGTGGATCCGTCGGCCAAGTGCAACCCGTTGTGGCAGGTCAAGTGCGACGTGGCCCTGCCTTCAGCCACCCAGAACGAGATCAACGAGCTGGACGCCGCCAACCTGGTCAAGAACGGCTGCTTCTGCATCTCCGAGGGCGCGAACATGCCGAGCACGCCCGAGGCGGTGAAGGTCTTCCTGGAATCGAAGGTGCTTTACGGCCCGGCCAAGGCCGCCAACGCGGGCGGCGTGGCCACCTCCGGCCTGGAGATGTCGCAGAACTCCATGCGGATGAGCTGGAGCCGCGAGGAGGTCGACCAGCGGCTGCACAACATCATGATCAACATCCACGAGAATTGCCGCAGGACGGCGGAGGCCTACGGCACGCCCGGCAACTATGTCAACGGCGCCAACATCGCCGGATTCCTCAAGGTCGCCGAAGCCATGATGGCTCAGGGGATCGTCTGATCGAAGGCTCCCGAGGCGATCGGCGCGGACTTCCGGGGCGAGGATGGGTGTGTCCCGTCCTCGCCCCTTCAGTTTGCGGTTCCGCGGCCCGACCCTAAGATCACCGGGGAAGCGGCACCGGGGTTGATTCGCCGCCGGCCGCCCGGACCAGACCGCACGACGACGTATGACCGACCAAGCAGTGGGCAACCAGGAACGGCCGAAGCTCGATTCCGACTTCGCGGACTTCCACGACCTTTTTCCCTACCGGGTCCGCGACCTGCTCCTCGTTTGCAGCCTGTACGAGTCCTACATTCTCGAAGAGGATGGTCTGGTCGCCGACCTCATCTACAGCAAATACCAGGAGCTGAATCTCAGCCACGCTCCGCGGGTGTCGCGAGCCTCCACGGCGGAAGAAGCCCTCAATCTGATTCGCCATCACCACTTCGATCTCGTGATCACCATGACCCGGCTGGGCGACTGGGACCTGCGGAAATTCGCGGAGGCCATGAAGGCCATCCAGCCCGACCTGAACGTCATCGTGCTGGCGGACGAACCGCGGAACGTGGCGCGGTACGCCGATCTGCGGGACCGCGGACCCATCGACCAGATCTTCCTCTGGCACGGCGACGCCAAGATGCTGCTGGCCGCCGTCAAGAGCGTCGAGGACCGCCGCAACGTGGAGCACGACACCCGCGTGGGCGACGTCCGCGTCATCATCCTCATCGAAAACTCGGTGCGGTTCTACTCCTCGTACCTGCCGGTACTCTACATCGAGATCATGCGGCAGACCCAGGCGCTCATGAGCGAGGGCATCAACCCCGTCCACAAGCTGCTGCGGATGCGGGCCCGCCCCAAGATCCTCCTGGCGGAGACCTTCGAGGAGGCCTGGTCCCTGTACCAGAGGTATCGCGACAACATTCTGGGCATCATCTCGGACATCGGCTTTCCGCGGGAGGGAACGATGGACGAGGAGGCGGGGCTGGAATTCGCCCGCCGGGTGAAGGCGGACTCGCCGCACACGCCGGTGCTGCTCCAATCGTCGAACCCCGCCTACGAAGCCGCGGCGGCCGCGCTGGGGGCCTGCTTTCTCAATAAACGATCCCGCACGCTGATCCAGGACATCCGCCAGTTCACCCTCAACAACTTCGGTTTCGGCGACTTCGTCTTTCGCCTGCCCGACGGCACCGAGGTGGGGCGGGCGGCGGATCTGGCGGAGCTGGCGCGGGTGCTGGCCCAGGTGCCGGACGAATCCATTCTGTATCACGCCGGCTCCAACCACTTCAGCAACTGGCTGATGGCCCGCACGGAGTTCGAACTGGCTCGGCGGCTGCGGCCGCGGAGCGTCTCCGAGTTCAAGGACGCCAAGGAAATCCGGGCCTATTTGATCAAGAGCCTGACCGACTTCACCGAGCAGACGCACTTCGGGGTCATCGCCGACTTCTCCCGGCAGCGGCTGATCCAGACGGCGCCGTTCGTGCGGCTGGGGGGAGGGTCGATCGGCGGCAAGGCCCGCGGGCTGGCTTTCATCAACGCCCTGCTGAAGCAGCACGGCGTCCGCCACCGGTTCGCCGACGTGCTCATCGCCGTGCCCAACAGCGCGGCCATCGGCACCGACATCTTCGACGCGTTTCTGGACGAGAACCAGTTGCGGCCGCTGGTGGTGCAGGACGTCGACGACGAACACGTCCGGCAGGCCTTTCTGGCGGCGACCCTGCCGTCGTCGATCCGCAACGACCTGGCCGCCTATCTGGAAGTGGTCCGGCACCCGCTGGCGGTGCGGTCGAGCAGCCTGCTGGAGGATTCGCTCGGCCAGCCGTTCGCGGGCATCTACCGCACCTACATGATTCCCAACAACCACCTCAACCTCGAAGTGCGGCTGCGGCAGCTCTGCGACGCGATCAAGCTGGTCTATGCCTCCACCTACTCGCGGGCCGCCAAGGCCTACATGGAAGCCACCGGCTACCACGTCGAAGAAGAGAAGATGGGCGTGATCCTGCAAGAGATGGTCGGCTCACCATACGGAGACCACTTCTACCCGACCTTCTCCGGCGTGGCCCGGTCCTACAATTTCTATCCGCTGGGCAAGCTCCGCCCTGAAGAAGGCATCGCCTGCGTGGCCCTGGGGCTGGGCAAGATGGTGGTCGAAGGAGGCGAGATGCTGATGTTCTCGCCGTGCCACCCCACCATCCTGCCGCAGTTCACGGACCGCAAGAGCATGCTGGCCAACTCGCAGCGGAGCTTCTACGCCCTGCACATGGGCCGCGGCGCCGGCCACTCGCCCATGAACGCCGATGCCAACGTGCTGACCTACGACCTCGAGGTGGCCGAACGGGACGGCACCCTGGCCCACGTCGGATCCGTCTACTCCCGGGAAAACGACACGCTGTACGACGGGCTGAACCGCCCCGGCATCCGCGTGGTCAGTTTCGCCCACGTGCTCAAGTCCCGGGTCTTTCCCCTGGCGGAAATCCTCAAGCTGCTGCTGGACATCGGGCAGCGCGGCATGGCCTGTCCGGTGGAAATCGAGTTCGCGGTCAACATGAAGCCGCGGCCCATGTTGTTCGGTGTGTTGCAGATCCGCCCGACCGTGTCGGACGAGTCGGACGAGCGGGTGCTGCTGGACGGCGTGGATCAGGAGCGGCTGCTCTGCTACAGCCCGCAGACGATGGGCAACGGCTCCATCCGCGGCCTGCACGACATCCTCTTCGTCAAGCCGGAGTCGTTCGACTCCGTGCAAACCCGCCGGATCGCCGGAGAGATCGGGCAGCTCAACGAGCGGATCAAACAGACCGGCCGCCCCACCCTGCTGATCGGACCGGGCCGGTGGGGCTCGGCGGATCCGTGGCTGGGCATCCCGGTCACCTGGGAGCAGATCTCCACCGCCCAGGCCATCGTGGAAACCAGCCTGCATGATTTCGTCATCACGCCTTCACAGGGCACGCATTTCTTCCAGAACCTGACCTCGTTCCGTATCGGCTACCTGACCGTCAACCCCACCTCCGGCGGCGGTTTCGTGGATTGGGAATGGTTGTCCCGCCAACCGGTCGCGGCGGAAACCCCTTTTGTGCGGCATGTCCGCCTCCCGGAGCCGGTGGAAGTCCGCCTCGACGGCCGTTCCCGCCGCGGGGTCATCTACAAGCCGTTCACCTCAAGGTAGGCCGAGCCGGTCAGACGTTGTCCTGGTCCGATTCCATGACTTCCTGCCACTGGGCCAGGTTTTCCAGATAAACGCAGGTGCCGCGGGCCACGCAGGACAGGGGATCGTCCACCACGCGAACGCCCAAGCCGGTGCCTTCGCTCAGCACGCGATCCAGGCCGCGGAGCAACGCGCCGCCGCCGCACAGGTGGATGCCGCTGTCGACCAGATCGGCGGCCAGTTCCGGCTCGCATTGTTCCAGGGTGTGGGTGACGGCATCGAGAATCTGGCTGACCGGCTCGCGGAGGGCCTCGCGGATCTCCTCGCTGGTGACGACGGTCTTGCGGGGCAGCCCGCTGATCATGTCGCGGCCGCGGACCTCCAGGGTGAGTTCCTTCTCCAGGGGAGCGGCCGAACCGACCTCGATCTTCAGGGCCTCCGCGGTTTGCGGACCGATTTGCATGTTGTAGGTCCGCTTCATGTGGTTGATGATGGCTTCGTCCAGATCGTCGCCCGCCACCCGCAGGGACTGACTGACGGAGATGTCCCCCAGGGACATGACCGCGACTTCCGTGGTGCCGCCGCCGATGTCCACGATCATGCTGGCCCGGGCCTCGGCGATCGGCAGCCCGGCGCCGATGCCCGCGGCCATGGGTTCGGGGATGAGATACACGCGGCGGGCGCCGGCCCGCTCGGCGGACCCGTAAACGGCCCGTTTTTCGACCGCAGTGATGCCGGACGGCACGGCGATGACCACGCGTGGCCGGACCAGCCGCCGGTTGCCGTGGACCTTGCGGATGAAGTAACCGAGCATGGCCTCGGTGATGTCGAAATCGGCAATGACCCCGTCCTTGAGCGGGCGAACGGCCGAGATCGAGCCGGGGGTCTTGCCCAGCATCTCCTTGGCGACGAGTCCGACGGCGTTGCCATCCTGCACGACCTGGTTCGTGCCTCGGCGAACGGCGACGACACTGGGTTCGTTCAGTACGATCCCTTCGCCCTTGACGCACACCAGGGTGTTGCACGTCCCCAGATCGATCCCCATGTCGAGGCTGAACAGACCCAGTAGCGAATCGAACAGCAAGAGGAGTATCCCTTTCGCTCAGCAGGCACGCCCCGGCCGCCACGCCACCCGGAGGAGGAGTCCTCCCGGCTCGGCGAACGTCCGGCCGCGAAGGCGCAGGGCCATTCTACACGCTCGCCGCCGCCACGCCATGCGACGGCCCATATTAATCGGACTGCGGGCGATAGGAAAGGCGGGGCCGCCACGGGGCCGGAAAAGGGCCGCGGCGGGAGGCGGTGGTCAGCTCGGCAGGCCGGGGAAGGCCGTCCCGAGCAATTCGACGCAGCGGTAGATCACGAAGCCCGTCGTTCCCAGAACGGTGAAGAGGGCGATGCCGACCAGCACGGTGTAGATGTCGTTGGGCGCCTTCTGGCGAATTCGCTGGGCGCCGGCACTTCCGGGCATCTGGGCCATGAGCAGACTCCCTTGTTCGTTGCCGAGACCGGGCAGCCTCGGCAGTGATTCAACGGCTGGGCCTGTGAGATCCTGGCGACCCGATCTCAGCCGCGGCGAGCAAAGCTGGTCTCGTCGCGAACCTGGTCTCCGACCTTCAGATCACTGGTCGACTGTTCGATCAAACCGGCGGCTTCCGTCGCCTCCACGCGGGTGATGCGGATGGAGCCGACGTACATCGGCTTGGCCGTCTCGCCAGCCCGACGATAAACCAGGAACACCATGCCCGGCACCACGCCATCGGTGTTGCCGACGCTGATGCTGGCCAGCTCGCCCTTGACGCTGGTGACCTCGCCGCGAATGGGGGTCAACGGCGGCGGGATCGAGGGCATCGACACGGACGGCGTGTCGGCCTCGACGACGTTGGGGCCGCCGGGCACCTGGGCCAGGGCTTCGCCGCCCGCCGTCTCCACGGCCGCAAGCTGCTGCTTGAGGGCCTTGATCTGCGAGGTGGCCATCGCCAGGCTGACGGTCAATTCCTTGACCCGGTCATTCAGGTCGATGTTCCGCCGCTGGAGGTCGCTGTTGGCGGCGGCGAGACGAGCACTGAACTCCTTCTCTCGGTTGAAAGCCGCCTGAAGCAGTTTGTTCTGGTCGCTGACGGTCGTGACCTGGCCCTGCTCGACGGCGAACCGGCTCTCGGCCTCGGCGAGCTTGCGCTCCAGTTCGGCCAACTTGGCCTCGCCGGCCACCCGCTGGGCGTTCAGCTCCTTGATGGTGTTCAGGTCGTCCTGGTGCCGGGCCAAGGCCCGCTGCTGTTCCAAAGCGGCGTTCTGCTGGACGGTGTTGAAGGCGGCTTGACTCGCCAACGCCGCCGCCCTCTGTTGCTCGGCCTCCGCGCGCCAGTCTTCCTGCCGGGCAAATCCGGCGACGACCAACATGCTCAAGGCGATCGAGAAGACGGTGAGAAGGACGACAAAGACCTTTGTCAAAACGCTCACGACCGTACCTCCTGCTGTGGATTACCGCTTCCGCTGGGCGGGAACCTCAGGGTGCTCTTCTTTCCACCTACCCCCCTGGGTATGCCTCTGTGACCTCGGCGTGGTGGCCGATTCGCACGCGCCCCTCGTTACGCGTGCGGGGGTGGGCCGCCGAAGGCCGCCCTCCGCGAGCAATCGGCCTCCAACCGGTCTAATGGATTATCCCCCGCTCCCGACCGGATTGCAAGCGGCAAGTCATGAACGAGTTGTCAAGCCATTTCGGACGCGATCAGCGGTTAATGATACCGATAGTCGCTTATCAGGCGGCGATAACGAGGCCGGCTCGTCGCCACGCAGGTGGAATGCGGCATCTTCCTGTGTTCCGGGACGCGAATCCTCGGGTGGGCGACCGTCGCCGACAGGTCGTGGCAACGATGATCAAACCCGACCGCAAGTTTCCTGATGGTCCCGGCCGATGCTCCGACGGCAAGTTGGCAGCCGCCCGGAGACTTGACCCGGACGGCTTAAACCCATTAGATTAGTCAAGGCAACAAGATGCGAGGGCGCCGGCATCGACCACCCACCATGCCGGCGGAATGATCCTTTCGGCCAACCTATTTTCGACTTGGATCGTCGGATGAGCGCTGGCCGGAACGATCCGCGAGGGGGCGACTGACCGCCGGCCCAAGCCCGTGGAATCACCAACCAGGAGGAAGCCATGAAACGAAGCGGCATTCCGGGCGCGATCCCGATCGCGATGACGGCCATCCTGCTCTCCGCTCCGGGCATCTCGTCGGCAAGCCCGATCAGCGAAGCCGCCGGGCGACAGCTCAACACCCAGATTTTTTGGACGCTGCGTGTTCCCCTGGCGAAGGATGATTGGATCGCACGGACCGTGCTGCTCGACGACAACGTTTATGCCCTGACCCACGCGAACAAGGTTTTCGCGCTGCACGCCGGCACCGGCGTGGTGCGGTGGTCCGCCCAGGTGGCGGAGCCGGGCCAGACGGTCAGGGGTCCGACGCACACCTCGCAATACGCCCTCTTCACGACGCCCGGCGGGGTGCGGATTTTCGACCGCCGGACGGGCGAACTGGCCTCCGAACCGCGAACGCTCGACGGCGTGATCATCGACGTGGCCCACGACACCGCGACGATCAGCATCGGGCGAGTCCACGGCGTACGCAGCGGAGACCTCCTCAGCGTGCGACGGAAGACCAGCGCCGGAGACCTGAGCGAAGACGCCTTGGGACAGATGCGGGTCACCGTGGTGCGGGAGACCCGGGCGAGAGGCGTGCTCAGCAACTATGACAAGCTGAACAAGCCGCAGTCGGGCGATCATGTGTACGCCAAGGTCGAGCTGCCGCTGAAGGAGGTGCGGCTGCCGTTCGCCGCCAGCTCCGCCGCCGCGGCCGACGACACCTGGCTCTACGTCGGCGCCGCCAACCAGCGACTGTACTCGATCGGCATCTTCGGAGGGTTCCAGCACTGGCAGGTCTTGACGCCGAACACCATGTCCACGACGCCGATTCTGGTCGAAGAGGACGTCATCTTCGCCGATCGCAGCGGCCGCGTCGCCAGTTGCACGAAGGAATTGGAGGCCCCCACGCGGATGCCCAAGACGAATTGGGTCTTCCAGACGGAAGGGCCGATTTTCGCGGATCTGGCGGTGACGGCAGACCGGGTCTATGCCGCCTCAACCGATCGCTCGCTTTATTGCCTCGACCGCAAGACCGGCCGCCGTGTCTGGCGCGAGCGTTTCGACACGCCGCTCACGGACCCGCCGGCGGTCGTCGGCGGACTGGTGCTCCAGCAAGTGCCGCAGCAGGGCCTGGTCGCGCTCGACGCCGCCACGGGACAGACCCGCTGGCGATTCCCGATCCCCGCCGTCTTCCTGGTTCAGGTGGATAAGGACCTCTACCTCTCCGCGGGCGAGGACGGCCGCGCTTTGTTGCGGCTCAACGCGGAAACCGGCGAACGCAAAGCGGAAGTCTCCTTCAGCGTCCCCACCGCCGCCGTCGGCAGCCAGAATGATCAGAGCATGATCCTGATGACTCGATCCGGGCAGGTCACCTGTCTGCGGCCCAGCAATGCCCCCCGGCTGAAGCCCGCCGAACTCGCCGAGGTTCTTCGTAACGACCGCCGCGCGAAGCTCCTGAAGGAGACGGAGGAGGCCCGCCTGGCCGCCGCTTCGAAGAGCGAGCCGGCCGCCGCCAGGGCCGAGAAGAGACTGGACTTCGATCAGCTTCTCGAGGACCTGTTCCGCAGCCCGCGAAAGGGCCGCCCCGAGGAAACCCGGCCCACTGAGCCGGCTCGAGAGCGAAAACCCGCGGATACGGAAGAGGAACAGGAAGAGGGTCTGGACGAAGAAGCCGCAGAAACAGACCAAGAAATGGATGACGACGAGTCCGCCACCGAAGAGGAGACGGAGGATTCGGAGGAAACCGCGGAGGATGACGAAGAAACCGAGGACGGCGAAGACACCGAAGACGACGGCGGCGCGGAAGAGGACGAAGCCGACGATGAGTGAGCCGCCGACCCATCGGCGACCGGCGAACTGCCCGCCCGATCCGCCGACCCGAGCCCTCGCCGCCCCGCCCGATTGCCTCGAACCTGATTCCTGATATTCTCTCGGCCGATGCGCTGGAAAGCGGGTCGGCCGTTTTCATTGCGCGCACGATGTCGGCGATCAGGGCCCCCGCTCGCCGGGGCGTCGGCCCGCCAGCGGATGCCGGCGATGAGCGACCAGGTCGAAGATCAACCGGAGCCTATCGCAGCCATGCCAAACACGGAGATCAAGCGGGCACTGATCGCGGTCTACGACAAGACCGGCGTCGCCGAGTTCGCCAAGGCCCTCGTCGAGGAGTTCGGCGTCGAGATCATCTCCACCGGCGGCACCGCCCGGCACCTGAGAGAGGCGGGCCTGCCGGTCACGATGGTGGAGGAGGTGACGGGCTTCCCCGAGATGCTCGACGGCCGCGTGAAGACGCTGCACCCCCGGATCCACGCGGCGATCCTGGCCGACCGCGACAACCCCGACCACATGCGGCAACTCGCCGAGCACGGCATCCAGCCGATCGACATGGTCGTAGTCAACCTCTACCCATTCGAGAAGACGATCGCCAGGCCGGACTGCACGTTCGAGGAAGCGATCGAGATGATCGACATCGGCGGGCCGTGTCTGCTCCGCGCGGCGGCGAAGAATCATCGGCAGGTGGTGCCGGTCGCCCAACGGAGGTCTCAGGACTACGTCCTGAAGTGCCTCCGCGAAACGGGGAACGTGCCAGCGCACGGACGGGCGGGTCTGGCGAGGATCGTCTACGAAACGACCGCGGGCTACGACGAGCACTTGCACGACTACTTCGCGAAAAAAGGGGTCCGCCTGCACGAAATGCAGCAGGACGAGTGTTTCGCCGCGTCCGGCCCTGGCGCCGCCGCCGATCGGGCGGTAATCCGGATCCGCCTGCACGCACCGCAAACGACGCGTTACGGGGAGAACCCCCACCAGGAGGGCCGGGTGGCCCGTCTTGATCCCGTTCGTGAACCCGTCGGGGTGAGCCGTGGCGGCGAGGTTGAGATGTCGTTCAACAACTACCTCGACGCCAGCGCGGCGCTGGAGTTGTGCCGGGAATTGACGCGAGCCGGGACCGCCGGGAGGCCTGCTTCCGCCGTCTGTTTCATCAAACACACCAACGCCTGCGGCGCCGCCGTGCGGGCCGATCAGATCGAAGCCTACCGCCGGGCCTACCTCGGCGACCCCAACGCCGCCATGGGCGGAATCCTCGCCGTCAACTTCGACGTCACTGCCCCATTCGCCGAGACCGTCATGGAAACCTACGCGCGCTGGGGCAAGGCCGCGGGCGCCGGGGGCTTCTTCGTGGAAGTCTGGATAGCGCCGTCATTCGATGAGAAGGCCGTGCGGATCATCCGCGGCGAAGCGGAAGGAGCTCCCCGGAAAGACTGGGGCAAGCGGGTCCGGCTTCTGGCGGCGGGCGACATGAGTCTTGCACCCGATCCCGACGAGATGGACTGCAAGCGGATCGCCGGCGGAATGCTGATGCAGACCCGCGACTTGGTCGGGCTGAACGAGGAGCAATGGCAGGTCGTCACCCAACGCGCCCCGACCGATGGCGAGATGGACGATCTGCGGCTGGCCTGGCTGGTCTGTAAACACACCAAGAGCAACGCCATCACCCTGTGCCGCGAGGGGATGCTGATCGGCAATGGCGCCGGTCAGATGTCCCGCGTGATGAGCTGCCGCATCGCCACCTGGCTCGCCCGGGAGAACGGACACGCCGACAAGCTGCCCGGGGCCGTCGCCGCGTCCGACGCCTTCTTTCCGTTTTCCGACGGGCCGGGCATCCTCATGGACGCCGGCGTCACGGCGATCATCCAGCCGGGCGGGAGCAAACGGGACGAGGACACCATCAAGGCCTGCGACGAACGCGGCGTGGCGATGATCTTCACGGGCACTCGGCACTTCCGCCACTGAGCGTGGCCGGTGGAGGCCCGCCGCGCCGGTGAGGCCCGCGGCGGCAAGGCGGCTGCCGGATAGGCCGCCGCGTCCTATTCCGTCAGCACCGCCGTCGCCCAGGTGCTCGGATCCACTGACCAGTTCAGGTCGTCGCCGACGGTCAGGAACTGCCGGCCCAGCTCTTGGTCTTCCACCGTGTAGTACACCCCGATCCGGGGATTTTCCCGCGGGTCGAAGCCGTTCAGCGCCGACGCGGGGACGTGGGCCGTCAGCGTGTAACCCGAACGGTCGACGCGGGAGACGGCCGAGAGAAGACCTTCTCGAACCGGCGGGGCGTCCTCGGTGGCGCGATTGACCCTGGCCGCCCCCGCCAAGGCACTTCGCCCCTCCTCTCCGCCGCCCAACGGCAGGAAGTAGAACTGCTGGCAGAAGCGGGTCGCGCGGTGGGCCTGGCGGGTGTCGCGCATGTCGGTCATGAGACGAAGGTTGTCGCCCTTCCAGTAATGGGCCGGGGTGCATTCGGGCAGTCGGCTCTTGCCGCGGACCCGGCAACCGAGATACAGGCCCGCGTCGTCCCAGGTCAGGAAGACGGCGGCGAAGCCGGACTCGCCGTCAATCTCGTGCAGGCTGGGCAACAGGAAGCGGTCTTCCCAGTCGTCCAGGCGGCCGTCCAGCCTCGGCGGGCGGCGGCAGCGGTACAGCGGAAACTCGAACCGGAACAGGAAGCGGTTGGGAACCAGCCTGGCCATGGGCGGATTATCGCGACGGACACGAACCCTGCCAAGACAACCGTCGAGACGGCGGGCCGCGATGGGGCGAAGACCAGACCGCCTCCTCCCTACAACTGTCGATCCAGCCGGCGATATTGGATGGCCTCGGCCAGGTGTTCCGGCGCGATGTCGGCGGCGGCGGCGAGGTCCGCAATGGTGCGGGCCAGCCGCAGCACCTTGTCGTGGGCCCGAGCCGAGAGACCGAGTTCGTTCACGGCCTGCTTGAGCAGACGCTCGCCCGGCGGCGACAGTGGGCAATGTTGCCGCACGAGCCGCGGCCCCATCCGCCCGTTCAGGATGTTGTTGTTCGCGCCGAACCGCCGCCGTTGCACGGCCCGGGCCTCCACCACCTGCCGCCGCATGGCGGCGGAATCCGTGCCGGCCCGCAGGCGACGGAGATCATCAAACGGAACGGCCGGAACGGTGATGTGAATGTCGATCCGATCGATCAGCGGACCGCTGATCCGCGCCAGGTACTTCTCGATCTGCGGCTGCGTACACTTGCACGGCTTCCGCGGGTCGGAGAAGTACCCGCAGGGACAAGGATTCATCGACGCCACCAGCATGAACTCGGCCGGAAACCGGACGGCGCTGTGCGAGCGGGCGATGGTGACGGCTCCGTCCTCCAGCGGCTGCCGCAGCGTCTCCAGGATGTTGCGCTGAAACTCGGGGAACTCATCCAGGAAGAGCACTCCGTGGTGAGCCAGCGAGACTTCGCCCGCCTGCGGGATCGTGCCGCCGCCGACCAGGGCGGCGGCGCTGGCGGAGTGGTGAGGCGACCGCACCGGCCGCGTGGCCATCAGCGCCGAGCCTGGCGGCAGTTTCCCCGAGGCCGACCAGATCCGCGTCGTTTCCAGAGACTCGCCGATGGTCAGCGGCGGAAGGATCGTCGGCAGGCACTTGGCCATCAGCGTCTTGCCGGAGCCGGGCGGCCCGACCATCAGGACGTTGTGCCCGCCGGCGGCCGCGATGGTCAAGGCTCGCTTGGCGAACTCCTGCCCGCGGACGTCAGCGAAGTCGAGGTCGTACCGCGCGGCCTCCGCGAAGGTCTTTTGCAGGTCGATCACGGTCGGTTCGATCGGCAATTGCTCCGTAAGGAAGCCCACCGCCTCGGCCAGCGAGCCGACGGCGATGACCTCCACACCCTCCACCACGGCGGCCTCGTTGGCGTTCTCGCGCGGCAGCACGATGCCCGCCACTCCCTGCCGTCGAGCCAGCAGGGCCATGGACAGCGCCCCTTTGACGGGCCGAGTGCGACCGTCGAGGGCCAGTTCCCCCGCGATCATGTAGCGGTTCAGGGTTTCGGGGATCATTCCATCCCCCGCCAGCAACATGCCCAGGGCGATCGGCAGATCGAAGGCCGGCCCTTCCTTGCGGGTGTCCGCCGGGGCCAGATTGATCACGGTGCGATTGG
>Ga0209101_1001393_pt1 | contig 17886 bp, 24 predicted proteins | sample ConPoolayeCmetaG_FD_185481 | JGI IMG/M metagenome (GOLD analysis project Ga0209101, IMG submission 185481) | Hot spring microbial mat communities from California, USA to study Microbial Dark Matter (Phase II) - Cone Pool mat layer C metaG... ...
ATTGACTACCTTCACGAGCCTCTTGCCGATTTTAGCTTTGACTATCATCGGGGGTATGGCTCTGATGTATGTGCTTGGATTCCTAGGTGGAAAACGAGATTGAAGATAAAAAAAACTAAAAAAAAAACAATCTTGGTTGAGGTCGTTGCGACCTCTTTTTTTAAAAAAAAACGTGAGCAAAAATGGATACAGATACATCCGATATTTCCAAGGAAATAGATTTGTTCTTGAAAACTTTCAATCCAGATAACCCTCAAGAAATTCAAGGCGCGGGAATGATAATTAATTATATCATTCGCCAATTAAATAACGAATCCCTAAAAGGCACACTGGATTACCATACTTATCGCACACTTGTATTAGAAAGTACGAAGGGTTTGTTTAAATTGATTTACGGTGACTTCCTTGATCTTACGCCTGACGCTGAACGTATGCATCGGTTGATTCGGGCAGATGTAGTTTTTATATCAGCAAATAATTTTCAAAGAATGCTTTTCTCCCGAGTATTCCTTGGTAGAGATAGAGAATTAATAATTAAACAAATAGAAAGTCAAAAACCAATATTACTTTCTCAGGTGAAATAAAAATGCTGTTAAATACTGATATTAATAGCTCAATTGGTATTAATGTTTCAAATGATATTAATGACTTAAGTATTATTAATGTTTCAAGTGGTTCTGATATGGTATATAATGATGCGATCCTATCTATTGGAATATTTGCATCTTTTTTAGTTCTCTTTGCGGTTGTCATTATTCTTTTGTTTATTTTCTATTTTATTATTAATCAAAAATATCCTATTGTATATTTCGACGTCATTGAAGGAAAAAGAAAAATAAAAACAAAACGACGACTATTAGGAGACCTTGTTGTACCAGATAACCTTCTTCAAATTTTATTGAATGGGAATCGACTTTTCGGATTTAAGATTTCAGATTTTGATTACTACTTTGATAATGATAAACATAGAACCTACATTGCTACCCGGCGAGGAACTGAACTAATACCATTGCGTATTACTGAAACAGGCTTAGAACTCACAGAGCTGGGCATGGCAAGAGAGATTGCAATGAGATATATTAACGCTATCGACAGCACAAAACAAGACTTGGACAAGCAAAACCCTATCATTCTTGCTTTAATTTCCGTGCTTCCTATAGGGGTCCTCGTTATACTTACTGGTGTTATGTTTTATTTAATTTTAAACGACGCCTTGCCGAAAATGATCAACGCGAACGTGGAGATTGCAAAATTGGTTGCCAAGTCTTCGGAAAACATGAAAGTTGTTGCTGAGGTTCTGGATACACGCAATCACGCTAGTCGGTTGAATTTGACTAACATGACTACTATTACAGTTCCAAGGTAGGAGGATTTAAAAATGATCTCTTTAAATATCGTAAAAATTTCAAAATTAAAAAACAATACTTTCAATGCACTTGTTGAAATATCATCTTTTGGAGAAAAATTTTTTTTCAAATATTTTTTTAAATTTTCTGAAGACGGAAAGATAATACTTTATAGAATTGAAGGAAAGGATAATTTATTCCCTGGGAAGAATTTAAATAAGTTTGTTTCTGCAGGAACAGAAAAAATTTTAAAAGAAAAATATCAAAAAACTTTCGGCGAGGAGTTAAGATATGTTCAACAATAACGAAAAAGAAAATATTTATTACTATCATGAAGTCTTTGCGCACTCTCTTGCTGTAATTCAAGATTTAATTAAAACTAATCGAAAAAAAGAAGCTTCGGAAATAATGATTTTTAATTATGTATATGCGCTTTCGTTGAATGGAAAGAAGTACGACGAGAAACTAATCCAAGAATTAAAAGATAAACCAATATATGAACTTCTTAATCTTATGGTCGTTGAACAAAAAAAAGCTGACCTGATTCCTACTCAAAGCAACTATCGCGAAAGTTATTATGCTCGCATTCTTTCTAAGTGAGGTAACATGTCTGGAATTTTGGAAAAAATAATTGCTACTTTTGAAAGAAAAATAATAGAAAACAAAGGAGAATCAATAACAGAAAGAAAAGGCGTAGTAAAAATAGAGTATATTGTTGACTTCATACGCGCCCTGCAAACTCATGAATACGATGCTCACGTGTGTATCATGGGACAGAATGGCAATGGAAAGAGTTATTTTATGTTGGTTTTAATGAAGCTGCTCGACCCAAACAGTATTTTAAATAACCGCATTGTCTACGCATATGATAAGACAAGCAAATTAATAACTCTTTTGAGAGAAAGTAAGAGTTCAGTTATTGGCATCGACGAGGCGAAAAAATTTTTTCATTATAAACAATCAATGGGAACTGAGTCAATAGTGCTTCAAAATATGATTGAATACGCAAGAGAGAACAAAAACGCTATCATAGCTTGCACAAATGATATTCGTCGTTTGAATAATAATTATAGAAACGCGAAAGTTCAACTTCTGGTTTGGTTAATCGATAGGTTTGAAGAAGAAACAGCAGAGGTAAGATCATATGGATTAGTGTTCGTAGGTAATCCAGCGCTTGAAGAGGAGGATAAATTTAGAATGAACTTTTTCCAAAATCTCACTTCATTCGAACAGATACGTCTTGTAGCTGAATCTCTCCCTACTTTTTACGGGTATATTTTTCTTGAAGACATTAAAAACATTGTTTCGGACGAAGAGCTGAGATATTACAAAGAGCAAAAAAAGAAAGGTATTGAAACTGTCGCCCAAGAATATATTAAAAGATTAGAGAGGAAAGAGAATCCTGAAATACAAGAAAAAAACACCCAAATAGATAAATTGAAAAGTATGTTATTGAAGCGAAAAGCTTTTTAATTTTAAGGGAGAAAAATACTTATGGTTTTACCACTTTTAGTTCGGGAAGCTTTGAATGTGTATAAAGCTCTCTCTGAGAAGAAACGCCCTATTGAGTCTTCTTCTACTTCCTCTTCGACTACTACAAGGGATTCTGTTACATCTTCTTCTTCTACTTCCTCTTCGACTACTACAAGGGATTCTGTTACATCTTCTTCTTCTACTTCCTCTTCGACTACTACAAGGGATTCTGTTACATCTTCTTCTTCTACTATTTTAGAACGTCCTCATGAGAAAAGATATATTCATTTTGAAAAAGAGAGTAATAAGGATTCTACAGTAGAAGCTATTTTTGTTAAGAATAAAGATGGTTCTGAAGATGTATATGTAGAGCTAACTGACGAGGGAACTGTTCAAACGCTTCAAAAATATGTTCCTCCTTCTTCTGGTTCTCTCCCTTCTTCTGGATCAGGTGGTTCTCGTTCATCTCGGCTTGGTCGCCCAAGAGGGTGGGACGTGAGCCAAAGTAAGCAACAGAGTGGACCTCAACAAGTTGAAACTATTGAAGACCGACGAAGGAAGGAGATGACTCAGACTATAAATAGTGCTGTTAATGCTGTTGAATCTTCTCCTTTTCCCTCTATAAGTTATTTGGGTCCCATCGCTAATTTAGCCGGCGAGGCAACAAAAACAATTATTGTTCCTCCAGCAGCGAAGGCCTCAGCTGGGGCTTACGAATTAAGTGAAGCAATATTTTTTGGAAAGGATTGGGTTTCAGGAGCTAGGGGTTTTTCAAATATGGTTGGTGCTTATGGATTGGGAGCATTAACTGGGGCGTCTCTTGGAAATATTGCAAGTGGAGTTGGCTTAATCGGGAGAGGGGCCATCGCCGAGGGGGCAGCCTCCCACGCATTTATTAAAGCAGGAACAGACACACTTGTGAAACAAGCGCAGTTAGGTACTGTTTTCACTGGTTTCGACGCTGGAGTTGAACTTATCACGAAAGGAAAAGTAAACGAATCAATATCTACCGAACATTTAGCTAGAAATTATTTTCTTTCAGGAGGAGTTATGGTTGCAAGTGTTCCGATTTCGGAAGCGGTTAGACTATCAGGTGCTACGGGACTTCGGGCTTCACTGGGCATTAGCGGAGGAGTAGGAGCTATAGTTGGGCCTGCTTTCTCTGCTACTGTGCCGAATTCCGATGTGGCTCGTGATACTGCGGCAGTAATGGGTCTTACTGGCATCCTGGGGTTAGGTCATTATGCAGTAGAATCTACGGGAATACGCCCGGTTTTAGGGCGAACTGAATATCGTGTGTACGAAACCAAAACAAATACTGCTATTGATGTAAATCCCGGTCTGAAAGTCGGAATTGAAATCGCGCCTAAAGAATTAGGCGGAGGGAAAATTCAAAAAGGAGAATTTATAGGAATTCAAACAGGAAAACCCCCAATTGGTGAGGGAAAAATAACTATCCCGAAAGGAATCGCAGAAGAAACAGCGATAGGTGGAAAATATAAAACTCAAACAGAAAAATTAGGTCAAGAATTTTTTTCTAATGAACTCAAACCATCAGAATCATCTATACAAAAGAACATAGAAATAACGGCAAAAGAATACACGCAATCTTTAATTAGTTCAGCACGAGAAACTGGAGGCGTGTTTAAAGGGTCGAACGTAGAACGCTCAATCCCTGGGAGAACAGAAGTTAACCCCCGCTTCGAGAAGAAACCCGGAGACATAGATATAGAATTTTATTCATATAAAGATTTTTTAAATTTCAAAAAGCAAACTGAAAATTATGTAAAATGGGAAAAATCCAAGCCGGGCGGCCAACACCCCATAGAAGATATTTTTTCCCAACATTGGAAAGGAAAAATTCGAGGAGGTGGAAACATCGACCTAGCTGTGGTAGAATCCAGCCATATCACACCCAAACCCCGATCACCTCTAGCTGATTTTTTCAGGCTTGGTACAATAGAGAAAGGAAAGAACTTTGATTTTTTTTCCTCTTCTCAACAGATAGGTTCAAAATACACTTCAGTAGGTGTAGATGTAAAAGGGAATATTAAACCCATAGAACCCACGAAGACTAAGTATATGTATGACGTAGCAAGTATGAAATCAAAGTCTAAGGGGGAAACAATTAGGCAAGCTGATTACCTTTTTGGTGAAAGAGTACCAAGAGGAGATCTTCCTTCAGTAAGAAGTAAAGGAAGTAGTATGTCATTAGGACTTTCATTTAGTTCTTCTTCTACTTCCTCTAAATCTTCAAGTAGCGGTTCTTTATTAGAATTACCTTCCTTTTCAAAATCCTCGTCTTCTTCCGATTCTGCTTCACGGAGTTCTGGAAGTTTTGGGTCTTCTGATTCTTTTCCATCATGGAGTTCAGATTCCTCTTCATCTTGGGATAGCAGCCCCTCCTCCTCTTGGAGTTCAGAAGAATCAAAAAGGTCTGAGGATAGTTCTTTTGATTTTTCTCCTTCTTCAAATGACAGAATAACCTTCGAATTTCCGAAGTGGGAAATAGTTCCAAGAATCCCGCAATTACCTTTTAGTGGTTGGGGGAGTGGATTAGGAGGTTTTTCAGCTTTCGGTGAGAAAGGGAAAGGAAAATTAAGTAAACAAATGAAGAATCTATTAAACATCTTTAGGTGAGAAAAGATGATTTTAGTCTTCTCGTGGGTTTCCTTTATTTTATTTTTGTTTATTTTATACTCTTTTTTAATTGAGAAAACAAAAGAGTGGGCTACATATATCCTTATAGCGGTTTTTTTTTCAGGGTTTTTCTTTTTAATCGACGTAACGTTTAATTCAAGCTGGAATTCCATAGATAGAATCGCACCTACTGTAGAAACGTGTGATATTACTTCCATCTCTTCTCAATGTACACTAACAAAAGATTATTCGGGATTGTCGAAAGAGAGTAAAGATATGATCGCACTTCGTGAGAGATTAACTAATATACAAATAGAAATCGGGAGTTTGCTTTCAGTGTCGTTTGTTGGGGTATTAATGTTGTTTTTTATGTATCTTATATGGAAAGGTGCAGAAAAAAGAGGTTTAATCCATGCCTAATAGTACATCAAATATAGTTGGGTTAGCTTACATTGGTTTTAGTTTAATTGCTCTTTTTTTTATTTTTTCAATTGGTAATTATATGTTTAATTTTATTTCTCAGAATTCACTACCCGAGGAAGTAACAAATGATCAACTATTTAATGTGGTAAAAACGACGCATTTAGATATTATTAGTATATTCCAAGATGGAATTTTGTTTTTAACTCTCCTCCTTATTGCGTATTCTATTTTTTCTTCTTTTACTCAACGCAACGACGTTATTTCTTATCTCATTTCATTCGCGACTTCTATAATTGCTGGGGCTTTGGTTTCTTATCTTATGATTTATATATATAACTCCTTTTTGACATCCGTGTCTTCTATGCCTGAGATTTTTTCTTCTCCAAATTTATACCTTACTGATTTCTTTTTTGAGTATTTTAACTTAATTGTTATTGCAAATATCATCGCAGGAATTTTAAGTTTTATATGGATCAATCGAGAGGGCGCTCTATGAAATTCAGAAGCACTTTTTTTTTTCTGTTATTCTTTTTTTCTGTTGAAACAGCAGTAGACATAACCTCTTGCCAAAACATTACTTCAAGCGGTGAATATTATTTAATTAATAATTTAACTAATAACCAAAGTTCAGGTGCATGCATTCACGTCTTAGCAAATAATACAATCATTAACCTAAATGGTTATTCAATAACAGGCATAAACCAAAGCTCGACTTATGGTATTCAAATAATGCAAAATGTGATAAACACTACTATTCTTAATGGCACAATAAACCATTACTCTTCTAATATTTTATTGACGAGAGATAATAATTTTACTACAATAAAAGATTTGAATTTATCTACCGCTGATTTAACTAACTTTTTTTCAATCAACATTCAAAATAGAAGTATGAGTTTTTTTATTGAAAATATAAATTCAACTATTCCAGCATCTAACCAAGCTTACCATATTCGAGTTATAAATTCAAGCGGGTTAATTGATAAAATAAGTTTGTATAATGGGAGAATAGGCGTATATTATGAGGGAACAATTAGCAGATTAAAGGATAACATTTTAAATAATTCTTTGCTTAATCTTGTCGGCGTACAAATATACACAAATTCAAATGATACTGACAGGCTTAAAATAGAAAACACTATTTTTAAAGGAGGTGGTTCTTCTGTACGTAACCGTTTTCAATCAGTTAATGTTTTTAACTGCACTATCGAACAAACAATTAATTACGGTGGTTCTGTAGGTTCTTACACTGTTGCAAATTCTACTTTTAACGTAGTCGGCACCCCTTCTTTTTACACAGGTGGAATTAATGTTCTTTACTTAAATAATCGAGGAAATATATCTTACTTTACTATAAATTATATTACTTCTAATTTCACATTTTTAGGAAATAATTTTAGTACAGATTCGGTAAGTATGAGTAGTTGCGAATTTTACCCTGATTCAGTGGTTAATATGATAAATAATACTTTCAATGGTGTTACTTTTTTTGGGTCAGTTCTTTGCGGAGTTAATAGTACATTTATAGGAAATAATATCTCAAAAGGTAATGTGAGAATTATTTCAAATAACTCAGTCGTAGCTAATAACCTAATCGACGGAAAAGGGTCAAACTATAACGGTTTAACAATTGGTGGGCAGGAATATCCTAAATATAGACCTATCTCAAATATTTCTGTATATAACAATACTGTTTTTGGTTTTAATAGAACAGGTGTAAACATCACTTGGGTTAATAATTGTATTTTTCATAGCAATAAAATATATAGGAATAATATAACACAATTACTTTTATTGAATACAAGCAATATTACTTTTTATAATAATATTTTCAATGCGACTGGAACAACTTTCAACTCAGTTTTTAATGTTTCAAATGTTCGTTATATTAATTTTTGGAACACAACAAAAACTCTTGGCACAAATATTATTGGAGGCCCTTACATTGGTGGAAATTGGTACAGTAATTATACAAATTGGGATACTGATGGAGATGGCATAGGTGAAGATATTTATATATTAAATGAAAACAATACCGATTATTTACCGTTGACCTATAATACAGATGCAACGCCGCCATCAATACAATTTGAAGATCCCACGCCTGGAGATTACTCGGCTATCTCGGGGAATTGGATAAACATAAATGTAACTGCGAATGACACAAATTTGAAAAATATAACAATTTTCCTTTTCAATTCCACAGGTTCTTTAATCAATTTCACAACTTGTTTTAGTTCTCCGTGTTATTCTAATTTTACGAGCTTAGATTATGGCGAATATTATTATAATGCAACTGCAGTTGATATTGTAAATTGGCAAAATTCGACTGAGACAAGAAAAATAATATTAGACGCTCAACCCCCTGCAATAGATTTTGAACACCCCACAGCAGAAAATAATAGTACGATTGAAAGTAATTATATATTAATTAATGTTTCAGCAAGCGACACAAATTTGAAAAATATAACAATTTTCCTTTTCAATTCCACAGGTTCTTTAATCAATTCTACGAGTAAAGACACTTTAGAAACAAATGATAATCTTTTTGTTAATTATACTAATTTAAATCCAGGAATGTATCAGTATAATGCAACAGCATTTGATTGGGCTGGAAATTTCAATTTCACAGAAACAAGGATTTTGCATTTAACTTTTTCTGATTTCTATCGAATTTCGGAATGTCGTGTATTAAATCAAAGTGGAAGGTATACTTTGAATCAAAGTATATTTGGAACTCTTCCGTATAATATATGCCTTTATATTGTTTCTGACAACGTGGAAATTAATTTTTCTGAATACCAACTAATTGGAGAGGGAGAGGGGTGGGGTGTGTACTCTCTTGGCTTCAAGAATATTACTTTAACCAATCCTAAAATTAAGAATTATACTAATGATGTATTTTTTTCTTTTTTAGATAACCCCTCTGAAACTCTGAGCATACGCCGAATTCGCGAGATACACGAAGAAAAAGAAGACAATTTATTTATAGGAACGCTTTTTGGTTTTGCGATAGCTTTTTTAATTTTTTTCTTAAAAAATAAAATAAGGAGGAGAACATAAAACATGAATAAAAACCTCTTGTTTTTTTTAATGCTTTTTTTCATGATAGGTATACTTAACAGTATCAGACAGTGCGAAAACTATATATTAGAAAGTGGAAACTTTGATGTTATTAATTTTCAGAATATTACTTACGCTTTTTTAAAACCCTTAGAACATCAAAATAATGATACATGTTATAATGATTTCAGTTTTGGAGGTAAGTGGTTTTTTTCTAATTATGGTCCTACCATTATATCCGATAAGTTCTTTCATAACCCTTCACCATATTTAATAAGTCATACCCTGCCTTCAAATCTTGTTTCTATTGCTTGGTTTTCACAGAACCTAAAGAATTATTCTTCTAGTCTATATAATAGATGTCATATTCATTTATGCAATACTTCACATAGCTGCGTGGAATTTAAAAGCGGTTACCATTTAAGATTTTACAATAATACAATCAACGGAACACCAACAGATGGATATTTTTATATAAAAAAAGTTGAATTAACTACGGACTTGGGGGGGGGAAGTACCTGTGATGCTCCCGAAATAATTAGTGACATCTTTCAATACGGGAATTTTACTTCTAAGACCTTTTGGGCGACTAATGTTTCTGGTTTTATCAACGGTCTTATAAATACATCCCAAGAAAGATACAAGAATCAAACATTATCTAAACTATTTTTGTTGGATATGGATAACAGAGAAAGATATATCTATATTCTTACCCCGCAGGGTTTTGGGGGTTTTTATTCATTTAATGTGACAAACAACTCGACTTTTAAGGCTAATGTTTTGAGTAGTGGTGGGGGACAATTGCTTCAGCCTAAGTTTATGTTCATTCTAAACGGCTTACCTTCGAAGCATATTCCAATAGATAATCCTACTAACTTATCAGATTATACAATTCGGTTAGTTCCAAATAAAGCTTCTGTATTGATAGATAATTTTCAACAATGCTATTTTCTTCCCGCTTATAATCCATATAATCTTAGTCAAATCCAAACTCTGACTGCTTACCCTATGCAGTGCGACGCCACGCTCCAGCACATTGACCCAAAAGCTTTTGAATATGTACCTTTATTCTCTCTTTGCCGCGCAAAGGGGGAAAATTATCATATTAATATTACTTTTTTGGGTAATGTCACTTTTGAAGAATTTTTCACAGATTACAATAATACTATGTCATATAACTCATTCTCGGCGTCAGAATTTCACGCTGTGAAAAATTTGACTAATTTCACTAAATACGAATTAAAAACGAACGGGAAATTGAGATGTAGTTTCGATGTGAATTCTAAAAGTATTTTTGGTATTCAGTTATTCCCTGGAACAAATAACTATTGGAGGAGTTCTCAAGGGGGGGTGGTGAAACAGATAGTGGTTGTTCCATTCTTTCTCGCTGTCACAGGAGTGAGTTTATTAAATCCTTTTGCAATAGTTTTTAATATAGCGGTTAATGATTGGTTCCAAGTTTTACCTCCGGATACTCTCGCTTTTATGATTATATTAACAGGTATTATGTCTGTTATGATTAATTGGCAGGGAGAGAGAAGCTTAAAAACCCTTGTTATTTATCTTTTATTAGGAGGAACGTACTTACTTTATATTCATTCATTAGCTCCATTCGCGGGCCCAGAAACTTCTGAGTTGGAGAATGTTATCCAAAGTTTTAGAACTTTATTCGGTAACGTAAAAACTGATATAGACATTATTACTATAATCACTTATATTATTCCTCTATTTTTAATTAATTTTGTTCTTTTGATTTTGAAACTACCTGCTATTGTCGTTAATTTAATCTTCGTTTCATTAGGACAAATATTCCCACAAGGTATTGCATACTTTGGAATTTTTGAAGCGCCATTAATCGTTTCAGCATATGCATTTATCTTGTTAAAACTCTACGAAATAGGTAGGAACATGTTTAGGCAGGTGTAAAAAATGGATTTCACAACAGTACTTACTAATTTTATAGGAACATACGGTGAACTATTTGTTTCTTTTTTCGCAATAGGAATTTCTTCAATGATCGCGCGCTCTTATTCCCAAATGACGCTTATTTTTTCAATTCTTACTCTTGTACTTTATTTTATTTTTAGTTTTTCTTCTTTTTTCTTAATTCTCTCATTTCTTTCTTTTCTCGCTAGCTTGGTATTAAAAAATATCGGACTGTGAAAAAAAATGGAGAAATCAAAAAAATACACAATTACATTCTTGAATGGTCAAGAGTGGGAAATTCCTTCTCTTAAAGTAACAAAATTATTTAAAGGGGAACTGTTTTTTTTTAAAAATGAGAAAAAAAATCTTCTTGAAAAAATAAGTATTTCTCCCTTTTCAGGATATATTATAGAAAAGAAGAAGAAAAAAAAATAAAAAAAATTATTCTAACTCTATGTGTTTTTTTAGAATCAAGCGGTCTTTTCCATTTGGGCCTGGAACTACTGTAGCATCCATTGTTACTCCTTTCCATTTTTCGAAGTCCCAACTCAATTCTTTTGCTATATCAACCGCTTTGGGGCCGTATATAGTTAAAATTTTCTCCTGTCCTTTCCAAGTGCCTGTTCTTATCAATACGGTCCATTCCATCGTCGGCTTCCCTTCAAAGTCCGAAAAAACGAAGGATCTCCAAGTGAAAGCTTTGATTCCTTGGCCTCCTTTGCTTTCGTCTAAGAAATCTTTTGTTTTTAGATATTTTTGCTTTTCTCGTGCTTCTCTTTCCGCTTGTTCTCTAAATGCCCTTGACAGGCTTTCTACGTCTGCTTCTGTTTCATTCATTTTTCTCACCTCGGTTTTTTTTTAATTTTTTATTTTTAAATTATACCACCCTCTCATTGTTATCCCGTTTATTTTTCTTTTATCTTCTTTCACACCCAAAGGCAAAAAGGGTTGAATTCTTCTTGTGAAAGTTGTTTGATTAGGTTTTTCTTTTAAGTTTTCATAATTTTCCTGAATGTATTCAAGAAAAGAATTATACAATTCGTCGCGGGAGATGAAAGAATCTTCTTCAAGTGTAAGTTTCGTAGAAGCGAAGGCTAGGATTGGATTACCATATTCATAAATTAATCTTTTTGTTTTCTCTTCATTCCTAAAACCTTCTTTTTCTAATAATTCTAATCCTTCAAGTGCCCAATTAAGTATTCCACTTTTTTCTTCATTAGTAGTTAATTTTTCTAACAGATTTAAATCTCTTGCTGGACCTTCAAACCTATTTTTGAACTCAAAAATAACCCAACGCCGAAGAACCGCATAGTCTAGTCCTTCTTTACTGTAGGGGATTTCGTTCGCAGAGAAGATTAGCTTAGCATTGATTCGGTCGCTTACACCTTCTCTAAATTTTCTCTCTAAATATAAATAATCACCTCCTGTAATTCCTTTAAAATTTTTCAAAGTTGCGATATTGAGGGAAGAAAGATCAGCACATATATTTGCCATCTTTCCGTACATCATAGGAAGAGCAAATTTCTCCTTCTCTATTTCATGCAAGGAGAGGGTAGATACATTTTGTTTTCCAAGAAGGTCTGCAAGAACATTTAATAATACACTTTTACCGTTACTTCCACTCCCTACAAAAAGAAACGCTTTTTGAAACTTTTGGGAATTTAAAAGACAATATCCGAACATTTTTTGTATTTCAGGAATGTCTTCAGGCTGTGCAACTTCGCTTAAAAATTTCTTAAATAAAGGAGCATTTTGATCAGGAACGTACATAATAGGAGAAATATAACTTGTGAAATAAGCAGGAGAGTGTGGAAGTAACTCCTTAGTAGACATATCAAGAATTCCATTTTGAAGAGGCAATATATAAGGCGGATTTAATTGATCCCTTTGAATATAAGTTCTTCCTTGAATCCCATGTATAATTTCATGATAGGTATGTCTATTAATGTACTCATTCACATCATTAGCTAGGTACGCTTTTATTATTTTTTCTCCATTTGCAATATACATTTTTCTCGCATGATCGTATACATACATCTCGTCGGAATCTATTAAAGTGATGATGTTGAAAGTTTCAAGCAATGTGGAAATAAGTGTTTCTACGTCATTTTTATTTATATCTTCAAAAACAGCACCGTATTTTTCTTTCGCTATTTTTTTCAATTTTGGCATTAATTGCCTTACTGCTCCTTTATGAATCAAATGACAAGGTATTAAACCTTCAGCGACGGCAATCCATTCCCAGATACCTCCACCTGTTCCACAGCGAAAGCAATGCCAAATATTTTTTTCTTGATTAATGCAAAAATTGTTGTTATTCTTACTGCCATGAACAGGGTGCGGTCCTTGAAGTTCTGCTCCTCTCTCAACAAATTTGGACACATCAATTATTTTTTTTAATTCTAATATTTTAGGAGCGTCCGAATAATTCCTTTCTACTTCCTGCTTGGAGAGCAAGAAGTCTTTTACAGCGATATGAATCTCTTCCGCGCTCACAGTGGCTATATCATCAGAATTGATAATTTCATATCTATTCCCGTTTGGGTGAATACATGTAGGACCTACTGCCATTTTTCCCCAACTTTGAATATCACCTACGTTCTCTTTTCCTTGATATAATCTAATTGGTTTTTTTAATTCTGGACAAATAAAATAGAAATGGTAACCGCCGCTTCCTGTTCTTACAGTAAATGTAGAAGGGAGGGCTTGTTTCACGCTCTCCGCAACAGCGGGCGTATCGGCATCGAGGATTACAAGCCCTCCCCAGCCACCCATGACACCGTAATTCCCGCCCGAGGCAATATGCTGTTGCAGGGTTTCATCAAAAAAGAAGTAGTTATTTTCCGTCGTCCAAGCTTGTTGTATGGGTCTTTTTTCTCGAGATTCAAGGAGGACGAATCTGAAATTGATATTATGGAGAATTCCTGGAATTTCAATCTTCGCCACACTCACACACCTCTATTAATGTTAGGTAAATCGCGCTCCAATGGATTCTCCCCTCTTCAAAGTTAATATAAGGAGAAATCTTAGAAAGAATTACATTCGTTGCTTTCTTTAAGTCATTCTCTTCGTGACCTTCAAGTGGGATTTCAAAGAAGTCAATTTGTTGAAAATTGGTCTCATTAATTAAGAAAACATCCACCATAATGTACTCTTTCATTATTTTTTTTCTTTGAGAACTCATAAACTGAGAAGAGTGTATACCTATATCAGCTATGTAAGTTATTTTTAATTTCAATTCGTTTATTCCAATCATTTTTGTTTTTTTTATTCTATTCATTCTATTCAACCTCGTAATCTTTTACATAATTAAAGAATACATTTAGATTTTTCCATTTCATCTTTTCTACAGCTGCAGGCATTCCAAACTGACGAGTGTATTCAGCTGCATACAACTTTCTAAAGAAATGAAAAGCAGGAATCTCTATAGCAGTAGAAAGTTCTTCGTCTTCATTCATACGAAATTTAACTTTTAAGTTAGGTAATTCTTTTTTCAATGAACGATAAGCGGAAAGATAATTAGAGAAACCAGTCACCTCACCCAGGGGTTGCATAGGGGTCTCTGCTATTTCTTCTATTTCGGAAATATCCATTTTGAATAAGTTGACGCATTTTATTTTTTTCCATATTGGTTGTGTAAGATAATTTTCAAGGATTTTTTTTCCAAGGTACCTGCTTTGCCCTTCTCTTGCTATTAAAATCTTCCTTCTCTTAGCGCTTACACATTGAAAGAACAACACGCCTTCAGCGTCGTAGAAATACCACCCATTGATAGCTTCGGCGAATCTAATGCCTGTTAATAACATTGTTTTCACGAGAATTCTAAGCGGCTTGGATTGAAAATGTTCTACGTAACTTATGTATGTATTTACTTCTTTCAATGTTGGATAACAAAAACTACTTCGTTTCATTGAAAAAGCACCAAACACAAGTATAAAATCGCACAACCCATTAAAATGAACCAAATATAATCCATAATTGTTTTTTGTTTTTCCATCTTCTCACCCTCTTTTTTCATATTTTGTTGAATATATGATTGTTCGGCCTGACGTCCGCCAAGCGTCGTAATCTATTCTCCAGGTTTTTTTTAGTTTTTTATCTAAAGACCATAATTCTACACTTACAGCGTCTTGAATATCTGAGAAATAATAAGTATAAAAAGAAATTAATTTTTCAAGAAGTTTTTCAATTTCAGATTCACACAACTTCTTACCTTTCACTTGAATCATACGAATACGGCTATGGGGGGCGACTGCAATGATATCAAACAATCCAAAGAAATCTTTAGAGGTATATTTACTCCAGGTTGGCCGAATACATTTATATCTCCTTTTTTCCAAAAGTTTTACAACTTCACGCTCGTATTTCATTCCTTTTTGTCTCGTATTCATTTTTTTCACCTACGAATAAAAACAATATTATATCATTTTTAACCTTTTTAATTGTTTTTCTGCAAAATATATTGCATTATATATACTAGGTGTAAAATATTCTTCTTCTTGCAATTTTAACCAATGTTCGCGAGTTTCGTATAATTCTTTATTCACTGGACTTGCATGAATATCTTCTTGAATTTCAACTGGTCGAAAATGTCTGGCGCGATCTAAGCTAGCGTCGCAAGGAAGGACATGTAGATACCCCTTAGCCTTCAAAGCTTGGGCGATTTCTTTTACTGGGTTTGAAAATACATAAATAGGAACAGACCTATCTCCGACTGAAGCCAAATCAACGGACAGTAATATAGTTGAAAGATCTGAGGAAGCAGCTGAAAGAAAAATTAAGTCTGGTTTGTCTCCAAGCCCGGCTTTAACGTGTCCACAAAAATACAAATCCATATAAGCTCCCATCATCATTCTCTCATTAATGTCAAACAATCGTACTATGTTTCCTTGCTTTAACATAGAGTAAGCGAAAGCCCGGCCTGTTTTTCCACACCCAACTACAGTTATTTTTTTCATTCGTTTTTACCTCCTAACCAAGGATATTGATAACATTTTTTTTGAGCGTTATAACTACCGCTTTTACTTTCTATGTATATATAACAGTTAAATTCTTCTGGAGCTACTTTTTGACTGCAGACTGATTGGATCGCATAAGCATCACTTAAACCTGCTTCATAAGAAAGAAGAAAAACAAAACAGATAACAAAAAAAACCAAAAAAATCAAGAAGTACTTTATCATATTCTCACCCAAACAGTGCGAGGCTCTGGTTCTATTTCTGAACATTCAAATTCTTTGCATTTATATAGTTTACCATTCTTCCACATACCATTGTCACCACTCGCCATAGCACAAATCTTATCTGCCATAGTGAAAGAAACATTTAAATAGAGATTATATATACTGAAAATCAATAGTAACATACTCAAACAAAGAAAGGCGACCGCACCAAAGTGGGATAAAGAAAAATCGAAATTCAAAATTTTCATTTCAATTCCCTCACTATTTGTCTTATGGTTCTTATCATTTGTTCATTCCTTTCATGAATTATTCCGTTATTCACTGCTTCAATTAGCGCACAGCTATCGCATACCATAATATCATGTTGGCCATAACATATTTCTTTTGATTTCTCCATTTTTTACACCTCTGTATATTTTATAAAATGTAATATAATGTTCGTTATATTTCATTTCCTTTAATATATTCATTCCAGGATAGGTTTTCAAAGCAAGCTCGAAACCATAGTCGTACTGTAGTTTCAGTAGTATTATATTTCCGAGCCACGGCAGCTAAGGAGGGGAGTTTTTTACTTTCTTGAAATCTTTTTTTCCAAGCGTTGATTCGTAGGGAGGTTCTATTTCTTCTGGAAGTATCCAATCCTAGCTCTTGTAATGCAGCACGTACTGCAGTTGCAGAGTAACCTAATTTATTAGATATTTGAACCATTGTTTTTCCTTCCTCCCACATTTTTTTTATTTCGTTTTTTTTGTTGTTTAACATTTTTTCACCCAATAATATTAAGAAACAAAAAGTTTTTAAATCTATGCTTTTTCAAAAGGTTTTTTTTATAAATGCCTACATGCTAATTTTTTTTTTCAAGCGGTTTTTTGAGCTTACTGGTAAAACACACCATTTTTATCAAAAAAACAAAAAACCTTTTAGCGTCATATATTTTTTAGGTGGCACTTTTTTTCACGAATACAACAACAAAAAACTGCCACTATGTGCCACCTTAAAATACGAATACCAGGTGGCAGGTGGCACTTTTCTGCTATCCTAAGTTAAGTTTTTTTACATTTTATATCAAGTTTACTATAATGATGTTAAAAGAGGGGTAAAAAAAGTTAGGGTAGATACAAAAAAATCTGCCACTCTGCCACCAGCGTCGGGGACTAAAAAAATAAAGTGCCACCGTATCTGCCACCGGTCTTCGTAAAATCCTCATTTTTTGAAAGTGCCACCTTTTCAAAAAACCACATTTTTTCATTTTTTTGAACAAAATAAAAAAAGCATAGATTTAAAAACTTTTTGTTTCTTAATATTATTGGGTGAACACATATATATGTTGTTGGAATCTAATCTAAATTCCATTTTGGAAATGAGTAAAAGTTGTAGTGGGGATTTTACTTCACTTGAAATGTTTGTTTCTGTCATGGTTTTTTTTATATTAATCTCTATTCTTGTATCTATTTTCTATTTTATTATTAATCAAAAATACCCTATTTTACCTCCTCGAGGCCATTAAAAAAAAAGAAAAGCTTAAAAAACCATAGCATAATATATAATACTATGAGGGATTTGATTAATGCGGGGACAGCCTTTATAGTGCTGGCTGTTGTGTTAGCGGTAGGAGCAAGCATAGTAGTCATGACAGTTAATACAGTGAAAACAATAGTCGGAAACGGAACTATTCTTGATACAATCGTAAATAATGTTGGCAGTGCATTGACTACCTTCACGAGCCTCTTGCCGATTTTAGCTTTGACTATCATCGGGGGTATGGCTCTGATGTATGTGCTTGGATTCCTAGGTGGAAAACGAGATTGAAGATAAAAAAAACTAAAAAAAAAA
>Ga0209101_1001395_pt1 | contig 17881 bp, 20 predicted proteins | sample ConPoolayeCmetaG_FD_185481 | JGI IMG/M metagenome (GOLD analysis project Ga0209101, IMG submission 185481) | Hot spring microbial mat communities from California, USA to study Microbial Dark Matter (Phase II) - Cone Pool mat layer C metaG... ...
GTTCAAACAGGCGATTACCGACTGTATCCAGACCGCCCCTACAAAACACAGAAACGAGTTGGAAACCTTGTTATCGTGGAGTTTTCAGTCATTTGAAAAAGTCCAAATCTCAACCGTTTAGAGTATAACGTTTCCGTTATGACCCTGCGTCTCATCATTCTCACCACGGGTCGAACGCGCTGCAGATTCGACCGGGAGTTTCCGTTATGACCCTGCGTCTCATCATTCTCACCGGCGGGCCGGGCGGCGGCAAGACCGCGCTGATGGAAGAACTGCTCCCCGAGCCTGCCTGGCGCCGTCGCGTCGCCGCCCTGCCGGAAGCCATTGCGCTCACGCAGGGATTGGTCGTCTCGCCTGCTGATGGGGCGCATCGCCGATGCGCCCTTACTCCAGCGGCTGATGGTTGCCCTGCAAATGGCGCTGGAGATGCCCTGCGCCGCGCTCTGGCAGATGGCCCGCCGCGGCTGGTGCTCTGTCATCGCGGCAGTCTGGATCCGCTGGCGTACTGGCTGGCGCGCGGCTGGGTGGAGGAGGAGTTCTTTGCCTGCACCGCCACCACCCGCCAGGAACACTACAGCCGCTACGATGCCGTCATCCACCTGGTCACCGCAGCAGAGGGGGCGTTGCACGCCTATCGGCGCTATCCCGAAGCGCACCGCGGCGAAACGCCGCAGGAGGCAGTACATCTGGACCGTCTCCTGCGGCGCGTCTGGGGCGGGCATCCGCGCTATGTGTTGATTGACAACGCCGAGCGGGATTGGTCCGCCAAGTCCGCTGCGGCGCGGCAGGCGCTGGAGCAGCGCTGGCGGGAGGTGTTGGGTTGACCAATTCCACCGCGACGCAACAGGCGCACTTGACCGCCGCGCTGGAAGCCCTGAGCGTCCCGCCGGAACGCTGGGAGACAGCCCGCAACGACGGCTCAACCATCCGGCTATCTGACCATCCGACTACTCGACCATCTGACCATGCGACTATTTGACTATTCGACTAACCAATAAAGGAGCAACCATGTTTCTCTTTGGACCGCCAAACGTAGAGAAGATGCAAGCCCGACGCGATGTGCAAGGACTAATCAAGGTGCTGGGGTATAAGAAGGATGACAAAGTGCGCCAAGCCGCCGTCGAGGCGCTGGTCAAGATCGGCGCGCCAGCCGTGGAGCCGCTCATCGCCGCGCTCAAAAAAGATGAGGAATGGTACGTGCGCAAAACTGCTGCTGAAGCGCTGGGGCAGATCGGCGACGTTCGTGCTGTCGAGCCGCTCATCGTCGCGCTCAAGGAGGGGGATATGCGCAGGGTTTCTGCCGAAGCGCTGGGGAAGATTGGCGACACTCGCGCCGTGGAGCCACTTATCGCCACGCTCAAGGACAAGGATAGCGATGTGTGCAAAGCCGCTGCCGAAGCGCTGGGGAAGATTGGCGATGACCGCGCTATCGAGCTGCTCATCGCCGCGCTCAAGACCTGGGAACTGAGCAGAGTCGCCGCCATAGCGCTGGACCGCCTTGGTTGGCAGCCAGGCGAGGACGAGACTGCAGCCAGGTATTGGATAGCCAAGCAGGAATGGGATAAATGTGCTGCTCTGGGTCCGGTGGCTATGGAGACAAGTCTTTCTTTGCTTGAGGAAAGTGCCCACGCTGGCGCAGTCGCTCAAGCTACTCATCGGGACTGGTTTTGTTATCTCGACGGGTGTGGATTTGAATCGGTGATGCTTGGCTTCACTACCGTACACTTTTTGGTGCAAAGCTACTCCATTTGGAACGCAACGGGAATCTCCTTTTCCTCATTCAATAAATACTCGAGCAAGCGCAAACCCAACTGCAAGAGACTCAGATCGCAACGTTTGGTGCGATGAATCAGTTTGCGCTACTCGTCTCGCCCAGCACGCCCAAATGGATAATCCAGATATACGCCAGACAGGCGGCCATCATCAAACGGGACAGACGGCTTGGGTCACTCAGATGACTTTTGTGCAGATGAAAGCCCCGACTTTTCTGATCCGAGAAGAACGTCTCAATGCGTGCGCGTTTTCGATACCACTGGCACGCCTCTTCAGCCGACTGGAAGTTGGTCAGGAGATACAGTGGTTCCTCATAGCCCTGCTCCCACCAAGCAATGGCGTGCACAGGTCCATAGCCATGCTGGCGCAAGGTCACCGCAGGCAGACTGATCAGTTCGCCCGCTTGGACTCCGACCTTTTCAAAATTGAATTCCTGCTCGGCGCAGCACAAGACGATGTTCTTGGCAGTGCGGCTGACATAGTGCCATCCGTAGCCCTCCAGCGTCGCTTGCAACGACACCCCATCGAACTCGCCATCGCCCAAGAAGACCACCTGCGCCCCCGCTGGAATCAAGGGACGCACCTGTTCCAGCAAGGCGAGGTGGGTGTCTTCGGGTAAGTGCCCTTTGCGTCCCTTGACGACCAGCCAGGCGATGGGGAGCGCCCGCTTCTGGTAGACCACGCTGATCATCAGGGTCACACAGCCGCGCCCGACGGCACTCCCATCCATAATCAAGCCGAGCGGACGGACTGTCAGACTCTGCAAAGGGCTGGATGAAGGGCAGGAAATAGATCTCGACCTCCACCTCCTCGTTGTTAATCCAGCGCGAGAAGCGTTTGGTACGACTGTCGGGATGTGTGTCATCGGGGACCTGGGTGGCGATGAGCGGCAGGTTGGTGCGTTTGCTACCTACAATTCCACTGATCAATCCTGCCAGGGTATTCAGGTGGCGGGCAAGATTACCTTGGGGTGTCTTGGGGTAGAGCCAGTTCAAAGCTTATCGAATGGCACGGTATCGGCGCACATTGTCGCTCATAGTTACTCCTGGGCTTGGAATGTGCTATGGAGTATACCATGAGTCAACCCCCAGAAAAAGTGTACGGTAGTGAATCGTTACATCGAAATCTGGAACGAACCGGACAATCAGCAATTCTGGCCCAAGCCGCATACCGCCGTCGAATATTTTCAGTTGTACGCCGAGACCGCGCGCGCACTCAAGCAAGCCTTTCCAGATGTGTTGGTCGGCGGACCCGGACTGACGCCGGCAGGCGCGCTTGCGCCGCAAGGCAACAAATGGACGCGCGATTTCCTGACGTTCGTCAAACAGAACAACGCGCCGCTGGATTTCTTTTCGTGGCATCTCTACTCGAACAATCCCAACGACTGGGGCACTGCTGCCAGGTTCTATCGAGGTGAACTGGATGCCCTCGGCTTCCGTACGACGACAATGCACGTGACCGAGTGGAATACCAAGATTCGGCAAGTGGGAGACACCAGCGCCGAGGCAATCGCTTTGCGCACCGGCGGCAAAGGCGCAGCCATCTTGACAGCGGTATGGATCGCGATGCAGGAGAATGGCATCACCGTTGCAACGATCTATCGCGGTCCCGATCCGGCGCTGGATGCCAAGACGTTCTATGGCATCTTCTATGCCGATGGCAAACCGAAACGCAGCGCACTGGTGTTTTCATTGTGGGTGAAACTTGCCGCGCATCCACAACGCCTTGCGCTCACCTATACATCCAGCACGAACCTCTGGGCGCTTGCCGGGCAAAACGCCGCCGGCGAAATCGCGCTCTTGCTCGCGAATCCAACTCCCACGCCGATTCGGTACAGCGTGGCGGCGCATCGCGCGGTGATGCTGTGGCAAGTAAACGATGCGAGCGATCAAATGCAGTCGCTTGTTCCGACGAGCACAACAATCGAGTTGGGTGGGTACACGATCCAACTGGTGATGCTCAAGTAAAAAAGTCCGGTTTCATCGAACAACGTAGCACAGGATTGAATCCTGCGCCACGCTATCGTTGTATTTTCAAGAGAACTTGCGTTCACCAGCGTTCGGATGAAAATATCTATGAAGGACGCGAAGATTCACGAAGGTTTTTTCTTTGTGTTCCTTCGTGGACAAACGTATTTGCAAGGGGGTACAAGTGAAACGTGTGATCATCCTCGTGGCGCTTGTATTGAGCGCGTGCGTTGCCAGAACGCCGGCGCGATCGGGAACGCCCACTGTCACGCCTACCCCGCGCGTGACCCGCACTCACGCAACCATCGCCCACTGTCAGTCCCGCGTCTCCCTCGATTCTCTGGGAAAAAGAATTCGACAACAATGGCAAGGCGGATATTGCGGCAGGTGTGGTGGAAACGCCCGACGGCAATCTGGTTATCGTCGGCGTTACAGGTCCAACGCCCTGTGTGCCGTGGTGCAATACGGATGGTTGGATCATCAAAGTTAATGCACGCGGCAATCTCCTCTGGACGCGTCAGGTCGGTGGCAATGGCGCCGACGTGCTCACCTCGGTCATTCTCAAAGGGAACAACTATTTGGTCACAGGTAGCAAGCACGCCCCTCCCAATGCGTACCAGACCTGGCTGTTGGAGATCGCGCCCGATGGTAAAGTGGTCTGGGAAAAAACGCTGGGCGGCAGCCAGGATGAATTTGTTGTAGAAACCATTGCCACCCTCGATGGGAATTTTTTGATGACCGGTCGAACACAATCGTATGGCGTTCAGGATGGCAAAGGGGATGTCTGGCTGGTCAAGTTCGATCCAAAAGGTGAGATACTCTGGAGTAAGACGTACGACCTGGGGGCAGAAGATGGCGGCACATCGCTTATCGCCTGGGGCTCCGATCGCCACATCATCACTGCCAACTCTTGCACCGCTGATTGTCGCAGTGTGTTGACTCCACAAGGCTTTACCACCTATCTCGTGGTGGATGCCAGCGGGAATATCCTCAAGAGCAAAACCTTCAAAGAGGGTCCTAAAAACAAATTTGCAAAGATCAAACCGACCCGCGATGGTGGCGCGATTATTGCTGGTGCAACCAGTATGCAGGAGCGATTCCCCAGCGAAGACACTTGGATTATCAAACTGGATGCCAATGCCGATGTGGTGTGGACAAAAATCTTCAACAGTTACAGTCGTTACGACGGTGCCCGTGATATTATCCAAACGCCTGACGGTGGCTATGTGGTGGCGGCTTATTCGCAGGCGTATCAAACGCCAGAGATGAACTTTGACAATTTCTGGCTGGTGAGATTGAATAGCACCGGCGAGATTCTCTGGTCACGCACCTGGGGCGGACCGGACAATGACGATCCTATCTCCATCATCCTCACTTCCGATGGCAGCATCGTATTCGCCGGCTTCAAGGACGCTGTTTCATGGCCGCTCGACAAGATTCCCGGGCAATCGAATTTCTACGTCATCAAAATGCTCGACCGTCCGTAAGGACACACCACTAGCCGGCTATCCTTTGCGACCGCTGTAACGTATGTATTTATGGACGCCTCCTCATCCGAAGCAACACTGATTCAGCAAGCGCAACAGGGCGATGCCAAAGCGTTTGGGCAATTGTACGAGCGCTATGCCGATCGCGTCTATCGCTATCTGGCGTTTCGTTTGCGCGATGCGATGGAGGCGGAAGATTTGACGGCAGAGACGTTCATCCGCGTCTTGCAACACCTGCCGCATTATCGTCCTCACGGAACGCCGTGGGGCGCGTGGCTCTTTCGCATTGCCCACAATGTTTTGATTGATCACTGGCGTCACTCTACGCGCCACCAACCCCTCGCGCTGGAAAACGGCGCCACCGTTGAAAACGGCACCGCCGCGCGTGCGCTGCACCACGTCCTGACGCGCGCCGATCTGGAACGCGGCATCGCACAATTGACCGATTTGCAACAACAAGCCATCACCTTGCGTTTCATCGCTGGCTGCTCCATCGCCGAGACCGCGTACGTTATGCAACGCAGCGAACAAGCCGTCAAGGATTTGCAACACAAGGCACTGATTGCCTTGCGCAAGAGTCTGGAGCGATAATGAAGCCCCAGGATATTTTGCAAGAATGCTTGGAACGTTTGGAACAAGGCGAATCACTCGAAACCGTCCTGGCGCGCTATCCAACTCAACGCGATGAATTGGCACCCCTTGTCGCGCTGGCAACGCAGGTTCGCCAAGCGGCGCCATCGTTCAACGAATCCGCCAAAAGTCGAGTGCGCTATCAAGTGTATGGTGCGGCACGTGTGCGTGCGGTGCCGCGCGCGCATCCGGCGTGGCAAACGTGGCTCGCGCGTGTGGCGAGTTCGGTGCTGATGGTGATGGTGCTGGGAGCAAGCGCGTTGGTCGCCACCGCCGAGAGTGCGCCGGGCAAGCCCCTCTTTCCGGCGCGCGCCCTGTTCAACGAAGCGCGCGCCCAACGCATCGCCGATCCGCGCGCCGCGCTAGAGTTGCATCTCCAGAACGCCGAGGAGCGCCTGGAGGATGTGCGGATTCGCTATCAACGTCATCAACTGAACGAAGCCGCTATTTTTTGGATGGTCGGCGCGACCGAGAATCTGATGGTAACCGTGGAAAATCATCCGTACGTGCTGGACCATGCACTGCTCGCGCGTATCCGCCGGTTGATTCTTACCGAGCGTGCGCTTTTGCGTGATCTGATTAAAAACGCGCCGGTGGAACGCGCCCGTCGCAACGCGGAAACGCTCTATCAACTCTCTGCCACCTGGGAGCCGCTATTGAATCGCGGGTTGGGCAGATAATCAGAAACCAGGTTTCTTGCAGAAACTACACCTGATCGGCGCGATGGATACACCGACGCGGGGCGAGGTGTGGTTGAACGGGCGCAGTCTAGCACGACTGGGCGACGGCGAACGCACTTGCTTGTGCTGTCGTGAAATCGGTTTTGTCTTTCAAACGTTCAACCTGCTGCCGATGCTGACCGCGTGCGAGAACCTCGAGATTGCGCTGCGTCTCGCGGGCGTCCCATCGCGCGAACGTGTTGCACGAGCTCGCGGTCGGGCTGGACGCGCGATGGAAGCATTTGCCGCGACAATTATCGGGCGGCGAACGCCAGCGCGTCGCGATTGCCCGCGCATTCACCAATCGCCCAAAACTGTTGCTCGCCGACGGACCAACAGGGAATCTTAAGGACTTGCTGCCTCCGCAGGCTGACTTTTAGCTACCGTAGGGCGGCGTGATAGTTCCTGCGTTCGATTTTGCCCTGGCGTCTGGTCAGGGCATGTGCCAAGTCGCTTGACAAGCTGCCGAGCGACTCAATACGGGCGAATAATGATTCGCCCCGACAACGCTTGCCTCCGCAGGCAGCCTTCTAGCCGCCGCAGGGCGGCTTTGGGTCGTTGTCGCAAGCGTTCACGCCTTTTGCGGTTTTGAGGAGTACCAAGCCTTATGCGTGAACGCTTGCGATGGCAGCGGTTTCAACCGTCCGTGCCTGACTTTGCACATGCCCTGGCGTCTGGTGTAGCCCACTTGACAAATGGGCATTTGCAGTGTATAATCCATTCTAGAATAGTCAATATTGACTATTCAGGATAGACTATGGATCACACTTTATTGCTCTTGGGCTTGATCAAGCTTCAAGCCATGCACGGCTATCAATTAAGCGATTTACTCGAGCGTCGCCTCAAGTATCTGACCGATCTCAAAAAACCTACGCTCTATCATCTGTTGGCAAAGCTCGAGGTAGCGGGTTTGATCGTCCCGCGCGTGTCGCGCCAGGGCAATCGTCCCGAGCGACACACGTATCGGTTGACCCCAGCGGGTGAGCGCGAATTCCGCCAACGCTTGCAACGCAATTTGCAGGACGCGCCCGCCACGTACTTTGACGATGACATCGGCTTGCTCTTTCTCAGTGAAATTTCTGTTGCCGAAGCGCGTGCTTGTCTTGCTCAGAAACGCGCCGGGGTGGCGAAACGTCTTGCTGAGATTGAACGTGCGGTGGCTGCGCACCAACCCGGGACACCCGCCTACTATACCCTGCGCCATCATCAGCTGCATCTCCAAACGGAACGGGCTTGGTTGGATGAATTGCTCGCCCAATTGGGAAGACGCCTGGTACGCCAGAATATTCTCGACTGTCTCAGCGCGCTAGATGAGAAGGAAAAAATCAAACAAGCAGATTGAAAAGAAAAAAGGAGGCTTTGAACATGGTATTGCTGTTTCACTCGGTTATACGCTGGGTGATTGTACTAGTCGCCATCATTGCGGGCAGCAAGTTTGCTCTCGGCTGGTGGCGACAAGCGCGGGTTCAACAGTTGGATCGTGGTTTGATGTCGGGCTTTGCCTTTCTCATGGATTTTCAGGCGGCTTTAGGAGTATTCCTGCTGGTCGTGGCGGGGCTAGGAGGCGTCGGTTTTCCGCTGTAGCGGCTGGAGCACGGTTTCACGATGATCGTGGCGGTGGTGATTGGCCATATGCCGGTGCTGTGGTGCTCTAGCGACCAACCGACGACGCTACGCAACAACTTGTTCGTGATCATTGCTGCCCTGGCACTGGTATTCCTTGGTGTGGCGAGGTTGCCGGGCAGCTGGTCGCGTTAAAAACACACGTGGAGGATTGCCTATGGAATCAAAAGCACGCCAAATTCTGCTAGTGCTCTTTGTGGGTGTATTGATGGGTGCGCTGGATATTGCCATCGTTGGACCGGCGCTACCGACAATTCGCAATGCCTTTGGCGAAGATGACCGCGCGATGGCTTGGGTGTTTACCACGTACGTTCTTTTTAATCTCATCGGTGTACCCCTGATGGCCAAACTCTCCGATACCTTTGGTCGCCGTGCGATTTACATCCTTGATGTCGGGCTCTTTGCCATCGGCTCGTTAATCGTGGCACTCTCGCCGCAACTGAATGTCTTGCTGGTGGGACGTGCTCTGCAAGGGCTGGGGGCGGGAGGGATCTTCCCGGTCGCCAGCGCCGTCATCGGCGATACGTTCCCGCCGGAAAAACGTGGTAGCGCGCTGGGCTTGATTGGCGCCGTGTTCGGTATCGCCTTCCTGTTGGGTCCCCTGCTGGCTGGGGTGATGCTTGGATTGTTGAGCTGGCACTGGTTGTTTCTCATTAACCTTCCGATAGCCATGCTCTTGATGGGTATGGCTTGGCGTCTCTTGCCCTCCACGCGTCTGACACGGTCTTTCCAGTTCGATTGGCCGGGAATGATCACACTGAGCGTTGCCCTCGCCGCTTTAACTTTTGCTGTCAATCAACTGGACACCACCCAACTGATGACCAGTCTCGTTTCTGGAAATGTTTTTCCCTTTGTGATGCTGGTTGTCGTTCTGTTTCCGCTCTTTCTCTGGATAGAAACGCGTGCTGTGAATCCGATTGTGCAACCCGCCTTGCTGCGCATGCCCCAGGTCATCGTTATTGCGCTGGTGGCGCTGGGCGCGGGTGTGAGTGAAGCCGCGGTGGTGTTTGTGCCTACGCTGGTGGTCGAAGCGTTTGGGGTCTCTAGTGCCTCCGCCAGTTTTATGCTCTTACCGGCCGTGTTAGCCATGGCTGTCGGCTCGCCGACGGCAGGACGACTGTTGGATCGTGTCGGCTCGCGCCTAGTTCTCTTTATTAGTACGGTGTTGACGACCGCTGGTTTAGGTGTGACTGCACTGCTGGGTACGCAATTACTCTTTTTTTACGTTGCCATATTGCTTGCCGGGCTTGGGCTGGGGGGCTTGCTCGGCGCGCCGTTACGCTATGTGATGCTCAACGAAGCGCCGCTATCGCAACGCGCTGCGGCGCAGGGGCTTCTCACCCTCCATACGAGCATCGGTCAACTGATTGGCGGCGCAATGGTAGGTGCAGTCGCTGCATCGTTTGGTGGGGGAGTCAAGGGCTATGCCCAAGCTTTCCTTACGGTTGGCTTGGTCATGGCAGTACTAAGCTTGCTGACGCTACGTCTCAAAGGGCGCGCAGAAGAAATGGCGACGGCGCGTGCGAATCAGGCAGCACCCAGCGTGCTAATGAAATAAACAAGAAACCAGGGTTCTTGCAGTAGCTGGATCGCTGGCTACTCCACCGTCAAAACCGTGCACGTCATGCAACGCCGCGAACAAGCCGTTCAACGGAGCCGCCATTTCTTGGATGATCGGCGCGAACGAGCATCTGAATGGTGACCGTGGAAAATCATCCGTACGCGCTGGACCGTGCGCTGCTCGCGCGTATCCGCCGGCTGATTCTCGCCGAGCGCGCGCTCTTGCGTGATCTGATTCAAAACGCGCCGGTGGAACGCGCCCGTCGCAACGCGGAAACACTCTATCAACTCTCTGCCACCTGGGAGCCGCTATTGAATCGCGGGTTGGGCAAGTAAGAATTAGAAACCAGGTTTCTGCAAGGAACCTGGTTTCTTTATCGGCAGTAGTACCGCTATTGGTACCTTTTTCCTATGTGCTATCTTCTTGCCTGGACTTACGTTATCACAAGTGGAGTGATCGCACGAGAAATTCTCGCCAACGACAGAATCGGAGGACAAGACGATGCGCACCTTCGACCGCGCGTTACACTGCTTGAAACACCCTGCGACCGTCGCGAGCATCGCTTTGCTCGTCGTCAACGATCACATCCTCAAGTCGCTTGCGCCGTCGTGGGTTACCGGCAAATTGAGCGATTTTGCCGGGTTGTTCTTCTTCCCGTTTCTGCTCGCCGCCGCGCTCAGTCCAATCACGCGACGCGCCGGCGCGCTCGCGTTCACCATCACTGCCGCGTGGTTCACGCTCGTCAAGACGAGCGCGTAGGGAATCGCGTTGACGCAAGCCGCGCTCTATCCCATCCTGAGCTATCGTGTGCCCATCACGCTCGACCCCACCGACCTGATCGCGCTCGTTGTGCTCGTTCCCGCGTGGCGTTTGTGGAATCAGCCGATAACGCCCCAACCCGACGCGCGCGCGTGGCTCATGCTCAGCGTCGCGTCACTGGCGGCGCTGGCAACATCGCCTCTCCCGTACGAACGCGTCGTGCGCGTGATGGGAGATGGTCAAGTCATCTACGCGCCTCGTGCAGCAGCACACTTCTATCCAACGAACGCTAACGCTACTCAGTCAGGACGGCAGACGCACGTGGCAAGAAACGCACAACGCACCCAGCATACTCGCGGAGGATGTGACCCTGCCGCGCATCGTCTGCGAATCAACCCAGCCCAATCTCTGTTACCGAATCGCGCAAAAGGAGCAAGTGGAGGAATCGCGCGACGGCGGCAAGACCTGGCGTATCGCGTGGAGTATCCCACCCGGACGACGCGCGTACATGGAACGCGTAGGGAGCGGTGCGCCAAGTAGAAGAATTGATATGGGACCGTACGATCTCGCGCTGGTAGGACCACCCGGGACGAACGGTTTGCACACACTCGTCGTCGCGATGGGCGATCAAGGGATATTGGTTCGCACTCCCGAAGGCGCGTGGGAACGCTACGGCGTGTGGGCAGCCAAGCCCACTCCTTTTGCCGCCGAATTTGGTCTCTATAGCATCATCGAACTTCCATTGCGTCTTTTCGGCGAAGTGATTATGTGTTTGGTCGCAGGAGTGCTTGTCATGTTGTTCTTGTTGCTCACGAACAGGTCTGCTGTCAAAGCCAGCGCTGGCGCAACGCTTCGCAGTATCGCACTCGGCTTTGCCGTTGTTCCTGCCGCGTTCATCCCGTTCGCGCTGTGGGCGCTGGGTGTCATCGCCGAGTACAGCCTCGCGCTGGTGTGTGCGCTAGGTATTGCGCTGGGCTTGACTGCGCTTGGCGTCGCACAAGCGCGCTGGCGTCCGCGCGGTAAAGCGGGCTAGTCACATAGTCGCCTAGTCGTGTAGTCACTCGACTATCCGACTACTCGACTATTCGACTAGTTGACTATCCGACTAATCCAAGCCAACGGCTCCCGCGCAGCGATTTCAATCGCGGGGATTCTTGAAGGAGTTGCTCATGGGCATAACCGCTCGCCACGACGGATGAAAATGGAGGACGTAGGGCAGATTTTCAAATTTGCCCTACATTAAGGAGACAAATGAAACGGCTCGTCATCTTCGTCGCTCTCGCGTTTCTGATAGCAGCGTGCAATGTATTGCCGCCCGCGACAATCACACCCCAACCGCGTGCCACGAACACCCTCCGCATTCCGGACGATGTGCCAACACCGCCTACGTGCGGCAACAAGGTGTGCGATTCGCCATGGGAAAACCCGTGGACTTGCCCGGACGATTGCCCCAAACCAACGAGCGTGTTACCGATAGCGACCGTCACGCCCGTGCCGGCACCGCCCTCGCGCGAGCCACCAAAAACGTTGCCGCCGAGAACGCCGCCGCTTCGTCCAACCGAAGCGCCGCCCGCGCCGGCAACGTCTGCCATTGGCACAGGTATCGTTGTGTCTGGCAAGTACTTGATGGCGTTTCACGCGTGCGACACCGCAACGACCGATTGCCACGATCCGCGTAATCATCGCGTTTATCTCGCGCAGAGCGACGATGGCGCAGCGTGGCAGATCGTCCCCGGCTGGCAATCGTTTGCTGGCTCGGTGCCAGACGTGATTCGGCGCGGCAACACGCTCTACATTTTCACGCCGGGCAATGTCGCGCGCTATCGCTTTGACACGCGCACACTCGAGGCGCCGCGTCAAGTCACAATCAACGGACTGGACGGCAACGTGGGCTTTGTGGATCCATCACCCACGCTCGACAATCAGGGGCGTATCGTGCTGGTCTTCCTCGTCTCCGAACCGGGCAAGGGCGATCCGGCGGGCTGCGCGCCGGGGGAGACGACCTGCGTCAAACATTTTCGCTCAGCCACCGAAGTCGCCGGCAGCGATGGCACGCAATTCGCGCTGGACGCGGGCGACCGCGCGAGCGTCACGATCGGCGCGAACATCAAGTCCGCGTCCGACCCGGACATTTTCTTCGACGGTAAACAGTACGTGCTTTACATCTCTCATGGACCGAGCATCAGCGTCTGGACCTCGCCCGATTTGCGCGGGACTTTTTTGCAGGGTGGGATGCTGGCACAAAGCACCGGTGGTATCCCTGCCGGGCATTTCGACGTTAGCACAGGCAAGTACTGGACCTTTAGCCACGTCCCGCGTAAGGACATCGCCATCATTCGCCGCGCGGTTCATTCGTCGCTGACCCTGTTGAGCGAAAACGATTGGGTGACGGTGTTGACCGGCGCGAACATCGGGTTGAGCGCGACGACGAATGTCGAGAGTCCCGGTTTCGCGATGAACACTCCATGAGTCGGACAAGCCGAAACTAAGTATGCAAAAGTTTTTTCCGCTTTGGCGTAGCACAAGATAATCAGCCATGCCCTCCATCGCGAAATAGCCCCACCCCTGGCCCCTCCCCACGCCGCTATGCGGCGTGGGGAGGGGGAAAGCGAGGGAATGGGGTGTGGTCGGGCGGCTTCGCCGCCCGACCACACCCCTCCTCCCATCTCCCCTGCTCTCCCCGCTACGCGGGGAGAGCAGGGGGCAGGGGGATGAGAGGGGTTGTTCCGTAAGGGTGAAAGATTTTTTGTCCGTACAACGACGGCAAAATGACGAGCATCGTAACCTTCCGATGGTAGAAGAGACTTTTGCACACCTACTTAGAGGATAATTTTCCAGAAGGAAACTCGGGTTCGATGAAACGCGAGTGGATCATTCTTGGTAGCGTACTGCTCAGCGTCATCCCTGGCAGTTTGCCAAATTTGATCACCACCCGTGCCGCCATTAGCACGACCTGTCCCCGCTTCGATGCAGGCGTCGTGCTGGGACACATCGAATCGGTGGCGCTCAACGAAACATCGGGCATTGTCGCCAGTCGCAAAAACGCGAACGTACTCTGGGCGCACAACGATTCCGGCGATAGCGCGCGCGTGTTTGCGTTGAGTACGACCGGTCGGCACCTGGGCATTTACAATCTGGTGGGCGCAACGGCGGTGGACTGGGAAGACATTGCCATCGGTCCCGGTCCCGCGCCCGCGCAAGATTACCTGTACATCGGCGACACGGGAGACAATGCGCGGCGTCGCACTTCCATCGCGGTCTATCGCGTGCCAGAGCCAAGCGTGAGCGCGACGCAAGAGCCGGTCGTTGTGAACCTGACCAACTGGGAACGCTTGCCGATGCAGTACCCCGGCGGCATTGTTTACGATGCGGAGACCTTGCTGGCGGATCCGCTCAGCGGCGATTTGTTCGTCGTGACGCGCGATCGTGCGGGCGAAGGTGTGGCGCGCGTCTTTCGCAATCCCGCGCCACACACCGCAGGCGTCACCGTCACACTCGAATTGGTGGCTACGATTCCCTTGACGATAGAAGTCAAAGGGGGCGACGTTTCGCCTGCGGGTGATGCGGTGCTGCTGCGCTTGCACTCGTTTTCGACGCCAGCCGATGGTCGCTACTGGGCGCGCGCGCCGGGAAGCAACTTGTGGGATGCTTTTTCGCAACCCGCGTGCTTGACGCCGCTGGCGAACGAGCCGCAGGGCGAGGCGCTGGCGTTCACTGCCGATGGTCTGGGCTATCTGACGACGAGCGAAGGGAGCGCGCCGCCCATCTATTTCTACGCGCGTCAGCCGTATCGAATTTTTCTGCCGATGATTTCGCGGTAGCACAGAATCAATCCTGCGCCACGCGCTTTGTCTTTCGTCTCGTATCTTCAGGGAGGCACAATGACCCGCTCGCTCATCGCCTTGACGATTTTGGTTTTCATCACTACTGCCTGCATCTCGACCGACGATTTGCCCCCCGCGACTGCCACGCCCGCGCCGGCAACGCCATCGCGCGAATCGTTCAAACCGTCGCCGCAAGGAACATCGCCGCGACCATCGTTGCCCGCTCAACCAAGTGTCGCGCCGCCAACCAGTGCCGCGAGTACGCCCGTGTCGTGTCCCAATGGTTACCTCACCTTCGCCATCAACACGCACGACATTCGCTACGTCTCGCAGAGCGCGGACACGATTTTGCGACTCATCGGCATCTTTGAAAAGTACGGCGCGCGCGGCGATTTCTATCTCACCGCGCCGCTCGTCGAACTGTACGCCCAACAACGTCCCGATGTGATCGCGCGATTGCGCGATTCCAAAATGACGATCAGTTATCACATTCGCCCGCCGCACCCGGCATATCCCGGTTTCGATGCGCGCTTGCGCGCGCTCGATGACAGGACGCTGGAGCAAACCCTGCGCGATGACGAAACGTATCGGATGGATTTGACGACCGGCAATCTGGACAAGTCGCAGCCGGGCGGCTATGCGTACATCGCGCAGGTCTTGGGGCGCAAGCCGGTCGTCGCCTCGCCGATGAGCGGCGACCGACGCATTCGCGCAACGATGTTGAAAATCTACGCGGAGATGGGCGCGCAGATGCTGGTGGCGTATCACGAAGAAGGGACGAGCATCGCGAATCCATTCGTGTACGAAAGTGGCTTGCTGCAACGTCCCAGCGATTTCAGCGTAACGCGCTGGGGCAGTTCGCCGCCAAACGACAAAGAGGGCAAAGGCTCGTTTTGGTGGAATATGATTTTCACACCGCGCGCCGCCGAGTACGACCCGGTCAACTATCTCAGGACACGGCTCGCGCAGTGGAACGCGCCGCGCGCGCCGTTCGTCACCGCGTTGATTCACGAGAACGATTTCTATCGCAGTGGTACGCCGTGGCGCACCTTCTTTTTCGATGCCAACGACAAGCCGAAATTACCACCGTACGATTTGAACGCGCCCGACGATTCGCGCGCGCGCAAGAAAGAAGAAACCGAAACGATCTTTAAAACGTACGAAGAGTTGGTCGCGTACGCGGCAAAGCATCTGTGCGTCGTCGCGAGCGCGGACATTGTCGCGCTGGCAAAATAAGGAGAAAAATGAAACCAGTTGTTGTCTGTTTTGCTGTTCTGTGCCTGCTGCTGTCCGCTTGCCAGGCAGGCGGCACGCCATTCGTGGTCAGTACGGGTGAACCATCGTTCGCCCCTACGCCGGCACGGAGCTATTGTGGCGATGATCGCTGCGAGGGTCCAGAGAATCCTCAGAACTGCCCAGCGGATTGTAAAACACAATCTGCGCCAACCGCGACTGCGCCGGCGCGTCCCACGCAACCTGTGCCTACCGCGACCGCACCAGCGCGTTCCACGCAACCCGCGTCTGCCACGACCGCGCCGACGCGTCTTGCACTCCCAACGCCGACCGCGACGGCTCGTCCCAGCGATGGGAAAAAGGTGCTTTATCTCGGCATTATGGTTCATCTGGAGGGCTGGCCCGATGATCAGAATCAGGCGAGATTCAACGAGCATGCCCGTCTGATGCGCGACTATGCCACGCTGTTCGAAAAGTACGGCGCCAAGTTGACCTGGGAGAGCAAGGAAGTGACCGAGGGTGTCATCAAGTGGGGCGACAACGTTCTGCTCGAAATGCAGCGGCGCGGGCACGGCGTTGGTGTCCACGCTGACATCGGCGGGCAGAAAAACTATGATTGCCGGCGTTTTGCGGCTGATTTGCGGACAAAGAAACAGCAACTCGAGTCGCTGGGCGTGACGGTGCGCCACGTCTCCGGCATCGTCTCGCATTGCGATTGGGTTACCGCCGCCGCTGATGCGGGGTACCTCTTCACGACGGGACAGGTCGCCTACTCGGTGATGTCTATGCCGATCGAAAATCGCCCCGCCCAGTTCCGCGATTGCCAGACTCCCGCTCTCTGTCACGACACGTTCCCCACCGCGCTGGCAGATCGTCTGCATCCCTGGCGGATGAACAGCGGCGCCGACTGGCTGACTCCCGCGCCCAAGGGCAGATTGGTGCTGATTCCTTTCAGCGGTGGATTGACACACATGGAAGAAGATGCTACTGGTCGAACGCCCGGCAAAAGCGAAGACCTGACCCAGGCGGATATTGACTATTTCATCCGTGAATTGGAGCAAGCGATTGCTCTGGCTCAACCGGGAAAGGTAAACACCTACTATGTCAGTTGGAGTCTGGGCACGCCGCTCAACCAGAAAATGCTCGAAACTTGGCTGCAGCGTATCGCGCCGTATGTCGCATCCGGTCAGGTGGAGTGGAAGACGCTGCCGGAAATGTACGACGCTTATGTGAGAGGCGAATAGGAGACGAAATGCGCAAGACGGCTGTAAGTGTAATGGGTAGTGGTCAAATGAAAGTGATTGATGGTTTGTAGTTGCGTCATTTATGACGCTCCGGCGGTATACCCGATTGCCCTGTTTGTGCCAATGTGGTACGCGCCGGTCATCTCTGATTGGGTCTATTAAGACTTGACAAAGGAGACATTGCCATGAACCTACTGGGATTCTCTTTCTTTTCATCTCTTCGCGAGCGCGTCCTCACTGTTCTGATTGCAGCGGCACTTGCCTTTCTCTGCATGGTGTGCGGCGGGTTGATGGCTTTTGGATTTGCGCCCGCTCAAGCCATTCAGGCGTATCGCATTTCTCGTATGCCGGTGATAGAAGATGCCGCGCAGGTGGCAGCCGCAGCGACAGGACAAGAACTGGTGTTCACCGGCGTTCTGAAAGACAATGCGCCGCTGCTCCAGGGTTTCGATTTTGTCGCCTATTCCGTCGAAGAATGGCACGTGAGCCGACCTTCAGACGATACGCGCGGGTCATCTACCCCAACCGGCAATTGGGGCACCGCCAAAACCGTCATCGCCGCGTTGACGCTCGAACTCAAGGGGTGGCCCGTGTCGCTTGAGAAGACAAGCAGCGCCCGCTTGAGCGGCAATCTCCACAACCAGATGGTCAAAGGGGACAGCTCCAATCAGGCCAAGTATGAAGGAGAAAGTTTGCCTGATGGCACCAAGCGTTATCGCGGTCTCTTCAATGGCGACCTGGTCACGATCTTGGGGAAGAAATCTGCAAACGGCGGCGTGTTGCCTGAACATATCTTTGGCGGCGACCGCTTGCAGTTCGAAGAATCGCAGCGGCAGGCGGCTTCGGGACTGTGGATTTCCGGTTTGTGCATGATAATCGTTGCTCCCTTGCTGCTGATTGGCGGAGTGCTCTTTGCGCTCTTTCGAAAATATACTCTAAACGGTTGAGATTTGGACTTTTTCAAATGACTGAAAACTCCACGATAACAAGGTTTCCAACTCGTTTCTGTGTTTTGTAGGGGCGGTCTGGATACAGTCGGTAATCGCCTGTTTGAACCCACC
>Ga0209101_1001396_pt1 | contig 17881 bp, 19 predicted proteins | sample ConPoolayeCmetaG_FD_185481 | JGI IMG/M metagenome (GOLD analysis project Ga0209101, IMG submission 185481) | Hot spring microbial mat communities from California, USA to study Microbial Dark Matter (Phase II) - Cone Pool mat layer C metaG... ...
ATTTTCTGATAAATTAAAACAGTCCCGGAATCTCGGGACTGTTTCTCGTCGGGATAAATTGTTTAATCAAGCGGTGCGCCGCAGTTGGCGCAATAGCCATTGCTACCTTGGTGATTACAAACACCGATTGGATAACTATCTCTAGCGGCAGCCATTGGGCAACCACAAATTGAACAATAGTTTGTCTCTTCTTGAAATACTGCCCCGCAAGAATTGCATTGATAAATGCTGTTTCCGATGTAATTAAGACAATTGGGGCAGCACTCCCCCTCATTATTTGGAAACGGCGAACGGCAAGCTGAGCAAATCTTTTGCGCCCCCCTAGAAAATTGCTTCTCGAGCTCTGAATCTGTAAAGGCAACCCTGCAATTTGGACATTTGGTATGGCGCCTATCAACTTTTTGACCACAGCCGCTGCAGATTCTGGCAACTTTGATTATTAAGGTCCCCAATCAAATTCCCCCTTTGTAAAAACCTTTGCTTTTTAATTATTTGGCAAAAAACCTTTCAGTCGCAGCCTTTAAAAATCTCGGACCAAATCTGGCTGCCAAACTCCCGCGGATCACCGCCGGATTCAGTATACTCATTAAGCCTTTTAATATTTTCTTTTATTTCTTCCTGCCCCCCGCCCAGATAGAAAGTTCTTTTTGCCGTAAAAGGATAAGAGGCCATTTCTCTTAAATCAATGATCAAAACTTGGCGCAAACCATCTTCGCTGCATCAATAGTTTTTCTGATGCCCAAAAAAGTATTAAGTTTTTTATCCGAATCCACCTTGCCAAAAGAACTTTGGGCGCGCCTCACTAAATCCTCTGCTTGCTCATTGAACCTTTCTTTCCATTTCTTTTTCATTTCAATCGCTTCAACTGTTTTGCTCCCTCAAGCCGACTGAATTCTTTTTAGCTGATCCGATGATAAATTTTGCAAAGGAATTTCAAGGTTCATAGCTTAAAAATTAGTTTATCCTGCCCTATTTTAGCACATTTTCAAAAAATATCAATCGGCTTTATTTTATAATCAGAAAACATTACAAACCAAAATGCCGAGAATAAAGCTTACCACCGGAAGAACTACAAAAAGAATTTATAAAGCTCCGATAAAAACATAGATTACTATAATGCTTTTAAGACTTTCCTCTTACCAACCATGTAAAAGCAAAAAAGTAGTTCTGCCATAAAGCATCAGTAGACTTGTAATCATTATCAAACCAAAAATAATCTGCCAAGGCCTCCCTCACTCTCAAAAGCTCCCCGAGCCTTGATCCTGAGGAAATTTTAATCGTAAGATCGAGTAGTTCTAGTGCTCGTTCAAAGGCAAGACGAAAATCTTTCTCTGATCCTTTGTTTTTCCAATTTATTGCCCGCTCGATTTCAGATCCAATATTGGCCATTTGTTCGGCAAATGCTAATTGTTGCCAGCGGCTGGCAGCTAAATTTTTATGAAAAACACTCATCCTTGCACCAGTTTATTTACGATTTGAATTATTTTTTCCCGAATTTTTGGGTCTTCCACGTTTCGAGATCTATTGTTTTGGGAAGGCCGAAGATTGATCATCGAGTCAAATTCAATAAAATCATCCCAGCTTTTTCTGGATATAAATTTATCCCCCACAAATCTTGCTGGCGCGATCCTTCGTCCAACAGCAACCTTTCTTCATCAGCATGAAGCTCGCCACCAATTGCCATAATTTCCCGATTTATGTCGACTACTGCTTTTACAAGGCTGCCAAAGAGGGCAACGGCTATTGCTTTTAGTTTTTCGCGCGCTATTTTGTCCTTAATAATTTCCATTCTGCTTTTATTATACCATTGTTTGCAAGAACTAGGAGAGGGTAGAATATATTAGAAATAACTATTAGGCAATTTTATGAAATATGATGAACTAAAAAATATCAAAACTGGGCAAAAGATATCTTGGGTATTTATGATGCCAGAACTAAACAGCAATGATTATCAAAAACACACTTTCATAGTTAAAAGCATGAAAATGATAGTCAACCCCAACATTGATTGGTATCTAGATTCTAGGAGAAAAATTAAATTAGCCAAAAAAATAATAATAGAGCACAAGCTAACCAAAAAAGAATTTGAGCTAATAATCCCTCTTGATCGCGAGATAGAAGAAAATATCTTTTTCACAAATGAAAAAGGCTTTCCAAGTGATTTGGCCCAAATTAATCAAATTAGCTTAGAAAAAGACTGAAACCATATCCTAATTCCCAGAATTACATCTAAATATCCCCTGCCCGGAAAATCTAAAATATTAATCCCACCCTAGCTCCCTAGGACATATTCGTGCGAATATGTCCTAAGAGAATTTACATAATGCATTAAATAATATTTTTATATCCTGATTTATCCTAGAAACCCTTGAAATATAGGAGTTTAGGACGCAACCCAAGAGAGCGTGCTATAATAAATTTATGCTATCTATCGGAATTGTGGGGCTTCCGAATGTCGGCAAGTCAACCATCTTTAATGCGCTTATCAAGGCAAAAAAAGCAGCGGCAGAAAATTATCCTTTCTGCACGATTGATCCGAATATCGGTGTGGTGGAAGTACCGGATCCCCGACTTTTGAGAGTGGCGGAGCTTGAGCGCTCTGAAAAAATCACTCCCGCGGCTATCCAGTTTGTGGATATTGCTGGTCTGGTGGCCGGTGCCCACAAAGGCGAGGGACTGGGTAATCAGTTTTTGGCACACATCAGAGAGGTTGATGCTATTGTTTTAGTCTTACGATATTTTAGAGACCCTGATATTATCCACGTGGCCGGGAAAGTTGATCCTGAGGAGGACTACAAAACAATTATGATTGAGCTTTGCATGGCGGATCTGCAAACTTTAGGAAAAAGAATTGCGGCTGAGGAAAGCAATATCAAATCCGGCGTCAGGGAAGCGACCAAAAAATTAGAAATTTACAAAAAATTAGAAACCGGGCTCTCCCATGAATCCCCAGCAAAAGAAATTATTGACAGCCTAGACAAAAATGAAAAAGATCTGATAAAAGACTTAAATCTTTTGACCGCCAAACCAATTATTCCTGTGGCCAATATCTCCGACGACCAAATCGGCCAAGAAATTACTCTCTTTGGCAAGCCCATTATTGCAATTTCAGCAAAAACCGAGTCAGAGCTGGCAGATTTATCGCCTGACGAACAAAAAGAGTATTTGGCCTCTTTGGGGCTTTCCGAATCTGGCTTCGACAAGTTAATCCGGGAGGGCTATAAAACCTTAGGGCTCATTACTTTTTTGACGGGCGGACCTAAAGAAGCAAGGGCTTGGACTGTACGATTCGGAGCGAAAGCCCCAGAGGCAGCAGGCAAAATCCACACAGATTTTGAAAAAAAATTTATTGCTTGCGATGTAATTTCTTTTAACGATTTTTCTCGAAGTGGAGGATGGCAAAAAGCACGCGAACAAGGATTGGTGAGGTTAGAAGGAAAGGATTATGAGATCCGCGACGGGGACGTGATAATTTTTAAACATGGACAATAACTTGACTTCTTTTCGACTTTGCTTTAATATATTTAATATAAATTATATTTATAAAATTTATTTATTTAATTCCTTTTTCCCTGAATCTTATGCAATTCAGGGCTTATGGCCATAAGGAGGAAATCTTTTATGATTGCGGAAGAGCTCCAAAAAAAATATGAGATCGTTGCTATCTTTGCCGGGACAGAGACGGAGGATAAAGCTAAAGAAGGTTTTTTAAGAATCAGAAAATTGATCGAGGACGAAAATGGAAAAATAAACGAAGACAAATGGTGGGGCAAAAAAGCTCTTGCCTATCCGATCAAAAAGCAAGATCATGGTTATTATGGAATTTTAAATTTCGATCTGACTCCTAAAGATCTTAAAAAAATATCTATTGAATTAAATCTTTTAGATAGCCTTATCCGTTATCTCATCGTGCTTGCCCCCGAGATTGAAAAAAAGGTCGTCCCCCAAAAAAAGGGGGCAAGAAGTGAAGATAAAAATGAAGCCCAAAAATCAGAACAAGCGATCGAACCGCCGCTGGCCGAGAAAGTTGGGGCCGAAAAAACAACTTGCGACTTCGATGAAAAAAATGAGCTTGATAAAAAACTCGACGAGCTATTAAAAGAGTAATATAATAAATCTAAATCCGATTTTCTAAATCCGAAATAGATTTGGAGTTAAATAATTGAATAATTCAAATTTATTCGGGGTTTCTGCTTGGGATTTCGGATTTGCCAGGAGGTCTTTATGTTGAGCTTAAACCGTGCCATGATTATTGGGAATTTAACTCGTGATCCCGAAATGCGCTACACGCCGTCGGGTCAAGCAGTTGCCTCCTTCACGATCGCTACCAATCGAACATGGGTGGACCAAAGCGGGGCTAAACAAGAAGCGGCGGAATTTCATGATATCGTTGCTTGGGGGAAGCTGGCGGAAATTTGCAATCAAATCCTAAAAAAAGGTTATAAAGTTTTTGTCGAGGGGAGACTCCAAACGCGATCCTGGGAATCGCAGGATGGAACCAAAAGGAACAAAACTGAAATTGTTGCTGAAAATATGATGCTTCTTTCAAGACCAAGAGGAGAAGAAGCTCCTCCGGAACCTTCGACTCCGGCCCAAGAAGAAGGACAAGAAGAAGGAAAAGAAAATTTAAGCATTCCTCCCAAAAACAAAATTGAGGAAACAGAAGAAATTAATTTAGATGACATACCCTTCTAAAAAGCGAGGATGAAAATGTTTATCAATAAACCAAAGACTTGTTCCCTTTGTTCGCAAGGAATAAAAAACATCGACTATAAAGACAAAGAATTTCTTTCGAAATATTTGTCTGTTCATTCTAAAATCGAGACCCGAAAAAGAACCAATCTGTGTGCCAAGCACCAAAGAAAACTAGCAGAAGCTATCAAGCGTGCTAGATTCTTGGCACTAATCCCTTATGTCACTAAATAAAGATAAATAAAGAAAGGATTTTATGATTACACCCACCCAGCTTAAGCCGGGAATGATTATTGAATATAAAAACGCACCCCACCAAATCCTGAATACCAAATTTTCCCGATCTGCTCAAAGCGGTGGTTTTGTAACTGTAAAAATGAAAAATCTACTTACGACTAATATCATTGAAGACACCTTCCGTGAAAAAGAAAATTTTGAAGAGGCCGACCTTGAAAAAAAAGAATTTCAATATCTTTATCAAGAAGGAACAAACTTTGTCTTTATGGATAAAGTATCCTTTGATCAAATTAAAATCTCCCGTGATCAGCTTGGCGAAAAAGCTGGCTATTTAAAAGAGGGGTTGGATGTTGAACTCGTTTTTTTTCAAGGAAAATTGATCAATCTAGAACTCCCAATCAAAATCGAACTTAAGGTAATAGAAACGGAACCGGGTTTTAGAGGCGATACCGCCACTTCAACCAAAAAAGCGGCGAAACTCGAAACTGGGATTAGTGTCTCGGTTCCACTTTTTGTAAACCAAGGCGATCTTATTCGAATCGATACGAGAACCGGCGAATACATCGAAAGAGCCTGAATCTAAAAATCAGGCGCTAAAAAATCAGGCATTAATTGAATCTTTCCCGCACTACCCGCTGGGCATACAAAGTTTCTTATAAGGGAATAAAAAAGCGGCTTGACTAAGCTGTTTTTTTGTGTTATTATTTAAGGTCTTTTGATCTTTCACATTGGAGGTGATTATTTTGAATACCAAAACTCTAGACACCCAGAATACCATGATAGAGCTTACCAAACCAAAACAAAAACTCTACGACACCGAAGCAGACAGATTTGAGGCTCTACTGCTTTTGAGTCTCGCTATCAAGGAAAAAATCAACCCCAAGAGAAAAGTCTGGTATCTAATCAGGTTCTTAAGACTCTACACCAACGGCGCCAGAACAAGTGATTCTTGGCTTAAACAGCTCCAAGAACTTAGGGATGGAGTTGAGTCTTGTCGCTCTCTCCTAAAAAAAGTATCGGGCCCTGATGAAATTGGCGGCGCAAGGATAATCGAAATCTTTGGGAGTCTAGACCAGGAAATTTTAAATGCGGCTGAAGCTTCTCTTCCTGATCCTGCCGACTTCTTTAAAAACCTCCAAAAACTAACGAGCGCTTTGGCAAGAGCACTGAGAGATTGGCAATTCCATTCCATTCCCTTGATTTTCCTTCTTTTTTGGCGCCACCCGCTTTATGATGAATACCGAGGCTATAAAAAGCTCCTCCAGATGAGTAAAACGCCCGAACGGTTGAATTACTATATCGCTCGGCTCCGCGCTATCAGCGTTTCAATAACCGGTCCCCTCAAGCTGCTTATTAACCCAAGGGGATTGGCAATCTATCTAACCAAAATCGCCCGGGGTGGACATCCCGACGATATCGAGGGTTTTTTTAAAAAAGCCCTTGAGGTAGCCGTGGGTCTCGAAGACCCAAAATTGATCCAAAAGATTGCCAAAAAGGCTACCTCTGCGCTGGAACTTTTTCCAAAAAAGGTCCTGCCTTGGCGGAGGCTCAAAATAGCAAGCAAGGGAATAATCAGGAACTCAGCGCAGGTAATCCAAACGGCGAAAAATCTTTTACGATCGTGACAACCTCTTCCCCCGATGAGTACATCCATCGGGGGATTTTGTTATAATAAAATTGTGCGTCTAAAAGCTTCACAATTTATAGGAATCGCTGTAATCTCATTGGCTGGACCCAAAAAAATTGGCTGGATTTTAGATTTAGTAATTTCTCCTGAAAATGGGATGTTCTTGGGATTTTTGATGAAAACTCCTTCTTTTTTTAAAACCCAAAAAATTATTCTCCCCCAAGATGTTTTAAAAATCCTCAAAAATAATTTATTGATTTTAGACGATACTAAAATTTCTGAGCCCGCCGAAATTGTCAGGATTAAGCAAGTCTTAGACAGAAAAACAAAATTTTTAGGAGCAAAAGTCTTTTTGGAATCGGGCACATACCTTGGAAGAATTTCGGATTTTGCTCTTTCAAGCCAAGCCCTCCAAATTACTGATTTCGATATTAAAAAATCCTTTTTCTCTCCTTTGTTTAATCCTCGCGCTATTCCTCTTTCACAAATAATCAAGATTACTCCCGAAGGAGTAATCTTGAGCGATAATCTTTTTAGCAAACAGACGAAAAAGGGTGCCAAAAAGACGATCAAAAAATTTCTGATCCAGAATTAAAGTATTTTAGCTTTTTTTGATAGGTTTTAATATTCGGGTGCCCCCATACCGGGTGCTTTTTCCTTTTCTGGGAGATCGCTGATACAAACCTCGGTGGTCAACACCATTGCCGCAATTGATGTGGCATATTCAAGAGCCAACCGAATCACTTTAAAAGGATCAATGATTCCTTTTTTCGCAAGATTATCAAATTTATCGGCTGCCGCATCATAACCCCAATCTTTATCTTTGCTTGCCTGGATATCATCAATAATCTTTTTAATCTCCGCTTCATTCTTTCCAGCATTCTCGAGAAGCTGTCTTGTCGGCCATCCAAGAGCATCTTTTATCAGCTCCTTGGCAGCACTAAATTCTTTTTCAAGGTTTTCAGGAATGTTTTTCACTTCAGCAAATTCAAGCCCTCTCAAAAAAGCAACGCCGCCGCCAGGAACAATCCCCTCTTCAAGCGCCGCTCGGGTTGCTGCCAAAGCATCCTCAATTTTGTCTTTCTTGTACTTCATCTCGACTTCTGTCGCCGCTCCCACTTTTATCACGGCAACACCGCCAGAAAGTTTAGCTAAGCGCTCCTGGAGAGACTCTTTTTCATAATCAGAAGAGGTTTGGGCGATTTGGGCTTTAATTTGATCGACTCTTTCTTTGATCGCTTCCTTTGTGCCCTTACCTTCAATGATTGTGGTATTATCCTTATCGACCACTACTTTCCTCGCTTCTCCCAACAAATTTATATCTGCGGTTTCCAACCTTAATCCAATTTCTTCAGAAATCACCTCGCCTCCGGTAAGAACCGCGATATCTTTTAGCATTTCTTTTCTTCGGTCGCCAAACCCAGGGGCCTTAACGGCCACGGGATTAAATACCCCTCGAATTTTATTCAAAACCAATGTCGCCAGAGCCTCGCCCTCAACTTCATCAGCAATAATTAGAAGTTCTTTTTTCCCTGTCGTCGCCACCTTTTCAAGGAGAGGAAGAATTTCGGCAACAGCAGAAATTTTCCGATCCGTAATCAAAACATAAGGAGAATCAAGCACTGCCTCCATTCTCGCAGGATCATTAATCATATAAGGGGAAATATAACCTCGATCAAATTTCATTCCCTCAACTAATTCAAAATCAATGCCTGTCTTTTGAGACTCTTCAACGGTGACAACGCCGTCTTTACCAACTTCCTTGATTACTGAAGCGATTAATTTGCCAAGCTCGCTATTTTCCGCAGAAATTATAGCAATATTCTCTAAATCTTTATCGTCTTTTATTTCTTGTCTAATTTCCTTTTTAAGGTAATCAATAACTGCTTTGGTATAGGCTTCGATACCAGTCTTAAAACCAACAGCAGAAACTCCTTTTTTTAAATAAGCTAATCCCGCGGCAACCATCTTTTGGGCAAGCAAAGTTGCTGTGGTCGTGCCATCGCCTGCCTCGTCGCCCATTTTTGTTGCCACCTCCTTTATCAATTGGGCACCCATATTTTCGAATTTATCTTCAAGATCAATCTCACGAGCAATACTAACTCCATCATTGGTAATCGTCGGGGCGCCAAATCCTTTATCCAAAACCACGTTTTTCCCCTTTGGTCCCAAGGTTACCTTAACTGCATCCGCCAAAGCGTCAATCCCCTTTTTAAGCGCTTCGCGCGCCTCACTTGAAAGTTTTATCTGTTTTGCCATAAAAACACCTCCCTGCTGTAAATTCTAAAAACTATTTAATAATTGCCAGCACATCGGATTCGGATAAAATCAAATAATCTTCTTTATTGATTTTAATCTCAGTCGGACCATACTTACTAAAAAGAATCCGATCGCCCACCTTAACGGCTGGAGGAATATTCTTCCCCTCTTCGTTTCTTCGCCCCGGCCCAACGGCAACCACCTCGCCTTCCTGAGGTCGTTCTTTCGAAAGATCGGGCAGAATTATCCCGCTTTCAGTCTTTTCCTCCCGCGCCAAAGGCTTTACTAAAATTCTGTCGCCCAGCGGTTCAATTTTTTTGCTATCCATTTTGACCTCCTTTCTAAAATAATCCCTAAGGTGCTAGCGATAAAAGGGGGAATTACCACTAGCACCTTGGGAATTAGCACTCAAAAGACCACAGTGCTAATTTACATTTTATAGCAATCTAAATCTTTGTCAAGCCCCAGTTTTTCTAAATTTTTTTCAAATTCCTCTCGATAAAATTTTCTTCGGTCAAGAGGATGAAATTTCAAAATTTTATCGGAAACAATGACGCTCGCTCCCGGCCCCAATTTTTTGCTGGTTCTTTTCATCCTTAAAAGCTGTAAAAACCTTGAAATCTTCTCTAATTGATCCCCAAAGCAAAAATCGATAATGCTTTCAATTAATTCTTTTGTCCGCGACACCTCTCCTATTTTTTTAAAAACAAAGTCTCTAGAAAATTTTTTATAGGTTGGAAGGTATTTCTCAAGCCAAGAGTTGGCCTCAATAAATCTAGCGTAAACCCCGAGCCCACCGACAATTGGACGAAGTTGGTAAAGCCAGTAAAAAAAATGAATATCCTCTTCTCCCTGAGATAAAGGAGAAAGATCTAAACTATTTTCTGCCAAATAAAAGCTTAGACAAAAGCGGTCACGAATCTTTTTCCCGTGTCGCCGAATTCTCAAGAAGCCCAAGACCAAAACTGCCAAAAGTCTTGCCAACCAAATCCGATTTTTTCTGGTAATGATTAAAAGGTCGATATCGCTTGCCGTATCAGCGTTGTTATAGGAAAGCTTATTGCAGACAAAAATTAATTTTATAAAAGGGAGGCGGCGCAGAATAAAAAGATATTTTTTGACGCGTCGCCATTTTTTTTGAGAAATTTCATATCTTTTTGCCCGAATTTCGATAATTGACAAACGTTTTGGCAAAAAATAAAATCCGTTTTTCGTCTCAAGTTTTTGATCCCTTATCATTTCATCAAGAATCTCAAGCAGCTCTCTTAAAGAGACGTTATCTTTCCAAAGATAGCGCCTTAACTCCATTAAAGTTAGGGGGAATTCGAAAATATCAAAATAAGCCAATGTTACAAGAATCTTTTTTCTAAGTAATTCTTTCTTCATAAGCATCTTTTATGGTAATATAAAATCATGAACCAATCTAAAAAAATCATTTTAACGGGAATCCAGCCATCGGGCAAACTTCATATTGGGAATTATCTCGGAACCCTGAGATACTGGCCTGATTATAGCCAAAGTTACAACTGTTTTTTCTTTATCGCCGATCTTCATTCTCTCACAGAAGATTATAACCCAGCAGAAAAAAGATCCCAAATTATTACCTTGGCTGCCGAGATTCTGGCGGCGGGGATTGATCCCAACAAATGCACTTTTTTCGTCCAATCAGATATTAAGGAGCACTTGGAGCTCGCCTGGATTTTTAATTGTATCACGCCAATCTCTTTCCTCGAAAGAATGACGCAATACAAAGATAAGTCAAAAAGCCAGAAACATAATATTAATGTTGGCCTCTTCGACTATCCGGTGCTCCAAGCGGCAGATATTCTTCTTTATGATACCGACTTCGTCCCCGTGGGCCAAGACCAGCTTCAACATATCGAGCTTACTCGCGACATTGCCCGTTTTTTCAACAATCGCTTCGGTGAAACCTTTAAAGAGCCCCAGTCAAAATTAACAGAAACAGCAAAAATAATGAGCCTAACTGATCCTGCCAAAAAAATGAGTAAGAGCGCCGGAGAAAAATCCTGCCTATTTTTAGCCGATGAACCAGAAATTATAGAACAAAAAATCAGAAAAGCGGTAGCAGATAAATCGGGGCTGGAAAATCTTTATCGTCTGGGAGAAGCTTTCATCAAAAACTTTGATCGGAAAGAATACAAAGACAACAATCTAAAACTAAAAAACACCCTGAGCCAAGCAATAATCGACTCCTTCAAAGATTTTAGAGAAAAAAGAAGGATGTGGTTCGGCAAAGAAGAAAAAATTCTTGAAATCTTAAAAAAAGGTGCTGAAAAAGCTAAGAAAATCGCTGCCGCAAAAATGATTCTGATTAGAAAAAAAATTGGCATTTCTTTAACTTAATATTATTTGAGCCTTGAAATAAATTCTTCCAAGGACGCTTCCCCGGAAACCCTAATTCGGGGTATTTCCAATAAATTATCAGCCGGGATCTCCACACCGACCTTTGTTGTCAAGACCATCTTAAAACCAGCCTGTTGGGTGGCCTTTTTGACTTTTTGATCATAGCTTCCTCCAGGATAACAGAAAAAATATATTGGCACCTCAAGCTTTTCTTCTAAAATCTTTTTTGACCCCAATAGTTCTTCTTTGAGTCTTTTTTCAGATAGCTTCGTAAGATCAGGATGACTCCTGCTGTGAGCTTCGATCTCAAAACCAAACTCCTTATAGTTTCTTAACTTGTTCCCAGCTTAAATAACCCGGACTATCAAGATAATCGGTAATAACAAAAAAGACAGCGGTCTGATTAAAAAACCTCATGACAGGCAAAGCGTAAGTAAAAATATTGCTATAGCCATCGTCAAAAGTCAAAATCACCGGTCGTTCTTCTGGCAAAATAAAATCACCAGCTAAAGCCCTATAAAGTTGCAACAAAGTAATAGCTTTATAACCGTTGCTGGCCAGCCACTGGCTTTGTTTAGCAAAATCCTCCGGACTAACCGTAAGCTTCCTTCTAAAAGCCGACGTCCCCCTCGGCCGGAGGCTCAATATAGTGGTACATCAGGATAGGGACCTCGATTGTGGTGGTTTTGTCAGTAATCTCGGGCAAAGGAGTATTCTTTTCATGCGCTGGGGGAGGTTGGGGAAAAATTATTTCTTGACTAATCGAGTTTAAAGAAGTTTTTTCAGGATCCACCCTTAAGGACTTCGGCGCGCAAATAATAAAGTGTCATAGAAATAGAAACTAGCAAAATAATAAAAGTAATTCCAAGTAAAATTACTTTTATTATTTTTGGAATCGAATTAAAATTCATTTCGGAAAAAATGCAACCTTCTAAAAACTTTAATCAAGTAAATTATCCAATTTTACTTCAGGATAATTTTGAAGCGCCTCTTTAAAAATTTTTTTAATCCTTAAAAATCCTTCTTGATTTTCTGCTTCAAAACGTAAGGTCAAGTAAGGATTAGTATTCGATGCTCTCACCAATCCCCAGCTATCATCAAATTCGACTCGAGCGCCGTCAATATCAATCACTTTATATAATTTCTTAAAATCTCTAACAAGTCCGGAGACAACATCGAATTTTACTTCATCGGCACAAGGAACTTTTATTTCTGGCGTAACCAGAGTTTCGGGAAAATCCAAAAAATACTCAGAAAATTTTTTGTCTCCATCAGACACTATTTTGACAATCTTTGCTGCCGCCACCAAAGCATCGTCAAAACCATGCCAACCTTCGGCGCAAAAAATGTGGCCAGAGACTTCACCGCCAAGCAGGATTCCTTCTTCTTTTAGTTTCCGTTTAAAAAAGGAGTGACCCGTCCGATACATCACAGGAACCCCTCCCCGCTTTTCAATATCAACAACCAAGCGCTTTGAGCATTTGACATCAAAAAGAATTTTTGCGCCAGGATGACGCGAGAGAAGATCGCGAGCGAGGATTGCTAAAATTAGATCCGCTTCATATCTTTTCCCTTTTTCGTCAACAAAACCAACCCGATCACCGTCGCCATCAAAACCAATTCCAATATCTGCTTTTTCTTCAATTACTTTTTGTTTTAAATCCTCAAGATTTTTTTCCATTTCTGGATCAGGAAAGTGATGCGGGAAACTACTGTCAAATTCTGAATAGAGTTCAATTACCTCGCAGCCAAGCCTCCGAAAAAGCCTAGGGGCAAAAGCTCCTGCTGTTGCATTGCCGGAATCAATAACAATTTTTAGTGGTCTTTTTAATTTTATTAGTTCGGTGATTTTTTCAAAATAGGCAGGGACAATATCCTTTGCCTCAATCCTCCCCCCATCCCTCAAGAAATCTTCCTTTGAAATAATCTCTCGAATCCTCTGAATTTCTTCTGGATCTAAAGGGATAGCATCCTTTTTTACAACCTTAAAACCATTATATTCTGAAGGATTATGGGAACCAGTAACATTAACTCCGCCAGCGGCATCCAAAAAGATTACTGCAAAATAAAGCATCGGGGAAAGTGCAAGACCGATATCAATAACCCCAAGACCGGTTGATATTATCCCCTTAATTAAATTTTGCTGAAATTCCAAAGAACTTTCTCGAGAATCTCGGCCAATGACCACCACTTCGCCGCCCGCCCTCTTCATAAAAGTCCCGTAAGCTTTACCAAGAAATTCACAAAACTCTGGGGTCAGTTCTTTACCAATAATCCCTCGGATGTCATAAGCCCTAAAAATTGTCGGATTAACTTCCATAATCTTATATTACCCTATTTTTTCTTTTTTGTAATGTTTGCCGGTTTTATGTAAATAGGAACCGCCACTGTCTTGGGGTTGATTTTTTTAGCTCCCCAAAGTTCGGCGACAACCTTTGCTGCTCCTAGCGCTCGATGATTTTGGTCAAAATTAGCTATAAATTTTATTTCATTGCGGGGAAACATCTGTTTAATTATTTCAGCTAAATACTCCGTAGTTTCTCCGATAATTAAATCGCCTTCCTCGATAAAATTTCCTAGTTTATTAATATCAACAAGCTCAATATTATTCTCGCTTTTTGGTTTTTGTTTTTTGATTTTTTTTAAATATAACTGCTCCCGATTTATCTCAAGAACAGAAACAATCCCCATCTTCAACTCTTCCCTACCTTGAGAACAAAAATGGGTAAAAAACATTGCTTGCGCCGTCAAAGCATCCACTCCCACCACTGGTATCTTTAGCGCAAAACCAATGCTATTAGCCACGGTCACTCCAATTCTTGTGCCTGTAAAAGAGCCGGGACCGGAAACCACAGCAACAGCCTTGATGGCAAAATGCTTTACCTTGGCTCGCCCTAATAATTCTTTGATTTTAGTCAAAAGCTCTTGGGAATGATTTTGCCTTGTCTCCCAAAGCAATTCTTTATATCCAAAACAGTTTACTCCTAACGCGGCCGAGGCAGATCGAGGAATAATCTTGGCGCCTCCCATCAAAGCAACGCCAGAATATTTTGAAATAGTGTCAATTGCCAGAATGCACATAAAACAAATAATATTAAGTCAAACGCCAAAAACCCAAATACCAAATGAAGCTCAAAACCTAAAACTTGAATTTGTTCTTGGTTATTTTACTGCTGATTTGAATTTGGATTTTGTTATTTAGATTTAACTAATATCTTCCTCTTCTCCTTCCCCAAATGCTTCATATAAACTTCGAGTCTTTTTGGTGGTAAAAAATTTTTTATCTTTTCTGCCCACTCAATCACAGTAATATTTTTAGGATCATTCCAAATCTCCTCAATGCCCAAATCGAAAATCTCTTCCGGGGTTTTGATTCTATAACAATCGAGATGGACCAAATTTTTACCTTTCACCCCTTGTTTTTGGCTTCTTATTTCGTATTGCTTCATCAGGGTAAATGTTGGACTTGTTATTTGTCTTTTTATCCCTAACCCCTTGGCTAGGCCTTGAGTAAAAAAGGTTTTTCCGGCGCCAAGGTCGCCAAAAAGACAAATCGTTTCGCCGCCGGAGAGCTGCTTCCCCAGCAGGGTTTTTCCGGCGCCAAGGTCGCCAAAAAGACAAATCGTTTCGCCGCCGGAGAGCTGCTTCCCCAGCAGCTCTCCGATTTTGTGAGTTTCCTTAGCTGATTTTGAAACAAATCTCATGGTTTTTTTAAGAAAATTCTAAACACTAAATAAGAGAGTAAACCCGCGGATCCCAAGAGGCTGGTGGCAATTGTTTTATGGCTTTTGCTTTTATTCTCTTTTGGAGAAGGTGGATTTTCCGTTGGCAACGCCAGCGATGAACTCTTGCTCTTCTTTTTATCTTGGGAAGAGTTGATTTTGTTTGTTTTGGCACTTTTAGTCTGCTTTTTGGGAGCCGAAGAAGACTGTCTTTTGGCGCTTTTGGTATCTTTCACATAGACTTTCTGAATTATATATTTGATTTTTGGGCCTGAGCTTGCTTTCTGACTCATTTCTTGCTGTTGAGCTTCCCCCGATCCCTGATCCTCAACCTCGCTGCCAGCAGTGATTTGCCCAATCACTTGATCAACTCGGTCCTCCTCAATTATATCAGAATTTAATTCTCCACCGGAAAGCAATTCTTCAGAAACCTGATTTGGCCCCCCGGGAGTCGGCACGCTCGTCCATATCCAGTTTTCGTCGGCAACTCTGGAAAAAGAGGCTTCTTCTTTAGCGTTTTGATATTCCAACCAATCAGCCAGAGTGCCGTCTGGTCTATAAAGCATCAATTTTTCATAATTATTATTAAGACTAACCCTTAGCTCTTCGCCGATTAAAACCAAATATTGACCGGGTTCTAAAATCACATCTGGGAGATTAAAGCTTTTGCCGCTTAAGTCCTTGATTTTCCATTGGCTAAGATTAATTTCTTGGTTGTCCTGATTAAAAAGCTCAAGCCATTCATTTTGGCTATCAGCCCCATCTGGATTTGGCAATACCTCGCTGAAGATAAGGTTTCTCCCCTTAATAGCAGGTTTTTCGATTCCGGAGGCGATTATTTCATCTTCCTGCCCAACCGATAATGCACCTGCTCCAGAACTAGCGTCATTTGAAAAATCATTGATTTCTTGATCTTGTAAGTCCTCGCTGACGCCCTCATCCATAACTATATTTTCTTGCGGCGCCCCAATTAGATTTTCTAGCAGCGCTCCCGTCGAGGATTCCTCGTTTTTTGGAGTTGTTTCCTCAATTTGCCTTGGCTGTTCTTCGGAGTTTTGAACTTCGGACTCTGGTTTAATTGGTACTACTTCCTCGGAGGAAATATCTTGATTTTTTTGATTTTCTTGATCCGGATTTTCTTGCTCGGCAATGACATCCAGGTTCACAGCACTATTTTGGGGATCAGGGCTTTGGCTGATTTGGAAATCTTGACTATTATCAGAAAGATCTGAAAAATTATTATTTTCATCCAGCCGACGTCTGAGCGATTCGCCTTTACCAGGATTGGGCGCGGGATTTTGTTTTGCTTCATAAGCTCTTCCGAATCCCAGTAAGTCAATCGGATCGTCGCTTTCTCCAGAATATAGAAACAAGGTATTATCCTCGGCCAAAGATTGAGTGGTGGAGTAAAAAAGATCGGGCGCAACATTACCTTTAAAATCATTATGAGCGATCAGGAAAAAGCTCCTTGCTCCTAGAATTACCTCCTTGGGGAATTTGGTGACTAAATTATACTCGATGCCAGTTTTTGTCTTTTTGCTCAAACGCCAACCGCCAAGTTTAATCTCGGAATTTCCGGGATTAAAAAGCTCAATAAATTCATCGGTGGCTTTTTCTTTACCGGCAATTTGGACTTCGGTAATAAAAATCTGAGGGGTTTGCTCGCTGGCAAATTCCATTGCCAAAATCGGTTTTGGTAAAATCATCATCGGGATCAAGAAAAAGATCAAGGTTGTTCTCAAAAAAGACTGAAATAAATTTTTCTCCATTTTGCCTCCTTTTCTTAAATTAAAAAATATAAAAAAGCACTTTTTTTTATTGCAAAAGTGCTTTGCGATTTATCGTTCGAGCTTGTTGAAAACCGTTTTAATTTTTGTTTATAACTTAATGATAAAACTTTGGAAAATTGAGTCTAGGGGGATTTTTTGGCTAAAATACCAGATGAAGAAAATTTATCCACATTTTTTACAAAGGTTAATTGAAAAATTGTGACTTTGGATTAACAGGTTCAGCCTCTAAAGCTATAGGAAGTATTCGCGCGAATACTTCCTATAGCTTTCTTATAACTTTAGAGAATTGCCGAGATGATTTGCCTTCCAAAAACACTGCGGCTTGCTGTAGAAGATATTTTCTTTGTTTGTCTTTCTGGAGTTTTTTGATCAGGAAACTAAGGTCTCTGATTTTTTGGTCAATCTCTTCCTGAAATTTCTTGATAACTTCTTTGGAATCAAAAATCCTTAAAACAAGTTTGGCTAGATTATAAAACTGGTTTGCCGCCAATAAATTCTTAAGTCCTTTCTCAGCATCACCTGCTAAAATCAAGGCTTCAATAAGTTTGTATTCTTTATTCTGCTCAATAGCATCAGAAATTATTGCTGGCAGTTCCTGCTCCATATTTTTATATTTTTTGGTCGCCAGATAAAAATAGCATCTGTCAATTGCGCCAATCAGTTTCCAATAGTCGTGACTGCTTTTTCTCAAGAAATTTATCCCCTGTTCCAAGGTCCTGGCTGCTTTTTGATAATTTTTCCTGTCAGTATAAAGCAACCCGAGTTTGGTATAAGTAATCCCGAGTGAGGCATTTTTGCCCTGACCTTCATCGCTGTATTTTTTGACAAACTCAAGGGATTTCAAAAACCACTTTTCAGCTTCTTTATATTTTTTTGAATTTTTATAAGCAATAGCGATGTTTCTGGCAATTCCCGAAAGCCTTTGCCGCCATCTATTTTTTTCAGCTATTTCAAAAGCTTTTTTGTAATAACGAATGGCTTTGGTAAAATTATCTTCGTTCATAAAACAGATACCCAAAGCATCATTGGCATTGCAAGCTACTTGATAATTCTTGGCTTTAAGTAAAGGAATTAAAATTTTTCTGGCGGCATTAACTCTTCCCGCATCGCGCAAAGTATTGGCTTTGTTGATTAAATTTTGAGTCATCGGCTCCTCTCCTTTCTGAATTAGTTTTCGTACCCTTATTATA
>Ga0209101_1001397_pt1 | contig 17872 bp, 12 predicted proteins | sample ConPoolayeCmetaG_FD_185481 | JGI IMG/M metagenome (GOLD analysis project Ga0209101, IMG submission 185481) | Hot spring microbial mat communities from California, USA to study Microbial Dark Matter (Phase II) - Cone Pool mat layer C metaG... ...
GGCCGAAGACCGCCTGCGGCGGCAAACGCCCGTGAACGGGCGTCGTCCGACAACCTCTTGCCGGCGATCCTCGCGCCATTTTCCGCGCGGCCGAAATGAGTGCTTTTCGCCCGAAAAACATGTCATCTCAACGCGTGCGGAGTACAAAAGCCTGCCGTCTTTTGTTTAGACCATGCCTGCCGTGCGAGCCTGGCGTCCAGTGATTGTTCACTAATCGGTTGCGGGCGCGGCCCGCGCTAGGATTTGGGGCCGCGACGGGCAAGCGACGGTTCAAGCCCGGATTGCCGAAATGCGGTGGTTCCGGCAGTTTGCGAAGGCTGGTTAACTGGTTCCGGGGTTCCGGGGTTCCGGGGGCGAAGGGGAACCAGCGGGAAAGTCGGCGCCGGGAAACCAACGGCCCTGCATTGCGTGACGGCCACGTTCGTCTTCCATGAACAACGAAATGGTCCCGTACTGGCCGTCGAAGCCCGGCCGGCGGATCACCTGCCCTCGACGCATCCTCGCGATCGCCTCGACCAAGACCGGTGAACCAAATCGAGCGATGTCCTCCAAGGGCAGCGATTCGAGAATCACGAGTTCAGGTCCAAGCCGGGCGACCAATTCCTCGTACTTCCGCCGCACCGTCTGGGTTTGCGGGCCAACGCCATGGGCCTCGGCCAGGATTTCGTGCAACGGGATGAGACTGCGAAACGGCGGGGCGCGTGGGGGCGGAGAGAGCGGGCTTTCGGGCCGGTCCGCCAGCTCGCTCACGCGGTACATTACCCCCAGCGTCATCGGCTTGCCGCAGACCGGACACGCCCCTTTCCGCCGCCGCGTTTCCTCGGGAGGCAGGCAGACGCCGCACTTGCGATGGCCGTCGAGGTGGTACTTGCCTTCCTCGGGAAAGAACTCGATTGTGCCGCCATGGCCTTCCTTGGTTTTCAGCGCGCGGCGGATGGCGAAGTAGTCGATCGCGGTTTCGAACACGCACGCCTCGCGACCGAGCTTGGCGGGAGAGTGGGCGTCGGAATTCGACACCAGGCTATAACGGTCCAAAGCCGAGACGCGCCAGTTCATCGCCGGATCCGACGAAAGCCCCGTTTCCAGGGCAAACACCTCGCCAGCAAGGTCTCCGTAGCACTCCTCGATGCAGTCGAACCCTGATTGGGAGCCCAGCACGGCAAACCAAGGCGTCCAGATGTGGGCCGGCGTCAGGTAACATCCTTCGCCCAAGCTGAGCACGATCTCCAACAAATCGCGCGAATCCAGCTTAAGGATCGGGCGGCCGTCGGAGGCCAGGTTGCCGAGACGAGCCAGTGCCCGAGCGAAGCGCCGGGCGTGCTCGATCTCGGGAACATAGACGAGGTGATGGACCTTGCGCGTGCGGTGGTCCTTCTTGTAGACCGTCGCGATCTCGACCTGAAGCATGAAGCGGACCGTTGCCAAGGGAGCCGTGCCCGAAGCCCTGGCCGCTTCCTTCTCGGCGGCGGGCGAGAGCCGAAACAGTCCCGGCTCCGCGGGCACGAGTTTGGCGTGGATTTCCTCGAACCAGCCGGGATGGGTAAAATCGCCCGTTCCCACCACCGAGAGGCCCTTCTTGCCCGCCCAGACCGCCAGATGCTCCAAATCGCAATCGCGGCTCGTGGCCCGGGAAAAACGCGAATGGACGTGCAGGTCCGCGTAGAACATTTTCGGCCTGGCCTCCCTTCCTGCCGGGCAAGAGCGAATCCAATCCCAATATAGCCCGACTGAGGCGTGAGCGACCAGGGCAGGCGATCCGGCCGCTGCGCGGAGGCCGCGATTGGCCGTCGGCCGTCGGTCGCCTACAATACCAAGAACAAACGGCGCGAACCAACCTCCGCAAGAGGGGATAATAGACTCCGGGCTCTTGCCGCCAACAAAAAACAGGTGCATGGCTCTTACCAAGAGTGAGTTCGAGACGATTTTGGCCGACACCTCCAAACGGATCCAAGGAGATATCGTTTGGCAGCCGGACGAAGATCACTCGCCTTGCGTTGAGTTCAGGGCCGAAGTTATGTCCGCGGCTGGTTGGCCGCTCTTCGTGCGTGGCACTTACAATCCGTTGATCAAGGCGTTGTCCTATGTCCTGATCCTGAAGACAGCCGGGCGAGTTTATGCCCTGGATTTGGGCAAGGACCATCACAATCCGCGATGCGACCATGTCGGAGACAAACACAAGCACCGATGGACCGAGACTTTCCGAGACAAGGAAGCCTATGTTCCGCCGGACATCACAGCCAATGTCGATGATCCGGTCGCCGTTTGGCGACAGTTCTGCGCGGAGGCCAATATAACCCACGAAGGAGTCCTTCGCCCCGTGCCGCCCGCACAAAAGGAGTTTCCCTTTGATTGCGACTTCGATCTGTGATGACCTGCGCAAGCAAATCAGCGCGCTGTTTGTTTGCTCCGAAGAAGACCAGTACGTGCGGATCAGGACGCCTTACCTGTACCCGGACGGCGACGTGATTGACCTGTTCTGCAAAGCGGAAGATGAAGTGATCACCGTTTCCGATTTAGGCGAAACGACGCGGTGGCTGAGGATGCAGACCATTTCTCCGAAACGCTCCGCGAAGCAAAAGGCGTTGATTGAAGACGCCTGCCTGACGCATGGGGTTGAATTCTACCGAGGGATGCTGTTGGCGCGTTGCCGCTCGGGCGAATCGCTTGCGCCTGTGGTCCTGCGAGTTGCGCAGGCAGCGTTGCGAGTTTCCGACCTCTGGTTCACCTTCCGCTCTCGTTCCGTGGAGTCGATCACGGACGAGGTGGCGGATTTCCTGGTTGAGCGTCAGTTGCCGTTCGATCGTGGGGAAAAACTTGCTGGGCGGTCCGGGCGCGTTTGGACCGTGGATTTCCATGTTCGCGTGCCTGCCCGAAGTTCGCTGGTCTGCGTTCTGAGCACGGGCAGCCGGTCAGCGGCGCGGACGATTGCCGAGCACGCGCTGGCCGGCTGGTATGACCTGAACCATCTCGCGGTGGGGCCTGAGGCCTTGCGATTTATCTCTTTGTTCGACGACACGATCGACGTCTGGAGTCCAGAGGATTTCCGCCTGGTTGAGGCCATTTCCACGATCGCGCGATGGTCGCAGCCGGAGAGTCTTGCCGAGGCCCTCGCTGCTGCGTAGTCAATCGCCGCACCCGCCTCCCACGGCGGAGCCAAAGCCAACTTGTCCAGGTTTATGACTTGCGCGGAGGAAAACATCCGACCGCGCGATCACTGATGTAATGTCCGCCAGCCAAGTGAAACGGATTGATCTGTCGATCGAGGGCATGAGTTGCGCGGGCTGTGCGCGGCGAATCGAAGTCGGGCTTTCGAAAACCCCGGGCGTGCACAAGGCGAGCGTCAACTTCGCCACCGCGACGGCGACGGTCGAGTATTCGCCGGAGCGATTGGACTCGGCGGATTTGCGCGCGGCGATCGAGTCGCTCGGCTACCGCGCGGTGGCGACGTCGCCGTCCGCGGCGTTCTCGGACCCAGGCCAGGCCCGCGACGCCGGCGACCAACTCGCTTTGCGGCGGAGATTTTGGGTTGCGGCGGGGCTGTTGCTTCCCGTGCTGGCGACGGCGATGTCGCACGGCGCGATCCCGCTGTTCGACTCCCACGCCATCAACTGGCTGCAATGGGCGCTGACCACGCCGATCGTCTTGTATTGCGGCGGGCCGTTCTATCGCGGGGCGTGGATCGCGCTGCGGCGAGGGGCCGCGGACATGAATACGCTGATCGCCTTGGGGACCGGGGCAGCCTACCTCTACTCGGTGGCGGCAACGGTTTGGCCGGGTCTGTTCACCGCGGCGGCGGCCGGTCATTCGCACGCGGGCGGACCGGCGCCGCCGGTCTATTTCGAGGCCGCCGGAGCGATCATCGCGCTGGTCCTTTTGGGGCGATTGCTTGAATCGCGGGCCCGGGACCGCGCCGGCGAGGCGATCCGCCGTCTGGTCGGCCTTCAACCCAAGACCGCCCGCGTGATCCGCGACGGTCTCCAGCGCGATGTCCCGGTGGAAGAGGTCGTCCCCGGCGATCTCGTGGTCGTGCGGCCCGGCGAGCGGATCCCCGTGGACGGCGTGGTGTGCGATGGGGCTTCGGCGGTGGACGAGTCGATGTTGACGGGCGAGAGCCTTCCCGTCGAGAAGACGCCCGGTTGCCAGGTTTTCGGGGCGACCATCAACCGGACCGGGGCGTTTCAATTCCGCGCCACGAAGGTGGGCAGCGAAACGGCCTTGCAACAGATCGTGCGTTTGGTCCGGGAAGCCCAGGGGTCGAAGGCCCCCATCGCCCGACTCGCCGACGTGGTCAGCGGCGTCTTCGTGCCGGTGGTCCTCGCGGTCGCGGCGGCCACGTTCGCCGTCTGGTTCGCCGTCGCCCCGGAGGAGACGCGGTGGACCTTGGCCCTGGTCAACGCGGTCTCCGTCTTGATCATTGCCTGCCCTTGCGCGCTGGGACTTGCCACGCCGACGGCGATCATGGTGGGGACGGGCCGGGGGGCGGAACTCGGCGTGCTCATCAAGGGAGGCGAGGCGTTGGAGACCGCCCACAAGGTCCAAACGGTGGTGTTCGACAAGACGGGCACGCTCACCCGCGGCCAGCCCGCCGTGACCGACCTGGCGCCAGCCGACGGATGGAGCGAGGAATCGCTGCTTCGGTTGGCGGCCTCGGCGGAGCGGGTCAGCGAACACCCACTCGGCGAGGCGATCGTCCGCGCGGCCGCGGAGCGGAAGATCGATCTGGACGAAGCCGTGGATTTCCGCGCCGTGGCCGGGCATGGAGTCGAGGCCCGAATCCGCGGCCGGACCGTGCTCTTGGGCAACGCCAGACTCTTGCGCCAACAGGGCATCGCCGTCGAAGGCTGGGCCGACGGCCGCTTGGCTGAGTTGGCCTCGGCGGGCAAGACGCTGGTGTTTGCCGCCGCTGACGGACGATTGGCCGGCGTTCTGGCCGTCGCCGATCCGATCAAGCCGGAAGCGAAAAGCGCCGTGGACCTGCTTCGCCGCATGGGGCTGGAAATCGTCATCATCACTGGCGACGCCCAACGCACGGCGGAAGCGGTGGCCCGGCAGATCGGCCTCCAACAGGTCTTCGCCGAAGTCCTTCCCCAAGGAAAGGTCGAACTGGTGCGTCGGCTCCAGGCAGGGAACAAGGTCGTGGCCATGGTGGGCGACGGGATCAATGACGCCCCGGCACTGGTCCAAGCCGACGTCGGCATCGCCATTGGGACCGGCGCCGACGTGGCGCTCGAGGCCGCGGACATTGCTTTGCTGCGCGACGACCTGGGCGGCGTGGCGACGGCCATCGGGCTTGCCCGGGCAACGGTCCGCACGATTCGTCAAAACCTGTTTTGGGCGTTTCTCTACAACGCCGTCGCGATTCCGGTCGCCGCCGGAGCGCTCTATCCGCTGTTCGGTTGGCTCCTCTCCCCGATCCTGGCCAGCGCGGCCATGAGTTTTTCGAGCGTTTCAGTCGTGACGAACAGCCTCCGCTTGCGGCGATTCAAGCCCCCCAGTCAAGAGCCCAACGCGAGCCGTGCCCGTAACCCAATAGTGGACAATTACTGTACATAAGGCGCACACGGCGGGCAGGATCTCAACGTAGAACTCTACCGCAGACGTGGACGATCCGAGTCTCGCCTGCCCCGGAAGGCCATTTGACCAATAGCCCAGCAATTCATTGCTGGGATCGCGTGGCCTCGATATTCAGCCGTCCGGCCGCAAGCCGGTTCAGCGGGTCAGCTCCAGCGTCGCCCAAAGGCTAGGGTCTTCCTGAAACGGCATGGGGCGGCCCACGCTGAACGTCTGTTCGCCCAGTTCCCGATCCACGACGAGATAGGTGAAACCGAGCCGCGGGTGTTCCTGGGGATCGTAACCGGTCAGCGCGGCGGCGGGAAGGAAGACGTCGAGCACGTAGCCATCCTTCGCCCGGCGGCTGAGCAGCTTCAATTGTTCGGCGTCGATCGGTCGGGGATTTTCCCGGGCCCGATGGATCGGAATCCAGCGACCGATCGGATCGGCCAACCGATTTCCGCCGCCGAGCGGCAAGAAGAGGAAGGCGTGGCAAAAGCGGGTCGCGCGGTGGACGTTGTGGACGTCCCGCGTGTCGATCCATAGCCACACGCCGTCGCTGTCCTCCGGGCAGTTGACCCGGCACCAAGGCGCCTGCCTCTTTCCTCTCACGAGCACCGTGAAAGCCAGTCCCGCCTCGCTCCACGCCGCGCGGACCTCGGCGGGCGTCGGCCGACCTTCCAGTTCCGCCAGGGCGATCAGGCGGTGCCGGACGTCGAGGTTTTCCGACTCGCCGGTCCAAATCGGGTCGCGGTGCAGACACGGGGCCGAAAAGCGGTAAAGAAAACGTTTCGGTAACAGCGATTCAGACATCGTGGCGCCAACCGGGAATTGCGTCGGCCGGAATCCGCGCAGGGCGGTTCCCGGACATCCCCTCGAAGCGGTTGGCATCCGGGCCGCCGCGCTCCTACTTGATTCTAACGCGGCGAGAGCGTACAAGAAAGTTCATCCCCTTGATTCGGGGCGACCGAACACTCTGAGCCTGGAGGAGAATTGTCATGCGTAACGCTGTCGTCGCGTTGGGTTGCGCGGTGTTGTTCGCGATGGGGCCGGGATTGCCCTCGGCGAGCGTGGGACAGGAGTCCCCACGACCGGCCTTCAACGGCCTGGACATGAATCTGGGAAATCTCCATCGGCTCTCGAACGCCCAGACGCGAAGCATCAGCCCTGAAAACTTCACCGGCGAAAAGGGCAAGGCGGGCATGGCGACCGAGGGGACCGGCAAGCACGCCGCCCGAGACCTCGGCCAAGGCTGGAAGGTCTCGCCCTCGGTCCGCATCAAGGCGAAGTCCACCTTCACGATGGCCGAAATCACCGGGCCTGGCGCGATCCAGCAAATCTGGATGACCCCGGCCCCCATCGACAGGACGCGGCTGTTCATCCTCCGCTTCCACTGGGACGACGAAACCGAGCCGTCGATCGAGGTTCCCATGGGCGACTTCTTCGCCTGCGGTTGGGGCAAGTATTGCCAGATCAACTCGCTGCCGGTGTGCGTCAATCCGGGCAGCGCGTTCAACTGCTACTGGAACATGCCCTTCCGCAAGAAAGCCAAGATCACCATGGAAAACCTGGACGATCGGGACATGGTGCTCTATTACCAGATCAACTACACGCTCACGGACGTGCCGGACGACGCGGCCTATCTGCACGCCCAGTTCCGCCGCGTCCACAAGCTGCCCGCCAAGACCGTTTACACGATCCTCGACGGCGTGAAGGGCCGTGGGCATTACGTGGGCACCTACATGGCCTGGGAAGTCCGCAGCCCGGGCTGGTGGGGCGAAGGCGAAATCAAGTTCTTCCTGGACGGCGACAAGGAATTTCCGACGATCGCTGGCACGGGAACGGAGGACTACTTCTGCGGCTCGTACAACTTCGAGAACCGCGAGACCCGGCTGTACCAAACCTTCTCGACGCCCTACAGCGGCCTGGCCCAAGTCCTCCCGCCCGACGTGGCCTACCTGCCCGGCCAGCGGTTCGGCCTCTACCGCTGGCACATCGCCGATCCCGTGCGGTTCCAGCAAGACCTGAAGGTGACGATCCAGGCCCTCGGCTGGTACGCGGACGGGTCGGGCCGCTATTTGCCCCTGGAGGACGACATCGCCTCGGTGGCCTTTTGGTACCAGACCGAACCGCATGCCAAATTCCCCGCCCTGCCGGACAAGGACGCGCTGGCCATCGGACCCTTGAAGGTCGTGAAACCCGAGGCGAGGGGGAAGAAATAAGTAAGATCAGCGTTGGTTGCGCAAAAAAGCCCAGGGGTTGCAACCCCTGGGCTTTGGAGGACCACAGATTCCACCATCTCAACAGATTCCACCATCTCAACAGATTCCACCATCTCAACAGATTCCGCCATCTCAACAGATTCCGCCATCTCAACAGATTCCGCCATCTCCAGAGTTCCGCCATTTCCAGAGGTCCGTAATCTTCCGAGGAGTGTCTCCCCATGACCCCGCGCGAACGCGTCCTGGCGACGCTGAACCGACAGAAGGCCGATTGCATCCCGTTCGACATTGGGGGGACGGATTGTTCCAGCGTCCACGTCCTTCCGTACAAGAAGCTGCGGGAGAAGATGGGATTCGGCGACGGGCCGATCCGCGCCGGCTGCCTGATCCAGCTCGTGGCCCAGACGGATCGGCCGGTCATGGACGCCTTGGGCGTTGACGTCGAGGCCCTGTGGTTTGGATCGCAACGGACCAAGGTCTGGCGGACGCCCTTCGGCGTCGAGCTGATCATCCCCGAGCTGTTCGATGTCCAAGACCTGCCCGATGGCTCCTCGGTGGTTCGCAATCGGCAGGGCGCAATTTACGCCAAGCGGGCGGCCGACGCGTATTACCACGATCCGGTGGGCAATCCGCTGGCCAACGTCGCTTCGGCGGCCGAATTGGACAAGTACGATGCCCTCTTCGACCGCTGGGACTTCTCCTACGTTTACGACGAACCCATGGAAGACCTGGCCGTGCGCGCGAAACAACAGTACGAAGCGACGGACCGCGCGGTGGTCACGCTGTGGCGGATGCACTATCTCCAGGCCGGAATGCTGATGCGCGGCTACGAGCAATTCCTCGTGGACCTGATGACCGACAAAGACCTCGCCCACGCCTTGCTCGGCAAGCTCCACGCGGTGTACCTGCGGCGGATCGACATGTTCCTCAAAGCCTTCGGCCCTTGGTTCGACATTATTTTCCTCACCGATGACCTGGGGACGCAAAAGACGGGGATGATCTCGACCGAGCTGTACCGGGAGATGATATACCCTTATATCGCCGAGGCGGTCGGCAAGATGAAGGCCGCCGGCAAGAAAGTCGTGATGCACTCCTGCGGGGCGGTTTCGGCGTTCATTCCGTTCATGATCGAGATGGGAATCGATGCCCTCAATCCCGTCCAGGTGAGCGCTGCCGGCATGAACCCGGCCGACCTGGTGCGCCAATACGGCAAGGACATCGCCTTCTGGGGAGGGGGCTGCGACACGCAGCACGCCTTGAACGCCGCCGACCCTGAAATCGTCCGCGCCGACGTCCGCCGCCGCCTGAGGGAGTTCGGTCCCGACGCCCACCTCGTTTTCACCCAGGTACACAACATCCAATACGACGTGCCGCCCGAGAATATCCTCGCCCTGCGCGACGAGTTCTTCCAACAAACCCGAGCGTAAACCATGGCCGAAAAACGGCAGCGGGCATGGAGGGCGACCGGGTTGACGCAAGCGATGCTACAATTCCGGGGACAGTATACCTGATTGCGCAATAATTAGGTATTTAGGTATACTGCCCCCGAAATTGCCCCCGGGTACATCCCGGCTGTTTTTATCTATTTTGCCCGAATTGCCTGCGTCTGGATTGCACATCCAGGCGTTAAGCCATGATTGCTAGCTCCGTGGGCAGTCGGCCGGGGCAAACCGAGCGGTACCCCGATGTGATTGGCTCCTCGAATGCGGGCCGAATGCTCGTTTGGGCTGATTGGGTTTTGGGTCCGGGGCAGTTGCCCTTGTCCCTTGGGGCGCAAGCTTTTATGATACTGGACTATTGACTTTGCATCTCCAAATCGGGGGGGCATTGAAGTGGGAATCGTTTTGCAGAACGTGGCGTGGTTGGTCGCCCAAGCGGACCCTGGCAAGGCGGCCGGGCCTTCGGCCTGGTTGCAGTTGTGGCCGATTTTCGCCATCCTCATCCTCTTCTATCTGCTTTTCATCCGACCGCAACGTCAGGAGGCCCGCCGGCGAGAGGCAATGATTCAGGCGCTGAAGCCGAACGACCACGTTATCACCCATGGAGGCATTTACGGCGTGGTGACCAACGTCCATCGGGAGGCCAATGCGGTCACGATTCGGGTGGATGAAAACAACAACACGCGGCTGAAGGTCGCGATGGGGGCCATTGCCCGGGTGGTGCGAGAGGAAGAAGTCACTGGCACGGCGGTGAGGAAGGACTAGGCGTCGCTGGTTCCGAAGTGCTGGCCCTTCGATATCAAACCGGCGAAACAGCGCGAAAACGAAAATCTGATAGTGAAAGGAAACCGTCTGGGAGGGCCATCGCGACGCAGTCCCAGCAGGAGCAAGGCCAATGCGTAGCCATCGGCGGCGAAGACCAACGGCAAGGGACGGGGATGGAACCGCGCCGCGGCCGCGCCACTTTTTCTTTTTGCCAGCGGGAACGCGTTGTTCTTGCTCGCGCGAGGCAAAGACCAAAGACCTGAACCTTGAACCTTGAACCCTTGAGATTCCATGGCTTGGTACGCGAATCTTTTGATCGTGCTGGCGGTGTTCGTGGCGCCCTGCGTGTTGGGCTATTATCTTTCGCGACTCTGGCGCATGCCCGACTATTTCGGCAAGATCTCGCTGGTGTTGTTCACGACGCTGGCGGGGATCGTGATCTGCGTTTTCGGGTGGCCTCCCAAGCTGGGCATTGATCTTCGCGGGGGCGTGATCCTGGTCTATGAGGTGGCGGAGACCGACAAGGTGAAACATGCGGCCGGATTGCCCGGCCAGACTAGCGACGCCGACACCAGCCAGCAGCAGGCGTTGCAAATGGACAAGCTGATCGGCGCCGTGGGGCGGCGCATCAACCCCGGCGGCGTGCGCGAGATCGTCATCCGTCCGTACGGCGCCAATCAGATCGAAATCATCGTGCCCGAGGCCGACGAGGCCGAGGCCCGGCGCATGAAGTCGCTCATCAGCCGCATCGGCACGCTGGAGTTCCGCATCCTCGCCACGACCTTCCGGCCCCAGTACCGGTCGTACGTCGAGCGGGCCCGCACGATGCCGGAAAACCAGATCGAATTGCGAGACGATGACGGCAATCTCTTGGCGTGGTGGGTGCCGGTGGCGCGGGGAAAGGAAAAGAGCTTCGATCATCCGGACGCCGCCATCCGCAAGGTCAGCCGACGCAATCCGCAGACCGGAAAACTCGAAGACACCCTGGAAGTGCTGGTCGTCAAGGACCAGTTCGACGTCAACGGCGGCTATTTGACCCAGGCCACGGTGTCGGAATCGATGGGGCGGCCGAGCGTCCATTTCCGCTTCAACAGCGCCGGCGCCTTGCGATTCAGCCGCCTGACCGGCTCGCATTTGCCCGACGCGGAACAAAACGTCAAGTACTACCTGGGCATCATCCTCGACGGCTATCTGCACTCGGCCCCGTTCATCAAGAGCGCGATCTCCGACAGCGGCGAGATCACCGGCGATTTCACCAACGAGGAAGTGCAGGAGCTGGTCGACGTGCTCAACGCCGGCAGCTTGCCGACGGCCCTCAGCCCGCAGCCGATCAGCGAAATCTTCACCGGCCCCACGCTGGGGAGCGACACGATCCGCATGGGCACCAACTCGATGATCCTTTCCACGATCTTCGCCGCGGGCTTCATGCTGATTTACTACCGTTTTTCCGGTGTCGTGGCGTGTGTCGCCCTGGCCGTCAACATGGTGCTCCTCCTGGCGTGCATGATCCTCATCAAGGCCGCCTTTTCGCTCCCTGGCCTGGCGGGCTTCGCCCTGACGATCGGCATGGCCGTCGATTCCAACGTGCTCATCTACGAGCGGATGCGCGAAGAACTGGATCGGGGCGCCACGATCCGCATGGCGATCCGCAATGGATTCGATCGGGCGTTCTCGGCCATTCTGGACTCGCACGTGACGACCTTGATCTCCGCCGCCGTGCTTTACGCCATCGGCCAGGAACAGATCAAGGGCTTCGCCATCACCTTGTTTTTGGGCGTGGCGATCAACCTTTACACGTCCGTGTTCTGCGTCCATGTGGTCTTCGACGTGGCCGAGCGGCAGAAGTGGATCAGCAAGCTCAAGATGATGCGGTTCTTCACCAAGGTGAACGTCGATTTCTGGTCCATGCGCTACAAGGCCTACGCCCTCTCGATCGCCATCACGGTGATCGGGCTTCTGGCGGTGTTTGCGCGGGGACTAGGACTGTTGAATATCGATTTCACCGGCGGGGTGTCGGTCCAAATCGTCTTCAACCGGCCGCAAGACATCGCTTACGTCCGCGCCAAACTCGACGCCGTGCCCGAACTCCACGAGCACGACCTCGTGGTCAGCGACGTGAAACTCAGCGACGAGGAGGTGGGACGCCGGTTCGTGATCAACACCTCCAGCCCGCCCGACGTCGACGCCGCCGAATACCTGAAGAAAGTCCAGGGTTTGATCCGCGATACGTTCGCGGGCGAGCTGGTGACGAACACGGTGAAGGTCAGCGGAATTCAGGCGATCGCCGCGACGGCCAGGCCCGACGACACCTCGGCCAAACCGGCCGCGCCGCCCGCCGCCAAGGAGCAACCGCCGGCGAAAGCCCAGGGCCGCGGCGACCGTCCGCCCTCGACCTGGCTGGCCTCGACCGACCCGGCCTCCGTCCTGTTGGCCCTCGCCGACCCGGCTCCGAAACAAACCCCGGAAAAAAGCGGCGAAAAACCGGCTCCCAAGACCCCCGAACCATCCCCCCCAAAACCGGCTGAGAAACCGGCTGAGAAACCGGCTGAGAAATTGGCGGAGACGCCAGCCGAGAAGCCAGCCGAGAAGCCGGCCGAGAAAGTAGAAAAGCCGGCCGACAAATCGGCCCCCAAACCCGCGGAAGAGAAGAAGGAGCGACCCGCGGATCAACCCTCGGGCAAGGGAGCCGAAAAGCCGGTCACGGCGCCGCGGCCTTCGGCCGCCTCGGGACGATTCGCCGGAGGGACCGAGGCCACGCTCGAGTTCGCCGAGGCGATGCGCCGCGAGGCGGTCGAGCAAGTGATTCGGGCCGAACTGGAGACGCGGGGGGAATCGGCGATCAAGGTCGACTTCGAGGTCGTCGCCGAAGATTCCCTCGAGGGCGACGCCTCGCCACAGCGCCTCTGGAAGCTGCGGATCAACCTGCCCTTGGAAGAGACCCGGAAACTCCTCGCAACGATGGAAGAGCGGCTGCGCAACTCTCCCCATTTCCCCTCGTCGAACACGATCGGCGGCAGCGTGGCTCAAGGCACGCGGGTCGCGGCGGTGTACGCGATCCTGGTGAGCAACCTGTTGATCATGCTCTACCTTTGGATTCGTTTTCAGCGGCTGAGCTTCGGCATCGCCGCCGTCGTCGCCTTGGTCCACGACGTGCTGATCACCTTGGGATGCCTTGCCCTGAGCGCCTACCTGGCGCCGTTGTTCAACACGATCGGCCTGCGGTTCTTGCTGTTGGAGCCGTTCAAGATCGGCATGACCGAGGTGGCGGCCTTTCTCACCATCGTCGGCTACTCGGTGAGCGACACCGTGGTGGTCTTCGACCGCATCCGCGAGGTCCGCGGCAAATCGCCCATCCTCACGCCCGCGATGATCAATCTCAGCATCAACCAAACCTTGAGCCGAACGTTGCTCACCTCGCTGACGGCCTGGGGTTCGTGCGTGGTGCTCTACTTCCTAGGCGGACCGACGATTCACGGCTTCGCCTTCGCGATCATCGTCGGGATCATCACCGGGACCTACAGCTCGATCTTCGTGGCCGCCCCCTTGCTCCTGGTGGGCCAGAAGGAAGAATCGGCGCCGCCGTCGGACAACGGGAAGTGATCGAAAAGCCCCCGCGCTGGGGACGTTATCCGCGCGCGGCGAGTTCCTCGTCGGCGGACGGGGTCGTGGGCGCGCGGAGGGCGCGGATTTCGGCCAGGGAGCCGACGGCCAACAGTTCAGGCCATTTTCGCGCGGCGGCGAGGACCACGAGGATCGCGCCGACGCCGCCGAAAACGACGGAAAGGACGGGTCCGAAAAGCCTCGCCGTGATCCCCGACTCCAACCCGCCCAAGTCGTTCGAGGCCACGATGAACACGCTGTTGACGGCCGAGACGCGGCCGCGCATTTCGTCGGGCGTGAGCATCTGCACCAGGGTGTGGCGGACCACGACGCTGACGTTGTCCAAGGCGCCAATCAGGAACATCATGGCGAGCGAGAGGGGAAACCAGCGGGAGAGCCCCAGTCCGATGGTTGCCGCGCCGAAGCCCGCCACCGCCCAAAGCAGGGCCCGTCCAGCGCGCCGCAAGGGCGGCAAATGAGCCAACAACACGCCCATGCCCACCGCGCCCACCGCCTCGGCCGAACGGAGCAAGCCAAGCCCCAGGGCGCCCACGTGCAAGATGTCCTCGGCAAAAATCGGCAACAGATAGGTCGCCCCGCCCAAGAGGACCGCGAACAAATCCAAGGTGATGGAGGCCAGGATCAGTTTGGTTTGCCAGACGAAGCGGATTCCGGCGAGCAGGCTGTGCCAGGAGACGGCGGCCTGGGCAGGCTCGGGCGGCGAGGCGCGGACGCCAGCAATCGCGGCCAGCGAGATCAATCGGCACGCCCCGACCAAGGCCAGCGCGGCGGGCGTGTTTCCCTGGGCGCCCACCACGAAGCCCCCCACCGCTGGACCGGTCATCGAGGCAATGTGAAACACGCTGCTGTTCCAGGCCACCGCGTTGGCGAAAATCCCACGCTCGACGATTTGCGGCAACAGGGCTGCCCGCGCGGGTGTCCCCACCGCTTGACTGACGGCCCCCAAGCCAAGCAACCCATAGAACCAGGCAATGCCCCAGGCCTGGGCGGCGGCCACCGTCAGCCCCAGCGACACCGCCGAACTGACGGCCAGCATGGCCATCATCACGCGGCGGCGATCGCACCGGTCGGCGAGCTGCCCGCCGGGAATGGCCAGCAAGATGACCGGCGCCGCCTGGACCAGCCCGAGCAAACCCAGGCTCAAGGCGTCGCCGCTATGGCGGTAGACGTGGATGCCGACGGCCACCGTCTCGATCCACTTGCCAAAGATCATCAAGAACCAGCTCGCCGCGTATCGGCGGTAGTTCCCGTTCCGCCAAACCGCGTAGGCGTCCGGAGACGTAGTCATAGGCCTCGGAAAATTCCACCCGCGCTCCCGCGCCAAGGAGCCACATGCCCTTCCGTTTCACGATCCGGTTTGGACGCGGTCCTCGGCGTCCGATTTTTTGCCGCGGAGGACCGAGGCCCTCCCAGCCGCTCCCGTCGGGTTTGCGCCTGCATTTCGGGCGGAACCCAGTCCCCCGCGTCCTTCTTTTCGGCCACAAAAGAGCACGCCCCGCGATTCTCCATCGAGCGGCTATCGCCTCGGCATGGGTTGTCGTTGAATGGCGATCGATCCGCGAGCGGGCGGCACGCCGGGCGTCGAGCCTACCGTCGCCGTGGCGCGGGCATCTTCCGCCCGCAACGCGCGACCCGACGGCGACACGCCCGCGACCGCCACATCTGTTGTGTCCGACCCCGCCCGACGAGCCAATTCATCGAGATTGCCCAGGCTGAACGCTTGAGCCCATCATGCGTTTGGCCGCTTCGGCGCGGGCCTTTTTGAGGACGCTTTCGATGGTCACGGGGGCGCCGCCGAGCCGTTTGCTTTCGTCGGCGGCCTCCATGAAGGCGAAGATCTCGATCGTTTCCTCGGCGGCGACGGGCGGTTGGCCGGTCTTGAAGAACTTGCAGATGTCGCGGACCAGCGGCTCGTAACCAGGATACTTGCTGACCTTGGTCTTGCCCTGGGTCCCTTCGACTTCGGCGAAATAGCTCTTGCTGCCCTGGTAGATTCCCGTTCGGCCTTCGGGCCACTGGCCGACCACGCGGTCGGGCGCCTCGCGGCGGACGCTCTGGCAGCCAACGCCCATGATCGTATAGAGCAACTCGACCCCGTGGATGCCGTACCAGAACAGGTCGGGGTGGTGCTCCTCGGTATTGTACGGGCCCGAGGCCAAGACCCGGATCGGCTTGCCCACCGGCGACTCGCCCGCGCGGATCGCCAGGGCTTCGGGACAGTAGCGGAGCGAGGAGCTGGAAAAGCAGGGCACGCCCGCCTTCTTCGCCAGTTCAAAGATCGCGATCACGTCGGCGAGCGAGGCGGCCATCGGCTTGTCGATGAACAGCGGCTTGCCGGCGGCGATCACGGGGCGGGCCTGCGCGAGGTGCGGCCGCCCATCGACGCTCTCCAAAAGGACCACGTCGACTTTCGGGAGCATCGCCTCGATCGAAGGAACGATCTCCACGCCGGACTTGGCCAATTGCTCGGTGTAGCCCTTGACCCGATCCCAGCTCGCCGGCAAGTCGGGACTGCCGCCGGGAAACCCGGCCACGACCTTCACCCCCAATTCCTCGGCATTCTTGGGATCGTTGAGGATCTTGGCGAAGGCGATCACGTGCGAGGTGTCCAGGCCGATCATCCCGGCGCGAAGCGGTTTGCCGGCCTCGGCGGCCATGCCGACCGCGACCAGCGCCATCGCCGCGCAACCGATCCCCATCACGATACTTGGCAAACGCATGACGGCATTCTCCTATTTTCCAGCGATGATCAGGTCCAGGCGGCGGCGGAACTCTTCGAGCGAAAGACCGCTGTCTTCAATGGTCAAGAACCCGTTGTAGCCGATCTTTTCGATCTCTTGCCGGACCGACGGCCAGTTGATGCTGCCGTCGCGAGGGTGGACGAACTTGCCGCCGCGCCCGTCGGGATTGAGCTTGAAATCCTTGACGTGGAGCTTGACGATCAGCTTGCCGAGGGCTTGGAACCACTGCTCGGGCGGGGCGTATTTGACGTGATTGCCGATGTCGAAATAGGCCCGGACCCACGGGCACTGGAACGAAGCCACGAAGTGGGCAAACAGCTTCGGCTTGACCCAGAGATTGTTCCAGACATTCTCCAAGGCGATGATCACGCCGGTTTTCTCAGCCGTGGGGATGAGCTTCTCGATGGCCTTGCGCGAGGCCTCGGTGGCCTGGTTTTGGGCCTCGATGTAGGCGGCGTACTTGGAGTTGTCGCCGGCGGCCACGCGAGTGACGCGGCCGGTCTTTTCGTCGAAGGCGATGTCGAACTCCCAGGCCTCGGGAATGGGCGTCACGCCCGTGCGGCACGGCACCACCAGCAACGCCGAAGCCCCGTAGCCTTGGGCCGCGCGGAGGGCCTGTTGGACGTTGGCGATGTCCTTTTCGACCGCCTCGGGCTGGTTGAAATTGGCCCAGCCGAAGAGCACGGAGTGGATTTTCAGGTGGTGTTTCTCGGCGAGTTTGCGGGCCTTTTCGGCCTCTTCCGGCGTGGTTTTCCAGTCGCTGGTTTCCAGACCGTCGAAACCGGCGGCCTCCAATTCGGCGAGTTCCTTTTCCTTGGGCGAGCGGATCATCGCCCGATAGAGCTTCGTCTTGAACTCGCTGGCCTGCAAGCGGCCGCCGGAAAAGAGGCTCGTTCCCGCGACCGCCAAAGCAGCGCCCGCGCCCAGAAAATCCCGACGATTGACTGCATCGTTCATCGGCGTCGTCTCCAGTTCGGTAAAAAAAAACCTTGCGATCCCCCAGCCCGCTTGGCGAACCGTCTGCCCGCTCTCTTGCGGCCAAGGCGACCGCGGCCCGACGGGACTTGAGGTCAGGCCCTTAGTATGGCATGATCGCCCCGCGCCAGTCAATTTGCCCTCCGAGGATCGGCGGAGGTACTTGGGACTCGTTCGAGACGATCCTCCGGGACAGCCCGTCTTTTGATTCCAACGGATCGTCCGGCGGCGTGGGAGGCAAGGGTGGAGATCCCATGAAGACAGGTTTAGTCTCTTCGAGCCTATCCCGAAAGTTCCTTCTCCCTCCGGGGACGGAACAGGGCAAGGGCAAACGCGCACCAGGATCGGACTGAAAGACCCATTGCGATTTCAACCGCCCTCACCCCCGGCCCCTCTCCCGCTTGCGGGAGAGGGGAGGTGGTAGGATAGGCTCTAAGTGTTTTGCCTGGTTGTACACGCGTACGACTTTTTGGTCGCGGGCGCAGGCCGCGTGGCGAAATCGGCCAATCCAAAGGCCCGTTGACGGGCCTTCATCGCCGTAGGCGGTCTCAGGCCCGGC
>Ga0209101_1001398_pt1 | contig 17871 bp, 16 predicted proteins | sample ConPoolayeCmetaG_FD_185481 | JGI IMG/M metagenome (GOLD analysis project Ga0209101, IMG submission 185481) | Hot spring microbial mat communities from California, USA to study Microbial Dark Matter (Phase II) - Cone Pool mat layer C metaG... ...
GACGGTCCGCGAGCAAGAAGAGATCGCCCACGACACCCTCTTCCTGGGGCTGTATGAAGAGGCCGCAGAGGTGCAACCCTACCTGACCGCCGCTGAGGTGACCCTGCTCATCACTCCCACCAAAGCGGCTGAGGAGGAGGCGACAGCCACACCCGCCCCAACCTTGCGCCCAACGGCCACCCCCTCGACTGCCATCACCGCTTCGTTGACCGTGCCCCCTGCTCTGACACCGACCCCGACGGCCACCCTCTCGCTCACCACCACCGCCGGGCTATCGCCGACCGTCAGGGGCCGCATCGAAATCGAATCGCTGGGCCAGATGGTGCCGACCGGGACGGCGCTGTTGCTCCTCCAGACGGCCGGTGAGCGCCACGTGCTGGTCATCCTGGCCGACACCCAGACCGGCCTGACCAACGCCATCCAACGCCTGACCGATGGCAACCTGCAAGACTGCCTGATCCACGAGACAGAGTCACCGACGAAAACGGTGGTGGCCCTGTGTCCGACCGGTGAAGTGGCAGCGGGTGAAGGGGAAGGGGGCTGGCAGAAACCGGTGGCCACACCCACCCAGGCCCCGGAGCTGACCACCACCCCATCGCCGACCGGCACCATCGAGCCGCCGGCCCCGACTCCCACCCCATCGCCGGTCAGCCGGCCGGAGGGGCGCATCCTGGTCCTGGCCCTGGACAAGGGCCAGGGCCGCTACGACAACCTGACCGACGCCGACGATTATGTGGCCATCCTGAGCAGCCGCTACGAGGTGACGGCCTGGAGCGTGGCCGAGAAAGGCATCCCCGCCGCCCACGACCTGGTCGGTTATGACCTGGTCATCTGGGCGGCGGGGGACTATGAGGACCCCATGGGTGAGGAAGAGAGCCAGGCGCTGGTGACCGTCATGTTGTCCAAGATCCCGGTCATCGTCTCGGGCGCTTTTGTCGGCGACACACCGACCCGCTCGGCGCAGCGTGACATCCAGGTCCATCACGCCGATCACCCCCTGACGAAGGGGTTCAAGGCCGAGGAGGTGATCCCTTTTGTGCCCGCCCCATCGGGTCAGGAATATGAGACCAGCGTATTGAAAGGGGAAAAGGAGGGCCGGGGTGTCTCCATCCCCTTTGTCCGGGGTCCCGACAGCGAGGATGCCGGTGAGGCAGCAGTCTATGTCATGGCCGATGAGCAACAAGGGATCTACCTGGTGCTCATCGGCTTTCCCATCTACCTGCTGCCGGAGGAGGCCAAAACCAGGCTGGTGTTGAACGCCACCGCCTGGCTGGTCAGTGCAGAATAAGGGGAAGGAGAGATGGCCCCTCGAATTCTGGTGGTGGATCGAAACCTGGCTTTTGCCACCATGCTCCAGGATATGCTGGTGTCGGAGGGGGGGTATCATGCCGAAGTGGCCGGTACCGGCCGCGAGGCGTTAAACCGGCTGCGGCAGGCCGACTTTGATCTGACCATCATAGATGTGGACCTGGCCCCCGATGACATGACCTATCAGCAGTTGATCCGACAGGTGCGTCGGCTCCGGCCCACCATGCGCTTGATGCTCATTCCCCTCATGGGCGAAGATCTGCCGGCCGACGCCCGCCAGTTGAGCATCCAGGGAACAGTATCCAAGCCTTTTTTCGCCGATGACCTGCTGGCCGGCATTCAGGAGGCGCTGGCCCAAAAGGTCCAGCCGGCCGGCCACCAGCCCGCGCCCCCATCTGTGAATGAGCCGGCTGCTGACGCCCAGGGCGTGCTGGCCGAACTGGTGCGGGAGACCCAGGCCGATGCCGCGCTCCTGGTTTCCACCGCAGCGGGGGCCGCACAGCTCGTCGCCCATGTCAACGCCTGGGACGTCAGCCGGGCCCAGACGCTGGCCGGGCTGAGCGCGACCATTGTTCGCGCGGTCAAGGCCGCTGCCGGTTTTTTCGAGGGGGAAGAGGAACTGTTCGAGCATCATATGTTCGAAAGCAGGTCTTTAAGACTGTACATCATGGCTTTACCTGAGAACCTTCTGCTGGTGACCGTCACACCTCTCCACACTCCATTAGGGACGGTTCGCACCAATCTACGCCGTGCTGCCCGTTCTCTGACCGGTTTGCCGTTGACGTAAGCTTGCTTAAAATCCTCCGCTCCCGAAAACTTAAGATTGGGGACGGTCAGAAAGGGAGCCGCCTACTAAAGATTGGGGTTCAGGCTTCCCCCAGCCCCTAATTGTGGATCGTCCCCCCCGATCCAGGCGCAGCAAATCACCCTCTGATGCAGGGGAAAAGGGGTTGCGCAAAGAGCGGACCTCTGGTACAATGCCGGAGCGATTATAGCGCGAAGGGAATCCCTGGCCCGGCCGTCCAGGCCGACAAACCTTTGTAGCCAACTGTGAGCAGTTGTCCTACAATCGGAGAGCTTGTGAGTTCAACCACAGATCGTTCGCTGCCTGAGGCTCAGAAGCTGTGGCAGGCAGTCCTCGGCGAGTTGCAGTTACAGATGACCCGGCCTACGTTCGACACCTGGCTGCGGGGAAGCCAGGTTCTGTCCTGTGAAAAGGGCCACTTTCTGGTCCGCGTGCAACATGCCTACGCGGTGGACTGGTTGCACAACCGCCTGCGGCGCGTGATCGAGCGGACGCTCCGGCGGCATGCCGGCCCCGAAGCGCAGATCACCTTCACCGCCTGCGGTCCGGTGACAGACGAGAACCTGGCGTTGGTGCCCGAAACGGTCACCGAGGAGGCTGACCTTCTGCCTCAGAGACCGGCCAGGATCAACGGCCGGGCTTCCACCACCCTGAATCCCCGCTACACCTTCGACACCTTTGTCGTTGGGGCCAATACCCGGCTGGCCCATGCCGCCTGCCTGGCCGTGGCCGAAAACCCGGTCCACGCCTACAACCCTTTGTTCCTCTACGGCGGGGTCGGCCTGGGCAAGACCCACCTGCTCCATGCCCTGGGCCAGGCTATCCAACAGCGGGGCCTGTCGGTCCTCTATGTCTCGTCTGAATGGTTCACCAATGATCTGATCAGCGCCATCCGCGAGCAAAAGACCGAGGAGTTTCGGGCCAGGTACCGCCATAATGATGTGCTGCTGGTGGATGACATCCAGTTCATCGCCGGCAAGGAGCGGACCCAGGAGGAGTTTTTCCACACCTTCAACGCGCTGCATGGTGCGGGCAAACAGATCGTCATCTCCTGCGACCGGCCCCCCAAGGCGTTGGTGGCGTTGGAGGATCGGCTCCGCTCCCGTTTCAGTTGGGGACTGATCGCGGACGTGCAGCCACCCGATTTCGAGACACGGGTCGCCATTCTGCGGGCCAAGGCCGCTGCCCTGTCGGCCCCGGTGCCCGATGAGGTGCTGGCCTACATCGCCCGCAAAATCCCCAGCAACATCCGCGAACTGGAAGGGGCATTAAACCGCGTTGTGGCTCACGCCAGCCTGATGCATGCGCCGCTGAACCTGGACACGGCCCGGATGGCGCTGGAGGGCCTCCTGACCCAAACAGCCGACCTGTCACCGGCGCGGATCATGGCGGCAGTAGCCCGGCACTATGGCCTCTCTGAAGCGGATCTGACCGGGCCGAGCCGGACGCGGGCGGTGTCGGTCCCCCGCCAACTGTGCATGTACCTCATCCGCGAAGAGACCGGGGCCTCGCTGCCGGAGATCGGCCAGCTCCTGGGCGGACGGGACCACACCACCATCCTGCACGGCTGCGAAAAGATCGGCGTCCAGATCGAGACCGACGAGCATCTTCGCCGTGACTGGCTGGCGATCAAGGGGCGGCTGGCGGAGGGTACCGGGGTTTAGGCCCCAAGCCCTCCCGCAGGGTCTGAAACCTGCGGGAGGGTGATCCTTTTTTGTTCAGCTTTCCAGCGCCTGGAGCCGGGCCTCCAGCCGCGCCCGGCGCTCCCGCTGCTCCGCCAGGCGGTCACGCTGCTGTTGGACCACGTGAGGAGGAGCTTTGGCGATGAACCCCTCGTTGGCCAATATCCCCTCAGCGCGGGCGATCTCCCGGTCGGCGTCGGCCAGAGCTTTGCGCAGCCGGGCGGTCTCCTGCTCCAGGTCCACCAGGCCGGCCAGAGGCAGGTAGGCCTCCACCCCCTCGGCGGCCACCAGGGCTATGGCCTTTTTCGGCTTTTCGGCCAGCGCAGGGGTGAGGGTCAGTTGCGCATCATCCACCCTGGCCAGGAAGGTGAGCAGGCCGCGTTGCGCCTCCAGCAGCGAGAGTTTTTCCCCGCCGACGAGGATGGCCGGGATCGGCCTGCCGGGCGTCACGTCGAACTCGGCGCGGGCGTTGCGCACCTGACGGATCAGGTCCATGAGCAGCGCCATGTCGGCTTCGGCCTGGGCATCCAGGCAGGCCGTGTCGGCGGTGGGCCAGGGGGTGATCATCAACGCTTCTCCCCAGCCATCGCCGCCCCATGCTGCCTTCAGGTGCTGCCAGATCTCCTCGGTGACGAAGGGCATGAACGGGTGGAGCAGCCGCAACGCCTTCTCCAGCGTCGCCACCAACGTGGCCTGAGCGGCCGCTTTGGCAGCCGGATCGTCGCCGTAGAGCCGGATCTTGCAGGCTTCGATATACCAGTCGCAGAACTCACTCCACAGGAAATCGTAGATGCGCCGTCCCGCCTCGGCATATTGGCAGGCATCGAACAGCTCTGTCACCTGGCCGATCAGACGGTTCAGGCGGCTGACGATCCAGCGGTCGGGCAGGCTCCAATATCTGGTCTCGAATCTCTCATTTGCGAGTGGATATTGGAGATTGGAGATTATAAACCGGGCCGCGTTCCAGATTTTGTTGGCAAAGTTGCGGGCGCCTTCCAGTCGGCGAGGGTCCAGGTTCATGTCGTTACCCGGCGTGGAGCTGGTCAACAGGGTGTAACGCAGGGCATCGGCCCCCACCCGTTCGACGATGTTCAGCGGGTCATACTCCTCAATGTCCTCCATGGACTTGCTGATCTTCTTGCCCTCGGCATTTCTGACCAGGCCATGCAGATACACCATCTTGTAGGGGGCCTGGCCGGTCATCTCCAGACCCAACATCATCTCCCGCGCCACCCAGAAAAAGAGGATGTCATAGCCGGTCTCGCGCATATCGGTAGGGTAGAAACGGCGCATATCGGGCGTGTCATCGGGCCAGCCCAGCGTGGAGAAGGGCCACAACCCGGAGCTGAACCAGGTATCGAGCACATCGGGGTCCTGGTGGAGATGGGGGCTGCCGCAGTGGGTGCAGGCCGGTGGATCCTCCAGCTCGCAGCTCTGCCCGCCGCACTCCTCACAGTACCACACCGGGATCCGATGGCCCCACCATAGCTGGCGGCTGATGCACCACGGGCGGATGTTTTCCATCCAATGAAAGAAGCGTCGTTCTTCCCGTTCCGGGAGGATGATCGTTTCGCCCCGGCGCACCGCCTCCATGGCCGCCTGCGCCAGCGGTTTGACATCGAGAAACCATTGGGTGCTGATGCGCGGTTCCACCACCGTGTGACAGCGTTCGCAGTGGTCCACGCTGTGGTGGTAGGGCTCGACCCGGAGCAGCAATCCTTCTTGCTGAAAGTCACGCACCACCGCCTGACGGCACTCGTAGCGGTCCATCCCGGCATAGGGGCCGGCCAGCTCGTTCATCCGGCCGGTGGCGGTGAGCACCGTGGGGGCCTCCAGCCCGTGGCGCAACCCGGTCTCATAGTCGTCCGGGTCGTGGGCGGGCGTGATCTTGACCGCCCCGGTGCCGAACTCCGGGTCTACCGCCTGGTCGGCGATGATGGGGATGCGCCGCCCCAGGACCGGCAGCACCGCCATCCGGCCGATCAGCCGGGCAAAGCGCGGATGGCCTTCGTGCGTGGCCACGGCGGTATCGCCCATGATCGTCTCCGGGCGGGCGGTGGCCATCTCGATAAACTCGGTCGCGCCCTCGGCCCAACGACCGCTGCCCCAGGGGTGTTTCGGCCCATCCCAGTCGTCGTTGACGATGGGATAGCGGATGGTCCACAAGTAGTCGTCGTGCTCTTCGGGAACGGCCTCCAGGTCGGAGATGGCGCTCTCACAACGAGGGCACCAGTTCACCAGATAGGCCCCCCGGTAGATCAGGCCCTTTTTATACAAGCGCACAAAGGCGGTGCGCACGGCGCGGCTCAGACCCTCGTCCAGGGTAAAGCGGTCGCGGTCCCAATCGCAACTGACGCCCAACCGCTTGTGCTGCTGGGTGATGCGGGCATGGTAGAAATTCTTCCATTCCCATACCTTTTCCACAAACTTTTCGCGCCCCAGGTCGTGACGGGTGAGGCCTTCTTTGCGCAGTTCCCGTTCCACCACATTTTGTGTGGCGATGCCGGCGTGGTCGGCGCCGGGCAGATAGAGGGTTTCATAGCCTTTCATCCGGTAGTAGCGGGCCATCAGGTCTTCGATGGCTGCCGTCAGGGCATGGCCCAGGTGCAGCGCCCCGGTCACATTGGGCGGCGGCATGGTGATGCACCAGGCCGGACCGTTGGCCAGGGCCAGGCCCTTCTCCACACAGGTCTCCGGCTTGAAGTAGCCCTGCGACTCCCACCAGGCGTATAACCGCTCCTCCGTGGTATGCGGGTTATAGGTTTTTTCCATCTCGATTTTATCGTTTTCGCCCATCTTCCATCATCCTTTCGTATTTGTAGGGCAACTGCGAGCAGTTGCCCTACCGGTTGCCCTGCTTGCGTGCCACCACAATCATCCGCTTGCTGTACAGGTCAAACTTGCTCCCGTCGAAGTCACCATAGATCGCCGTCGGCGACAGTCCCACCCGTTGCAGCATGTCCGACAGCTCCGGGGCGGTATAGTAGCGCACCGAGTGGGTCAGGCTCTCCGCCTGTCCCCCTTCCAGCCAGGTGCAGGTCATCGTAAAGCGGCAGGTCAGCGGGTCAAAGTCGCTCTCCTCCAGGATCACAGCCCGTCCGTGGCGGCGCCAGGCGCGAGGCCACAGGCGCAGCAGGTAATAATCCCGGTTGGACAGGTCCAGCAGGAACTGCCCACCCGGCCTGAGCACCTGGCAGACCTGGCGCAAGACCTGGAGGTTTTCGGCCTCAGCGTCAAAGTAGCCAAACGCGGTGAACAGGTTGATGCAGGCATCGAACTGCCCCTGCCAGGGCAGCCAGCGCATGTCCCCCTGTACCCATTGCACCTCAACCCCTGCTGCCTGTGCCGTCCGCCGGGCCTGTTCCAGCATATAGGCCGACCGGTCCAGACCGGTCACCTGGTAGCCGGCCTGGGCCAGGGGTACGGCATGACGGCCCTGGCCGCAACACAGGTCCAGGACCCGCGCCCCCGGTTGGAGGCTCAACAAAGCCAGGACCCCGGCCACTTCCTGAGCCGTGCGCTCCGGCCCCAGGATCGTATTGAAGATACGCAAATAGAGCTCATTGAAATAGACATCCCACCAGGGCATGATCGTTCCTCTCAGAGCTTGTCTGACAACCACCAAGGACACCAAGGGTATTCGTTTCCTTCGTGTTCCTTTGTGGCCTTTGTGGCCTTTGTGGTAAGCTTTTCAGACCAGATCTCAGACCGGCAAGGTCTTGACAACAGAAACCCCTTTCATCTACAAGGACGAAAGGGGTTCCTTCCGTGGTACCACCCTGTTTGGCAGACAGCAGAGATTCTGTCTGCCCACTCTGGCGCGATAACGGGCACACCCGGGTTGGCTTACTGCGAAAATTCGCCATCAGCCAACCAGCTCCCAGGCGACCTTCGGCGGATAGCCGCTGCAGGGGGCTTGCAGCCGGTGACCCCCCTCTCTGCCGGACGCAATGGTCCGTTCATCAGGGCCGGTCCGCCTACTCCTCCTGTTCCTCGCTGTTCCGATATGGGCGGAATCAATTCCGCGCTACGATCAGGAGCATTATACCCGATCCTCACGAGTCTGTCAAGTGAGCTTGACAGATGACAGGCCCTGGAGTATAATCGCACCGTTTGCGTGCAGCAAAAGGGAGCACAGGCTTCAGCCTGTGCTCCAGTACGAATCGTTGGGAGGAACCGTGCAAAGGAGATGAAAAACAAAAACATCGCTCTGCTGACCATCATCATCCTCCTGGCCCTGATAGCAGGCTACGTTGATCTGCCCAAGAGTCCCGGCCTGCACATCGGGTCGTTCAGCCGTGATTTCAAGATCAGGCAGGGGTTGGACCTGCAGGGCGGGTTGCAGGTCTTGCTGGAAGCAGACCTGCCGCCTGACCAGGAGATCGAGGCCGGTTCGATTGACCAGGCGGCCAGGATCATCGGCAACCGGGTCAACGCTCTGGGGGTCGTTGAACCGCTGGTGCAGACCCAGGGATCCAGGCGCATCATCGTCGAACTGCCGGGCGTCGAGGACCCGGAACAGGCCATTGCCACCCTGCGCGAAACCAGCCTGCTGGAGTTTGTGGATGCCGGCAATATATTTTTGCCGGTGGGCACGATCATTCAGACCACCTATCCGCAGCTCTGGTCTGAAGGGGCAACGACCCACGAGGTTGGGCCGGCGCCGACCATCACCCCCACTGCGATCAGCCCGACCCCGTCGCCAACCCCGTTGCTGACGGCCACCGCCCCGATCACCGCCACCACGGGCCTGAGCCTGGAGGTACCTGCTGTCACCACCGAAGCCGTGCCGATCGCGGCTGCGCCGACTCCATCGCCTACGCCGGCAACCCCAACGCGGGTCTATGCCACCGTCCTGACCGGCAACGATCTCAAAGCCGCCAACCCCTATCGCGATCCCAATACCGGCCAGTTTGGCATCGCCTTTGAGCTGACCGACGCCGGAGCCCGGGTCTTTGCCGACTTTACCACTGCCCATGCCGACTATGACAGGACCCCCTATTACTATCTGGCCATTGTCCTGGACAAAGAGGTGATCTCCTGCCCGCACATCAAGAGCCCTATCCCTGAAGGCAAAGGGGAGATTTCGGGCAACTTTACGCTGGATGAGGCCAACCGGCTGGCGATTCAACTGCGCTACGGCGCGCTGCCTGTCCCGCTGCGGGTGGAAACCACCCGCTCTATCGGGCCGACGCTGGGTCAGGATTCGATCCAGCGCAGCATCCGGGCCGGTGCGGTGGGCCTGAGCATCGTCCTGCTGTTTATGCTGGTCTACTACCGCCTGCCCGGTTTCCTGGCCAACCTGGCCCTGATCCTGTACGGCCTGCTCAACCTGGCCGTCTACAAGGCCGGCTGGCCTGTCCTGCTCCTGATCGGCCTGGTGATGATTGTCAGCTACCTGCTGGACCGCAGGGATGTGTGGCCGGCCCTCCTCGGCGTGGTTTTGCTCCTGCTCACCTTCGGCACGGCCATCGCCGGTTTTGCCGGAGTCACCCTGACTCTGCCGGCCATCACCGGCTTTATCCTGTCCACCGGCATGGCTGTGGATGCCAACATCCTGGTCTTTGAGCGGATGAAGGAGGAGCTGCGCGCCGGGCGGAGTCTGGGTTCGGCGATAGAAGCCGGTTTCAGCCGGGCCTGGACCTCCATCCGTGATTCGAACATCTCGACCCTGATCACCTGCCTCATCCTGTACCTGTTTGGCACCCGCTTCGGGGCAGGAACTGTTCAGGGGTTTGCCGTGACTCTGGCATTGGGGGTGATCATCAACATCTTTACCGCCATCACCGTCACGCGCACCTTCTTCCGCCTGGTCTTTGACTGGCTGGGGGACAGGTTCCGGGTCCACAGGCTGCTGATGGGCATCTAAATGTGGGGCAACGGCCAGCAGTTGCCCTGCTGTCTCAGGAGGATGGGAATATGTTTAGCATTGTCGAGAAACGGCACTGGTATTTTTTGCTCTCGGCCCTGATCATCGTGCCCGGTCTGGTGGCGCTGATCTATTCGTTGATCATCTTTGGCTCGCCGGTGAAGCTGGGCATTGACTTTACCGGCGGCTCACTGCTGGAACTCCGCTTTGGCCAGGCGGTCCAGCCGGCCCAGGTGCGCCAGGTGTTCACCGATCAGGGCTTCCCGGGCACCACCGTGCAGACGACCACCGACGCGCAGACGATCCTGGTGCGCAGCAAAGAGATGGACCCGCGGATCAAGGCCCAGATCGAAGACAGCCTGCGCGACCTGTTCGGTGAGGTGGAGGAACTGCGTTTCGAGTCGGTCGGCCCCAACGTCGGCGCCGAAGTGACCCGTGCAGCCACCTGGGCGGTGCTGGCCGCGGCCTTTTTCATCATCGCCTACATCGTCCTTGCCTTCCGCAAGGTGCCCAACGCCTTCCGCTATGGAGTGTGCGCTGTGGCCGCCATGGTCCACGATATTCTGGTGACCATTGGGCTTTTTTCTATCGCCGGCCTGCTGCTCAACTGGGAGGCGGATGCCCTGTTCCTGACGGCTGTGTTGACGGTCGTCGGCTTTAGCGTGCAGGACACCATCGTCGTCTTTGACCGCATCCGTGAAAATATCCCCAGGCGGCGTGGCGAACCGTTCGAGACCGTGGTCAATCGCAGCCTGCTGGAGACCCTGCACCGCTCGCTGGCCACGCAACTGAACGCCATCTTTGTGCTCATCGCCATCCTCTTCTTCGGGGGGGCCACGATGAAGCAGTTTGTGGCGGTGCTGCTGGTGGGGTTGCTGTCGGGCACCTACTCCTCTATCTTTAACGCCGTCCCCCTGCTGGTCGTCTGGGAAACCGGCAGGCTGATCGGCCGCCCACGCAAAGCCACAGCCCAGTAGCCTCAATGCTCAATGACCAGGCCCGACCGCCCGCTCAACTTTGCCCATCGGGGCGCGAGCTATGAAGCACCGGAAAACACCCTGGCTGCTTTTTTGCTGGCTGCCGAGTTGGGGGCGGATGGGATCGAGCTCGATGTCCAGCTCTCAAAGGATGGGCAGGTGGTCGTCCTGCACGATTTTGTCCTGGAGACCACCACCGACGGCCATGGCCCGGTCCGGGACAGGACCCTGGCCGATCTGAAGGCGCTCGACGCCGGGAGCTGGTTTGACCCGGCCTTTGCCGGCCAGCAGATCCCCACGCTCCAGGAAGTGATGGAGGTTGTGGGCCGGCGGCTGCTCCTCAACATCGAGCTGAAGACGCGAAGCCTGGGCGATGAAGGCCTGGCGGCGGCGGTGGTGCGCCTGGTGGAGGAAAATGGCCTGCTCGACCGGGTGATCCTCTCCTCCTTCAACCCCCTGGCCGTGTGGCGGGTCAGGCGGCTCAACCCCTGGATCCCGGTTGGCCTGCTCTACGCACCCGATCTGCCGTTGCCACTGCGCCGGCCATGGCTGCGCCGCCTGATCCGACCGGAGGCGTTGCACCCACACCACACGCTGGTGGATGACAGGTATGTGCGGTGGGCGAAAAGGCGGGGCTATCGCCTGCACGTGTGGACTGTGGACGATCCAGGGGAGATGTGGCGGCTGGTGCGGCAGGGGGTGGAGGCGATCATCACCAACCGACCCGACCTGCTGCGCCAGGTGCAGCAGGCCGCTTGCAGGTCAGACCCTGCTCCAGGCGGAGAGGGCCGATGGTTTCCGAGGTCCGGATAGGCGACCTGGTCCGGCTGCGCAAGCCCCATCCCTGCGGCAGTGACGAGTGGCAGGTGGTGCGCATCGGCGCCGACATCGGCCTCAAGTGTCAGAAGTGTGGCCGGCGGGTGCTGCTGGACCGCTCGACCTTCAACAAGCGGCTCAAGAGGGTGCTTTCGCGCCCGGATGACCAGGCCCAGCAATAGCTATGAGGCGAAATAGGCCAACGCCAGCCGGACCCGTTCCTCCAGGGGCAACGGTTCGCGGGGCAGGGTCCGGATCGCCTCCTGCACTTCGGCCAGGCTGTAGCCCAGGCCGGTCAAGGCCGCGATCAGGTCGGTGTCGGCTTCGGCCGGGGTTGGACGGGGCACGCCGGCCGGCCATTCGGCAGCCAGCTTCTCCTTCAGGTCAAAGACCAGCTTTTTCGCCGTTTTGGGGCCGATGCCCGGCACGCGGGCCAGGAGCGCCTCGTCCCCCTGGGCAATCGCCATCCGCAACCGCTCCGGCGGCAGGCGCGACAGGAGCGACAGCGCCACCCTGGGGCCGATGCCTGATACCGTCTGGAGGAGGCGGAAGAGGAGCAGCTCCTCCTGCGTGGCAAAGCCATAGAGGGTCAGTTCGTTCTCCCGGACGTGGAGGTGGGTGTAGAGAAGCAACTCCTGGCCCGGCCCCTCCAGGCTGTCGAGCAGGGTGCCGGGCACAAAGAGCTGGAAGCCCACGCCGCCAACCTGGAGGACGAGAAAGTCTTTGCCAATGGTTTGCAGCACCCCCTGGAGCGAGGCGATCATCCCTTCTCCTCGGAATCTGTCGGAGTCGAGGCTTCAGCCGGCAGTAACTATGCGCTGACGGAAGTCAGCCTCTTTGGGCCGCAGGCCTGCGGTCGGCCTTCGCCGACCTCCGAGCTTGTCTGAAAACCACCAAGACACAAAGGACACCAAGGGCACCATGCGGTTTTTTACTCGTTTCCTTCGTGTTCCTTTGTGACCTTTGTGTCTTTGTGGTAAGCTTTTCAGACTGGCTCTCACACCCGGCAAAGTGCCCAGGGAGGACGATTTCAATCGGCCTGAGCCTCGACTCCAGATTGCCTCTCCAACAGGCTGCTCGCCCTGGTGCTATCGGGCGGCATCGGCTATCAACGCCGTCAGCCGGGTGGTATGGATGTGGCACACCGCCACCGCCACTGCATCGGCGGCATCGTCGGGCTGGGGAGCGCGCTCCAGATGGAGCAGCAGCCGCACCATCTCCTGAATCTGCGGCTTGTCGGCCCCGCCATAGCCGGCCACAGCCTGCTTGACCTGCAACGGTTTGTATTCATAGACCGGTAACCCGGCATCGGCCAGGGCCAGCAGTGCCACCCCCCGCGCCTGACCCACCGCCAGGGCCGTGCGCACGTTGCGGCTGAAGAACAGTTCCTCCACCGCCGCCGCATCGGGCTGATGCCGGGCGATCAGGTCGGCCAGGCCCCGATAGATCGCCTGCAATCGCCTGGGCAACGGCTGATCCGGCGGGGTGGTGATCACCCCGCACTCCAGCAGAGCCAGACCTGTCTCATCCTCGCGCACCAGCCCATAGCCGGTGAGGGCTGTGCCGGGGTCAATGCCCAGGATCAACACTAGGCCTGGGCCTCAAAGGCGGCCATCAGCTCATCGGTGATATCCAGGTTGGAGTAGACCGCCTGCACGTCGTCCAGCTCTTCCAGGGCGTTGATCAGGTTCATGTTCTGGAAGGCCTGCTTCTCCTCCAATGTGATCGTGGTCTTGGGCACCATGGTCAGTTCGGCCGACTCCAGGGCCAGGCCACGCGACTCCAGAGCCTGGCGCACCGTCTGAAAGTTATCGGGCGTGGTATAGATCTCGATCAGGTCCTGGCCAACAACCACGTCGTCAGCTCCCCACTCGACGGCGATGTCAAAGATCTCGTCCGGATCGTGGTCATCCGGCGCCAGGGCCAGATAGCCTTTCGGCTCGAACTGCCAGGCCACGCAGCCGGCCTCCCCCAGGCTGCCGCCCAGCCGGTTAAACCAGCGTCGCACCTCAGAGAGGGCCCGGTTGCGGTTATCGGTCACCACCTGGACGAGGAATGCCACGCCATGCGGCCCATAGCCCTCGTACATCACCTCTTCCAGAGCATCGCCCTTTTCCAGGCCGGCTCCGCGCCGGATGGCCCGCTCGATGTTCTCCTTGGGCATGTTGGCCGATTTGGCCTTGTCCACCACCAGCCGCAGCTTAAAGTTCATGTCAGGGTCGGGGCCGCCCTCCCGCGCCGCGATCGAAATCTCTTTGGCGAGCTTGGTAAAGATCTGCCCCCTCCTGGCATCTGTGCTTGCCTTTTTCCGTTTGATCGTTGCCCATTTAGAATGTCCGCTCAAGTTTGCCTCCTCATAACTCAACGTTGTAACCAGGTGGACCTCACCCCATCCCCCAACCCCCTTCCGGGCCAGGGGGTAGGGGAGAGGTCAAATCTAACATTTCGGATCGGCCTGGCCGGGAGTCGCAGACCCCCGGCGAGCGGAGGGTTTGTGAACCACCGCTCACCCCCGCCGTCCTGCTTTCAGCTCATCCTGGAGCGCCCTGAGGCTGTCCCAGTCGCCCGCTGCTGCCAGGCGTGCCTGCTCCGGCCAGGTAGCCGGATCGGCCAGTTGTAGCAGCCGGGGGTCTGCCTGGTGCAAGATCTGCTCGAGGCGCCCGATTTCGGTGGCGGCCAGTTGAGCAAAGGTGGTGATGCCCGCTGCCTGGAGCAGGTCGGCGATCTTGGGGCCGATCCCTTCGATGACCTTCAGATCGTCCGGCGCGGAGGGCGCAGGCGGGGCTGCGACCGCTGCCACCTCGGCACGGCCAGCAGCCGACGGCTCAGCGGTCGGGGCCGGCTCTGCCTTCCCGGCTTGTGGCACGCTGCGCTTCCACAGCCACCAGAGCCACCAGAGCAATAGCGCCACCACACCCAGCACAACGGCCAGAGCGACGAGGATTCCCACCACTCTCAGAAACATCTTCTCTCCTCTCCTTTCTTTCCTTTTTGTCTATCTTCCCAGCAACATCCTGATCTGCCGGGCCGTGCCCACAGCCTGGCCGCGCCAGTGGTTGTTGGCAAAGACAAAGGTCGTCTCGGCCCGCTCATCCAGGGAGCGGATCTTGGGCACCCACTCGCTCAACTCCTCGTCGGAGTAGGTATAGTCGTACCGCTCCCAGGCCTGTTCATGGTTCCACCATTTCTGCGCGTTCCGGCCATGAAAGCGGACATAGGCGACCGGGCCGGTTGCCTCGGCCACGGGTGGCAACAGCCCCTTGAGCTGCGGTTCGTCCACGCAGCAAAAGCCCAGCCGGTTTTCCCGTAGAAACCGGAAGGTCTCCGGCGAAAGCCAGGCCCGGTTGCGCAGCTCGACCACCACCGGCAGTTCGCCGAACCGCTCGCGGAGCATCTGCAGATAGTCGCGGTTCTCCGGCCGGGCGTGGAAGGAGTAGGGGAACTGAGCCAGGATGCAGCCGAACCTGCCCCCCTCCAGGAGCGGTTGGAGTGCGGCCAGGAAGGTCTTGAACTCCCCCTCGTTCTCCTGCCGGTCATGGGTCAACCCCTGGAAGGCTTTGACGGTGAACAGGAACCCCGGCGGCGTCTTGGCGGCAATCCGTTCCAGCATCCAGGCGTTGGGCTGGCGGTAATAGGTAAAGTTCAGCTCGGTCGTGTCGAACTCGCGGGCGTAGAAGGCCAGCCAGTCCGACCTGGCCAGGTTGGCGGGGTAGAAGGGTCCGACCCAATCCTCATAACTGTAGCCGCTGGTGCCGATGCGGATCATACGGGTTCCCCCTGCTCTGCTATGCTTCCTATCACATACCGTGTTCCGGGTTCAAGGAGTGTCAATTGCACAGCCGATTCCTCTCTCTTGATGGCTTCTTCAGGTACTCCACCAGGACCTGCGGGTTGATGCCAGTTGGAAAAGCGAAATTTGGATGCCTCCAGATATTCCTCGCCGATCTCAAAAGCCAGCCAGTGCCGTTTTAACCGTTCAGCGACTTCACCGGTGATATTGCTGCCTGCAAATGGATCGAGCACCAGATCGCCGGGATCGGTGAGAAATTCGATAAAGAACCAGGGAAGACCATGAGCCGGATGGGGTTTCATACCATGCTCACGGCATTCACGCAAATAGGTGCTATTTGAGTCGGTATTTGCCAGACTCAACAGATTCGGTGGAATCGCTCCCCTGTTGTCCTTTGCAAAGTTCTCGGAAATATCATGTCCTGAAGGTCGCAGTTTTGCTTTATAGCCTTTTTTCAGCAGATCTTTCATCGAATCACTGTAAGGTTTTAGCACACGCCAATTGCTTGCTTTCGGGTAAGGTGTCTTTGACAACCACCAGATGGGGTCAACCGCATCTTTGACGCGAATTCGCCGCACTGTCACCCATTCGGCAGGAGAAAGCAACCTGGACGGGTTGTACCAATAAAACTCCTGAGCCAGGTGGAACCCCAACTGTTTACACAGGGCGATCACCAGTTCAAAGTGGTACAATGAACGGGTCGGTTGGCCTTTGATCCAGGTACCCCCTATGTCAATGACCAGGCTTCCGCTACTCTTGAGCACTCGCTTGAACTCAACCGCAAACTCCAGAAACCACGGCACATAATCTGGGTCATCCACGTTGCCATATTCTTTTTTGCGCTTCAGGGCGAATGGGGGTGAGGTCACGATCAGGTCCACCGACTCGCTTTCCATCTGACGCAGGTAGACCAGTGCATCACCCAGATAGGCAGCCCCATACCGGGTGGTATAAAAAGGTTTGTCTTCAAAAGTCTGAATCACAGCCATGCCTTTTGACTATCGAACCACAAAGTAGTCGGCCCGTTCTTTCACTTTCATTGCCTGTTCGGCCTTACTATTCAAAACGGCCACAATTGACGTTGGATCCCTGCTTATATCCTCTAATTCGTGCCCATTCAATAAAATCACATTGAGGTTACATGTTTTCATCACATGAGAGGCATAGTTATAGGCATCGCGGGTGAAGTCGCCCGTCGTTATGACCATCACTACGTTAGAGTAGATAAAGGTGAGCGAGAGCCCCACCTCCTTTGCGATGTCATCCAACCGGACCACCTCGGTATTCTTGGCCTGGATCTGCCAGCGGCTGAAGATCAACCGTGCTCCCTCGACGATGACATCTACTTCGGCCCCACCCGTATCAGCACTGCGTGTACGCCAACCTTTGAAGTCCAGGTCAATCAGCCGGGTGAGACAGATTGCCAGCAATTCGAGCGCCTGACCTTTGATATGCCTGTCCGATGACTTGAGATCGGCGAGTATTTGTGACAATGGCCGATCAAAAAGCTCTCTGGGAACCAACCCGGACTTTTCTGCTGCGGCAGAAAGAATCGGCTCCGAGATTTCCCGATGAAACCTTGGGGTCCGTGAAACCAGATAGGGTTTAGCTCCGCGTCCACTTGTTGATTTTTCTATCTGGATATATCCCAGATCGCGCAATGGAAATAGAACAGCTTTGGGCAGTTCTTTGTGATTGTACTCCACTGCATAGAGGGCGCTGGCCATGTCAGCCACCTTGTTCGCCGCAAAGGGATCCGGATCAGGAATACGCACCAATGCGCGTAAGAAGGCCCGCTGCCCTGCGTTGAGTTGAGTCAGGATGTCAATCGCATCCATGCGATACCCAGTATCTCTTTCAGACGCTTCTGATTTACTTCATACAATCGGGGGCCATCCTGAACACTCACATCAAAGATGCCGGCTTGTGCCAGCCATAACCGTATGCTGCTAAGATGGACTGCGGCGCGTGGAACATGTAATCCTCTCTGCTCAAGTCGTTTTCTCCATGTGTGCAAAGTGATTTTTTTCACCAGATGCCTGCATGATCTCTAGTGTTTCTATGACAGAAATCCCTTTTAAGTTCAGTAAGATATGTCTGGCAAATTGCTCATAAAGCGCATCTGGTTTACCTGTGAGAGCCAGCAGTTCCCCTGCCAGCCTGGTCGGTGTTGCAGCGTCTTCAGCCAAAAGGCCGTATGCTCGCAAAGACAATACCGTGTTTTCAGCCAACTTCCGACGCTGGGTCAAAGACTGGTTTGCGAAAAACCTATCCCGGATAGCTTCCGTGATCTTGCCCCGGTTTCCTGCTTCTTTATGGATTATCTGGAGCAACTCTGGCAGGCTCACCTGGTTTGGGCTGAATTGAGCACCGAAAGGAATTTCACTTTTCTTGGCCACAATTTACCTCATAATGGCTATTCGGTGACAGGTACTCTTGCTCCAAAACTATCGTTTCAGACAATTCTATGATCGGGGCCGACTGCATTTTCTAGAGAATTCTACACCTTTAGCGGGAACAGTGACCTCACAACTTTCGCAGACTCCCCGTTTTACTTCGGCTCCTCTCCTGGCAGCCGCTCCTCGATCTCATCAAAGTCAAGGCCCCGGCCCGACAGCACCTTC
>Ga0209101_1001400_pt1 | contig 17870 bp, 16 predicted proteins | sample ConPoolayeCmetaG_FD_185481 | JGI IMG/M metagenome (GOLD analysis project Ga0209101, IMG submission 185481) | Hot spring microbial mat communities from California, USA to study Microbial Dark Matter (Phase II) - Cone Pool mat layer C metaG... ...
GGTTTCAATCCACGCGCCCGCGCGGGCGCGTGGATTGAAACGGCGCGCGGGATGGGTGCGCGGTCTTGGCGCGCGGTCGCGCCCCGCGCGGGCGCGTGGATTGAAACCATTGCGCCGATTCCGGATGCCGCCATTGTGCCGTCGCGCCCCGCGCGGGCGCGTGGATTGAAACATCACCGGCACATCGTGCTGAATCAGTCGCGTCAGTCGCGCCCCGCGCGGGCACGTGGATTGAAACCGCGGAGGGTTTGGCAACCGGCATGGCATGAGCAGTCGCGCCCCGCGCGGGCGCGTGAATTGAAACATTGCGCCGTGACCTTGTGCCGCCATCGTGCCGTCGCGCCCCGCGCGGGCGCGTGAATTGAGAACGGCATTGTTATACGATCGAAAGCGGATGCGTCAGATGTTCACATATTTCACGACCATCACCGCCGTACCGGCCTGTGCGCGTGCCAGATACGCCTGCTTCAGCGCCTCAAATACTGCCACAGCTTCCCCGCGGATCAGCGCACTTAATGCGCCCAACTCAATCTCCACGCCAGCCGCGCGCACCGTGTCCACAAACGCCATGATCTCCCGCGTGACATCCTGTGCTTTCAACGGATAAAAACTCACTTCAGCCTGCACCCGCATGCTCATCCCCACAATGGCGACGGATACGCGCCGCGCTCCACCAACGCCCGAATGCTGGCCTGCACGCGCGCTTTGTCTTCCGGATATGTTACGCCAAACCACGATGCGTTGGACGACAAGACTTTCATGCGCGCGCGTTTGGCCGCCAGCAGTTCGTTGACGGCCGTCGGGATCAGGTATTCAGCTTTCAAATCGGTGCCGCTGCGCTGCAGGAAGGCGCGGAAGCCCTCGTCCAGCAACGCGAACAACGGCGGGGTAAAGCCAAAGAAATTCATCGAGGTCAGGTCATCCAGCGAATACGAATATGTTGCGCCACTCTTGTCGCGCGCCGTCACGCCCGCGCCGCTGCGCTGAATGTCGAAACGCTCGACGATGCTGGTCAGATATGCGCCCTGCATCTGGCACATTGCGCGGGTTACCCCGCCGAATTCTGACAAGGTGTTGCCAATTTTGTAGCCGACCATGCACCAGTCGGCGGCGGCAGGATCGGCCTTTTGCAGCTCCGTGCTGATCGTCGAGTAAGCTTCGCGGCCATAGAAATCATCGGCATTGATCATGACAAACGGTTCGCGGATCACGTCACGCGCGGCCAGGATGGCATGGCCCGTGCCCCACGGCTTGGTGCGGCCTTCAGGCACGCGAAACCCTGCGGGCAGATCGTCCAGCTCTTGAAACGCATAGGCCACTTCTATTTGGCCGGCATACTTTGATCCGATTTTTTCCTTGAACTGCTGTTCGAAATCGTGCCGGATGACAAAGACCACGCGGCCAAAGCCGGCTTTGATCGCATCATACACCGAGTAATCCATGATGACTTCGCCGGCCGGGCCGACGGGGTCAATCTGCTTCAAACCGCCGTAGCGGCTGCCGATGCCCGCTGCCAAGATCAGTAACGTTGGTTTCATCAGTAGCTCCTTGTGTTCGCGCATGCCATGACGCCATCAATAATAACAAAAACTGTTACAATAGTGAAGATGAGCGCCCAAGCGTTTGACATTCACCGCGCCATGCGGCTGGTGCGTGCCGCGATTGCGGAGTGGCACGTGCCGTATCTTTCACAGGACGATGTGAAAGCCGACCCGTTTCGCACGCTGGCCGCATGCGTGTTGAGCCTGCGCACCAAAGATGCAGTAACAGCAGCGGCAGCGGAACGATTGTTTGCTGTGGCGGCCACGCCGGAGAGTGTGCATGCGCTGGGAGCCGCGCGGCTGGCTACGCTCATTTTCCCGGTGGGGTTTTACAACCAGAAGGCCCGCCAGATCATCCGGCTGTGCGCGCAACTCATGGAGAATTTCGGCGGGCGCGTGCCCTCCACGCTTGAGGAACTTCTGACACTCGATGGCGTAGGCCGCAAAACGGCGAATCTCGTCATTACGGAAGCGTTTGGCTTGCCGGGTATTTGTGTAGATACACATGTGCACCGCATAACCAACCGCTGGGGCTACGTGCGCACGCGCACGCCCGAAGAAACCGAAATGGCGTTGCGGAAGAAGCTGCCCGCGCGCTACTGGCGGAGCATCAACCGGCTGCTGGTGACGTACGGCCAGCGCCGCTGCCTGCCCGTGGCGCCAAAATGCAGTGAATGCCGCATCCGCGGCATGTGCGCGCAACGCGGCGTTGTGCGGCCGCGGTAAAAGCGGCGCGGGGCGCCGCGTCCGCCCGCCTGCGGCGGGCTGCAAGTCCGCCGCGCAGAGCGCGGCTGCAAGCGCCCTGCGGGCGCGTTACAGTCTTGCAAGGCGGAATCGCGGCATGGAAGCCGCTCCCACATTGGGCGGAATCGCGGCATGGAAGCCGCTCCCACATTGGGCGGTATCGCGCTGCAAACGCCCTGCGGGCGCGTCCGCCCGCCTGCGGCGGGCTGCAAGTCCGCCGCGCGGAGCGCGGCTGCAAACGCCCTGCGGGCGCGTTTGCCCGCCTGCGGCGGGCTGCAAGTCCGCCGCGCGGAGCGCGGCTGCAAGCGCCCTGCGGGCGCGTTACAGTCTTGCAAGGCGGAATCGCGGCATGGAAGCCGCTCCCACATTGGGCGGAATCGCGCTGCAAGCGCCCTGCGGGCGCGTTCGCCCGCCTGCGGCGGGCTGCAAGTCCGCGCCGAGGAACGGCGCTGCAAGCGCCCTGCGGGCGCGTCCGCCCGCCTGCGGCGGGCTGCAAGTCCGCCGCGCGGAGCGCGGCTGCAAGCGCCCTGCGGGCGCGTTCGCCCGCCTGCGGCGGGCTGCAAGTCCGGCGGCCTGCGGCCGCCTGCAAGCGCAGCGGAGCTGCGCGTCCGCCCGCCTGCGGCGGTCTGCAAGTCCGCCGCGCAGAGCGCGGCTGCAAGCGCCCTGCGGGCGCGTCCGCCCGCCTGGGGCGGGCTGCAAGTCCGCGCCGAGGAACGGCGCTGCAAGCGCCCTGCGGGCGCGTTTGCCCGCCTGCGGCGGGCTGCAAGTCCGCCGCGCAGAGCGCGGCTGCAAGCGCCCTGCGGGCGCGTTACAGTCTTGCAAGGCGGAATCGCGGCATGGAAGCCGCTCCCACATTGGGCGGTATCGCGGCATGGAAGCCGCTCTCACATTGGGCGGAATCGCTCCATGGAAGCCGCTCCCACATTGGGCGGTATCGCAGCATGGAAGCCGCTCTCACATTGGGCGGAATCGCGGCGTGGAAGCCGCTCCCACGTTACGGCGGAATGAGCTTTTTTCCACTGAAATCTTACAAGAGATAGAGATTTCATGCGATAATGTGTGACATTATATGACACATATTGACATTACAACCTCTTTCTGTTATAATGGTCGTGGACGTTTAACGTGATGAGTGTTTTTGAGAGTAGCATGATCGTCACTGCACTGGTCTGTCTGCCGCTGGCGGGCGGGCTGCTGGCGTGGCTTTCTCCATGGCGGGCGCTGCGCACGAGCATCGTGTGCCTGACGGCGGGGCTGACGGCGCTGGCGGGGGTGTATGCGGTGGTAAGCGGGCCTTTTTCCCTTGCGTTGGGGCCGTGGAACACGACACTTGCCGCAGGGTTTGAACTTGGGCTGACAGCTTTAATTGTGTATTTCGCATGGGAGGCGCGCGCGTGGCTGATCCTCGGGCTGTGCGCGGTGCAGCTGGGCGTCTATGGTGTGGAGTGGTTTGGCGGGCACGGCCAGATTCCGATGATTGAAGACCCGGTGTTTGTGCTGGATACGCTGTCGGGCATTTTGGTCATTATCATTAGTGTGATTGGCGCGTTGATACTGGTGTATGCGACGGGCTACATGCGCGAACATGCGGGGCATGCACCGGCCACCAACGCGGGCGACGGGCGGTTTTTTCTTGTGCTGACGGGCTTTTTGGGGTTAATGAACGGGCTGGTGCTGGCGAATAATGTACGCTGGCTGGGCGTGTTTTGGGAAGGGACGACGGTGTGTTCATTTCTGCTGATCGGGCACGAAGGGACGGCGGAAGCGCGGGCGAACGCGCAGCGTGCGCTGCTGATCAACGTGTTTGGCGGAGTGGCGCTGTCGCTGGGCGGGCTGCTGGGGGCGCGGCACGGCGTGGATTCGCTGGAAGGCATCATGAGCGCGCGGCTGATGGCGCCGATGGCGCTGTTGTGCATTGCGGCGCTGGCAAAATCGGCGCAATTTCCGTTCCAGAGCTGGTTGTTGGGGGCGATGGTGGCGCCGACACCGGTGTCGGCTTTGTTGCATTCGGCCACCATGGTGAAAGCCGGGTCGTATCTGATTCTGCGGCTGGCGCCCGCGTTTAACGGCAGCTTGTTGCTCAAGGTGATCGCGCTGGCGGGCGGGTTTACGTTTGCCGTAGCGGCGGCGCTGGCGGTGAGCCAGAGCAATGCAAAGCGCGTGTTGGCGTACTCCACCATTTCGAATTTGGGGCTGATCGTCGCGTGCGCGGGGATTGCCACGCCGCTGGCGTATGCGGCGGCGTTGATGATCCTGTGTTATCACGCGGCGTCGAAAGGCCTGCTCTTTTTGTGTGTGGGCGCCATTGAACAAAAGATTGGCAGCCGCGATATTGAGGACATGGGCAGTTTGTTGTATACCATGCCGGTCACGGCTTGTGTGACGATTGCGGGCATGCTGACGATGCTGATGCCGCCGTTCGGGATGCTGATGAGCAAATTAATGGCGATTGAGGCGGCGATTGATGCGCCGCTTGTGGTGTTGCTGGTGATTGGCGGCAGCGCGCTGACGGTTTTCTTTTGGGCCAAATGGATCGGCCGGATGCAGACGGTTTCCTATCATCCGAAGTATCAGATTGAGCAGATGCCGACAAGCATGATGGGCGTGTTGATTGCCCTGTGTGTCATCGTGCTGGGCGGTGGCATAGCCAGCATGGCGGTGTACCGCGCGGTGATCGAGCCGCTGGCGTTGCGCACGTGTGCTGATGCGCCGGCAAAGGCGCTGGCGGCATTGCGCGCGGCGGGCAATTTGCATTCATGGCCGGTGCTGGTCTTTCCGCTGCTGGCGGCGCTGGCGTGGCTGGCCACGGTGGTGCGCTTTGATGCGTCGCATGTGCGCCTGCCGTACCTTGCGGGCGAGAATCTTGATGAAACCGAGTTGTCGTACAAATTTCGCAGCCTGAAGGATGAACCTGCGGTGGCATGGGCGATGAGTTTATATTTCAAACACACGCTGAACGAAGCGCGCATCACGCCGTGGGCGAACTTGATTGCATGGCTGCTGGTGGTGTCGTTGCTGGGCGTGCTGGGGGCGGCGTAATGCGGGAGCTGCTGATTGTCATGACGGCGCTTGTCGCCGCGCCGGTGATGGGACTGTTGTTGAACGGCGCGGACAGAATTTTGACAGCGCGCCTGCAGGGGCGCGTGGGGCCGCCGTTGCTGCAGCCGCTGTATGACATTGTCAAATTGTTCCGCAAACAACCGCTCGTGCTTAACCGTGTGCAGATTGGCTATGTTTATTTGCATCTGGCGTTCATGCTGATGACGATTGTCATGCTGGCGCTGGGGCGCGACATGTTGCTGGCCTTGTTTGCCCATGCGTTTTCGACGTTGTCGCTGGTGATCGGCGCGAGCAGCGTGCGCTCGCCCTTCAGCCGCATCGGCGCGCAACGCAAAATTATGCAGATGCTGGCCTACGAGCCGGTGTTGATCCTGCTGGTGGTAGGTATTTATCTGCGCACGGGCAGCTTCATGGCCGGCGCTGTGGCGCAGCTTGACACCCCGCTGATTGCCTCATTGCCACTGGTGTTTCTGGCATTTCTGGTGGCGATCGAAATCAAACTTGAAAAGTCGCCGTTTGACGTGGCCACGTCGCATCACGCGCATCAGGAACTGGTCAAAGGCATCACGCTGGAGTATGCCGGGCGGTATTTTGCAATCATTGAACTGACGCATTTGTACGAGACGTTTCTGTTGCTGGCGATTGTCGCGGCGTTTTTTATGACGCAGCTTTGGCTGGGGGTACTGGTGGCGCTGGCAGTGTATGTGGCGGCAATTGTTGTGGACAATCTCTGCGCGCGCCTGCGTACGGCATGGATGGTGCGCTACATGTGGACGGTGCCGGTCGCGCTGGCGGTGTGTAACGTTATTTGGCTGTACCTGCAGCCGCAGCGGGGTATGTAAATGGCGCTGAATGTACATGAGATGCTGGCGCGTTCGCCATGGTTTGTGCATTACAACTGCAATAGTTGTAATGGATGTGACATCGAATTGCTGGCGTGTGTGACGCCGCTGTATGATGTCGAGCGGTTTGGGATGCTGCATGTGGGCAATCCCAAACACGCCGACATTTTGGTAGTGACTGGGTCGGTTAATCACCGCAATGCGCGGGTGCTGAAGAACATTTACGCGCAGTTGCCCACACCGCATGTCGTGGTGGCGCTGGGCGTATGCAGTTCGAGCGGCGGCGTGTTTGCGGGCTCGTATAATATACTCGGCGGCGTGGACAAGGTAATTCCGGTGGATGTGTTTGTGCCGGGCTGCCCGCCGCGGCCGGAAGCGATGATAGACGGATTTGTCCGCGCGGTTGAGATGTTGAAGGCCAAGAGCGCCGGCGCGGCGGTAGCACCGGCCACGAAGCCGGTCATCACCGTTGCTCCCGCGCCACAGGAGTCTCATGCTGGCTAATGTCACTGATGTTACGCCGGAAACGCTGCGCGATACGATTGCCGCGCGCTTTCCGCAAGGCTACCGGCTGATCACACTCACCTGCGTGGATGGTGGGGAGTCGTTCGAGATTTTGTATCACTTCGACCGCGCGTATGAACTCTCGCATGTGCGTCTGCGCGTGGCCAAAGGCACGCTAGTGCCGAGCATTTCAAGCATCTACCGGTGCGCGGCCATCGTGGAAAACGAGCTGCAGGATTTGTTTGGGGTGCAGTTTGACGGATTGGTGTTGAAGTATGACGGCCGGTTTGTGCTGGCGGAGGACGCGCCGCTAGCGCCAATGGCGCGGACCGCGCCCGCGCAAGCCGCTGCGCGCAATGGTGGGATGAAAATGTGAGAAAGGCAATGCCCTCGCATGCCAGAAAAAAGTGCGTCACCGATGCGCGGCAGAAACCTCGCCAGCTGCCCTGTAATCGCTGTGTGTCCCTGCCGGCGCACCGGCGCCGACGTGTCCGCACGCATACTGGTGTGATGTATGTTGATGCAGCGCTCATGATACGCGCACGGCTGAAAGGCCGCGCGTGGGGGTCTGTTGTGGCTGACATTCGTGCCTTGCGAGGCGATCACCAGCGTGTCAATACATCCATTCACACTCTATGACGACTGCCACCACTTCCCCAGCTCGCCGCACATTGATCCCCTTCGGCCCGCAGCACCCGGTGCTGCCCGAGCCGCTGCATCTGCGCCTCGTCCTTGAAGATGAAAAAGTCGTCGAGGCGCTGCCGGCCATCGGCTATATTCATCGCGGCATTGAGAAACTGGCTGAACTCAAGGATTTTCAACAAAATGTCTTTTTGTTGGAACATATCTGCGGCATCTGCAGTTTTATTCACGCGCTGGCCTATTGCCAGGGCATCGAAGCACTGATGCAGATCGACGTCCCGCCGCGCGCGCGCTATTTGCGCGTGATGTGGAGCGAGCTGAACCGCCTGCACAGTCATCTGCTGTGGCTGGGGTTGCTGGCGGATGCGTTTGGTTTTGAGAGTTTGTTCATGCAGATTTGGAAGACGCGCGAGCGCGTGTTGGATTTGGAAGAAGCCACAGCCGGCGCGCGCATCATGCTGTCGTCGTGTACGATTGGCGGCGTGCGGCGCGATCTCTCCGCTGAACAGCTCGCGCTGGTGCTGCGCGGGCTGGATGAGATCGAGCGTGAATTCGACGCGTTCATCCCGGCGGTGATCAACGATGCCACTGTGAAGCACCGCTTGTGTGGCGTGGGCGTGCTGACGCAGCAGCAGGCGCACGAATTGGGCGCAGTCGGCCCTGTGGCGCGCGCGTGTGGCATCGCACGGGATTTGCGCGTCACTGGCTACGCCGCGTATGGCGAGCTGGGCGTCAATCCGGTGATCGAAACGGACGGCGACTGCTATGCGCGGACGCTGGTGCGCGTGCGTGAGCTGTATCAGTCGCTTGTGTTGATCCGCAAGGCCCTCAAGCACCTCCCTGACTCCCCTATCGCCGTGCCGGTGAAAGGCAAACCGGATGGTGAAACCGTCATGCGTGTGGAGCAACCGCGCGGCGAAGTGCTGTACTATCTGAAGGCCAACGGCACGGCGGTGCTCGAGCGCGTGCGCGTGCGCACGCCGACCTTTGCCAACCTTCCCGCCCTGATTGCCATGCTGCCCGGGAGCGAACTTGCGGACGTACCGGTGATAACATTGTCTATTGATCCGTGCGTGAGCTGTACGGAACGGTAGCTGTCAGGAGCGACATTGGACATTCGACGTTTGACATGGATTGAGGCGTGAGACATGCCACGCGATATCAGACAGGATGTCGCATAAGCAGAGCAAGCACAGTTATGTTTCCTTTCCTGAAAACCATAGTGCAAAGTGTGCGGCGCGGGCCGGCGACGCGGCGCTATCCGCGCGAGGTGCGCGCGCCGCTGGCCGGTTCACGTGGTCATCTTGTCAATGATGCGGAAGCGTGTATCTATTGCGGCCTGTGCGCGCGGCGCTGTCCGGCGGGCGCGCTGGCCGTCACGCGCGATCCCAAGACGTGGACACTTGATCCCTACCGTTGCATTCTGTGCGCCTACTGCGTGGACGTCTGCCCCAAGAAGAGCCTGCGGATGGAGCCGTCGCACCGGCGGTAGCGTCACGCACGAAGTGTAGCCGCGATGGGCCATCGCGGTTAGATTGGCGCATATCCGTTTTTTACGCTGGGGCGCGAAGCACACGTTTGTAACGGCCACGGCTAAAGCCGCGGCTACAGCTTTTGCCAGGGCCACGGCTAAAGCCGCGGCTACAGCTTCTGTCAGGGCCACGGCTAAAGCCGCGGCTACAGCTTCTGTCAGGGCCACGGCTAAAGCCGCGGCTACAGCTTCTGTAGCTGCGCCTTCAGGCGCGGCTAAGCAGGATGCTGAATAATCGTTGGAACTGGGGATTCACAGCGTGTTTGGCAGTCACGATGATTTTTGCTATAATAGCGTTCCATTTGGCGGAAGAAAGGAGAGATGCCAGAGTGGTCGAATGGGCCGGTTTCGAAAACCGGTAGGCTCGCAAGGGTCTCCAGGGTTCGAATCCCTGTCTCTCCGCCAGTTTCTGTACAGTTTATTCCGCGAGCTGGGTTGTTTCGCTTAAAAGGCTGTTTTCGAATCCGGCGACGTACCAGTATAGCGTTTAGTTGCATACTATGCTATAATTATTGTGAATGAACTGTGGCAAGCGACAAGTGTGGTGCCAAGATGCGTGTGGAGGTGCGGCCAGCGCGCGCGGGGATGATACGGCTTTTGCAGCAGGCAAGAGCCCCATGGCCATAACCGGCCATGCCGTGCAGCATGCGTGGCAGGATAACCAGCCGGGCAGAGCAAGGATGTATGCCGCAGGCACGCCAAAGGAGCACAAGGTGAGACGAACAGAGCATGTGTGGTGGCAGGCGATGGCCGTGCTGCTGGCAGGCGTGGCGAGCTGGGTGTGCGCGGCGGCGCCGCTTTTATCGAATGGCACGTTTGCCATCTCAGTGATGACGGAGAACCTGTGGGATGGAGTGGCGTCAAATGGCACGATTAAAGTTCATTCCTCGTTGCAAGACATTTTGGTTGAGGGCGCGTTGCCCGAGCCCAAGTGGTTTGGCGCGTCGCCCTGTTATGCTGATGTGACCGGCGACAATGTGCCAGAATTGGTTGTTGGAGACGGGCATGGGTTTGTGTGGGTGTTTCAACGCACGAACCCACGCACCGCCTTTCCGCCGCGCTTCGCGCCGGGCACGTTTGTGCGCGCGTTCTTCGGCTATGCGATCGTCATTGATGTGGCGGACTACAACGGCGATGGCCTGAATGACCTGCTCATTGGCACACCGGAAGGTGCGATTCAAATAGCACGCAACCGGGGCGGCGGGGCGTTTGTGCCCGAAGAATTCACGCCGACGTACGCAGCGCTTGACTGGGTGAAACTACGCACGCGCCAGCCCGTGGATACGTCGCGCTGCTTTCCGCTGGTGATGCGCGGAGCACTGCCGCTGTGCATCGGCAGTTTCGTCGCTCCGCGCTTGGCAGATTGGGACGGCGATGGCCGGCCTGATTTGATTGTAGGCGAAGGTTCCTATTCCGCCAACTCGATCTATTTGTTCTTGAACAGCGGCTCGCGCGCGGCGCCGAATTTCGCGCAGTCGCCGCAACACTGGCTGGCCTACGGCTACGGGCGCGAGCATTTAACGCCCGCCATCGGTGATCTGGATGGCGATGGCGATCTGGACGTGCTGGCGGGCGAACGCACCGGTGTGTTCACGTGGTATGAAAACACACCGCGCACCGGCACGAACGACACACCATTTCTCCTTACCCCAAAAGATGAGCCAGTCAGGATTGGCGGGCGCGACACGCCCGTGGGTGAATTCCCGCGGCCGTATCTGGCAGATTTGGACGGCGACGGCGATCTGGATTTGTTGATTGGCTGCCACGACGGGCGTGTCGTGGCCAGCCGCAATATCGGTACGCGCAGGGCCCCGGTTTTTGCCACGCCGCTACCGCTGCCGGCCGCCGACGCACGCACGCCTTATCCCATCCCGCCGTGGCCGTGGGAGGCCGTGCGCGCGGGCAATGACAACGCCGCGATTATGATGCAGAGCATGCGAGAACAGGACGCCCAATCAGGCGCCGTGCGTACGTTTGTACGTGTGTCGTTTGTTGATGGCTACGCCAGCGAAGGCGGCGCGCTGTTTCATCACGGCCACGCGACAGTCGAATACGACCGCAGCTATGTGATCACGTTTGTGGCGCGCGGGCGCGGCATGGAAGTGACCTGCAATGTGAAGCAGGCTGGCGAGAGTGAAGTGGTGGGTGATACGTTGTATACGCGCTTTGGCGGCGGGGCGCAGTTCCCGGTGCGGCTGGGGGCCGTATGGCAAACGTATCGCCACACGTTTCGCTTGGCGCGGTTGACAAGCGGCGCGCGTGCCAATACCATGACTGGCGTCGCACTGGATTTCGGTGTGCGTGCCACCGCGCGCGATGGCTTCTTTGATCTGACGGATCTTGCTCTCACCGCGGCCAAGTAGCTGGTTGAACGCCCGCTATTTTGTTCATCTCTGCTCTGGCGCTTAGCCCTAGAGCCGGCGACTAGAGAGGACCGCCGGCCACGGCGGCCTCATGGCTGCAGGGCGCAAGGGCAACGAGGCCGTTGCCCCTCCCATCATTGGTATGGGAATCATTACGGAGGGGTGCCAGCCCGGCGGCCTTGTGCGCGCGGGGCACAAGGGCAGTGCGGCCGCTGCCCCTCCACACCTATGCCGCTAGTCGCCGGATCTGGTCTTAGCCGCAGTGTAGTGGAGGGGCAGCGGCCTCGGCGCCTGTAGATACGCGCCACATCGGCCGCGGGCCGGCGGCCTTCCATGCAGATTCAATACCGATAGCGATACCGATAGCGATACCGAGAATTGGAGGGGCAGCGGCCGCGCTGCCCCTCCAAGCCGAGGTCGGTAGTCGCCGCATCTGGGCAGCTCGGTTGGATAACATTATTTGAACAAAAATGCTATACTAGCGCGATTGGGGAGCACGAGAGAATGAGCATACAGGTATGGCATTTTCCTCTTAGCCGCCCACACACAGGTGTTGTGCTTGGCAACGGCGTGCAGGGTTTGATGGTATGGGGCGAGGAGACAGTGTGCATTAGCGTAGGGCGCGCGGGTTCTGGGAACATCGCGGAGGCAATGACAGCACGGGAACGGCGACGTACGCGGAGGTGCGGCGGCTGCTGGAAGCAGGCGACGAAGCGGGGCTGAAGGCGCTGTTTGCGCCGGGGCCGCGCGGGGCGGGTAAGCCGGCGCGGCCTCAGCACATGAATTTAGGGCGCGTTGAACTGCGCTTTGGCGGCGGGTTCCGTCCTGTGACGGGGCGGTTGAACTTAAAATCGGGTGTGCTGCGTATTGAGGTTCAAAACAACGCGGGAGCGAGCGCGGAGCTTCTTTTGCGGCAATCAATGGACGCCCCAGTGGCATGGGTAGAATTAGACGAGGCGCGGCACGGAGCAGTTGAGGTGACGGCGGTGCCGGCGTGGGCGTGGATTGGACGAGAGCTGTTGATGCGCGGGTGCGAGCCGCCGGAGCAGTGGCACGAGACGAACTGCGGCGGGTTCTGCCAGCATTTGCCTGCTGACGATGCGTGTGCGCTGGCGTGGTACCAGCGCGAAGGCAAAGTGATCGTCGCAACTGCGGTGGACGCGCAGGCCGGGATGCGCGCGCGAGCTGGCCGCGGGGGCCGTGCTGGCGCCGCTGGTGCGCAACACCGCGCGCTGGTGGAACGCGTATTGCGATGATGTGCCGGAACTGCATCTTCCGGACGTCACGCTGCAGGAAATCTACGAATATGGCGTGTACAAGCAGGCGTGCCTGACCACGCCGGGCGGCGTAGCGGCGACGTTGCAAGGGCCGTTCATGGAGGAGTGTCAATTGCCGCCGTGGAGCAACGATTACCACTTTAATATCAACCTGGAAATGATATACTGGCCGTGCCTGGCAACGAACCGGCTGGGGCATTTGCAGCCACTATGGGAGATGATCCGCGGCTGGCTGCCGCGCCTGGCGGCGCACGGCGAACGCTTCTTCGGCGTGCCGGGCGCGCTGATGCTGCCACATGCCGTGGACGACCGCTGCCAGGTGATCGGTTCATTTTGGGCGGGCGCGATTGATCAGGCGTGCACGGCATGGATGGCGTATTTGGCGTGGTTGCATTACCGCTACAGCATGGATGTCGAAGTTCTGAGAACGATTGCGTGGCCGTTGCTGACGGGTGCATTCAACGGTTTTTACGCCATGCTGGAAGAACGCGAGGTGGATGGGCGGATGGTGTATTCATTGCCGGTGAGTGTGAGCCCTGAATACAACGGTGCAGGGATGAATGCGTGGGGGCGGGATGCCAGTTTTCAGCTGGCGGCGTTGCACCGCATAGCGGCGATTCTGCCGCAGGCCGCGGCGATAATAGGAGAAGCTGAAGACCCGCGCTGGGCGGCCGTGCGCGAGAAGCTGCCGCCCTACACCCGCGTGCCGTTCGTCTTGAATGGCAAGGTGCAAGACGGCAAATACGTGATCGGCTTGTGGGACGGCCAGGCGCTGGAGCAAAGCCACCGGCATCACAGCCACTTGGCGGCGTTATATCCGTTTTGCACAATTGATCCGCACGCGCCAGAACACGAGGCAGTTGTGGCACACAGCATCTGGCAGTGGACGTTGCTGGGCGCCGGGCAATGGACGGGCTGGAGCATACCATGGGCGGCAACGATTTGTGCGCGCTGCGGTTTGGCCGATGCGGCGGTGGCATGGCTGCATTGGTGGCACAATGTCTACACGAATTATGGGTATGGCACGACGCACAATGCCGATTGCGCCGGCTGCACCGGCTGGGATGACGGATCGCTCTGGCAGCCGGGCTTTTGCAAAGTGGAGCCGTTCCCTGAAGTGATGCAGATGGATGCAGGCTTGGGTGTAGTGACGGCGGTGTTGGAGTTGCTGGTGCAGTGCCGCGATGGAGTCATTCACGTTCTGCCGCGCCTGCCCTCGCGGTGGCACGAATTGAGGTTTGATGGAATCCGTACAGAAGGCGCGTTTTTGATTGGTGCGACGGTAGAGCGGTATCAGGTGCGTGAAGTACGCGTGACGAGCATGGCGGGAGGTACGCTGGAGCTGGTGCACGGAATGCCAGTGTGTGAAGTCAACGGCACGCGGCACGCAGGCCCGCGGCTGAGCATCAGCACGCGCGCCGGGCAGAAGCTGGTGATCAAGCGCGCCGGGCACGCCTAACGCAGCAAATGCTCAACAGGGCAATCAGCGGCGTAGTCGCCCCCTTCTTACGTGCTCTTGCGGTTCAGAGCTGAAGCGCGCGAGATACTGCTGGCGCAGCTCACCGTGCATAGTGCGGAAAGATTTCAGTCGCACGCTGAAAACATACAAAAAAGCTGGTGCGTTGTGCGTGAAGCGCCTGACTGCCGGCACGCATGGCCCGCGAGTGTTTAAAAGAACGCGGGGTCGTTGGTGGTGCTCCAATCGAAGAAGCGGAAGCCGTTGGTAGCGAAATCATACGCGAAGACGTTGACGTTATCGACGGGGAGCGGCGCGGGGAGGGTGGCGGGCGGCGCAAAGGTGTCACGGATCAAATAGGCTTCAGCAAATTCGTATGGCCTTTGCAGGCCGGACGAGAAGAAGCCGAGTTTGGTAAATTTACGGGCTTTCTTCTCCAGCCGGCCGGTGCCGGCCAGCCAGGAGTAGACAGCGATTTTGAAGCCACTGAGCGTGATGGTCTTGTTCCAGTTGTAGACGACGACACCATGGGCGCGCTTGGGCTTGCACATGTCCATTTTGAGATGGAAGATCGTGGCGTTGGTGCGCGCCATGACAAACGCTTCGGCGGGCCGTTGGACGCGTTTGTAGGTGCCGGTGATCAAGTTGACATTGACCACAATGCCCGACAGCGTGGCATCCGGGAAGCGTGCAATGATGAGGTCTTTCGCGCCTTTGTACCACCATTTGCCGGCCACGGGATGCGAACTGGGAGTTGTGCCGAACCTGCTGATGACACGGTTTTCAGCCAGGATGATAGTGGCGTCGAAGGCCGCGCTCTTATAGACATAATTGCCGATCATTTTTTTCTCGCTTGTGCCGGGCACTTTGGCGAAGAGCGCCGCCGCGGCTACTGTGATGGTGACGAGTGCAATCCAGAACTTCATAGGGAGTCTCCTTGCGTATTAAAACAATTGCGTGCGCGGCGTGTTGGGCACGGCAGACGTGTCGGGCAACGCGGTCATCATATCACGGAACAATTCATCATAGCGGTTGCAGACTTCGCGGGCCCACATATATTCGTTATCGAAGATGGAGAGCATGCTGATGCCCATGAGCAGACGGGTGCGGGAATCTGTAGATTCCCAGACGATGCGGCCGGTGCGCGCATCAACGAAAGCGATGCGGACAGTGACAGCGTTGCGGCCGTAGACGACGCCGTAAGAATGCATCTGGCGCAGGACCCAGCCAAAGACAATCAGGTCGGTACCGAGTACCCGTGCGAGCTCCTGATATTCAGCAGGGTCGAGGGCTTTGCGGGGCAGGTCTTTGATGCGCGCGTCAGTTTCGGCCATGGGCTGCAGCGTGTAGTTTTTAGAGGCGGCCAAGGCGCCAAAGAACGAACGGCGGGCGTATTTGCCGGCATTGGCGTACTGAGTTGAGTTGAAGAAGGGCAGCACGGCGATGCTGCGGTATTGCCCGCGGACGGCGATGGCGACGTGATCGCTTTGATACGAGACGCCATGATGAAGGTTCTCGTTGGCGATGAGGGCACAGCCGGAGAGCGCGGCGGCAAGAGATAGGATGATGAGGGTGCGCATTAGAACGACGCTCCTGCGTTGAATGAGAAGCCTTCAAAGGCGTTCCAGTCGCGCGATTCGGAATCGCGGATGAAGGGGATACCGTAATCGAGGCGCAGAGGGCCGATGGGCAGGTGGACGCGCAAGCCGACACCGCCGCTCAAATTGATTTCGCCGATGTTGCTGCGTTCTTCTTCATAGGGGTACCAATCGCCGACGGCGTTGCGGGTGGCGCGGGTGTATTTGCGTGTTTTCCACCAGACATTACCCATGTCCATAAAGACGGCGCCGCGCACGCTAAACTTGTCGCCATAGGAGTAGATGGGGAAAGTATATTCGAGCGAGCCGAAGAGCTTGGTCGTGCCGCCGAGAGGATTCTCGCCGGAGAAGTCGCGCGGGCCGGCGCGGCGGTAGCCAAAGCCGCGCATTTCGTACGGGCCGCCGAGGAAGAAGCGGTCAAAGAGCGGCGTATTGGGGGTGGCAAAGCCGATGGCGCCGCGGGTTTCGAGCACGTGGGGGCCGCTGAAGGGATAATTCTTTTTGCGCTCGAAGGTTTCGAACAGTTTGAAGTAGTGCGCATGTTTAAGTTCGGTGAGGCCATAGATGGCAGAGCCGAGGCCGACCTTGCCAGTCCACTTGGTTTCGCCGCCGCGCGTAGGCAAGAGGATGCTGTCGCGCGTGTCGCGCGTGAGGGCGAGGACGGGCGAGAACTGCACATACGTTCCCTTGTCTTCCTCGAGGTACTTGTCTTTGGTGGCAAAGGCCCAGGCGGGATAGACGGCGTGGATGCGGCCGGTTCTGGGGTTGACACGGCGGACGAGGCGGGCGTAATCTTTGAGGACGCGGTCGCCATAATCGAGGGAATCATCCACATCGACATTAATGACTTCACCGATGGCAGTCAGATCGGCGCGGATCGAGCCGATGTATTTGCCAACCGTGGGGACCCAGTTGAAGTTGATGGGGGTGCCGAGGCGCACATCGCCGCCAATCCGCATGACGCGATAGTCGGGGGCAAGGAAGTCGTGATTACGCCAGAAGAGGTCAAAGCCGGCGCTGACTTTCTGGCCGCGCAGGGTTTCGTAGAGGAAGTAGGGCTCGGTGAAACTGAAGACGACATCCTGGCGGCGGTTGCCGACTTCGGCGCGCAGGCGGATTTTTTGGCCGCCGCCGACGAACCAGTTGCGCCAGTTGAGGGCGTCGAAATTGGACTGCGAGATTTCGGCGAAGCCGACAAACTGGTCAACCGATGAATAGCCAGCGCCAAAGCCAATCCGGCCGGTGCGTTTTTCCGTGACGTTGATGTAGACGTCTTTGGCGTTAGGCAAGCTTTTGCTGTCGGCCTCGCGAATGTCAACTTTTTCGAAGTAATCGAGATTGACGAGGCGCTGGCGGCTGGTTTCGAGGCGGTAATAGTTGTAGCGGTCGCCCGGCAGGATATTGAGTTCACGGCGGATGACAAGGTCTTTGGTGCGCTTGTTGCCGGAGATGACGACGTTGCCGAAATCGTAAATCGAACCTTCCTTGACGTCGAAATGCACATCGACTACGCGCTTGGACGTGTCAGGTTGTTGCGCGAGGATGGATTTGGGCAGAATGGAGACATTGGCGTAGCCGAGGGAGCGGTAATAGTTTTGAATGTTTTCAGCGTCTTTTTCGACGGCTTGGGGCGAGTAGATGCCGCCCTTGTACATCTCCACTTCATAAAAGAGATTGGTGGCCAGGAAGCCCTTGAGTTTGGCCTGGCGGATGATAATGCGGCCGACGTAGTGCGGCAGGCCTTCGGTAATCTTGATGTGGATGGCGAGGCCGGCGTTGTCAGCTGTCGGCTTGACTTCATAGTCTACTTTAACTTCGGCGAAGCCCGCCTTTTGATACAGTTCGGTGATGCGCCACATGTCTTCTTTGAGGGTGTACTCATCGAAGACGCCTTTGCGCAGGAGAATCAACAGGCGCGGCTTGGTCTCCATTACCCATTGAATGCGCGTGGCGCTGATGTTTTTGTTGCCGCTGATGTGCACTTCTTTGACATACGAGGGCGCACCTTCTTTGATTTTGAAGACGACGGTGCTGCCCGAGCCGTCATCCGCATCTTGGATGTCATACTCAATCACCGGGCGCGCGAAGCCTTGATTGGCGTAAAGCTTGCGGATGCGCTCAACATCATTTTTGACCGTGGCTTGGTTGAGTGGTGCGCCGGCCTTGGTGACGAGTTCGCCTTCGACCTTGCGCAGCTTGACAGCTTGCGTGCCTTCGACGCGCACGGCCTTGACAAGCGGGCGCTCCGTCACGCGGTACGTCAGCACCACTTTGCCGTCCACCTCATCTTGCTCCACAGTGACGGCATCGAA
>Ga0209101_1001401_pt1 | contig 17865 bp, 16 predicted proteins | sample ConPoolayeCmetaG_FD_185481 | JGI IMG/M metagenome (GOLD analysis project Ga0209101, IMG submission 185481) | Hot spring microbial mat communities from California, USA to study Microbial Dark Matter (Phase II) - Cone Pool mat layer C metaG... ...
CCTCGAAATCGGCGCAAACTTACATGATGTGGGAAAGATAGGCGTGCGCGATGATATCCTGCTCAAGCCGGGACGTCTCTCCGATGACGAGTACGCAAAAATCCAGGAACACGCCATTATCGGTGCGGAGATACTGCGTCCGCTGAAACTCCTCGAAAATGTCATTCCGCTCATTCTTTTCCACCATGAACGCTGGGATGGACGCGGCTATCCTTCGATGATAAAGGGAGAAAAGATACCGCTTGGAGCGCGCATCATTGCCATCGCCGACACGTATGACGCCATCACATCCGACCGTCCTTACCGCAAAGCACTATCAGGGGAGGATGCCCTCCAGATTATCCGCGAGAACCTCGGTAAGCAGTTTTGCCCTGAGACCGGCAGAGCATTCCTCGAAATGATGAGGAAAAACGGGACGGTTTCCAGTTCCGGGAAATAACACCATGACCAGGGGGGCTGTATTATCCTTCGAGCACCGCATCCTTGTTATCGCGGATACCCATGGGTTCCTTCCTGACTGGCTTTGTGAACGCCAGTTTGATACTCTTCTTCATGCGGGTGATATTGGTGATGAACGTACATTGACGAGACTTTACTGCTATGAAAATATTCATGCCGTACGTGGGAATACCGACTGTACATTAGGCGCGTTACCAGACACGCTCAAAACCGACATAGAGGGAGTTCGCTTTTTTCTTGTTCATAATCTCACCGCGCCTCACCGGATTATGCCGCAAAATGCCGACATTCTTGCGGGATGGAGACCGCGGGTTGTCATCTTCGGACATACCCATCAGCCGTTCCTTCGGGAGCAGGAGGGAATAATCTACCTCAATCCGGGGGCGCTGGGTAATGTTCCTGCTGAGCAGAGAAGCTATGCTGTCATCACCATCAGGGAGGGTGCTGTGTGCTGCGTAGAAATATACACTGCCAGTCACGAGAAAATCCTCTCGTGGCCGTAAAAACATCGCCTGAATTGTTGCTTTTTAACAGACAGGTAAGTATTATCCTCTTGTCTGCCCTGTTAAGCGGGGACAGGCGCCGTTTTGAGAAATTTAGGAGAAACGTCATGAAAGGATGGGTAGTGCTGCTTTTGGTGGTTATTGGTGCAGGAACAGTAGCGGCGTGTGGCAATGCCGAACTATCAACCTCCCCTGGCGGAGATGATGTCCCCCGGATCGGCATTTCACTCCTTGCCGCAGAATGTCCTGACTACCTAGGGGCTGGCGGTATCGCCGATGGTAGCAAGGTAGGTTCGCTTGCCATCCAGTTCTATGACTCTACCGGGAAACTCGTCCAGGTAGGAGGCAAAAACGCCGTCTCGTTCACGAGCGCCCAACTCTCTGAAGGGAGTGTAAAGGTGACCGGCATTCCCGAGATGATAAATGCCCGGGTAGTCTTTTCCGCCTTCGAGCCGGGGAACACCAGCACGCCGAAATGGCGTGGGGAGGTTCGCGGAGTCACCTTTACGAAAGGAAAGGAGACGAGGGTAACGACGGTTCTTTACCCCCTTTCGGGAATAGGTTGTTTTCCCAACCCCCTTATCAAGCCCCGCTTTGGCCATGCTGCAGCGCTTCTCCCCGACGGACGTATTCTTATCACTGGAGGCTTTACGGAGCGTCAGAATGCAGTCTGGGTAGCAACCGACGATGTGGAACTACTCGATCCTGAAACCGGAACAGTTGACAGCCTTGCAGGCATGGGGAATCTCCGCGCCTTCCACCACATGACGGTGCTCCCTGACGGTCGCGTGTTGATTGCAGGCGGTGTGCGGCAACTCGAAGCAACAAAGATGAGTATTGACGGCTATCCTGATGTTCCAGTCAAACTGAGCATCCCGGCGAACGGTATAGAGATATACACCGTTGCTCTTCCTAAGGTCAATCAGCGAACGAGCACCGATACCGACAAAAGCACATCTCTATTTCTCAACACCGAGGGTGAGCAGTACTTTACCTACCAAAGTTACGCGTATGTTATGACCAATCCTCAAACGGGATCGGGAACGCTCTTCATGGTTGGTGGGGTAAAGGACGGGGTTGCCCAATCGAAAATATACGGTGCCGAAATAGCGGTGAGTGACGCAGAGGTTGTTGCTACGCTGAATGAGTATCACGCGGATAAGAGCGAGACCTTTGTCTGGCCGGTCGTCGCGCCGGCCGGCGTGGACGAGTTCGGTAATCCTCGCATTCTTGTCGTCGGCGGGAAGAAGGCGACGACGAGCGAAAAATTCGCTCACCTCATCACGAAAGATGCTTACACCGAATGGGGGCACGACATCCCGAACCTTTTCTTGAGTTCTCTTGCTGTCGAACCGGCGACCGGTGCGATTCTCATTGCCGGCGGGCTATCCCTCCCGAAGGACGAGGCCGATTTCTCGCTGAACGGCAACGCATACCTTCTCGATTTGTCTCTTATGGCGCAGAAAAGCGGCCCTCTCTACTGGGGGACATGGCTTGAGGAGGCTATGGTAAATATCGCTGATGGGTACTTTACTGTTTTCGGTGGCCGCAGTTCTCTTGATATGTCAGGCGCATCGCTGGAGGCTACACCGTTTTTCGAACATGTCTCGACTGATACCATGACCTTCGTTGCAACGAAACCAGACAACCCTGATGTACTCTATTATGGGAACATGAAAAAAGGACGAGCGCTTCATCGCATTATCACCACTACTTCCGGGACACCTTTTGTCTACATCACCGGCGGAATTCAGGACATCAAGGGGGCCGCAACCTCGTTGGTCGGCATAATCGAATTGATACCTGTCACCAACCCATTCACTCAGTAGTCTTCTAGGAAGCAAGCGAAGGGGTGCGATTTTTCCCCATCAAACTTGCAATGGCGAGAAAGACGCCGAGAACGACGCTGAGAAGCGCTGCAAACAGCACGCGGTACTGCTCCGGCAACAGAAAAGTAACAGTATGCGCCGGTATCCAGAAGAGGGGAATCGTCTTTTTGAACACGAAGTTCCACTGAACTTGCCAGTTGAGTGAGGCGAGAATTTCGCCGAACGGGAGTGGACGAAAAAGCCCCCGCAAGGTGCCGCCGGTGCGGGCGATGTGTTCATCGGTAATCTTGTGGATCGTCATCATCCACGGTGCAAATATGAGGTTCATCCCAACCGAGACGGCGAACGCCGTAAGAATCTGCATGCCGGTCACTGCTCCCTTGAGTGTGTCGGTGGTCACTGGCAGACCAAGGTAGGCGAGAAAGCGTATCGTTCCCGCGGGGAAGACAATAAAGGCGTACGCGATCGTAACACCGAGCAGCCCCCAGACGATAGCGCGTGGAAGGATGCCGAATTTCGGCGCTGTGTAGTAGCCAGTTCTGATGCGCAGACCGATTACCTCGCCGAGCGTGGCCAACACTGCGAACTTGAGCCCGCCCATAACGAGTCCATGGTCGCGGTTGAATGCCTGGTAGGCGTCGAGTACCACATCAGAGAAAAAAAAAGGTGAGAAGAACAGAGTCACTCCGGCGATAAAAAGCAAATCTTTTGGTTTCATGAAACCCTCGCTTTACTAACCATCGAGGAAGTCTAGTGAGAACCTAAACATTTGTCAAAAGAGCGCTGGTTGAATTTTACATTTCCCATAATGTCGCTGCTATCCCGCGGAATGATGATCCACTGGACCGGCCGTGCGCTCATGTGCTGCCGCAAGAGCCCGGTGAGCCGGGAGAGGTGCCGTCCCTTCATCGTCTCGGGACGGAACGAGGGAACGGTCGAAGCGGTTTGGGCGAGGATGATGCCTCCCTGTGCCGTTTCGAGGGGGAACTGGCCGTAGGTGAGCCAGCCATCGTCGCTTTCGTCGAAGTCGCTCACGGTGAGGTTGACCACCGTGACGAGCCCCGATTCCATCCCCTCGAGACACTCGTCGTCGGCGTTATTGACGCAGGCGGTGATGTCGCGCGGCGCCGGTACCGCACCGGGGTCTACGAGGATCCGTCCCCTCTCATCCCGCCGCGGGACGAAGGTCGGGAAGGAAAGTTCGGTAAAGCCGAAGAACTCGAAGACCGAGCCGTTCACCTCGCGGATGAGCATCCCCGGCTTGAGCGGCGAACGCTCCCCCGCATCATCCACATAAGGGGTCGAGTAGGTGTAGAGGTAGAGGCCGCAGTAGGCGGTGCAGTCGGGCGCCGGATCGGCGAGATAGAACCCCCCCTCGATTGCCGCAACGACTACGAGATCGTCGAACCGGCCGGTCGTCTCGTCGTAGCGGCCCCGAATCGTGAGGTTACGCTTCTCGAGCCGCGAGAGCCCGGCACCGGCGGCACCGCCGTGGTTCTTTTGGACATCGGCAATCCGTGGATAGGGCAGATAGATGGGGGCCGAGACCCCGACCGGACCGGTCGGCAGGCGTACCTCACGGGAACCGATGACCCTCTTTTCCTCGGCGACAGCGGTCACAGCAATCCGCTCGAGGCGGTAGGCGTAGGCAATGCGCACCTCGAGCGGCCCCGCAACTCCCTTGGTGAAGGTAATCCGCTTTGCCGAGCGGAGGGTGGCTCCGAGCGTTGAGATCTCGGCGATTCCGTTGAAGTCGCTCACGCGGTCACCCCAGCGGTCGCGCGCCTCAACGACCACCACAAAGCGGTACTCCTCAGCGCTCGGGAGCGGCCGATCGGGGCTTCCGAGGTCGGTGCCGGGGGCAAACGAGACCGTGAACGAACGCACCCCGCTCGGCACCTCCGGGGATCCGTGATCGGTGCAGGCAGCCGCGGTTACGAGTGCCGTTAGAGCAAGTAGTACCAGACAACGCATGACCGACCCCTCAGTTGATCATCGTGATGTGCCGCTCGCCGCCCGATCGGGTCGAGAAGTCGTTCGGGTCCACGGGACCAAGCGTCCGGAGATATTCGATGAAGGACTCGCGGATCGGTATCGCCGTGTCGAGCCGTGTCGTGTTGCGCAACAGCATGTCGAAGCCCGATCCGCCGCGTGCCATGTAGTCGTTGGTCGCCATCTTGAAGACCGCATGCGGCACGAGGAGTTCGTAGTTGTCTATCACGACAGTTTTGCCCACGCGGAGGTACTTGGTGAGCGCATAGGAGCGGTACTTCTCTTGGAGATCCGGCTCCGGCGAGCAGTCGAGCACCGCAACGACTCCGCTTGCCTGCACCTGGGAGACACAGCCGCGCGAGGCGCTCCGGCGCGCCACATAGTCGAAGAGGTCCTTGAGTTCCGTGCCCGAGAGGTACATGACCGTCACCGTGTTTTCGAAGGGAAAGACCTCGTAGAGTTTTTCGCGTGTGATGTCGCCCGTCGGGATATCGGCGCGGATGCCGAGGCTGTTGGTCACCGCAAACTCGGCGCGCACCAGTTCATGGTTCATCATCGCCGTTGTGACAAGGTTACCGAGCGGTGAATCGCCGCCGTCGGGAGAGGTGCGATCGATCGTCCCCTTTGCGTAACCGACCACCGCCGTGAGATCCTGCGTGTAGCGGAGCGCCTCGCGGTAAGGCTGGAGCGCATGCGCCATCGCCGGATGCTCCGCCACGGTATCGGTAATCGGATGGGTCGTGTAGGTGTGCCAGACGACGCGGCCATCCTGCACGATCACCTCGAGTTCGCCGACGATCTTGAGATCGTTGCCGCTGTGCACAATGACCACATCGCGTCCGTCGGGACCGGCGAGTACCTTTGGCGGATCGAGGACGACATGGTGGTGACCGCCGAGGATGATATCCACGCCGGGCACCTGTCCGGCGATCGCGAAGTCGCCCTCGAGCCCCTGATGGCTCGCCACGATGACGACATCACAGAGCGGACGGATGAGCCCGACATAGAGTTTCGCCGTTTCGATTGGGTCTTGGCCATAGAAGCCCAGTTTGTTGCCGATGTCGCCGAGCGAGGTGATCGAGGAGTCGTTGCCGATGCCGACCACCCCGATGCGGAGCGTCCCCCTCCGCAGAATCACGAACGGCTGCACTATCTCGGCGAGGCCGGTTTCCACGCGGCCGTCGAAGAGGTAGTTCGCCGCAAGGAGCGGAAAGCCGCCGCTCGTGCGGTAGGCCTTCACGAACGCCGGAGTCCCGTTGTCGAACTCGTGGTTACCGAGCACCATTGCATCAATCCCGAGCATCTGAAGCGCCCGCATCTCGACCTCGCCGCGGAAGAGGTTGAACTGGGGCGCTCCTTGGAAGGCATCGCCGGTATCGATGTGAATGACCGGGAAGGCCGCCTTCTCGGCGCGTATCTGCTCGATGACGCTGAGCGCCCGCGCCACCCCGCCGGTCGAGGCGAGCCCCGGCCGGTAGTCGCTCCGGTCGCAGGTGCCGCTCCGGTCGGTATCCTCACTCGCGGCACGCGCCGCCGCAAAGGCCCCCTCGTCGTTCGGATCTACGATGCTCCCATCGTCACGGCGGAAACTACCGGTCGCCGGATCGTAGGGGTAGGTGCATTTCCCATCGCGGTTGCGATCCCACGGCTCACCGGGACAATCGGCGATATCACAAACACCATCACGGTTCACATCCTCCGAGACGAGCCCCTGTGCCGCCATCTCCTCTTCGGAGAGATAGACATAGGCGCCATTCTGCCAGAACTTGAAGCCCCCCTTTTCCGGGATGTAGGCGCCATCGCACCAGGAGGCCCCGCCCGTCCAGTTGAGATCCCAGCACGGGGGATAGTGGGAGACAATCCCCATCGCGCGGTCGAAGATGTTCGGCTCTATCCAGAAATGAAAGTACTTCGCATGCGAATCGGTGGTATGGAGAATCACGAGCCGCCGCGGAATCGCCGGATCCTCTCCTGTTTCGCCGTAAGAACGCCCGAAACAGCCGGTGACGAGGAGCGCCCCGCCGAGAGCACACAGGAAGAAAATCAGTCTTCTCATCATCTACTCCGCCGGCACCACATCGTCGGCGCTGCGCGGCGCCAGTTTGAAGGCATCATAGGTGTAGACGAGGATGCCGGTGATGCGCGAGAACTTCGTGCCGACCGTCCGAACACCGGGATAGTAGTAGAGTTTCTTGTCTATCACGAGCCCGCCGGTCACCGCCCACTGGCCGTGGCCGAGGTCCTGATTGATGACCTCGACATCGCGCACCTCGATGAGGCAACTCTCCCACATCTCGCCATCCGGACCGTGGTTCGTCGTCGGGAGCCACGTGGTTCCGTTCGATTCGAAGGGGGTTGCAACACGCGACGGGTCTTCGATGAGCGCCGGCGCCGGCACGGCCGCTGTCCCGAGCAGCGAGATGGTCACATTCTGCACTTGCGAGGCATCGTAGTACTCAGTGTACCGCCCTTCAATTTCGAGAAGATCACCGGCCTGGTAGTCTTCGACCCCTGCAGGTGTCTTGAGGTACACATAAATACCATTCCACGGGAGCATCGTCGCCAGTTCGGGGGTGCTCACGAAGAGCCCCTTGATGCCGGTCGGCTGGTACTGGGTGTCGAGCGCATACTCAACCGCCGTGACCACCGCCTCGAACGACACCACGCTGTCGAGTCCGACCTCACCGCGCTGGATATTCTCGATGACGCTCCCCGTGCCGACGAAATCGTCGTCCATGACCGGTGTCTCATCCTCTCCCGCCGGCTCGTCGCCGTCAGGGATCACCACCGTATCGCTGTCCGCATCGGGCGTCACCTCAGGAAGCGTCTCGTGATCGGTGACGATGCGATCGGCGTCTGACACCGTATTGAAATCTGCGCCCGCCGCATCATCGGTGTCGCGGAACCAACTGGAATCGGGATCGAGGTTACAGGCGGCAACGAGGAAGGTCATCCCTATGCTTAGTATTGCGGTTAACAAGGTACGCATGGACATCTCCGTATCATTCGGTTTCCAAGGATGTATCACCACTGATTCTAATGCGATAACGTACGAAGTAAAGGGAAGATTAGTCTCCTCTTTTGCTTTGGGGAGAGGGTTCTGAGTAAAGGAGAAAAAAATTGACTTTCTTTCTTTGCTTGATTAAGGTGAGAGACGTTTCCTTTGGGAGTCGTGATTTACAGACGAACTTTTTATGGAGGATTTCTCATGAAGAAACTCTTATCGATCGGTGTGCTTACTGCAGCGCTGTGCGGCGCCTGTACGCAGCCGAAGTATGTGACCCACATGACCAGCCGTTCCGGCGACAAGACCTTCAAGGCGATCTGCGTTCAGCCGAAATTCTTCAGTGCCGAGTGGACGGTCGTGAAGTGCAACATGGCGGACGACGGCGCGCTCTCCCAGTGCCGTACGATGGGCCTCAACTTCAACTACAAGTAAGGGAGGTGCGCTATGAAAAAGATTGTTATCCTTCTTGCCTTCGCAGTTATGCTTTTCTCGTCCGGCTGCCTGCACCGTCAACTGGTGCGCGCCGAGGACAATCAGGCGCGTCCGCTCACCACACTCGAGACCATTGACCGTTACTGGATTTTTATGCCGAACTATGTCATCGGGGCACACTACCGCTTCTGGACCTGCACCGATCAGGGCGATGCCCTTGACTGCAAGGTTGAGTGCGATGGTGACACCGATCTCGACTGTGTCGGCTTCGGTTGGTAAGGGATAAGGGAGAATGCCATGAAAAAACTGATAGTTATTGCCATCTTTGCGAGCATGCTTTCGACGGCGTGCACCTACAACTGGCTCGTGTCGAACAACTTCCACGGGAACGACAAGACCGTGAAGGAGTTTTTCACGACCGCCTTCCAGGCCGGAGAGATTGGCCAGCAGCAGAGCACCCAATACTACAACTATACGGTCCGGGTTTGCAACATTGACGACAGCGGCAACCTGACACAGTGCATGGACACTGTGATTGTCGAAAATGTCATTCAAGATGCCCGCTACGGCCTTTACCAGCAACACTAGCAGGGGAGGAACACTATGAAAAAGATATTGATTCTCTGCGCCTTCGCGGCGTTCATGCTCGGCGCCTGCACCGTCGAGAAGAGAGTTATCACGGCGCGCCACTGGGCGAACGATACCATTTATTACACCGCCTACTTCGAATGGGAAGAGACCAATTTTGGGCTCTTTGTGTGGATGCACGATGATTGGACGAAGATCAAGCGCTGCAACCTGCGCGACGACAACACGATGGCCTGTGTTGACGAGCAGGAAGCGCAGGTAATCCTCAACCCGCAACACGAGGGTGAGGTCGAACGCACGAGCGGTGCCCCTGCCGAGGCCGCGCCGGCTGAAGCAGCACCGGCAGAATCTCCTGCTGAAGCACCTGCCGCTGAGGAGTAGCCTCCCTCGCGTCGCCTTCTATCCTTGTTCTATGTGAGCATATTTATTTGAGCATGTTCTCAAAAAAGTTGTGTTTGTCGTTTTCTTTGCATATAAAAGAAGCAATGTTGTCAAGTGGCCCTAGGTCACACCAAGTTTTGTTCTTTAACTGATGGAGGTTTTGCCATGTGGAAGATGTCAGTTCTATTTGCCTCTCTCTTCGCTCTCTTCGCGATGTTGCTGGTGGTTTCGTGTGCTACTACGCCTGCAGCGGAGCCAGCCCAACCGACACCGGCACCTGCTGCCGAAACGGCACCTGCTACCGAAACGGCACCTGCTACCGAAACGGCACCTGCTACCGAAACGGCACCTGCTACCGAAACGGCGCCTGCCGAAGCACCTGCTGAAGCGCCTGCTGAAGAGGCACCGGCCGAGTAAAACATTCTCAAGACCCGGTACTGACGCCCCCGGTGGCCCCGGGGGCTTTTTTTTAGCGGTCCGAGATGACGCCGACCGCGTCGAGGTCGAAGCCGGCGCTTTCATGGGTCGGATAAGGATCGTAGATCGGCCGTCCGCCTGAATCAACAGCGGAACCGTCGCCCTTCACATCCACGATACGGACGAACCGGACTGCGGAGAGGTCGAGATTCCCCGTGACGACCGCCTCCTTCCCGGCAAGCGCCGCGAGATCGAACGGGGTGCCCCATCCGGCGCGGTACTTCCCGGCAAGGCCCTCCACGAGCGTCGGATCGAGGGTGCCATATTCGCTCACCGGATCCGTGCCGAGGTAGGTGGCATCGAAACGGACAAAGGTCTCGCCATCGCTGGAGACCTCGACGAAGGCAAGTTCAAGGAAGGTATCGGAAAAGGAATTCTCGAAGACGACCAGATCGGGACCTTCATGATCCCCGAATGGTTCTTCGAAAGAGAGGGTGATGGCGCCTCCCTCGCCAAGCGAGACCACCTCGGTCGTCTTCCCTTCGGCGGGACCGATGGCTCTTGCGGTCTCCTGCCACTGCGGCGTAAGGTTATCTCCCGGCGTGTAGTCAACAATCGCCGAAGCCCACTGAACGATACGCGGATCATCTTTAGAGATGGCGGGGCAGCCGGGAGTCCCGACTGCGCCCGCGAAGGTGACCTTCGTCAATTTGCTCCAGGGAAAACCGTTGCACCCCGCTGTGAGGTCCTCCGGATTGGCCGTGGTAACCGCCTCTGCCTCCTCTGCCGAATTCTTGTCGTAGGCGATCTGGCAGAAGTAGAGTTCACCGTCAGCCCATACCCAATCCATGCGGCTCCACTTACCGGGTGCAAAGGCATTCTGGGCATCATTTTGCGCGATGAGGAAATCCTTCTCGTTGTCGTAGCGAACGATGTGGAACTTGCCCATCGAGCCCTGGTCCCAGAGATCTTCGGTGATAACATGGGTTCCTTGATAGTCGTCCTGATAGGTTCCAACAATCTCGAGCGGTTCGCTTTTTTTGTCGCCGCCGCAGGAAACCACGATCACACTCACACATGCCATGATGATCCCATACACTCGCTTCATGATTTACCTCCTTTTGTGTTGCGGTGATGGTTCTCGTATCCAAATGCGAAGCGCCGCTGGTGCATCCTGCAGCGCTTCGCGTGCCACTATCGTTTCGCGCATAACATCGAGGGCGTTGAGGCGGCTTACTACCGCGCCGTCAACAATCTCTTGGCTGAAAAAGTAGAGCCTGTCTGTCCGCGGACTGTAGTCGAGCGGTATTGCGGCGAAGGCGTTGATGCCGGAGAAAACGCGGCGCACCGTTCCATCGCGCCGAAGCACCTGCAGGTGCCCGCGCCAGTCGGCATCGAAGGCGGTGAAGTAGATCTCCCCCTCGTTCGTGACGGCAAGCGGTCCCACTTTCACATTGAGCGGCGAGAGCGGTTCGCTCGTCTCGCGGAGGATAGCATGCGCCGCGCCGCTGAAGAGATCGATGCGCACCAGCCCGCCGTCACGCGCTTGGTAGGAGCCGGCGCAAGCGGTGAAAAGATGACGCGTCGAGAGGCGTCGATTCATGACGAGCGGTCCCACCGGATTGGCGAGCGGCAGAATAAGCGGCATGCGCGCCATGCCGTCGCTGTCGAACCGGGCGATGCGGCCGCCCTGTGAGACCCAATCGGGACCAAGGAGTTGGAGCGCGACAAGAACAAACCCATTTCCGGCAAAGAGCGCAGCCGGTGCGGGCGGTGTTCCGGTGGGTGCCTGCGCGGCGAGCGACCAGCGATCACGGAAGGTTCCCGCTGCGTCGAAGGCAAGGAGCGCATTCTCCTCATTCGCCGAAACAATGTAGCGTGTTCCGTCCCACGCGGCATCGAGAAAGTTGAGGTAGCGTTGTTCGGGGGCGCGAAGCACCGTGTGACGGCCGGAAGCCGGTTCAAAGATCCAAACTGCGTCGGCACCATCGCGCCCGATGACCATGAGCCGGTCGTAGGCCGTTGCAAGCGAGAGATCGGTGCCGTGAGAACCGCCGAGTGGGGTCGGGAAGGGTATTTCCGCGAGTGACGCGATATCTTCACCGGGGGCGATGAAAAGGCGTCCCGAGAAGGGGGCATCGTAGCCGCCGGTCGTCGCCACGACGAGGTCACTTGCGCGGCAGGCGTCGTCGTACCAACCGCTTCCGGCGGGACACACCGGCTCTTCATCGGGCGTTTCACCCGTAACCGGCGCATAGTCGGTGACCGTCTCATAGGGGATGTCGGCGGGCAGTTCCGGCAGTGCCGGGGCACAGGCACCGAGGACCGTAAAGATAAGTATGCCGAGCAACCACCGCATCAGCCGCCTCCGACGTCGAGCGTCATGCCGAGGTAGAGCGAGATGCCGGGGGTGCCGAACCCTTTGACCACCTCGTAGTCGCTATCGAAGAGATTCTCGATGCGCCCATAGAAGCGGACCCGCGGGAGCGGCCGCACCGACACGGCAAGTGAGCCAATGAGCGCGGGCGGCAGGGTCACCGTCCGCGGTTCGTAGGGATAGCGGTACTCGATGTCGCGCCGCGCGCCGAGGAGCGTGAGACCGAGATTGGCGTCGAAGCGGCGGTCGGGGCTCCAGTCGAGCCAGAGATGGGCGAGGTGTGCCGGGCGGCGGAGCACCGGCCGGCTGTCGCGCCAGCGGCGACCGTCGTAGCGGACGATGTCGAAGGCGTCGGTGGCGGTGAAGGTGTAGGCGCCGTTGAGCGTGAAGGTTCGATGGGGACGCAGCGCAACCGCCGTTTCGATGCCGGCGGCGGTGAGCCACCCGCGGTTCTGGTAGCGTCCGCAGAGTGTCCCGTCACAGCCATAGGAGAACTCGATGGCATTGCGGGTCTCCTGGTAGAAGCCGGTCGCCTCGATGAGCAGGCGTCGTTCCCAGAAGCGCTGTTCGATGCCGCCGTCCAGCGCGAGCGTCTCCTCCGCTTTGAGGAACTCCGAGCCGTAGGCGCTGTAGAGTTGGAAGAGCGGGGGTGGCTTGAAGGCGCTCGCCACGCTCGCCCGAAGCGTCGTGTCGCTCAGGGCGATACGGTAGGCAGCCGCGGCACTGTAGGTCCCATGCGCCGTCGCTACGAAATGCTCCGGCGTAAGAAGCGGGTTTCCCGCCGGATCGGTCGTCATCCCGTGCCGGCGGTAGAGGAAGAGGTCGCCCCGCCCGCCGACAGAGAGCGACAAATCCTCGACCGGTGCGATGGTATCAAGCACATAGAGTCCTGTTGTGAATGTCCCGCGTCGCGGCAAAACCCCGAGCATCACCGGCGTGGCGCGGTCCATCTCCCAGTCGGCCGCCCCGAGGCCGCCGTTCAATACGATGCCCGCCTCGAGATGCTGGCGCGGGAGTACGGTAAGGTGATTGCGCCATGCCGCCTCGACCGTTTCGCCGATGAAGAAAGCGCGTGTAAACCCGCGCTCGTCGTACCGACTGTCGGGCTCGTTGCGGTCATCGGCGGTGTGGCGGGTAAGCGTGAGCGCTGCCTCCTGACGCCATGCACCACCGAAACTGGTGATGTCGGCTGCGAATCGGGCAAGGAGCCGCTCGCTCGCAAAGATGTGGTTCGGATCGTCACGGAAGGGACCGGGGCCGTTGTCTATATCGGTATCTGCGGTGATACGGCGCACTGTCGTCGAAAGAACGATCCCTTCGGTCGGTCGTACCACAAAGCGGCCGGCGAGGGTGAGCGTCCGGGCACGGTCCTCCTCGGTGTTTCCGTAATGCTCGCCAGCCGCCGAGTAGCCGCCGGTATCGCGGAAAGAAGCCTCGAACCGGTAGTTCCCCTGTCCTGTCGTTCCTCCGAGCGCGCCGCCGAGCCGCAGGTGGTTGACCGCCACATCGTGCGGATCGAGGTCAACGAGCCCCATCTCTGAAAAGAGGGAGAGCGGTGGCGCCCCGGCAGCCGGTGTCGTGGAGATGCGCACCACGCCGCTCATGGCACCGGGGCCATAGACGACCGCATGCGGTCCGCGAAGTATCTCGATGCGAGAGACACCGTCAGTGAGGATATCGGAGAGATCGGCGGCGTTCTCGACCGAGAAGGGATCATTGAGCGGCATATCATCGAGGAGTACGAGGGCGTGCCCCCCTTTTCCGCCGCGGATGAAGAGCGTTGTGAGACTGCCGGCGCCGCCGCTCGCCGCAACATGGATGCCGGGTACCTCGCGGAGCAGGTCGCTTACTTGCTCTTTGCGCTTTTTCTCTATTTGGGCCGCGTTGATGACGGTAACGGAGCGTCCGTGCTCACGCTCTTCGACCGCATCGGGAGCCGCCGTTACGACGGTACGATAGGGGGACTCTTCCGTTGCGTGCGCTCCCGCCGTGACACCAAAGACAACGATGAAAATGCCGAGCAACCGCAACCGCTCCCTCCGCGAGGATCAGGTGGGCACATGCACCGTCTTCCGGGTATTCTGGCTCGCGGTCATCCGGCAAGCCGCGCCTTCCCACCGGCTCGGCACCCGCCTGCCGGCAGTGGCATCGTGCGGCCTCCGTCGCGCTCACAGCTGCGGGACAGCACCGGAGTTGCACCGGTTTCCCCGCAAAGGCGGCGTTGGACAATGAGAGGGATAGCCTAAACGATTCTTCTTGTCAAGGTATGGTTGTGATGGAAATATCTGAAACCGGACGGCTCTGAAAAGAACATGCACTTCTACTGCTACCACAGATACCAACGAAATGGTTGACCTTACCAGCGTTTTGCAGTAAGGTAAGGCTGTTTTTCTTATTTCTTATGACAAGGGGAACTTCTATGCGGTACGTATCGTGCCTTGTGCTCGTGTTCGTCACCTATTTTACGTTTTTTGCGAGAGGAGAAGAGCAGCGAGGCGTCACCGTTATTTTTACCAATGACATTCATGGCATGGCGTGGGCGTTCGACGAGCCAGATAATCCGGGAATCGGCGGTCTTGCAGCGGCAAAGACCATCATTGACCGTATTCGGGAAGAGGCGGGTCTCGCCAACAGCGATTCCCTCCTTCTTTCGTCCGGTAACATTACAATGGGAGATCCGCGCTCGAACATCTGCGGGAATATCCCCCTCATAAAAGGGATGAGCCTCATGGGCTACGATGCAATGGCGGTAGGTAATCATGAATTCGACTTTGGTATGAAGGCTTTTCGGGCAATGCAAAAGGAGGCTTCGTTTCCGTTTCTATCGGTCAACATCTTTGAAAAAGGGAGCAAGAAACCGATGCTCTCTGAGTTCATCGAAAAGAAGATGGCTAATGGGCTCAAGGTAGCCGTCTTTGCGGTAACCACGCCGGAGACCCTCAAGATTACCGAGGTGGGGCTCAAAGGAGAAATAATAGTCGTAGATCCTATCGAACGGGCAAAAAAGGTGGCTGCTGAACTCCGGGCACGTAACGATGTCGTCATTGTGTTGTCGAACCTTGGATATGCCGAAGGTGACCAGAGTTTCGATGGATACCCAACCGATCGTTTGCTTGCCAAAAGTCTCTCCGGGCTCGTCCATCTCATCATTGGTGGGCATACCAAAACACACTTGGAAAATCCTGTTATCGAGGCAGGCATACCTATCGTGCAAACCGAAGGACTAGGAAAGTGGATTGGTCGTTTCGATCTGTATATTGACGGCGGAAGAGTCGTTCGAACGACATACCGCCTGTATCCGGTCAATCTCAAAAAGAAGGTAGGGAAAGGAAAATACGAACTTATCGGCCCCCCCTACAAGGAGAATCCGGCGGTCGTCGAATTACTCAAAAGTTTCAACTGCGAATTTTCAACCCAGCCAGTCGGAGAAACAGAAATCGAATTCTCGGGGAAGAAGGATGTCCTCCGCTCCCAAGAGGCAGAACTAGGTGCCGTGATAACAGATATCATGCGGGAGAGAACTGGCACCGAGATAGCCTTCGTTAACGGCGGAGGCATCAGGCAAGGACTCAAGAAGGGTCTTGTCACGGAAAAAGATATTTACAGCGTTTTCCCATTCAACGACACTATCGTCGTTGCCCAGATGAGCGGCGCTGAGATTGAATCGCTGATGGCCTTTTTCATATCAAAAAAGGTGAACACGGGCGGCTTTCTCCATGTTTCAGGGCTTTCCCTGTCAGCATCGAAAGGGAGGGTCGTCGAAGTTCTTGTTGGCGGGCAGCCGCTCGATAAAGAGAAGAAATACCTTGTGGCAATGAACTCCTTCCTTGCCGGGGGAGGTGATGGCTACACGATGCTACGCGACCTGCGTGACAAGCGATCTACTGGGCTTTCTGTCCCCGCAGTGATCGTCGAGCACTTCAAGGCAGAGAAGATACTTTCAAAACCCAAGATGGGGCGTATCACCATAACAAAGTAACACGTCTCAGACGTCGCCATCCTTCTTTTCGAACACGGCACGCTCTCGCATGAGATTCTCCCACTGCGAGAAGAGATCGTGTATCTCTTCCTCAACTGCCGTCAGTCGCGCTCCTATCACTGCGTAATCACTGCCTTGGTAGACCTGTTCTGTTAGTATCTTCTTTTCCTCCTCCAACCGCGTTATCTCTGCTTCCACTCTCTCTATCTCGCGCCTGACTTTGTTGAGGCGATTCCGTTGGTCTTTCCGGGCGATGAAGGTACCCTTTCCACCGGCCGACGGTGACTTTTTTTGCTGAGGCGCCGTTTCTTCGGCATCAACGAAATCGTGGCCGTACACTGCGAGGTACTCTGCGTAGGTACCGGGAAAGTTGATGATGTCGCCGATGCCGCGAAAATAGACGGTCGCCGTTGCAAGATTGTTGGCAAAGTAGGTGTCATGAGAAACAAACACGATAGTTGCCTCTGTTTCCTGAAGTGTCCTCAGCACCACCTCTTTTGATGGGATATCGAGGTGGGTTGTCGGCTCATCGAGGAGGATGAGGTTACCGGGGTTGAGTATAAGGCGAATCAGAGCGAGACGTGCTTTCTCTCCGCCCGAGAGAACCCCTATCCGTTTGTCCCAGTCATCCTTCGTAAACAGAAATGCACCGAGAATCGCCTTCACGCGGGGTTGCATTTCGGTCGGCGCAACTGCGGTGGCGAAGTCGAGTACCCGCTCTTCGGATGGGAGAAGCGCAATCTCTTCTTGCCGAAAGTAAGAAAGGGAAATATCGGAACCGAGACGTACCGTTCCTTCCGTGGGAGAGATTGTGCCGCTGAGGATATTGAGGAGTGTTGACTTTCCGAAGCCGTTACGGCCTAGTACCGCGATACGTTCTCCTCGTCTGATGATACGCCGGTACTTTCGGATTACCTCTCGTTCACCATAGCGGTGAGAAATGTCCGTCAGTTCGGCAACGAGTTCTCCTCCTCGCTTAGGTGCCGGCAAACGGAAGGTCAGATGCGGAGATTCAGCGGGAAGTTCGATAAGTTCCGCTTTCAGTTTTTCTATTTGTTTGAGTTTCGATTGAGCGAGCGAGGCGGTTGCCGCATTGTAGCGATTACGGTCCACGAAGTCTTGCAGATGTCGTATCTCTTCCATCTGTTTTTCCCGCTTCTTTTGGAGGAGGACGATCCGTCGCTGTTTTTCGGCAAGATAGAAATCGTAATTGCCACGGTAGACCGAGATGTCTCCATTAAAAATCTCCCACGTCTCCTCGGCAAGGCGATTCTGGAAGTCACGATCATGAGAGACGAAGAGGATTTGTCCTTCGAAACGCTCAATCCAATTGGCAAGATACTCGATGGCTCCGATATCGAGATAGTTCGTCGGCTCATCGAGAAGGAGAATGTCGGGTTTCTGAATGAGGAGGCGAGCGAGAGCGAGGCGCATCTGCCACCCACCTGAGAGGGCGGCGGCTGGTGTCTCCCAGAGATCACGGTCAAATCCAAGGTTGAGGAGTATGGTTTCGACGGTGTTCTGTTGCTGTTCTATAATCGTAATTCTTTGTATTTCCTCGCTTGTTTCGGCAAGTGCAGCGCAGGTGCGCTCGTCCGCCTTTTTCTCGATCCGCGAAAGGAGTTCTTCTTCCGTGCGTCGAAGATGCGCGAGACGGTGGTTTGTCTGTCCTTTCGATGCCTCAGTGAACACCGTGCCGGTAAAGCCATAAACCGTTTGTTGAGGAAGATAGACAACATGCGCATCCTTTTTTGTCGTGATGACACCTGAATCAGGTTGTTCGATTCCTGCGATAATACGCATAAGCGTCGTTTTCCCCGATCCGTTGGCGCCGACGAGTGCTGTTCGCTTCTTGGAAAGCGCGAGCGTAACACCGCGGAAAAGAGTGCGTCCTCCGTAGG
>Ga0209101_1001403_pt1 | contig 17849 bp, 16 predicted proteins | sample ConPoolayeCmetaG_FD_185481 | JGI IMG/M metagenome (GOLD analysis project Ga0209101, IMG submission 185481) | Hot spring microbial mat communities from California, USA to study Microbial Dark Matter (Phase II) - Cone Pool mat layer C metaG... ...
CCCCCACCCCGCCGTCAAGGCCACGGCTGCTGCCACCGCGGCGCCGGTGAATGAATGCGCCACGACGTTGATGACCAAAAGCCCGCGCGCCTCCCAGCGGGGCACCACCGCCCGCGCCAGCTCCAGGTACAGGGGGGAGTAATCCGCCGCGCGGGCGCGCCGCACCTCTTCAGAGGCCTGCGCCGCCTCTGGGTACTTCGTGAAGTAGCCGGGCGGTGCCAGCGCCTTGGCCCCGGCCAGCGCCAGCAGGGCGGCCGCGGCACCCCCTAGCAGGGCCGCGGAAAGTGCGTGGCGCCAAGTCGATCGAAAGCCAATGGGAGCCGGGTTGGCGGCCCTTCGCGTGGTCATCCCCGGCCATGGTAACGCCAACACCGGGGGCGTTGGCGGTTGTGCCTGGGGATCGGCTGCGTCACACTGGCACCCGGCGCCGCTGCGAGTTAGTTTCGGGAGGGAAAACCGTGACCCGTCGCCCCCACCCAAAAGTGGTTCTCATCACCGGCGCGTCGGCCGGTCTCGGCGCTGGCCTGGCGCGGGAGTACGGACGCCGGGGGGCGGCCGTGGTGCTGGTGGCGCGCCGCCTGGAGCGCCTTGCCGCCCTCGCCGAGGAGGTGTGCACTCTCGGCGGGCACGCCCTGGCCGTGGCCGGTGACGTCACCCGCGACGGCGATATGGAAGCGGCGGTGGACCGCGCCCTGGAGCAGTTCGGCCGTTTGGATACGGCCATCGCCAACGCCGGTTTCGGCGTCACCGGGCGGGTGGAGCGCCTCGCCCTCGAAGATTTTCGACGCCAGTTCGAGACCAACGTCTTTGGCGTGCTGCGCACTGTGAAGGCGGTGCTGGCACCCTTGGCCGCCACCCGGGGCACTCTAGCGCTCATGGGCAGCGTGTCCGGCCACCTGGCGAGCCCCGGGGCGGCGCCCTATTGCATGTCCAAGTTCGCGGTGCGGGCGCTGGCCGAGTCGCTGCGGGGGGAGCTGCGTCCCCGCGGCGTGGCGGTGGTGCTGCTGTCTCCGGGCTTTGTGGACTCGGACATCCGGCGCACCAACAACCAGGGGCGCGTGCGCGAAGATGCCCCGGATCCGGTGCCGGCGTGGCTGCGCATGGGCACCGCCAAAGCGTGCCGGATCATGGTGCGAGGGATCGAGCGGCGGCGCGCCGAGGTGGTGGTCACCGCCCACGGGAAACTGGCGGTCCTCTGTGCCCGGCACTTGCCTCGGTTGACCCGCTTCGTAGGCTCGCGAACCTCAGGTCCACCCCGCCCCAAGTGGGATACCTAGCCGATTGAGCACCCGCTCGGCGATGCTTCGTCCGATGGCGAGGGAGGCGGTGGCGGCTGGGGAGGGGGCGTTGAGCACGTGCAGCTGCCGCTCCCCCTCTACTAGATGAAAGTCGTCCAATAGCTTTCCGTCCCGACCCAGGGCCTGTGCGCGAACCCCGGCGCCGTACCCGGTGAGATCGTCGCTGGTGATCTCCGGCAGGAGCTCCTGCAGCGCTTCGACGAAGGCCCCTTTGGACCACGAGCGCCACATCTCAGTGGCCCCGGTGCGGGCGTAGCGCGTGGCCAGCCGCCAGAACCCCGGGTAGGCCAGGGTGCTCCAGGTGTCGCGCAGGGAAAAACTGGTGCGGCAATACCCCTCGCGGCGCAGCGCCAGCACCGCGTTGGGACCCGCCTCCACGGTGCCGTTGACGCGCCGAGTAAAGTGCACCCCCAGGAAGGGAAAGGCAGGGTCGGGCACGGGGTAGATGAGGTTGCGCACCAGGTACCGCCGGGCCGGCACCACCTCGTAGTACTCGCCGCGAAACGGCACGATGCGGACGCCCGGGTCAAGCCCAGCCAAGCGAGCCAGGCGGTCGCTCTGCAGGCCGGCGCAGCTCACCAGGTAGTCCGCCCGGTACGTCCCCGCGGTGGTTTCCACGATGACCTCGCTCCCCCGCCCCGCCAGCCTCGTCACCCGCGCCCCGGTGGCAATGCTGCCTCCTTGGCACCGCACCACCTCGGCCATCGCCCGGGTGACCGCGGCGTAGTCCACGATACCGGTCTCCCTGACGTGGAGAGCGGCCAACCCGGCGGCGTGGGGCTCCAGTTCCCGGATCTCCTCGGGGCGCAGACGCCGCAGGCCCACCAGGCCGTTGGCTCGCCCCCGCTCCTCCAGTGCTGCCAGCCGCGGCAGCTGCTCGGGTCTGGCGGCCACCACCACCTTGCCGCAGCGTTCCACGGGCACGCCGTGCTCGGCGCAGAAACCGTAGAGCAGCTCGCGACCGGCGGTGCACAGGCGCGCCTTAAGGGAACCGGGAGCGTAGTACAGCCCCGAGTGAATGACGCCCGAGTTGTGCCCGGTCTGGTGCGCCGCCAGGGAGTCCTCAGCCTCCACGAGCTGCACCCGGGTGCGGCCAGCCAGCGCCATGGCCGTCGCCACCCCCACGACGCCGCCGCCGATGACCACCACCGTCGGATCCTTCGCCATGCTTCTTTCTCCACTGGCGGATAGCCTCTCGCCGCCAGAGTCCCCGGCGCTGCTGGGCGTTGGTGGCTTTCCCGTTCCCACCCAGCGATGACCACCGACCGGCCGATGAGTCAGCTGACGGCACCACGCTATGAGAGGCCATGGGGCCTGCCCCCATTCCTCCCCCGCGCCACCCGGTGGCCCGCCGCCAGCTCAAGGCACCGTGCGGAACACGTGCACCGCTGACGCCTGGGCGGTGGGGGTGAGCACCAGTTCGCGCACCGTGGCGTGGGGCGGGCGGGTGGCGCAAAACAGCACCGCTTCCGCCACGTCAGCACCGGTAAGTGGCTGCAGTCCCTCGTACACCCGCTTCGCCCGCTCCCCGTCGCCGTGGAAGCGCACTTGAGAGAACTCCGTCTCCACCAGGCCGGGATCCACCGTGGAGACGCGCACCCCCGTACCCAAGAGATCGATGCTCAAGGCGCGGGTCAGGGCGGTGACGGCAAACTTACTGGCGCAGTAGACGTTGCCCCCTGGATAGACTTCTCGCCCGGCGATGGAGCCGATGTTGATCACGTGCCCGCGGCGGCGGTCGACCATCCCCGCCGTGACCACCCGGGTGACGTAAAGCAGACCCTTGATGTTGGTGTCGAGCATCTCGTCCCAATCCTCGGGATCGCCGGTGTGCACGGGGCCGAGACCGCGCGCCAGGCCAGCGTTGTTGACGAGGATGTCGATCTCCCGCCACCCCGCAGGCAGCCCTTTTAAGGTCGCTTCTACGTCGGCCCGCCGGCGCACGTCGAGGGCGCAGGTCATCACCTCAGTCCCATGCTGCGTTTGCAGGGCCCGGGCCAGCTCCCGCAGCCGCTGCTCGCGCCGCGCCACCAGAATGAGCTGGGCGCCGTGCTGGGCGAACAGGCGGGCGCACGCCTCGCCGATGCCGGCAGAAGCGCCGGTGATTAAAACCAGCTTGCCGCGCACACTGTCCATGGCTTCCCTCCCGCGTCACTCTCCGGCGGCCCCGTCGCCGGCACCCTCCCCCTCTCCCGGTGCGGCCTCGTGGCGGGCCGGAGGACGGGAGGACCGCCGGCGCCGCCGGCGCCGGGAGGGTACCTTCTCCTCGGCATCCCCCGACGCCTCGACCCCAGCCGGCGCCTCCCTTCCCTCGGCAGCCTCTTCTCCGGCGTCCCGGGGCTGGCGATCCGCGGCCTCGGCAGCAGGCGACTCGGCCCCGGCCTTACGGCGCCGCCGCCCGCCCCGCCGTCGCTTGCGCGGCCGCGGACCGGCCTGGCTCTCGCCCCCGTCCAGCCCTGCCGCCGCACCGCCCTCGGCCTCCTGCGTTTCCTCCTGGGGTGGCTCGGGGTGGGGGGCGCACTCCACCGCCGGCGTTTCCTCCGGGGCGGGCACCGCATCCTCCCCGCTGGCCTTGCGCCGCCGCCGCCCTCCCCGGCGTCGCCGCCGCGGTTTCTTCTCGGTCGCCGCCTCCAGCGCATCGCCGCCGCCCTCGCCCTCCTCATCCTCGGCGGCCAACTTCGGCTCGGCACCGCTCCCGCCGGTGGTCAAGTCAACCACCCGGACCGCCGCCACCGCCGGCGGAGCCGGCGCGTCCTTGGCCGTGCCCTCGACCCAGGTCACCTCTTCTTCGTTGCGGTGCAGGTTGGTGGCGGCGATAATTTCGATGCGCAGGTCGAACTCCCTCTCCAGCGACGCCAACTCCTGGCGGCGGTAATTTTGGAAGGCGTCCGCCAGTTCCGGGTGAAGTCGCACGCGCACCCCTTTGATGCCCCCCATCGCCGCCCGTTCCTCGATGCGGCGCAGCAGCGAAAGGCTCACGGTGTCGGGGCTGGCGATGCGGCCCAGGCCGGCGCAGGTGGGGCAGGGCCGGTGGGTGCGCTGCACCAGCGGCGTCTTCAAGCGCTGGCGGTTGATCTCCAGCAGGCCGTTGGGACTGATGCGTCCCACCGTGACGCGGGCGCGATCCGCCCGGAGCGCTTCTTTGAGAGCCTTTTCCACCGCCTGCTGGTGGCGGCGGGAACGCATGTCGATGAAATCGACCACGATCAACCCGCCAATGTCGCGCAGCCGCAGCTGCCGCGCCACTTCCCGGGCCGCTTCCAAATTGATGACGTGAGCCGTCTCCTCCTGGTTGGCCCCGCGCGTGGCTCGGCCCGAGTTGACGTCGATGGCGGTGAGCGCCTCGGTGCTTTCGATGACAATAAAGCCTCCCGAGGGCAGCTCCACACGCCGCTGGAAGATCGCTTCGATCTGGGATTCCAACTTGAACTTCGAGAAAAGGGGTAAGCGCTCCTGATAGTACGTCACGCGGGTGCGCGATCGGGGCATGAAGGCGCGCATGGCGGCGCGCACCGCGTCGTACGCCACCGCGTTGTCCACCAGCACCTCGTCGATGGACGCCTCCAGGAGGTCGCGCACCGCCTGCACGATGAGGTCCTGGTCGCTGTACAGCAGCCGCGGCCCCTGCCCTTTTTTCGCCTCGCTGGTGATCCGCCGCCACAGGCGCAGCAGGGCGGCCAGGTCACGGTTCAGCGCCGCCTTGGTCTGCCCGATCGCCGCGGTGCGCACGATGAATCCGAACCCCTCGGGCATGTCCAGCTTGCTGGCCAGCTCACGGAACTCCCGTCGCGCCGCCTCGTCTTCCACCTTGCGCGACACTCCCCTGACGTCGTCAAAGGGCATGAGGACCACGTAACGTCCGGCGAGGCTGATATTGGTGGTGACCGCCGCCCCCTTGCTCCCGCTGGGATCTTTAACCACCTGCACCAGCAACGTCTTGCCCCTCTCCAGCACCTTGTCAATGCGGGCGTGGCGGGCTTCATCGGGGGGATGCTTGTGATAGGCCTGGGGCACCAGGTCGTGGCGCGGCAGGAGGGCGTGCTTTTCGCCGCCGTAATCCACGAACGCGGCGTCCAGACTGGGCTGCACCGAGGCGACCACGGCGCGGTAGATGTTCCCGCGCACCAGGCCCGATTCGGCCACGGCCACCTGGTAGTCGTCGAGAGTGTCTCCGGTTACGATGGCGATGCGCAGCTCCTCGGGGCGCTGCGCGTTGATCAGCATGCGGCGTATCAAGTAGGCTCCCTGCGTCGACGGCCGGTTTCGCCTAGCCCGACGTGCGCCGAGCTTACCACGCCGGGTGAGTAAGATAGGCGCCGGCGGCGGCTAGCGCGACCACAGGTACGCGGCGAGCGCTGCTCGTCGCTCCTCCGGAAGGGCTGCGAACGAGGGCATCTGCGCGGCGTATCGACGGCTCAAGCGCTGCAGGCGGGCTTGTTGCTGGCGATGGGAGGCGGGATCGGCCAGGTACTTAGCCAGTTCATCCGCCGACCAGTGGCGCCGCACCCGCCGCAAATCGGGTCCCATGCTCCCCCCCTGGCGCTCCCGCCCGTGGCACGCCGCACACCCTTCCGCCAGGTACACCTCCCGCCCCTCACTCACCAGCTCCGGGTCGGGGGAGGTGGCGCACCCCGCCAGCACGGCTAAAAACGCCGAGCCGATCAGGATGAGTGTGGTCAAAGAACGCATCGGTCTTCCCCAGTCGTCACGGTTTGCGGTACCAGATGGTGCCGTGGGGCGTGTCCTCCAGGACGATCCCTCGCGCCGCCAGCTCGGCGCGGATCGCGTCGGCCCTGGCGAAGTCGCGCTGCCCGCGGGCGGCCGCCCGCTCGGCGATCAAAGCGGCTATGGCGGCCTCGTCGTCGCTGCTGTCGCGCCGCGCTTCGGGCACCACCCCCAGCACCTGGTGGAGGAGGGTGAAAAACGCCTCCAAACGGGCACGGGCGCCGGGTCCGACCCCACCCCCGTCCAGCGCTTGGTTCACCCGGGTGAGCAGGGTGTGCATGGCCGCCAGCGCCCGAGCGGTGTTGAGATCGTCGCCCATGGCCGCCATGAACTCGGTGCGGGCGGCATCCACCTCGTTTCCTTCCAGATCGCCCACGCCGCTGGCCGGCGGAGCGGTGTGCAACCGCCGCAGGGTATTGGCGATGCGTTCCACGGCGCTGTGCGCGCCTTTTACCCCGTCGAAGGTGAAGTTCAATTTCTGCCGGTAGGGGACCGACAGCAGCAGGTAGCGGATCGCCAACGGGGCGTGGCCACGCTCCAACAAGTCCCTCAGGGTATAGAAGTTGCCCAGCGACTTGGCCATCTTCTGGCCGTCCACCACCAGGTGCTCGGCGTGCAGCCAGGTGCGCACGAACGGCACCACGCCGGTGGCTCCTTCGCTCTGGGCGATCTCGTTCTCGTGATGGGGAAAGATGTTGTCCACACCGCCCGCATGGATATCGAAGCTCGGTCCCAGGAAATGCATGGACATGGCGGAGCACTCCAGGTGCCACCCCGGGCGCCCCGGTCCCAGCTCGCTCTCCCAAAACGGCTCCCCGGGCTTGGCGGCCTTCCAAAGCACGAAATCGCGGGCGTCTTCCTTTTCGTACTCATCGGCGTCCACCCGGGCGCCGGGAAGCACCTCCTCCGGCCGGATTCCGGACAGCTTTCCGTACCCCGGGAAGGTGGAGATGCGGTAGTAGGTGGAGCCGTCCAGCTCGTAGGTATGCCCTCGTTCCCGCAGCTGCTTGACGATGGCCACCATCTGCGGGATGAAGTCAGTGGCGCGGGGGTAGTGCTCGGCCCGCTCGAGGCCGAGAGTGTCGATATCCTCGAAAAAGGCCGCGGCATAGCGATCGGTAAACTCGCGCAGACTCACGCCCTCGCTGGCCGCACCCCGGATCGTCTTGTCGTCGATGTCGGTGAGATTTTGCACTTGCGTCACTGCGTAGCCGAAAGCCTTCAAGGTGCGGCGCAGCACGTCCTCAAACACGAAGGTGCGGAGGTTGCCAATGTGGACGAAGTTGTAGACCGTGGGACCACAGGTGTACAGGCCCACTTTGCCGGCCTCAAGCGGTCGAAAGTCCTCCAACTGTCGCGACAAGGTGTTGAAAAAACGAAGTTTGACAGCCATATCAGATCTCCGTGGTGCTCTCCGTCAAGGGCCAGCTTCCCCGGCCTGCCGCGCGGCGGCTGCGCCCAAGGCTAGCAGGCGCCCCACTAACTCGCCGTTGCGCTCCCAGGGAAGAGGATATTCTACGCCCAACTCAGCGTCCTTGCGGCCCTCAGCGCGGCACCACAGCGACGCCGTCGGGGCCAGTAAGGTCAGCTCTCGCTCCCCAACGCTTTCCACCCACCCAGCGACGGCCTCAGCAGCCGCCACCTCGTCGCGCCGCTGGAGCTGCTCGAAGAGCGAGGGGGAAAGCCACTCCCGCTCTACGGGCGGCACAGGAAACCCGCACACCACATCCCAGGCGTCCGCCAAAGACAGCACCTCATGAGGGGCAGCGGCGAGCAGCCCTACCCCGCCCCAGCGGCGCGCCCCGTCAGCACCTCGGTGGGGGCCCCAGCCGCCGGGAAAGGTGCACGCACCCACCAGGGCATCAAAGGCCGCGCCGGTTTCCATCGCCTCCAAGCTGTCCCAGCCCACCTGCCCCCGGTCCACGCCCAGCGACAGCACCAACACCCGCACCCCGCCTTGCCGCAGGCGGGCCGGCACGCCGCCGGCCTCGGGCGCCAGGTGCTCGGCGAGGTGTGAGGCGTTCAACCACCCGGGCAGCCGCCACGGATCCAGCATCGGCAGTGCCCCCTCGAGGCCGTGCAGCCGTCGTTCCGCTTCCTCGGCGAGGGGCGCCAACAGCGGGCACCCCTGCTCCCCTTGGCGCCGCCAACGGCGCGCCGCCTCGTCGGCTTCGCCCAGGCCGGCCAGGGCAGCGACCTGCGCGCCCAACCCAGCGCCCAACACCACCCCCCAGCGCCGACCCTGCCGGGCCAACTCCGCCACCGCGCCGGCGGCGAAGGCGGCGTGGCAACCGTCTGCCAGCACTGCGAGCCCACGCGGTGCACCGTTCACGATCCCTCCCTGGGGGGCAAACGGAGCAATTCCAGTTCCTCGGCGACGGAGGCGAGGGCGATCCCCAAAGGGGCGGTGTACCCCGGCTGCATCCACGCGAAGGCCACGGTATCCCGCAGGGACAAAACACCGTCGCCATCATCTTGCAATAGAACGAAATACGCTTGACCATGGCGCAGCGCGTCCCCCGGTCCCACCTCCTTCCCCCAGGCGAGGGGTTGCCCGCTGGGCGCGACGAAACGGTTCCCGCGGGCCACCACCCGCCGGGGCGCTTGCCACGGCGGCGCGAGGGGGTTGCCACCGGCGAGACCGGCGGCAAAGCTTTCAGGGGTCACGATGAGCCCCCGCTCCACCAGTTCCCGGGGCGTGAGGGGGAGGGACCACCCCGCCCCTCCGTCGGGCCAGACGTTCGCCGCGAAGGTGAAGCAGGAAAGTCGAAAGAACGGTGCGGCGCGGCGCCCGTCAAGGCCCGGGAGAGGCACGTCACGGATGACCACGGGCACGCCGCCGGTGAACACTTCGGCCGCCCCTGGGGAGCTCACCCACTGCACCGGAACGATATCGTGCTCGCTGGCGTAGGCCGCCACTCGCACCTTGAGCCGGTAGGGGCCGGCGCGCAGGGCTACTCCCGGCAAAGGGCGAGCCAGGAAGGAGTCGGAGTAGGCCCGCCAGTCCACCTCCACCCGCAGCTCACGACCTAGATCTGGCGCAAGGAACTCTTTGTAGTGCAATCGGTTGGCATCTTCCGGACCGACGTTGGGCCAGCCGGGGAGCTCCGGTTCTATCGTCATCCACAGACCGCGCAACACGCCTCCGGAAGCGGGCCAGGCGGATAGTGGCTCCACGTTGATCCTCTCGCCCCCCACCACCACCCGCGGGTGGCCGCACAGATACCGCAGGGAGCCGCGCTCACCCCGCCGAAAGGTGACGAGGGCGTACGCGCTGACGCGAGCCTCGCCGGGCACGGGCGGGGGATGCTCAGTGGCCTCCCTCCCGCCGCCCACCGCATACACGACCTGTACGCCAACCAGCTGGGGTAGACGCGCCGCCCGCGCCGTCCACCACGCGGCCACCGCCGCCACGCCCGCCAGCAGGGCGAGGAAGATGGCGACCGTCCGGCGGGTTTCCTGCTCCACTTTAGCATTGTAGTGCGGCCAGTGCGAGGTTCGGGCTAGGGGTCCGAGGTGCGGGTGGTTAGAATACCCGTGATCGGGAGGGTGGTCATGCCGATCTTTGAGTATCTTTGCCCCGCCTGTAACCGCATCTTCAGCTTCCTTTCCCTGTCGCTGCAGCCGGCGCGGGAACCCGTGTGTCCGCGCTGCTCGGGCACCGGGCTAAAGCGCGTACCGTCGACCTTTGCCGTCTCGCGCAAGCGCGATACCCCCCAGGGAAAGCCAGAACGCCACGCCGGCGGGAGCGAAGGTGACGACGCCGCCATGGCTCGCCTAGAACACGAGGTGATGCAGATGGCGTCTCAGCTGGACGACAAGGACGCCGAGGATCCCCGCGTCATGGCGCGGATGATGCGTCGCCTCGCCGAAGCCTCGGGCGAACCCGTCACCCCGTCTATGGAGGAGATGTTCCGGCGCATGGAGGCGGGAGAGGATCCGGAGAAGCTGGAAGAGGAACTCGGCCCCCAGCTGGACGAGGAACTGGGCGAGGAGGGCGAAACCGGGGGTTACGGCGCTCCCACCCGCGACGAGGGGTTGTACGACCTCTAACCAGGGACACCCCTGGGCAATCGCCCAGGTCGACTCGCGGCGGGCGGGCTGCTGTGCCGTACGCCCCCACCGACTGACGGCCCGGCCCGGCGCGCCCGCAGAGGGATCACCGGTGACCGCCTCTCCCGCGCTCGCCGACCGCGGGCGAATCTCGCCGCGCCGACTCCCCACGCCCGCCTGTTCGTGCCAGCGCCGCGGCTGGGCCGCGGGGTGCAAGGGCCGGGGCGGTCACCGTGCTAGACTCGCTCCCCCAGCCGGGAGGGTGGTGTGCCGATGGATCCCCGCAAGGACGAGTGGAACGGCCAGCTGAGTTTGTTCGAGGACGATGCGCAGCGGCAACCGCCGGTGGGACGCAACGTTCTGGTTTTCGACCTGGAGACCCAACGCTCCTTCGACGAGGTGGGGGGGCGCGACAAGATGCACCTGCTGGGGATGTCGTTGGGGGTGGTGTACTCCTTTGCCGATGATTCCTTCCAGACCTACCTGGAAGCCGATGTGGAGACCCTCGCCACCCGCCTGGCGGAGGCCGAGCTGGTGGTGGGCTTCAACCTGTTGGGGTTTGACTACCAGGTGCTGCGCGGCTACGTGGATATCCCGGTGGAGTCTCTCAAGACCCTGGATCTCATGGTGGACCTGCAGGGCAAGCTCGGCTTCCGCCCGAAGCTGGACTCCGTGGTGCAGGCCTCGCTGCAAGTGAGCAAGTCCGCCGACGGCCTGCAGGCCCTCTCCTGGTATCGCGAGGGCCGGCTGGACCTGATCGAGCAGTACTGCCGCGACGACGTCCGCCTCACCCGCGACGTTTACCTGTTCGGGCGCCGCAACCGCTATGTGCTGGTGTCGCGCTCCGGGAAGACCCCGCACAAGGTGGCGGTGGACTGGTAGCCGGGGGCAGTTGGGAAAAGTGCCACCGCGGAAACGTTCTGGCCTCGACCGGCCAAGTTAACCATGCCGTGCGTGGTGAACGTTTGGGGGAGGGAAAGTGCGGAGACAGCTCGCGATTGCCGTCCTGGTGTGGATCGGTGCCTCGGTAGCGCTAGCCGGGGAGCCAGTGTTTTCGGTTTCGGCCAGCTGGCCCGATGGCCCCCCCGAGCCAGGGGGTCGGGCCAACCTCTTGGTGCTGCTGCACGTTCAGGAGGGGTGGCACGTCAATTCCAACGCCCCTCTCGATCCCTACCTCATCCCCACTTCACTGCGCCTGACGCTGCCTCCTGGGTGGAGTGCGGGACAACCACAGTTTCCACCTCACAAGATGGCCACCTTTGCGTTCAGCGACGAGGCGTTGGCGGTGTACGAAGGCACCGTGGCCATCCCCGTCACCCTCACCCGCGCGGCACAGGCGCCGCTGGCGGGAATCACGGTGGCGGTTCGGGCGCAGGCGTGCAATGACTCCCTCTGCCTACCTCCCGAGGAGGTGAGCGTGGAGGTGGGCGGTGGCGGCTTCTCCCCCGCCGCGGCTTCTCCTCCCGCGGCGAGGACTGCCGCTCCCCTGCACCAGTTCGACGGCGGCACCGGCGGAGAAGCCGCGGCCCGCCTGCAAGGCGCCGGCCTGGCCCTCCAGCTGGTGCTGGTCTTCTTGGCGGGCCTGGGGCTCAACCTCACCCCCTGCGTCTACCCCTTGATTCCGGTCACCGTCGGCTTCTTCATGGCGCAGCGCACGACCAGCCGCGCCCACACCTGGCTCCTCGCCGCCATCTACGTGCTGGGAATGAGCGTGACCTACTCCGTTTTGGGCGTCCTGGCGGCCCTCACCGGTGAGCTGTTCGGGGCCGCCCTGCAATCCCCGTGGGCGGTGGCGATCATCGTCGCGGCGCTCCTGGCCCTGGCCGCGTCCATGTTCGGCGCGTGGGAGTTGCGCGTTCCCGCCTGGGCGATGTCCCTCTCCGGAGGGCGCGGCGGCGCGGGCGGCGCCCTGGTGATGGGGCTGGTGGTGGGGTTAGTGGCGGCCCCCTGCATCGGGCCTTTCGTGCTCGGCTTGCTCACCTACGTCGGCCAGCAAGGAAGTGTGCTCCTCGGTTTCCTGCTGTTCTTTACCCTGGCCATGGGGTTGGGGCTCCCCTACCTGTTTCTGGCGGTGTTCACCGGCGCCGTCGATCGCATCCCCAACTCGGGCGCCTGGATGCTGGGCGTTCGCCAGGTGTTCGGTGTGCTGCTGGTGGGTTTGGCCGCCTACTTCGTGGCGCCGCTGCTTCCCGCCCCGCGTGGCGATCAGCTTGTCGCGGCCACACTTATCGCCGGCGGGGCCTATCTGCTGTTGGTGGCCCGCCCGGGGCATGACCAGCCGTGGATCGACCGCGTGCTGCGCGCCGCCTCCGCCGGCGTGCTGGTGGCCGGAGTCGTACTGTACCCAGCGGGGTCGGCGGATTCCTCGGCCAAGCTGTCGTGGCAACCCTACGACGAAGCGCAGGTGGAGCGAGCCATCGCGGCCGGCACCCCGGTCATCCTCGACTTCTTCGCCACCTGGTGCGCGCCGTGCAAGGAACTGGACGCGCGTACCTTTGCTGATCCCCGGGTGGCAGCGCGCCTGGCTGGATTTGCCCGCTTCAAGATCGACCTCACCAGGTCCGACCCCACTACCGAGGCCGTTCGCGCCCGCTTCTCGGTGGCCGGCGTGCCGACCATCGCCTTCTTCGTGGCCGGCCAGGAGGTGGCCTCCCAGCGGCTCACCGGTTTCGAGCCGCCGGAAAGGTTTTTGCGTCGACTCGACCGGGTGTCCGCCGCCGCGGGCGGCCACCCGCGCTAACTCGCGCTGCTGGGGGGCGAGAACGCCCAGGTGGCAGGGTCCTCGTCAAACGGCGGTAGCGCCGGCTGCCGCCCGCGCCGAGCGTTAACGCGCCACGCCCAGAGGATGGCCCACTTCACATAGGTGGCGTACGACTGCACCATGCAGAACACCAAGCCATGCATGCCGTCTAGGAAGCCGAGTTGCAGCACATACATGCGAAAGAACCGCCAGAGCGGACGAAAGAACACCTGCAAAAACCCCGAGCTCTTGCCGTCGCGCCACCCTTGCGCGGCGCCCAGGTAGCCGTAGCCGGAGACCCGCTTCACGTATTCGTCGAAGCTGTCGATCATGTGATGCAGCATTGGGTTGCGTAGCACCGGGGCGGGTCCCACGGTACGCATGCGCTCATGCACGCGCAAATTGGCGTAACGCGCCATGCCCTTGCGCACCAGCCGCACCACTCGGTCGCGCTGCCAACCCGAAAAGCGAATCACTCGCCCCATGAAGAAGACGCGCCGGCGGATGGTGAAGGCATGCCACCGCGGCCCCGAGGCAAGCAACGATTCGATCTCCGCCTGCAACGCCGGAGTGCACTCCTCGTCGGCATCGAAGTGCAGGATCCAGTCGGCGTTCACCTGGTCCATGGCCCAGTTCTTCTGGGCTGCCGCGCCCAGGTAGGGACGCTGCACCAACACCACACCGGGGGTGGACTGCGCGATTTCCGGGGTTCGGTCGGTGGAGAACGAATCTACCACCAGGATCGAGTCGCACCAGCGCAGGGATGCCAGGCAGCGCGCGATGTTCTTCTCCTCGTTGAAGGTGGTCACGATGGCTGCGATGGTGTAGGGACGGGTCATGCTAAGCTCCCTGGCCGCCCGATCAAGGCAGCGCATCCTACCATTGTGTTGGGCGGTGATTGGCGGTAACGTCGTGTCATGCAGCTGGCCCCTGCCACCATCACACGTCTGGTCGCCAAAGCGCGGCAGGCCCGCACCCATGCCTACGCGCCGTACTCAGGCTTTGCGGTGGGCGCCGCAGTGCTGACCGCGGACGGCCGCATCTTTTCTGGCTGCAACGTAGAGAACGCGTCGTTCGGCCTGACCATATGCGCGGAGCGCAACGCGGTCGCGGCGGCGGTGTGCAGCGGCCAACGACCGGTTGCCGTCGCGGTGGTCACCAAGGAGGGCGGCGTGCCCCCCTGCGGCGCCTGCCGGCAGGTGCTGGCCGAGTTCTCACCCGGCATGCCGGTGATACTGGCGGCGGCCGAGGGCGACGGGGTCGAGCTTTGCACCCTCGGCGAGTTGCTGCCCGCGCTGTTTCGCCTTCCCGAGCCTTAAACTCTAACGCCGGCTACGCCATCCCTTGCCGGCGCCGCCGCAGGTAGCGGTAGTCCGGGATGCCGTACTCCTTGAGTTTGGCGATCAGCGCGCCGCGGGAGATCCCCAGGATGCGGGCCCCCTTGGATTGGTTCCCTTTGACCTTGCGCATGACGCGGTCGATGAGGATCTGCTCCACCCGGGGCACCACCTGCTTGAGGTTGTCGCTGGCCAGCACGTCGACCAGCTCCTGCGACACCCCCCTGCCGCCCGAGCTGCCAGCGGTGGTTTGGAGGTCCAGCCCCGAACAGCGGACCATCTCGCCGTCGGGAGTTGCTGTGACCAGGCGGTTGACTTCGCCCACCAGCTCTCCCAGCTCACCCGCGTAGTTCTTGGAGAGCAGGGCGTTGAGACACTCCAGCGAAATGCCCCGGGTGGTCTTGTTCTGCTCTTCCGACGCCCGGCGCAAGAGCGAAGCGACGAGGAGCGGCAGGTCCTCGCGGCGCTCGCTCAAGCGCGGTACCCGTAGCATCCGCTTGGAGAAGATCATGAACAAGTTGGTTGCCAGCTTGCCCTGCTGGACCAGCGCCAGCGGGTCCTCGCCGCAGGTGATGATCCAACGAATCGACGACGCCGACAGCGGCTCGCGCAACTCCGAGGCAATGAACGAGGCGATATCCTCTTGCACGGCCTTGCCCAACGCCTCGACGTTGCGCACCACCAGCACACCCCCTCGGGCTCGCCCGATACAGCCGCTGCCGTCCCGCTCCTTGGAGGGGTACCCGAGCGGGCCAAACAGCTCGGCGCGCAGCACCGCTGGTTCCGCTGCCCTGCCCTCGAAGATGGTCAGCGACCGACCGCTCACCGGCCCGAGCGTGGCCAGGATGCGCGCCACCTCCGTGCGGCCAGTGCCGGGGGCACCGCAGATCAGCACCGGGTCGTCGCCGTGGGCGGCGCTCAAGATGCTAGCGCGCAGCACCTGCATGGCCTGAGAGGAACCCGGCAGCACCATTTCAAGCCGGTGTCGCGCCTCGATCTCCCAGCCCGAGAACACCTTATCAGCCCGCTCCACCTCGTCCCAGCGCAACCCCAACAACCGGGACACCTCGCCCAGCAGGGTGATCCCCTCGTTGCCCAGCGCCCCCAGCGGGCGCGCCACCATGATGGCGTTTACCTCCCGCCTGGCGCCCACCACGCCGAGGAAGGCGGTTTCGCCCTCCTGGGTGGTGAGCACCGCGTATCGGCCGGGCACGGCCAGTTCGCCGGCCAACCCCGGCCGCAGACGCGGCAGGGGTCCCGTCCACGAGGAGGCCAGTACCACCGGCCGGTCCCCGTCCCCCGGAACCAGGATACCCACTTCCACCGAGGGAAGAGCGTCGCGCAGCACCGCGACCAGGCGGTGGAGAAAGTCGTTGGGGGGGTCCAGGAAAAGATCGAAAAGGGCAGCTCGGGGTTGGGAGAGACCCACTGCATCCGAGACCACCGAGAGCGTGTCCGGCGCCGGACGCGCTCCCCGTGAGGGCGCAGCGTCGCTGGTTGCCCCCGGCGCACTCTCCTCGCCCAGCCCGGCATCTTCGGCGGTTTGCAAAACCAACGTAGATCCTCCTAACCGCAGGCGATCGCCCGGGCTCAACACGCCGCGCGACCTCCGCTCACCGTTGAGAACCACGGTCTGGCGGTCAACGGTCACGAAAGTGAGTCCGTTGGGGGAGTTGTAGATCACCAGATGGCGGTCACCAACCCCGGGGATCCGCACCACCACGTCGTTCTTGCTGGAGGAGCCGACGGTGATCTGCGGCTTCTGCAACCGGTAGGTCAGGACGGCGCCGCTTTCTGATTCGACGGAGAGCAGGAGCATCGTTCCCTCCCTAGACAACACCATCATTGTATCTCAACAGAGCAGTCGCCGCAACCTCGCCTGAACGCGTTGCTCCGGGTGCGCTTCACCTTTACACTGCCCACCGTGTGGCGCCCGGTGCTGCTCACCCCCGGCCTTCCCCCCGGCGACGATCTCGCCGTGAGTAAGCTGCTGGAAGGTCTGTGCCTGGCCACCGGCGCTGCCGGCTGCACGCTGCGCCTGGAGCTCCTGCCCTCCGGCCTGGCGAGGGAGTACGTTCACGGCGAACCGTGCGCCCGGGGCGCGATCCTCCGCATGCAGATTGAGGCACGCGAGCGCTTTGTCGCCTCCTTCCAGCTGTGCGGCGCCGGGCGCGGGCCGGCGGCCAGTCCGGCGGCCCTGGAGACCCTCGCCCCAGTGGTGCAGGGAGCCCTGGAAGCGCTCATCGATCGCTACAACGCCAACCGCCAGGTGGAGGTGCTGGCGCAGATCCTCAACGCCGCGGACGAGGCCACGCTCCTCGTGGATCTTTCCGGTGAGATCCTTTTCGCCAACCCGAAGGGTGAGGAGTTCCTCGCTCTCCACACCGAGGAGCCCCTGGCACGGCTGTCGTCCGGGGCCCCCGCTGAACCGCTGTTGCACCTCATCGTGCGCGAAATGCGGGAGCTGGCTGCACGTCCCGAGACCATGGTGCGGCGCACCCTGACCCTCGCGTCAGGCCAGGCGTGGCAGTTGGAGATCGTCTCGCTGTCGCGGAGCTCCGGCGAGGGTCAGTCGCTGGTGATCTTGAGCCCGATCCACCTGCCCACCGGGCGACAGTTGCACAGTCGTCTGAAGGCGTACGGCGTGTCGCCGCGGGAAGCCGAAGTCATCGCGCACCTGCTGCGCGGCCACCGCAACCCCGAGGTGGCCGAGGCGATGGGAATCACCGAGTACACCGTGAAGGACCACCTCAAGCACCTCTTCGCCAAGCTGTCGGTCACTTCTCGCACTGAGTTGTTCGCCCGCCTCGCCGCCGAGGGCGCCATCCCGCCGCAAAACTAAGGCCCAGGACCGAATCACGCCTCGCCGGCGCCGGTGAGCAGTTCCACCCGCTCGGCCAGCCGCGGAGCCAGGCGCGCGAAGCCGGCGAACAGTGCCGCGCGGGTGGGCAGCACCTTCTGACCGCCGCCGCGCTCGGCCAGGGTCAACACCGCGTGCGCCACGCGCTCGGGCGCCAGCACCGGGACCATGGCGCGAGCCAGCCGCGGCAACTTGTGATGGGGCACGCCGTCCACGATCATGGCGGTGCGCACCGGCCCCGGGCACACCCAGCCGACACGCACCCCGGATCCGGCCAGTTCGAGGCGCAGGCAGCGCAGATAGGCTACCAGCGCCGCCTTGCTCGCTCCGTAGGGCCCACCCCCGCGGTACGGGATCAGCGCTGACAGGGACGATACGGCCACCAACGCGCTGTCGCCGCCGGCGAGGAGGTGCGGAACGGCGGCCGTGGCGGTGGCGACCGCTCCCAGGAAGTTCACCTCGCAGGCCATCCGCGCCGCCTCCTCGCCACCTACCGCGGGCCGGTGCACTCCGACCCCGGCGTTGATCACGGCGAGGCGCAGCCCGCCGCCCCAGTCGGCCGCCGCGTTGATGGCCCGCGCCAGCGCCGCGTGATCCGTCACATCGGCCACCCACTCCCGTGCCTCGCCGCCCGCGGCGCGACAGCGCGCCGCAACGGTGGCAAGCGCTTTCCCATTGCGCCCGATGAGAGCGATCCGGCAACCCCGCGCTGCCAGCGTCGTGGCGATCGCCTCGCCGATGCCCTGCGAGGCGCCCGTGACCACCACCGGCACTCCCCGTACCCGCATACATCCTCATGATGACACGGCTTGTGTTCCCCACAAGCCCCGCCCCGC
>Ga0209101_1001404_pt1 | contig 17847 bp, 21 predicted proteins | sample ConPoolayeCmetaG_FD_185481 | JGI IMG/M metagenome (GOLD analysis project Ga0209101, IMG submission 185481) | Hot spring microbial mat communities from California, USA to study Microbial Dark Matter (Phase II) - Cone Pool mat layer C metaG... ...
ATACTAATATTTGGCAATATTTTCGATGTCATACGCACATGATTTTTAACTTTTTTTGCACAATAAGAAGTTTCTTTTTTCATTAGTGATCCTGTATTTTTCCAAAAATAGTTTAATACGTTGAGGAGAATATGAAAATTTTGTCTAAATTCGATATGCCAAAAAAATTAATGGCTTCTGATGTTACCATAAATATTCACACTGATCAAAAAACCCCCGAGTGTCTACCACATACCACAAATACAATGCGAGGAGACATTCCGCAAGACATTATTCGTGGGTTGAAAGTTTTTGAAATTTATGTCGTTAATCGTGGATATGTCGATTTTCAATATGAATTTGTCAAAAACCCACGAATGACTGAACGGGGGTTCTTATACGTTAAAGGATCTTTTGTTGGCCCTTCCCCCTATGAAGATGCCCAAAAACGTGACCCAAATGATTTTTACGCATTTGATTTTATTATTTTTGAATATCGTGACACATTCTATATTGAAATATACTTTTCAACGGCGTTAATTTCTGTTATTGAAATAACTCCTCACGGCATAAATATTTTGAAAGAGCTTTCTGGAAATCTTCCAAGTGTTTAATATATGGCGTTGAATTTTAAACTCCTCGCTGTCCCACCACAAGCATTTACAAATAATGGTGGGACACTTGGTGAAGTATTTATTAATAACCCATGGTTGTTTAAAACAGGTCAATCAGCAATTATTCAATCATCAACACAACAAGCAATCCAAGTCGAAATCAAACGTGTTCTCGATACAGTACTGTATGTTGGTCCGGATGATGGAAACCTTGAAACACGATTAGATGTCTCCGCATATCTTGTTGCTGATAACGCAACGATTTCGGCTGTCGAACAACGGCGTCCTATTATTACTGATGAACAAGCGTATAATATCGATCATTACGAGCATGCTGAAGAACCGACGGTCGCCCGTCGTTCGCATTTAGTAGACCTCGCCGGTCGTTCTATCGACTCAAAAAGCGTTGGTTCTCTTCGTGGACTTGTTGTTGTATCCACATTCGATCCATTAAGTCTTCCGATCGACGTTAACATTGTTTCCCCTTCACCGATCCCCGTATCATCACCATCTCCGATTGACGTTAATCCGTCCCCACTCAATGGAAATTTTACTACAACATCGTTTGTTGTCAATAATAGCTCTCCCACACTTATTTCGCAGCCGTCAATTGCTAATCGAAAGAAAATTTTTATCCAAAATTTGGGGAATGAGCCGATATTTCTTGGGGGGAACACAGTAACAACAGCAAACGGATTTCGTGTGCTCCCTAGCGCAAATGTTCTTTTCGACGCTGGTCCAAGTCTACAGATTTATGCGATCAGCACAACATTGTCTGTTGATGTGCGCATATTGGAGATTTCATAATGATGTATTATTGTATTTTTTTTATTTTCTGTTGTATTTCAACAAGTTTTGCCCAAATGCAAGACCCTATTGGGATAAAAACCGATGATGGGAATACTGTCTATGGATTTCAATTTAATTTTACGGGATCATCGGGTCTTGAAACACAATCCACACCTGGTGGTATTCCCAATGTTATTTTCAAACTTGCTACATCAGGACCAGGAGCGGCATGGATTCAAGGGGGAAATGCCTTTGGTGTAACAGGCGTATTCGGGACACTCGACAATAATGATATTAACGTAATAACGAATGGTCGAACGGTAATGAATATTTTTTCATTGCCAGCAGATTCTGTCGTCCATGTTGATGCAGATACCGCCGCGCCAGGTGCAAATGCTCTAGTGCGATTAAATAGTGGTGCATCAGGAAATTCAAAAATAGAATTATACGTGAACGATACAGTATCCATGGGTGCTATAGGGTATGACCCCACACTTAATGCGATGACAATTGATTATGGACCAACACCAAATGCCTTATTCTTTCGTGATCTTTTAGGAACCGTTACAGGGCGATTGACATCGAGTGGTGATTTTTTCCTCTCTGGAGTCGGAACGTCAACCCTCGCTCCATTTAAATTTTACATGAACAGCATCGAACGAATGCGTATCGACACCGATGGTCGTGTTACAAAAAATGCCCACGGTGTTGCGGAAATGCAAAGTGCAACAAACGAGGTATCGCAAAATATCTTGGCAACATGTCCTTCATGGTGGCAAGTATACAGTAAATCATTCACAACAACAGATCCGTTGACCGGAGTGTTTATGGCACACCTTCGGATTGAAAACACTTCTGGCAGTACAAGAACATATCGCATGTCCATTCAACGAAGCTTTGTGGGATACTGTGTCCCACCAATTGTCGGCGGTTCAAATACTTATTGGCAATCACCGAATATTGCAAACAATCAAACAATTACAGCGACATTGTACGCTATTGAGCCATCTGTGTCAGCAACAACGGACTATGCAATTTGTATGTGTACGATTCAGACACCACCCAGCGGTACGATATCCAATCGCACACTTGTTTTGTGGGAATATTAAGAATATGATTGTTTGTTTTGTTGTTTGTTTTCTTTTGATGTTTTCACCGAGTTTTGCCCAAATGCAAGACCCTATTGGGATAAAAACCGATGATGGGAACACTGTCTACGGATTTCAATTTACATTCAATGGACTTCTTGGTGTTTACACATCGTCTATTCCTGGTGGTGTGCCAACGATCAATTTCGCCTTGTTACCGTCAGCAATCGCATGGCTTCAAGGAGGAAATGCCTTTGGTACTACGGGAATCTTTGGGACACTCGACAATAACGATATTCATGTAATAACGAACGGTCGAACAGTAATGAAAATTTTCGCTGCACCGAATGATGCCATGGTGCATATTAATGCGGATACAACTGTTTCCAGTGCGAATGCCTACATGCGTCTTAATAGTAATATTCTCGGTGATGCACAGATTGATTTTTTTGCAAACACACTTCCTAAAGGTCGCATGGGGTATACAAATACGCTCACATCGACACGTTTTGATTATGATGCACCTGCGTTAATGTTTCGACCACTTGGTGGATCGCCGCAGGCAATGCTGACTACAAGTGGTGATATGTTTCTCTCTGGTATCGGCAACGATATTGTTGCAGCGTTTCCAATGTTTATGAATGGCATCGAGCGGATGCGCATCCATACGGATGGTCGTATTTTAAAAAACAATCATGGTGTTGCTGAAATGCAAAGTGTAGTGACCGATACACCGTACACTATTCTTACGACATGTCCAACATATACACGAGTGTCCGATATTGTGTCATGGAACACATCGTCTGTTTTGACGGGAATATTTGCTGCGCAAGCTCGAATCACAAATAATTCCGGTGCAACGCGCGGCTATCAGGTTGTAATCCAACGTGGTGCATTGACTACATGTACCATGCCAATCCTTGGCGGATCGAGTGCGTATTGGTCTCAAACGAATATTGGAAATGGACAAACCGTTACCGGACATGTTCATGCTATTAGCCCCGGGACAGGAAGTGCAGAGAATTATTTCGTATGCGCTTGTTCGACTGGCACAGGGTCACAAACTGTTGAGCAAACGGCGCTTATTGCGTGGGAATACTAAAATGAACGACCCACAGTTTCAGAAGCAATGGTTGACGATTCTGAAAAACGTCAATCTAGAGGGGATCGTGATCATCGAGCACGGTAAGCCGATTCCGCTAGAATCCGACTCCGCGAGTTGTATCGGCTCGCTGCGCGGTAAGCTGAAGATCAAGGGCGACATCATGTCGACGGGCGTCACGTGGCATGCTGAATCTTGATACGCATGTATTGCGCAGCTTGACTGATACAGGGTTGTAACTGTTGAGCACAGAATGCTTATTGTGCGGGAATGGTAAAATAAGCGATCCATGCACCGCCCAAGATGGTAGCGTACACCCACCATGTCCAGATGGCGAGTGGTCGGGCAACGGTGCTAAGATATGTCCATGCAACGCATTTACCCACGGTAATGATCGTCAGTCCCGTGCCGATACCACAAGCATCTATTATTATTTGGACTAAAGGATTCCCTTCTTGGAGTCCATAATACCGTATGGCGATATACGTGACAAGGGCGTCGAAAAAAAATAACCCCCAACCGCTTATTCGAATAGTTTGTTGAGAATTTTGATAAATTTTTCCATGCATGGGGTGGTATGGATCACTACATGCGCAAATTGACTGTTGGTATCGACGAATAATGCGTGTGCAAGCATGTCGCTCATATCGCAGGTATCTTGTTGTGTAATATATTCGGTAAGTTTATAGAACATACTTTTTTCTATAGCGAAAATATGCTGACGTGATGGTTGGGGGGAAAGCTTTTTATGGCACACATAACATCGAAATCGGTCGACAACTCGCGTATGCAATAAAAAAGAATACCCCTCGCGAGTTGTTGATGTCATATGCATTTTGAATCGGTCGTGTGGTCCGATACGTTTTGTGTTTCGTGTTTCGATGTAGATAACCGGAATCATTGCATAGTGATACTACCACACAATGAGAAGCATGTCAAAATGCTTCGCCTAATTGCTCAACACTGTGTTGAAGGTGCGTTACCATTGTATGGAGAGAGGATATATGAGCAGGCATTTCGGGAGATGTTGTTAGTGCTTGCAATGCGTATAATACGACAGACGACATGTCGTAAATATCCGTATAGGTTTTCAAAATTTCATCAACAATGCCGAGTAGTTCTTTTTTGTCTTTTTCAAGTTTCGGATCGAATTGGATTACTGTTCCAGCGCGACGACGCAATTCAGCACATAATTGTGCGGCATTCTTACGTCGTGATGCACCACGTTCCTGTTTGTACAGGTCTTGCCACAGTTCTTCCATAAACAACTGTCGTGGTCCTCGACGGCGTTTGACCAATTCCCATTCAGCTTGTTGTGACGGCGCAATATTAAACCTTTTCAAGTACGCTGGATCGGTGAAGTACCAACTATCTTTCGACGTATTTGTTTTTTGTGAAACTTGAATATGTGTTCTATCGAGTGCAATATCAATTTTTCGAATATATGGCCTAACAAGAACGCGATCTGCTGTATCTATGTGTTTGACAAAATCTTTTTTATTTTCTTCGAGCATTTCCAATGCCATTTCAACATCGTATTTTGATTCTTTAATCACGTGATCATCAGGAAACATTTGTTCTGCAAGTTCAATGAATTTAAGTGTTTCTCGACCAAATGTTTCAACTTTTTCTAGATCATATGGACTATGCGCCTCTCCACTAAGGAACATAACGTCAGCAAGTGCAGAGTGCGCTTTCCGCCATGCGTTCAATACGGATGGCGGAATTGTATTGATGGTTTTTTTCAGTTTTTTAAATTCTTCCGATTGCATATATGCATCATGTTGCGAAAGAATAATCCGTGAACGTTGAACCGCGTTCTTACGTCGTGATGCACCGCGTTCCTGTTTATACAAGTCTTGCCACAGTTCTTCCATAAACAACTGTCGTGGTCCTCGACGGCGTTTGACCAATTCCCATTCAGCTTGTTGTGTTGGTGTGATATTAAACTTTTTTAAATATGATGGTTCGGTGAAATACCAACTATCTTTCATTGTATTTGTTTTTTGTGAAACATAAACATGAACTCTATCAAGTGCGAAATCAATTTTTCGAAGATATTCTCTAATGGGAAAACGATTTTCCTTATCTGGGTTTTTAGTAAAATACTTTTTGTAATCTTCAAGAATTTGTAAAACACGTTGGACAATAGATTTTGATTCTTTAATTATCTGATCATCGGGGAACATTTGTCCTGTAAGTTCAATGAATCTGAATGTTTCTTGACCAAATGTTTCAACTTTTTCTAGATCTTGTAAATTCTGTGCTTCGTCATCAAGGAATAAGGCGTCACTCAGTGCGGAATGTGCTCTTCTCCATGCGCTCAATACTGATGGCGGAATTGTATTGAGGGTTTTTTTAATCTGTTCCAAATCCTGAGAATTGCTGTGTAAATCATGCTGCGAAAGAATAGTCCGTGAATGACAGACCGTATCATGTTTCGATAACAATCTACGTCGCGACACGTGTTGTTGAAGATCGTCTGCGGCATCTGGCCATCCGAGTGGATCAACGTTATAAATTTGTGATATTTCACGTTGGACTTTTTCGTGAGCCGATGATGCGTACGTTACCATGTATTCAAGTATTTGGCGTAAATTTTCTGGTGTTTTTTCCGTGTATTCATCCAGTTCAGCAGTCAATGATTCAATTGTCGGAAGCCATCGACTGACATCGGCCGGTGTGTCGTCGTTTGCAGCATACAAAAAATCAAGAACACGATTGACGTAATCTTTAACAGTATCGATAGTCAGATTTCGCAACGTGGGAAGTTCCGCTATTCGTGCATTCTCCCAGAGAACGACGACCCGTGCAGGAACGCGTTGCTTAACTTCTTCAATAGCTTGATAAATATCAACATATGCCCCATGACGCATATTTTTTTGACGAGACGTATTTTCCATCGTGTTTTTTATCCTTTAGACAAATATTTTTCTATATGTGTCTCTCAGAGCAAAGATTTTTTTCGTAAGATGTTCCTAGCCATGTTATAAATGTGACGGATTTGGGACCGTAGAGCGATCATCTCTTCGCGTGTCAGGCGCATTGCCAATCGAGGGACAATGACGATTTGTAGTGTGTGCAGCATATCGTTAGCGTCGTTTTCGGGTATCGCATGCTCGTGAGCAATGGCGTGCAAAAAATCATGTGTCGTCTTGGCAAGGTCATACAATGTTGTGGTATTTAATGTTTTTTCCGTAACCTTATCAGCGTGTTGAATAGCGGTCCATTGTCGGTCAAATGGGGAAAAATAATTTGCCCGAACAGCACGTGCAAGACTCATATACGGTTGTTTTGTTGCACGCTCGACCCAATCTGTATGTTGTATGCCCAAGGCTTTTTCGAGACGTCGTGTGATATTGTAAAATATAGCATCAACTGAATTCCATAACGTCTGTTGTGTTTTTTTCAATTCTTCCGATTCGAGGAATTGCGGATCATCCGCGTATTCCTCATTGTAGCGATCTGCTTTATGGATAATTTTTTCTAAAATGGCAATATCTCGACGAACATCAATGGGGACATCTTGAGCTGCCTGTGCATAATCATGTACCGCACGAGCAAAATCCACAATCCGCTCAAATGTCATTAAGTGCGGCTGTAAAAAAAATGGGACAAAATGGTTGGCGCGCTGCCAGAATTTAAACAATCTTTCTTCCATTTTCCGTTAATCCCCTACAGAAATTCATATAATATAACTCTCTTTTTTTTCTTTTTCTCGCCTTTTTCAAAGAGATTATGGCTTTTTGCGAATACGCGTATAATCAATAATAGGATATAAAGTTTCGATGTTTATTTCGGAATTGAGTATTACAGAAATAAAATTTAGTCGTGTCATGTGACTTGTCCAATTCATGCAATAATCGATATTTTTTGTAATATCCGCAACCTGTTTTTTCCAATTCAGTGGATCACGTTGTTGTACCAATGGAACAGTTAATTTCCAAAAGACACGTTGTCGCCATGAACATCGATAAGATTCCGCAATCGCGGCAATAAGTGTATAGTGTATCCATGTTGAAGGGTCGACATGCGGAAATGCACGGTCGGAGATCCACTGGTCTAGCGCATGGATTAACACGCGACACTGTTGATCACCAATATACACATGTTTCGTTTTTCGATCGATATGCAAAAAATGCGCGGTGTATGTATAGTACGGAAATGCCTGTTGAAAATATGGAAATGCTATAAAAATCGTTGGATCCGTGATGAGATGTTTGAAGAGAATACACCGATTATGTGCTGCGCCGATGACACAATCGTCATTCAAGAGTGCAGTTACGGTTGCTACCGTTTGGTATTCAGCTACAAATCGAGGACGATCTGATGCAGCACAGAGCAATAGTGTCGTATCATCCTCTGGACGTATCGATGCTTCGCACAAGGCACAATGCTGACGATACTCTTCAGGGATACCGTAGTAAAAAGCAACACGGGATGGGAACGGAATCGACCCGTGGACTCCAACCCGGAGCACAAACGATGCATAAGACACGTTCGGCTACTTGTAACGATGGTGCCCGGCTGATTGTAACGCTTACGTCTGCTTTCGTTTCCGTCGCGCTTTCTTCAATCGTTCTTCCATGGCATGTTTCCGCCGTTCCTGAATGGCGGACGAATCCATGAACAGGACCTCGTCTTCATGGACGACCATGGCTTCTCCATCATCGGGAATAAAATGTATCAGGGGGCGATGTTCGTGCTCGGCACGACGAACCCCTTTTCGCGTCATACGAAATGCCCGGCGTGCATACCCCAGCATGCGACCGAGTTTTGCCCGACGCCACTTTTCCTGCTCGACAGACCAGGCTTTGGTTGTCCCTTTTGTCGGGGGGTCGAGGATTCGTTTGGTCAAATCCCATGGGTATAGAACGCTATCCATTGTGTTCTCTTTTCTCCGCAGTTAGTATACACAATCCGATCAATTTGTCAACATTATCACAATGCTGTGTGGGAATATACTTCTTGACGCAATGCGTATGCAGCGGCACTCTGACAACGGGAATCCCGTGAATAATGTGCTGCACAATGTCCGTGGCATACTGGGGTCGGCATTGTTCGTGGACTTCTGTCATCGGGATGTCAAACCATATGGTTACTGTTTCCCGAATTGGTGTATTGCATACGACACAGCATGTGTTCTGTGATGGCGATGTACTCCGTAAACTCGCACGGTATGTCATTGGAGCAATTTTCCATAAATCAATTTCGTAATGTGTCGAACGGAGTGCCTTTAAATACATCAATGTCTCCGTCCACAATATGTCGTCCATGGCGTCCCCATAGGACGCTTGTTTCCCGTACTGTTCAATATCGTTAATAAGCGTATCCACGTATTGCGGGTGAAAGGCAAAGGCATGCATACGTATCTGTTCATTCGCCCAGGTAGCAATATAGGATCGTTGTCCGAGGGCATATCGTGTGGCGTAACACAGGAGTCGAGACAGATCCGCGATGGGAATGGTGTTTAGGTCATTGTCCATTGCCCGGACCGTGACGCATACCCCATCATTCGTGAAATCCATGCGGTTCCTCGCTTATGGGGAGGGTGTGGTGTCACCGCCGTCGTTCGTCTGATCGTCAGAACGGAGTGTCTTGAGATAGGTAAGTGTTTCCTTCCACGTGTGTTCATCGATGACGTCCCCATAGGATCGCTGCCTTCCGTGGGTTTCGATATCCTCAATGAGGATGACCAAATCTTGGGGTCGGAAAGCACGGGCATGGGTACGCAATTGTTCATTCACCCAGCTGACAATATACGACCGTCGTCCAAGAGCATATCGTGTGGCACAACACAGGAGCAGAAACAAGTCTTCCGTGGGAATGGTTTGCGTGAGGGACTTTTTCTTCTTCATACAGCACACCTCATTGTTATGGGACAAATGTAGCGGAAATCCCGTTCGCTGTAAAGAGTCTGACATCGGGGAATGCCATGCGGTGCAATCCCGCCGCAATGGTGCGTACCGTCGGTGATGGTAGAGGGATATGATGAAATACTGAAAGATACTTCAGGTCGGTCAACGACCATTGACCCTGTAACTGCTCGATACCCTCTGGGATGGGTTGGTCACTCCCCATCCAGGCAGCGACCATCCGAATACTATAGGCAATACGTAGCGCTGTCGGATACGGTGGCAAACGTGACGGCAGCATGCTCAACGTGCGCGCTAATGGGAGCATGGTCTCTTCGGCGAACACCGAGATATGACGATACGCCCATTCATCGAATGACCGTCGTGTTTGTTGAAGCAGTTTCCGCAATGCCCGAACATTCGGCACACAATACGCATGGATTTTCGGCTTGAGATACCGTGTACACCAGGCATGCGATCCATGAGGCATGCGGGACATCCATTGCAGCGCACACCGTGGATGAATGGGTACATATGTATGATCAAATAATGCCTGCGCAATCACGTCAACATCATCGAGCATCGGTGTGTGCCCCTTGTGGGCATGGGTGAGCATGGTCTGATCAAGATAAAGCACATGGTCGCCTCGTGCCGGCATACGACACACGAAGCATCCCGACAGACGAAGCGGATCAGCTTCCGTATCGTCAATCGCCCGAAAGCGACAACACATCGGCGGGTAGGTTACGTGATACAGAATCCGCATACCACAGAACGCTTACTCCGGGCCATGATGATAGCAATAAAATGAGAAATTCCAATTCCAGTGGGCAAGATCGTCGAGCAGAACCGAGAGATGCGTGTTGTCTGACGTATGAATAATCGGGATGGACTGTGGTGGTGGCGTATCCTGGCGTGGTTCGACAACCACGATGTACATGCTGTCCGGGTATCCGGGGAGCGTCCCTCCGGGGACATACAGCACGCCGAGCACATGATGGTGCGTAACGACATACCGACGAATAGTGCGATATGACGGCCCGGGATGAAACGCCAGCACGGCCGGGATCACATATGCTGTTTGTTCTTCCAATTGGCGTACGGCTTGCTCCCACCGGGCGACAGCGTCATCGCCAGGGGGGATAGACACCATATGTGTCGGTTCGTACCCATGGGTTTTCAACAGTGTGTGCATCGCATGCATTGATGGTCTCCCTCACCAAATGACAATGCGAAGGATGCACAGGGGCCTGTGCATCCTTCGCAAAGATATCATGATACCCGATGATGTTACGGGGCAACAATGACCGGTGGCTTCACCCACTTTGCACACAGGGTGACACGGTCGATCACCGGAACCTGCTTCCCTGATACGGGGTCAAGCACAAAATACTTCCGACGTCGCTTCACCCACTTTGCGCATGCCGCCTGAAAGTCCGGACAATGGACCACCTGTGTTGCGGACGTTGTACAGCTTGCCTGCGCGGCTTCACACGTCTGTTCTGCGCTCCCACACGACTGCGACGTGCTGAGAGCAACCGCATTCGCCTGCTCAACCGAAAGCGCGACATCCTGATGTGCCGTCTGTGCCTGGCGACATCGGGCATTGATATCGCCCAGATGGAAAGCAATCTTCGTCAGGTCCACGTCCCCACCACAGAAATTCGCAATATCGCCGATACGCTGATTGAGACGATTCTCGACGTCCTGGTCGACATATCCACCACACCACGCGCCCGCATTCGCCTCCACAGCCGGTCGACAGATGCTGACCAAATGGGCATTGACGTATGGGGTACACACGTTGGCCAGGAGATTCACGTCGAGGGCACCGCAAAAACTTACGGCATCGGCGTCGCTAAAGGACGCTGATGCGAGCGTGCACTCCGCCGATGGGCTGTTGCCACTGCCAGGGAAGGCATGGACAGACGCCGCTGTCAGCACAAGCGCGGTGAGGGCACTGATACACCAATTACGCATAACTTTTCCTCCTGCGGGGAAAGAATTTCTGCCATGCCTACGCCCCGCGTCATAGGCGGCAGTGTGCTGTTCTTATAGCGACGATGCAGCGCGCTGTCAAGAGCAGCAATCGTCGAGAAGTCCTCGGAGCACTAACCCTTCGACAATCCCGGTAGTACGCTCACCGTCCGTGAATGATAGACCGGTGACATCAAATGGCTTGACCACCGTGGCCCCCCGGACCCGTTGCACGCGAAAGAGACCGATTGCCGTTGACTGGGATTGCGCCATGTGAAGCATCGCGTCACACCATTGTGGTGAATGCGTCGTGACCACGACTTGATGATTGTGCTCAGACGCTAGGGAAACCAGGAGTTTTGCCATGAGATCGAACTGTCGTGAATGCACCCCACGTTCCGGTTCCTCGAATGCGAGCAGCGATCCGCTCCACGGGTTCACCGCGATGGCGCAGAGCGCCAACACACGGAGGATGTCTTCCGAGACGATGCGCGACGAGTAATCCACACCCGACTGCCGGACACGGATGTCGAGCGTGCCGCGACGCTCGTCGAGGTCCACGGTCAGATCTTCAACACTGGGGATCAGTGATCGGAGCGTTCGCACAACCGTCTGGAAATGTTTGGGGTATTCGGTATGCAGTTTATACAAAAACGAAACAAGTGTTTCCCCTAACACACCGATGTCCTGCACATCCGAAGGTGATTGTGTCGTCCGCATGGCCATGCGTGGGTCCAGCATATAGGTACGCCAGCGGGCAAGTTCCTGTCGTGTCTGTTCCACCGCCCGGTATCCCGCACCACCAAACCGTGGGTCCGAAACAATGGCGTGATCTAGGCCAAGCGGTTCCTGGCGCGGCTGAGCGGATTTATTGGTATGCCGGATGCGCAGTTTCTGCCCCCGTGGCTCAATCACCGCATAGCCGCCAGGTGTTCCTGTGGCATGGATCGGTACCAGGTATTCGTCAGCAACAGATAGTCGCCCTGACCCTGGCTCGATCGCGACGGCAATCCGATACCGATACGTATTTGGGCCCGTGGTCAGATCCGCTTCCAGGCTAAAACGCGCCTGTGGTACACTCAATAGCTCTGGCATTCCGCCGGCAGGCAGCGAAAACGTTTCGATCGGATAGCAGCGCATCGGCTCGCCGAGTGCTTCGGAGAGGGTTCTGAGCGTTCCGATGCGCGATAGCGCCTGAATGGCATCGAGGAGATGGCTTGTGCCCGAAGCCGGGGGGCCGAAGAGCACGGCCAGACGAGGCAACGTAACGCTCGTATCGACGAGTGACTTGAAACCGTGAATCGTGAGACGATTGAGCATAATGTATCGTGTCCCGTTTTACTCTGGCACGGTCATGAGCAATCGAACGGCGTAGATTAATGCGAGAAATATGGCGTCTTTGTCTCGTTCATCTTTGGGCAATTGATCGAACGGCACCATGTCCGGGTGTGTCTTTTTCACGGGATCGCGTTCCGGACCATACACCCACCCCATGTCGGTATATGCTTGGACCCAAGAATCATGGGCTTCTTCTGGCGTTGGGAGCTTGTCCATCGTCAGATAATTTTGAATAACCTGAACAAATTGTCGACGGAATGCGTCATCACGGTCGTTCCATGCTTCGGGAACGATGGACCGTTGCGACCATTCAGCTTCTCGACGTGTTGCTTCATACAGTATTTCTGCAATACGCTCGATAGTGTTCATAAAACACACCTCCTACGATATGTAAAAAATTCTCTAGTGATGCCGACGATGTCTGTTGTGGTCTCCGTGTATATCATAGGATTTGGATGATAGGCAACACGACAATCGCCGGAAGCTATTAATGGCATTGTTCATTCGTCGTGCGCATGCGGAGGAGGAGATTGACGATGAATCCCTCCAGATATGCGCCACCCTTCTCGCACTCCTCTGCTTCCTTGATCATCCCGTGTGCGCGAAGCTCCGCGATGTTTTCTGTCACGGCGACCTTGAGGGCTTGTCTGGTAAACACCAGGCGTGTGCGCAGCTCCTCGGCTAGTTCTGGAGGATACACTTTCTCGTCGATGCTCTTTTTGATTGCGAGGAGTGCATTTGTTAATTCTTCCATTTGCGTTTCTGTGAGTGTGTGCATACGTACCGTCCGATCACCCCGATGTTACTTGGGGTTGGTTTTGTCTTCCAGTGCTTCCGTCGCGGGAGTCTGGAGCGAGCTGCGCCGCGTGTAGATGAGATCGGCCACGCGAATGCACGCCTGACCGAGGCGAATGATGCCGGGAACGAGGTCGTCCAGTGACGCAAGGGGAAGCTCAAGGGCTCCGCCTTTTTGCCGAACGCCGTACAGCCTCAGAGCGTCGTCGACAATACTCTGGCGTTCTTTCGAGCGCCAGGGCCGGATCTGCACGTCTAGGAGCCACTCCATTGTCCGGCCGAGATCGCTCAGACACAGCTCTCGTCGAGACGTGTGTTCCACCGGAATGAAGAGATCTACTGTGCCGCCCTCCGGATAGAGGAAAGCGGTTTCGATGCGGACGTGGCCGTGAGCGATTTGGTCGACGTTGCGGACGATGGCCTGGCCGGCGACGCGCTGTTGAATCTCGGTCAGGTTTGCCATAGTCACGCAACGTGCTTGCATAGTTTTTTGCCTCTTTTCCTGTTTGACGCATATCCTCGGTTTCGAACCCGGCAGCGCTGAATGCTGTTTCTGGCTGCACGTTCTGTGTTTCCTTTGGCTCTCCGCACGTTCCTGATATTGATTGTTTGGGCCTAGTGTCCCGATGATGGAGGGATGTAGATGGTTTCCCCCCATCCGGGAAGCGTCGCCCCGCGTTCGGTCAGTACCCACAGGACCGGGACATCGGGCTGCGTGTCGGGGAATGTCCCATATCCATCTGTTAAATACACGATGGACTCGCATCCATCTCCAATAGCTTGCGTGATCGCTGGGCGGAAGTCGGTTCCACCGCCACCAACACACTTGGTCACTAGCTCTTCGACCGTCGGGGTATCGTATTCCGTAAATGTCACGGTTGACTGCACGGCAGCGTCGGCGTAGTACACATGCAGCTCTGACACTGCATGCTGGAGTGCGAGCACCTCTCCGAGGAAAATTCGGAGCGTTGCGTCATCGATGCTGCCGCTCGTATCGATCACGACACCGACCTTCCCAGCCCGGACGCCGTCGAGCGCTGGCACCCATGTCCAGTCTCCGATGCTGTCCGCGACACTGGCCGTGAGCACACTCGGCCGGGATGCATAGTCTTCACGATCCCCCGCAGCAACCAAGAATGCCGCAAGGATCTCTTTCCAATCAATGCGGCTTTCTTCAATATTCTCCAGGGCCCGCTGGATAGCCCCGGGGAGCTTTCCGGCGACCTTGGCCGTGATGGCAGCTCGCATCACGATGTCACGCACACGAGCTACAGCCTGCTGATCTTGCGTCGATGACCAATCATGGGCATCGAACGTCTTATGACCCTGCTGGCCTTGACCCTGCTGGCCTTGACCCTGCTGGCCTTGACCCTGCTGGCCTTGACCCTGCTGGCCTTGACCCTGCTGGCCTTGACCCTGCTGGCCTTGACCCTGCTGGCCTTGACCCTGCTGAGGCTGTGTCTGCTGCTGTTTTAGCAGGATATTATACACCTCTTCGAGACACAGATCCTTGAATTTTGGGTCGTAAAGGATTCCCCCTGGTAACTTGACTTGGAGCGTGTCCAGTGTCTCCCGCTCGGCGATGATGCCGTTGACGACGTAATCGGCTGCGATATTGCGCAGCCACTTGTCACCCTGAGGGAGACGACAGACATGCTCAAATGCCACATGCAGTGCTTCGTGGCACAGAGCGAAAAGCACGACATCTGGATTTTTTACGGCAAATTCCGGGTGGATGTACAGCGTATCTGTCGTCACGGCCATGGTGGCCGGCTGGAGTGAAAATGAGTATTCGCGATTCAGTGACGAAATAATGGCACCGAAGAACGGTGCCCGCCAATTGAGCAGGATGATATTCCGCTCAACGAGCTTTTGAGCCTCATTCAGGATATCGTCCTGCGTCTTCTCCACGTTTTGCATTATACCCGGTTCCAGCGTGTTTGTCAATACCGCACGTGCAATGGAGAAGTGCCGGGGGGGCGGCGGAAACCCCCCCGGCACACAAGGGGTCGGATTACTTACTGAGAAGCGAGCCAACCCCGAGCGCCTGCGCAGCAACCTGGACGAGGGCCCGAAACTCTTCCTTTTTCAGGAGGGTTGCCAGCAGGGTGCGATTCTTCTGGAGGTTGCAAAGGCTAAGGAACTTGATGGCGTATTCATCCCCCACGGCCTTACAGAAGGCAAGGCAGTTGTCAACCTCTTTGTCCTTGAGATTCTTGGTCTTTGCGACATATTGTGCTACAGCACAAACCGTCGCAAACTTCTTGGCCGCGTCGGGGAATTTCGGGATGACGCCCCGCTCCACAACGTCGCGGGGATTGACCGTCTCCATCAGCTCGATGAAAGCAGCCAGTTCGATGGCTGCGCTTTCGCCGATAACCGCCGGCCCAAACTGCCTGACCATCTCGTGGACGGGCCGCGACTGCGTCGTAGCAAGACGCCCCACCAGACGCGCCAGCTTGGAAACCGTCCGTGGAGTGCTGCGCGAATTCTTGTTAAAAACCAAGACCTTGGGGTTATATTCCACCGCAGCGACCAGCTCGGGTACTAGACCCTGCTCACGCGCCCACTCAATCCAGTCCTGAGGGTCGACCTCAATGTCGATAATGGCCAGCCGCGTGGCGAGAGCGGTGCTGACTTTCGCTGTGAAAGTCCCATCATCACCACGATTCCCCGCCGCAACGATGCGCACCCGATCGCCAAGTCGCACCTGATGCAATTGACGATCTAAGAGAATCTGGAGGGCGACGTTCTGTACTGCCGGCGGTGCATTGAAAATTTCATCGAAAAACAGGATGACTTCCTCGGTGTTGTTCGTGGGAAACCACGACGGCGTTCCCCACACCGTCTCCCCATTGTGGACCACAGGAAGTCCCTTGACTTCGATGGGGTCGAAATTCGCCAGGCGAACATCGATGAGCTTGACATGGGCCCCGATGGGCTCCAGAGTACAGCTGCCGTCGGCATGGACACGTGGCACGAGCGTGCCGCAAAGCGCGCATCCCTCGGGGGAGTGCGTGCTGCTCTCGGTGGCCAAATCTTGTGCCAGCTGTTTGACAATGTCCGACTTCCCCAGACCGGGAGTCCCCCGAAGACAGGGAACAATTTCCTGGGGCGCGTCGAACGAAACAAAACCGCGAAGGAGGGTGTATGCTGTCTTGAGTGTGTCCGCCATGGTTTGACTATACCGGGTTTTTGTGTTTTTGTCAATATCGCACGTGCGTTGTTTCGAGGATCAGTTAAACACCTGCGTATTCTCGATAACGCTCAGGCGGTGTATGATATGCCTGATTTTCTTTTTTACGCTCAACCACATGGTTTCGAGAAAAATTCTTGAAGCTTGTTGCGATGTTAGGCGTTGGTGCCGAACGTGGTTCCACAACGAAAACAGCTGGAACAATGTCGTTCGGGCGACGTTATTTGGAACACGCTGCAACCACGGATGGAGGAGCGGGACCGTTTTCCACACCGTGTCGGGCTTGTCAGTTTCACCACACAGGTGTATATAGAGGGGGACATAGATGTCCCACAATTGATTGGCCGTTTGCGCAACGAGACATTCGCGCAATGGGGTGAGACGCGATTGCAGCGTGGTGATTCGTGATACAAGCCGCGTGACATCTTTCAACAGCCGTTGTGTGGCAGCAGCGTCCTGAAGGTGCGCTGCCAAAAACGCAGTCAAACACGCTCGGTCCAGGTAGCACTTCCATGCCGTATGTCCCGAAAGTGCCGTTAACGCGACGGCGCTCTGCATGACCTCATCGTTCTTCCACAATACACCGACGGTATCGAGGGGGACACGGAACGACACGGGATGGGTGATGGGCGCGTTCCCGCATTGAAAGCAGGCTTCGCGCCCATCGGGCTGGACACGCCTGGTGGCGACAATGATATGGTGCCGCTTGGGCCCGAGCGTGATGGTGAGTTTCATGATGCGAATGCCTTAGAATGCTACCGATCCCATCAGGTGAACATTCTCAGCATGCTGAAGCTTGCGCCGATATATCGTCAGCTCCACCTCCGCGCGCTTCTGCAGCCAATCGCCAAACTTTGCCTTGATGGTGGGAAGATCTGCCGGGGTGATCTCCCCCGCACAAATTTTCTTCGCCACACACCACAGCTGGTATCGGATGGCGCGCTTCGAATTGCTCGCGAGCTTCAACCACGGATGCTTTTTCTCGAACTCGTCGCAAGTCCAGTAAATACGGTTGACGATGGTCTGCCGCGTATAGTCATCGTCGTTGTCGCTGCGACGGAACAGCTGTTCGAAGCTTGGCACGTGATGGTCCCAGATATCCCCGGCCACACGG
>Ga0209101_1001405_pt1 | contig 17840 bp, 16 predicted proteins | sample ConPoolayeCmetaG_FD_185481 | JGI IMG/M metagenome (GOLD analysis project Ga0209101, IMG submission 185481) | Hot spring microbial mat communities from California, USA to study Microbial Dark Matter (Phase II) - Cone Pool mat layer C metaG... ...
GCCGGAGCAGTTGCTGGAGCGGGCCGAGGAATTGCGTCGCGAAACTCGGGCGGGGGGGACGCTGCGCGTCGCGCCGCCACTGCGAGCTGGATTCGCGCCAGCCGGAGCCTCGGTCTCGGCGGTTCCCATCGCGACGGGTTCAAATATCGGCAGCTTGCCCCCCTCTTCGCCCTCGCCTTAACGCGGGCCGCGCCCCCGATTCAGGCGCGAAGTTCTCGACCATGCGCCCGCCGCGCGGGGAAGTCCCAACCGAGGGCTGTGATACCGCATCGAATCCCCGCCACGCACCACGGAGGAACTGGTCTTTCTGTCGGTCGACGGATGGGTAGCGTCCAAGGCAAACCCTGCCGGCGGAAGGCCACCTGCCCTGATTGGCCGGATTCCGCTGCGGGATTATACTGAGAGGATGCCAATCCATGATTTGGGTTACCGCGCATGGCGAGGCCGGTTGGTGCCGCAGATCGGCCGGTTTTGGGTCATCTCCCTGACTGGCATTCGGCTGGCTTGGCGCAACATGTGGTTGCGGCGGATGTTGCTGTTGTCGTGGCTGCCGGTGATCCACGTGGGGGCGTTAATGTTCGTTTACGAGCAAATCCTGGCCAACGAGCCAGGGATTGCCCGCTCCCAAGCCGGCGCGACCATAATCCCCTGGATCCAGCAGATCCCGATTTCCGACAGCCGCCACCAGGTGTGGGCCTGTCTATTCTGGTTCTTCTTCCGCTATCCCCAATTGTTTGTGATGATTTTCGTGGTCGGCCAGGTGGCCCCGCCGCTGGTGTCGCAAGACGTTCGGACCAAGGCGTTCTTGCTCTATTTTTCCCGACCCTTGGCGAGGCTGGAGTACGTGCTGGGCAAGATGATCGTGGTCTGGTTCTACTTGGCGCTGATCTCCGCCGTGCCAGGGCTGTTGCTGTACGGGCTGGCCGTGTTGCTCTCACCTGAATTGAGCGTGGTATGGACGACCTGGGACCTGCCGTTGCGGGTGCTGGCGGCCTCGGCGGTCTTGATGGCGCCCACGGCGGCCATCGCGCTGGCCCTCTCGTCGCTGACGCCGGAGACGCGCCACGCCACGTTCGGTTGGTTTGCCATTTGGGCGCTAGGTTGGGCGACGTATTTGATCCTGGAAGCGAACACCCTTGGGGCCGGCAACGCTCGACGCTGGGATTTCGTGTCGCTGTATCACACCTTGGGCACGCTTCAGTATTGGGTTTTCGGTTTGAGGGAGGAACTGTCGGGCCGCGTCTTGCCGTTGCCCGGTGGAACGAGTTTTTTGCCCGCGCCCTCGCAGGTGCACGTCTTGCCCGCGGCGATCGAGGTGGCTGTCGTGACCGTGGTGGCCTTGGCGGTGCTGTTCCGCCGCGTCTCGTCGCCCATGCGAATTTGACATGATTGCCCTGCGGCGCGTGACCAAACTCTACGGTTCGGTGATCGGCGTCAACGACGTCACGCTCTCGTTGCCGCAGGGGGCCTATGGATTGATCGGGCCGAACGGGTCGGGCAAGAGCACGCTGTTGAACTTGATGACGGGCCAGTTACGACCCACGCTGGGCGAGGTCCGGGTGTTCGGCGACGATCCGTGCAATAATCCCGACGTGCTCCGCCGCCTGGGCGTGTGTCCGGAGCAGGATTCTGTTTACGCCGACGTGAGCGGGCTGGAGTGGGTCGCCTATTTGCTCCAGCTTCACGGGTTTGGACGCCGCGAGGCTTGGCGACTCGCCGCCGATTCGCTCGACCGCCTGGGAATGGCGTCGGCCATGCGCCGCCGCATGGGCAGTTACTCCCGGGGGATGCGTCAGCGAACCAAGCTCGCCGCCGCCTTGGCCCACGACCCGGAACTCTTGATCCTCGACGAACCCCTCAACGGTCTCGACCCCATTGGTCGCCACGAGGTTACTGTGCTGTTGCAAGAATGGATTCACCGGGGTCGCGGGCTGTTGTTGGCCAGCCACATCCTGCATGAAGTGGAGGCGGTCACGCAGTCGTTCCTCCTGATCTGCGGCGGCAGGCTGTTGGCCTCGGGTTCCGCCGAGGAAGTCCACGCCCTGTTGGCCGAGATTCCCAACGAGATTCACTTCCGCACCAACGACGCGTCGAGGCTCGCCCGACGCCTCGTCGAGGAAAAAGCGGCCGAGTCCTTCCGCTTCGTCGGCGAGGACGGCCTCATCGTGGCCACGCGCAATCCGGCGGTCCTCTACGCTCGACTGCCGCAATGGCTGGCGGGCACCGGCATCGAGGTCCGCGAGTTGCGATCGACCGACGAATCGCTCCAGGCCCTGTTTTCCGCCCTGATGCGAATACACCGGGGAAACGCATGACCATTCTCCGTGCGACGGCTGCCGTGTTTGCCTTCGAGTGCCGCCGGGCGCTGGGGTGGCGGCGCGGCTTGCTGGTGCTCGGGCTGGCGTCGTTTCCGGCCGTCATCCTCTGGCTCATCCGCCACGAGGGCGGACAGCTCAACCGCCAGGAGGCCTGGCCGCTGGCCCTGTTCGTGCTGATTCCCGAACTGGTCTGCTTGCTGGGGTTGCTCCTCTGGGTGACGCCGATGATTCAGACCGAGGTCGAGGGAAAGACGTGGCCTCACCTGGCCGTCCGGCCGGCGGGCAAGCTGTCTATCATGCTTGGCAAATACGCGGCCGGCGTGTTTTGGACCGTGTTGACGGCCTGGCTGGCGCTGGCCTTGGCGATGTGGGTCGTGTGGCCCCTGCCCGACGCGACTCGTGTGGCCAGGGTCCTTGCCGTCCTGGCCGTTTTGTCCTCAATGACCTACGGTGCTTTGTTTTCGCTTTTCGGCGTCGTGTTCCTCCGCCGCGGCATGATCTTCGCGGTGGGATATACGCTGGTGGAATTCCTCGTGCGTTTGATCCCGGCAATCATCCGGCAACTCACCGTGCAATATCATCTTCAAAGTCTGCTTGTGGCGTGGATGCACTGGGAAGAGGTCAATCGGCGGATGGGGCCTTTCTTTGGCGTCACCACCCCCGCGGAGAGTATCGCGACGCTCGTCGGCTACACCGTGTTCCTGCTCGGCGTGACCGCGGCCGTTCTCCGGCGGCGGCAACTCGTGACGGCCGTCGAAACGGCTTGATGGGTTCGGTCCGGATCCCCTCCCGTTGCATCACGCCTCGAGCATCCCACGCGCAACACGTTCTCGGCGAACTGCCCGCTACTCCGCGTTGGCCTTCTGGACGAGGTTTTGCCAGAAGTCCCGGGCCTTGCGGTGAAGTTCGAGCACTTCGCGGCGCTGCTGAGGGTCTTCGATCTGGATCTGGCGGGCCCGTTCCATGACCCAGTCCAAGAAAAACTGAGCCGAGGCCTTGCTAATTCGGGGGCCATAACCGGCCTCGACGAAGTACGGCCCCGTCATGCCGAATCGATAGGTCTTGGATTCCTCGCCGACCACCCGCAGCAGGAACCATCCGCTCGAGTCGAAGCGGATTTTCGGCAGCTTCCCGGTCTGTCGGTAATCCTCGAAGCGGATCTCGTCAACGACATGGCCATTTTTGATGATTTCCAGGTACCTGACCGGCTCGCGGATCGAGAGCGTCAGGCCGAGTTCGAACTCTTCGGTCTTTCCTTTCTCGATTTGAAAGGTGTGTCCTGGCAACTCGCCCCGGACGGTCGGACGCAGTAGCGGGCCGTTGGTCACCATCACCCGCCCCGCCCGAAGGCCCTCCCACCACTTTTCATAAGTCAAATCGCCCTCCACGTGGACGTACACGCGGTTGTATCCGACGGGATTGGAGGTCAGGCCGGAACCGCTGCCGGCGGTGGGCGGGATGCGGAGACCGCAGTTCAACAGGTGAAAGTAGATCTCTTGCGACCAAAGGGCATTGCCGAAAGCGCCTGGCAACCGTTTCGCATCGCGCGGCTTGCCGTTGGCCTCGTGGGCGATGGACTTGGTGCGGCCGAAATGGCTGTGGGCGACCTGGATCGAGTCCAGTTGGCCGAGAGCCACCAGCATCGGCACGTCCCACCAAAATGGCTTGCTTGCCTCGACCCAGGTTCCCGGCTGAGCACGGACTTTCTCCAGAATCTGGAGAATCGGCGGATAGTCGGTGTTGCTCGGTCCAAGCTTCAAGGGCGTCGAGAGGTTGAAATACGACAGGATTCCGCCTGGGCGCACATGCTGCATCCCCAAGAAGTGGCAAAAGCGGTCCTCTGGCCAATGCGAGAGGAGTTCCTTGGGCAGGCTCGCCGCCGAACCCGCGCCGGGGTCGTTTCCCAAGGTTAGCAGGGGAGTCACGTGGAGGTCTTCGGACTGCATGAGCAGTTCGATGTCCTTGACGGGCCGATGGACATCGAGGTCGCCCGACCACCATCCCTCGGCGGCCAAGTCGGCCCCGCGCTCCAGCTCCACTTGCTTAGCGTCATCAGCAAAGTTGGCGATGGTGAAATGCCCGGTGACGATTTTGTATTCGGGGCCACGCTCGATCTCGAAGGTGTAGTTGCCCGTGGGCAATTTGAGCACGATCTGGCCCGGAATGACGAAATGATCGTCCAGGGCTGGGACCTTCTTGGGAACGCGGGGCCGACCCGCGGCATTTTTCAAGTGCATCCGACAAGCGATTGGCTTGCCTGAGGCCCTGTCCACCACCGTGAGGGCCAATTGTCCGTCGTTAGCCGCCTCGGTCGGACGGGCCAAGATCGCCAAAAAGGCGATGGCGCTTGCTACGAGACTTCGCAAACGCGACGCTGATGGGTTTGTTTTGGTCTGGCTGCCGACCGGTTGGAAGCGTTGTAAACGAACCCAGAACCACAGGCAGGGCGGCTTGCTTGCAAGGCTGGTTAGTCTATTCACGACGCAACTCCTTGGCGGATTATGACAAATGTAGCATATCGGGACCACTTCACCCGCCCGAACTCGATCTTTAGAATGGCAAATGATTTCCTTAAACGGGGCATATTCTGCCGGACAACTCCGCCGATGGCTGAAGACTACTACCAGGTACTTGGGGTGGCACGCAACGCCACGCAGGAGGAAATCCAGAAGGCTTATCGCGATCTGGCCCGAAAGTACCACCCTGACATGAACCCGGACGACAAGTCCGCCAAAAAGAAGTTTCAACGGATCCAGGCGGCGTTCGACGTGTTGAACGACCCGAAGAAGCGGGAAATGTACGACCGCTACGGGAGTTCGTTCGAGACGATGGGCGGTGGGCCGCGGGGCGGGACCACGTGGCAGACGAGCTATGGCCCAGCGGGAGGGTTTGGCGGGTTCGAGGATATAGACTTCGGCCAGTTTTTCGGGGAGCGGTTTGGAGGAGGCCGGACCGGGGCCGCGGATTTCGCCGACCTGTTCGAGCAGTTCCGCCGCGCGGGCACTACCCGGCGACAGACTGCCGGACGCGAACGACGCGGAACAGACTTGACTCAAGAGCTACACATCCCGTTCGCCACCGCAGTGACGGGCGGGACGGTGGAACTTTCGCTCGTCCGGCCATCGGGAAAAAGCGAGACCCTGCAAGTCAAGATTCCCGCCGGAATCGAGGACGGCAAGAAAATCCGGCTACGGGGCCAGGGAGAACCCAGCCCTGGTGGTGGTCCCCCCGGTGATATTCTCCTCACAATCCGCGTGGATCCTCATCCCTTCTTTGAACGGCGAGGCAACAACCTGATCGTTAAAGTCCCCGTCACCCTCGCCGAGGCGGCCCTGGGAGCCAAGGTAGACGTCCCCTCGCCGCGCGGAACCGTCGCCATTCAGGTCCCACCGGGCACGTCGAGCGGCACGAAGCTTCGGGTGCGGGGGCACGGGGTGGCGCCGAAATCGGGCCTGCCTGGGGACCTGCTAGCCGAAATTCAAATCGTTCTCCCCAAGACCCTGGACGAAGAGGCCCGCCGGGCGATCCGGCAAATCGCCGAACGCTATCCACAATCCCCTCGCGCCAATCTTCGCTGGTAAGATGGGAAAATACGCCTTTCCGGCCAAATACCGGATTCGTCGCGGCGCTGATTTTCAACGGGCTTATGGGAAAAGGTGTGCGGTGTCCGATGGGAACCTGTTGATCTTCGGTTGCGAGAATGGCTTGCCCTATCCACGGTTGGGGCTTTCCGTCTCCAAACGGCTAGGCAAAGCCGTGGTCCGAAACCGCTGGAAACGCATCCTTCGCGAGGCCTTTCGTCTTCACCGCGAGCGGCTGCCAGTTGGGATCGATTTGGTGATTGTGCCTCGTGAGAGCGGAACGCCGGATTTGGACCGGGCCGCGGCATCGCTTCGCCGACTGGCCCCGCGACTTGCGAAAAAGCTCGGACGCCTTCATGATTGACACCGCCAACCGGCATGGGATGTGAAAACGAAAACAATGCTTTCTCGTTAATGGAGTCACCCCACCTTCGCCCACGTGGACCGGAAAGACCCGTCAACGATCGAGTAGACCGGGTTTGAGTTTTTTGGCCGACTACGCGCCGCGGTCCATATCCCGCCACAGTCTTGAGTCGCAACCGAGTTTGCGGAGGAGAACGACATGGCGAGAATCAGTGGTCCAGAGGCGTGCGACACCGCCAGGGGAAAAGACCGCCCAACGGTTTTAACGCCATCAGACGTGATTCGGGCAATCGGAGGTTTTGTGGTTCGTCTCCCCGCATGGCTCTTGATTGCCGTCGCGTACATCTATCAATGGACTTTGAGTCCCGTTCTCGGCCGGCATTGCCGCTTCCATCCAACGTGTAGTGCGTATTTCATCGGAGCGGTGCGGAAATATGGTGCGATTCGCGGAACGTTTCGCGGGCTGTTGAGGATTTGCCGCTGCCATCCGTGGAATCCTGGCGGCTACGACCCGCCGTAGAATTGGCCTATTCCTCAAAGTCCCCTCAATCCGAAAAGGCTTTTCAACCACTTTCGCCGTTACGACCGGTCTGCTCGTTATGATCGGCGAAAGTTTCTAAAGTCGTACCCCAAGGTGAATCGAAACTAATCATCGGAAGGCTGACTCCGCGATAGGGTGCGTGCAGGAAGCTATGCCCTGATGCGGTTGGCCAATAGGGGGGAATCTGTTGTGACGGCTTGCGCCACGGTCGGCGACTTGGGTCGCCGAACCTTCTTTCGGATGCTCTTCTGCTGGTCCACCACGTGGGGCGATCGTGCCGCCTGGGTGTCCGTTAGGTCAGAGAGGGATTGAGACGCAGCTTCTCTATTTTACGGATTTTCACTGACTTCCGGATGCCAAGGTTGCCGATGTGATTTGTGTGGCGCGGATCAGAAGGATTGAACCCGAGCCTCCCTGAAACGAGTTACCTCAGGCCCTGACCCAGACGTCCACGGATTGCACGAATTGCCTGGCTGGCTTCCAAAAGCGAGGCCTGGCGTCGGTTCGCGGACAAGGGCTTGACTGTTCCGAGCGGGGCGACCGGACTGGTCGCGACCGCGGAACAATGTGGAAACCAAGCGAGTGAGATATCGGAGAGCCTGCAATGAAGGTCTTCACAACAGGTCAGGTCGCCAAGATCTGTAAGGTGGCCCCCCGCACCGTCAGCAAATGGTTCGATTCGGGCCGGCTGAAGGGTTACCGAATTCCCGGATCTCAAGACCGACGGATTCCCCGTGAGTACTTGATCAAGTTCCTCAAGGAACACGGGATGCCGTTGGGCGACCTGGAAGATGAGGCCATGGCCAAGGTCCTGATTGTGGCCCAGGACCAGATCTTGATCGAGAACATCAAGCGGGAACTCCCGCTGGATCGGACGTTCAAGGTCGCGGTGGCCGCAAGTGGTTTCGATGCCGGGATTCAGGCGGAAAGCTTCCACCCGGATTGCATGATCGTCGATTTTTCCATCGGTCGCACCGAGGCCCTTCAGATTTGCCAGAACCTGCGCCGCAACGCGGAGTTCAGCGACGTGATCCTGATCGCCTTGTTGCCGGACGATGGAAGCTCCACGAGCTTCGATCGCTCGAGCATCAACGAAACCTTCAAAAAACCGTTCGACGCTGCGCTTCTGGCCGAGCGGCTGCGAACCCTCATCGGTGCCAAGAAAGAATTGGTCTAACGCGATCTCTTTCCCCCAAAGATCGCCTCAGCCTGAGCACGATTCGCCGCTTCAATCCAACCCGCCGCGGTTAGACCCCCGCGGCGGATATTTTTTGCCCTCTGCGCGAGCGAACACCGCTTCCTTCCTGCCGAGCATTTCCCGCACCGGCGAAGCCGACGGGCTTGTGCCATCGAAAATCAATCAGCCTCGCCCTCGCCTGGCAGGCGTTGGCGAGACGGCTTTGCAGACGGCGTCGGGCAGTTCAGTCGAATGTTCCAAAAGCGGGTCCGGGGCGTATTGCGGTTGGTCGCCACGGCGGTCCGGGGCGATTCGTCATGGGCATCAGCCAGGGCCGTCTCGGCGCCATGGGCCACCGCTTGCAGGCCGGGCGAGAATTGCGTCTACTTCTGTCGTATATTGACGATCCCCCTCTTATTGACCAGAATACGATTATTGGCGTCCCGGGCACCGATCCTTCACTGCAAAGCTCCATTCCATGCCCATCCCGGGTTTCCCACACGGTCCGCTGGCGACCACGCTGGCTACGTTGCTGGCCCAAGTCGAGGCCCTCGGTTCGGATACCCTCTTGGCGTTCAGCCCCGTCAAGCTCGTGCTCTTGTTGGCTTGGGTCTATGGGTGTATTTACGTGGTCAAGTGGGTTGGGGAAAGCGGGCTGGCGCCGGTGCGGTATTTGCCCGCCCTGCGGGTCGTTTCGCTCCTCCTTGGCCCCTTGGTGGCCTTGGTGCTTTTGATCTCGGAGTCGAGCCGCAGGGAAGGCGAGGGCGGGCCCTTGGCGCAACTGTTTCGTCAGTTGAGCAAGTCGTTCAACAAGGCCGTCGGCCGCAATGAGGCCGAGGACGTGAACGAACCCAAGCTCCAATTGTTCGATTCGCTGGGCACCGATCTCCAGGAAATCTATGGTCATGGCCAGAAGGCCGACAAGCACATCTTCAATCTCACCGTGCAGATGATCGACAACGCCCTCGCGCAGCGGGCGAGCGACATCCTCATCGACCCGAAGGACCAGAACTTCTACGCCGTTCGGCTACGGATCGACGGCACGCTGCGGACGGTTCGGGAGATTCCCACGGACACCTGCCGGGCGGTGATCAACAGCGTGAAGGCCGTGGCCAACATGGACATCGCCGAGCGGCGACGCCCTCAGGACGGCGCCTTTACCGCCGTGAAGGGTGACACCCGCTACTCTTTCCGCGTGGCCAGCGCCGGGGCGCTCAACGGCGAGAAGCTCTCGATTCGCGTGCTCAACCGCAACGCCGACCGGTTCACGTTGGCCGACGCGGGTATTCCCGACCGGCAGCGGGCGGTGATCATCGAGGCAGTGAATAAACCATCAGGCATGGTGTTGATTTGCGGCCCCACGGGCAGCGGCAAAACCACCACGCTCTACGCGATGATGAACCAGATCGACCGCCGCACGCACAATGTGATCACCGTCGAGGACCCGATCGAGGCCCATTTGCCCAACGCAAGCCAGTTGGAAATCAATCCGAAGGCCGACATCACCTTCGCCAAGGCCCTGCGAAGCATCTTGCGTCAGGACCCGGACGTGATCGTTGTCGGCGAGATCCGCGACGAAGAGACGGCCGAGATCGCCCTCCGCGCGGCCCAGACCGGCCACCTCGTCCTGGCCACGATCCACTGCGACAGCAACGCCACGGCGCTGATTCGGCTTTTGGACCTCGGGGTTTCTCCGATCCTGATGTCCACGGGCCTGAACCTGGTGATGTCCCAGCGTTTGATGCGGCGGCTCTGCAAGGCCTGCCGGAAGCCGGCCCAGTTCAGTCCCCGGATCATCCAGAAATTCCGCCAAAAGGGAATCGATCCGAACAACATCTACGAGGCCGTCGGCTGCGACCAGTGCGGCTGGACCGGCTACTACGGGCGGACCGCGATTGTCGACATTTTGCAGATCACCGACGAGTTGCGGGCCGAAATCGCCCACAACGAACAGATTGCCAACAAACTCCGGACCGAAGGCGAAAAAAGTGGGCGATCGAGCTTGCGTCTGGAGGCCATGGCCCGGGTCGTGGCGGGCATCACCAGCCTGGAAGAACTCAAACGAGTCGTGGGATAGGCGTTTATGGTTTTCTGGATCGCCGTTCTGATCGGTGGGCTGTTCGCCTGGGCCGCGGCCCAAGTCGGGTTCTTCGCAAGTTGGATCATGCTTTTCAACCTGGTCCTGTCAGCCTACCTGGCGGTGTTCCTGGCCCCGGTGATTGTCGACAGCGTGCCGGCGACCACCGACACGCCCTACGGCTATGCGCTGGTGCTTCTGACCGTGGCCATTGCCACGCTAGTGACCGCCTACGCGGTTTGCTACGCCTGCCTTTCAGGTCGAACCCGAATCGAATTCCCCGCCCTGATGGAGAAACTCGGAGCTGGAGTGCTGGGCTTTCTCAGCGGATTGCTGGTTTCAAGTTTTCTGGGCCTGGTCGTATCGCTGACGCCGCTGCCAGAACTGGACTCGCTTCGACCGCTCGGCCTCCATGCCGACTCCCAACGCGCCACCCGGGCCTATGTCTGCTGGTGGTGCGACGTGCTGCACGGGTTCGTAGGCTCCTCCGAATCGAGCATGACGAGCGCCGAGGCGGTCGATTTGCTGCTCAACCGGGCGTTTCCGCCCGCCGAGGAAATCTCCGTGCCGACCGCGCCGCCTGCGCCCGCTGAACAAAAGGCCGCGCCCCCGATGACAACGGGGGATGCCAAAGGCATCGCCCTGGCGGCCAAGACTCCCGTCGGTGGCGACGCGGCGAAATCTCCTCCCGCGTCTCTCCCGACGCGGGCCCCACCCCAGCCAATCGGCGGCGGTCCCCCCGGGCCTCCGTTCGACCCAAAGACCGGCCCGCCTATTCGATTCCCTTGAGAAAATCCTTGAGGTTCAGCCCGTCGAGCCCTTCGAGCAGCTCATCGAGATCGATCCCCAGTTCGGGGTCGGGGCCCCCTGCCGACTGAGAAGCCGTGGCGGCGCTCGAACCCGAGTTGGGCGGCCTTTTGGATTGAGGAGCGCTCGTCGCGGGCAAGGAAGCGATGGGAGACTTCGCCTGCGGCGGCTGGGTAGACCGAGCCTGCGCTAGGCGGTTGGGAATCGCCTCGGCGGCCGATGGCCCCTCATCTGATGCACCGGCCGATTCGTTTGATTCCTCACTGTCGGAGGGTTCCTGCACCGGGGCCAGCCGATTTCGGCCGTTGACGACCTCCGCCGCGGCGGGTCCCTCTTCTCCCTCAACGACCGCCGATTGCGGAGCCTCGTAATCAACGACCAGGGTGAATGGACCAATCGAAAAACGGTCGTGGGGGCGGAGCACGGCCTCGGCCACTTTTTTGCCGCCCACCCGGGTGCCGTTCGTCGAACCCAGGTCGCGTACACGGACACGACCGTCGGCCTCGTACAACTCGCAGTGCTGCCGACTGACCGATGGGTGGTTGATGGTCAGGTCCGCATCAGTGCTGCGGCCCACAATCGCTGGCAGCTCAAGCTGCGTCCGCTGTTCCTTAACCTTACCCCGGGTAACGAGAATCTTGATTTGCATGGGTCATTGGGACCGGCCACGGACACCGAGCAAAGCCGACAGAACCTTCATCCAAGGTGCTATCCTACGCCATCGAGGGCTTGGCCTTGCCTGGCAAACAGGAATCAACTCGTTTCCCCGGGCAACACAAGGCCGGCAGGGCGCACGCTCGCCCCCTCCAACCCTGCCCCCCAACCCTATGGTAGGTTCCCTCGACCCGGAATGCAACTAGCCGAATCGAGCGGCAGCTTGCGCGCGTCGGGCCTCCATCATTGCCCGTTCCGCTTCCGCGATCCGGCCCGCTTTCTGACACACCAGACTCTTGGCAATAAAGCTGAAAGGATCGTTCGGTTCCAATTCGCACACCTTGTCGGCGTGTTCGATGGCGGCGTCGTGCTTCTCCAATTTGCTGTAAAAAACGCTCAAGGCGGCATGGGCCAACGCATACGTAGGATCCTGCGCAAGCAGGTCGTGCAGCTTGCCGACCGCCCCCTCCAAATCACCCCGTTGCTGAATCTCAATCGCCTCGTCGTAAAGCGCTTCACTGGTCGGCATGGTTGGCATTGTCCCCCGAAAGTGCGGTTTGTGGGTTGCGGTATGATGCTAGCGGCCTCCACGATTCATTCCATTCCCGTCATGCCAAGTGTATTCGAGAGCCTCATCGGTAACCAGGGGAGTGGGGCGAACCGCCCTTTGGCTCAGCGGGTAACGTACCGGGCGGCGGATGTATCAAGTATGGTTCGGCGCGACTTCCAAGCGCGGTACAGACAGTTTGAACGCTGGTTGGTTAATGTCATACTTCGCGCGGCCGAAGATGAGTCCTTCTTATTCGAGAAACGTCTCATTTCAACGCCTGCGGAGCATAAAGGCCCGCCTACGGGCCTTCGCCGCCGTAGGCGGTCTTCGGCCCGGCGTTTTACGCCGGGTGCGGTTTCGATCCCGTGGCGAACTTCAAGCCCCGTTCATGGGGCTTCTCGCTGTGGTCGTAATTTGCGGCCGAGACGCCCGCGCTCCGGGATTTGCAGGCGGTGTTCAGGCCGATTCCTCTTTGGAGTGCGGGCATCTTGCCCGCTTTTGTTTTTGCGGGCGGGACGCCCGCGCTCCCAGATTCGCGGGCGGCGTTCAGGCCGATTCCCCTGTGGAGCGCGGGCATCTTGCCTGCATTTGTAGTTGCGGCCGGGACGCCCGCGCTCCCAGATTCGCAGACGGCGTTCAGGCCGATTCCTCTTTGGAGCGCGGGCATCTTGCCCGCATTTGTAGTTGCGGGCGGGACGCCCGCGCTCCCAGATTCGCGGGCGGCGTTGAGGCCGATTCCTTTTTGGAGCGCGGGCATCTTGCCCGCTTTTGTGTTTGCGGGCGAGACGCCCGCGCTCCCAGATTCGCGGGCGGCGTTTGGGACGATTCCTCTTTGGAGCGCGGGCATCTTGCCCGCATTTGTAGTTGCGGGCGGGACGCCCGCGCGCCGGGCCTGGCGAGCGGGACGCCCGCGCGCCGTGTTTTGTCCCAGCGAGAAGGCCCGTCAACGGGCGTCGTCGCACAACCCTTTGCCGGCGATCTTCGCGCTAAAAGCCTCCCAGTCTTCCGTTGAGGTCATGCCTGCCGTGCGAGCCTGGTGTCCAGTGATTGTTCACTATTCGGTTGCGGGCGCAGCCCGCCTTAGGGACAAGGCGACGTCCTCGGCGTAGTCCGGCAAGGTCAGCCGCGCGTTGCCGCCTTGATGATCGAGCGTCCGCGATTGGATCGCCGCGCCCGTAAGCACGTCCGTCCACCGCACGGCATAAGGGCCGTTTGGCAGCGCGAGGGTCATCTCGCCCGATGACTTGCCGAACAAGTAAATCGCGTATTGCCGGCCGTGTTCCGAGAGCACCCGCGCCCTCGCGCCCTTGGGCAGGGACTGGACCGTCGTGGTGTCTGGGCGCATACGAAGAAAATCGAAGCCGTGGATGAATTCCTTCAGGATGCGCATTTGCTTGCGGAACGCTGGGTTGCCACCGCCGGGTTGCTGCGGCGGGTACTGGAACGTGCCGTCTTCGTGACCGGCCGCGAACGAATAGTCCAGGTGGCTGAACAAAGCCCCGCCCGCCAGGATGAACTCCCACGCCTCCATCCGGTAATGCGTATCGCCGGTCCCCTTGAAACCAGTCTCGTTATCACCGATCGGCCGTCGCCAATGGTAGTTGACGGCGACCGCGTCGGGCGGGCTGGCATAGTGGAAGTTCAGGATCGAAACCTCGGGATGGAGGTTTTCCACCTTCGCCGAGCCGTTGGCGATGTTCAGTGAAATGAGATGGCGTCGCGGCAGCTTTTTCTCGGTCTCGACGATCACGTCCACGATCCGCCGCTGCCAAGCCATGGTGACGCCGCCGAAATACGGCTCGTTGCAGACCTCGTAGTACAGATTGTCGAACGCGTTGAGTTCGGTGACGATTTTCCGCACGAAGGCCTCGTGGTAGGGCAATAGCCCCCCGTTTCGATCCAGCGTGTACACGTCGGTGCGTTTGACGTTGCCCACGCCGTTGACGTTGTTCGCGGCGTTCATGGGGCTAAGCTGCCACATGGCGTCCTTGTAAAAGGGACAAAAAAGGTTCATCTCCACCACCACGCCCCGCCGCGAGGCGCGCGCCATGAAGTCCTTGAGTCGTGCAAAATAGGCCGCGTCGAATCGAGACAGGTCGAACTTGTTGCCTCCGTTGGCATAACCGGGCTGATCCGACCTTGCCCAGGGGGCAATATACCGATTGGCCGAGGGAGCGAGCGTATTCCGCGCGATCTTGAAAGCCCCCTGCGGCTCGCAATAGACGCCGCTGAAGGTCCGCGTATGAGTGAGTTGGTCGCGACCGACCGCGTCAAGGTACCGCACGTAGTCGAAGTCCAGGTTTAGCACCGCTCCGTAATGCTCGCCCGATCCGATGAGGATCGTCGGTTTCCCCCGAAAGAGGAAATAGTGTGGATTTTCCGGGTGTAGACACAGCGGCGGGTGGTCCGCCTCGGCAATCATCGTCGTGCAAGCGACCATCAAAGTCGCCACGCTCGTAAGTCCTCTCATGATCGCATCCCCCCTGGCCCTTGGCTTGCGACTACCAGGATCCTCCAAAGAATTCATCCGCCGCCTATCGTAGCGCACGCGAGCACCGGTTGTCGAGGACAGCTCGGCATTCCCCGACCATGTTCCGTGTTCCGCGAGAACGGGGCGATCGCCCTGTTTTCAGATTGCCGCGCACGGCATTCCTCGCGACGAGTTCACAAATTCGGCAATTTCGATGGCGGCCAATCTGCCAGATCAAGGCGACCTATTAGGTCTATATGGCACCCACCTCTGGTGTGTAATCTGCACTTTCCGAAATTCGACTCTTGCCTGGCCGCCGCCACAAGGCTACAATTAGTTAACTGACTGGTCCGTCAATTAATGCAAGGGATCGGGGATCATGGAGTCGGCAACGAAACGTGGGCCGGGGCGGCCGGTGGATGATTCAATCCGCACGCGCCGGCAGGAGCAGATTCTCGACGCCGCGGCCAGGTTTTTCGCCTTGCGTGGTTATTCCGAGGCAAACATCCAGGAACTGGCCGACCTGTTGCAAGTCGGCAAGGGGACAATCTATCGCTATTTTCCGAGCAAGGAAAATCTCTTCCTGGCCACCGTCGACCGGATGATGCGGAAGCTCACCGAGGCGATCGACGCCGGTATCGAGGCGGCCGATGATCCGGTGGAGCAGCTTTCCGGGGCCATCCGGGCGTATTTGCGGTTCTTTGCCGAGCATCCGGAGGCAACCGAGCTATTGATCCAGGAGCGGGCCCATTTCAAGGACCGGAAACAGCCGACGTACTTCGTCTATCGCGAGGCGAACACGCTGCGGCGGTCGGCGCGGATCCGCGCGTTGATCGAGCAGGGTCGTTTTCGCAACATTCCCGTGGAACGCATTGGCGACGTCGTTGGCGACCTGCTCTATGGCACGATGTTTACAAATTATTTCATTGGTCGGGACCGCGCTCCGGACGAACAGGCGGCCGACCTCCTGGATATCGTCCTGTATGGGATCCTTTCGGACAGCGAGCGGTGGGCCCGGGGCTTGAACACGGAACGCCAGTCACCCGAGGCGGGGCGACGTCCATGGGAGTGCCTCGGCGAGAGTTCAACACGCCTCGAATCCAGTCCCGCGGACATGACGTAGGTTCAAAAAGTGCGTTGCCGGGCCGCCGGGGTTCGCAGGCGCGCGGAGAAAAACAGAGGAAATCGACACATGCGCGGAGCAAGTCGTAGGACGTTGTGGTGGGGGGGCGCTTTGGTACTGGCAGTGTCGCTGCTACTGGTGGGCGTGACGTTGAGCCGATTGGGATTCGCGTCCCGGGCCCCCGTTCCCGACACGGCGGCGGCCGAGCCATCGCCTTCTGCCGCCAATGCCGTGCCGGTCACGGTGGCGCCCATCGTCCCGCGCAAGATTCAGCGCTCGGTTCAGGTCGTCGGCACGTTCCACGGGTATGACGAGGTGACGGTGATGGCCGAGGTGGCGGGCCGCGTTTGCAAAGTCCACCGTGAGGTGGGCGACGTGGTCCGGCCTGGCGACGTCTTGCTGGAGATCGATCCGACCGACTATCAGTTATCGGTCGAGGAGACGCGCAGGGCCTTGGAGCTGGAGGCGGCGCGGATCGGAATCGCTCCGCCGCCGGAGAACGAGTTCCGGCCCGAAAATATCCTCGCCAAGTTGAATCGTGAATTCGACCTGGAAAAGCTGCCTGCCGTGCTTCGAGCCAAGCAACAGGAGGACAACGCCAAGGCTCGCCTGGATCGCGCCAAGCAGCTTCGCGAGAGCAACGCGATCACCGCCGAGGAATACGAACAACGAGCGACCGATTACGAGGTCGCGTTGGCCACGCGGATTCAGATGGAGATGGACTCCCGGGCGATCGTGGCGGCCATCAAGCACAAAATCGTGCTCTTGAAGATCGCCGAACGCAAGCTGCAACTCACCAAGGTCGTGGCGCCCGAGCCGACGAAGCGCGAGGGGATGCCCCCCGACGTGGAGTATGTCGTGGCCGAACGCAAAGTGACCGAGGGCGAGATGCTGAAGGATTCGCCGGGCAGTTCCACGGCAACCTTCGAGCTGGTGATGGACAAAGTGCTGAAGCTAACCGCGGCTGTTCCCGAACGCCATGCCGGCGCGGTGCGCGTGGGGCAGAAGGCGGAGATTCGCGTCGAGTCGTATCCGGGCCGGGTATTTGCTGGCGTCGTCAGCCGCGTCAATCCGATGGTGAATCGGCTAAGCCGCACCTTCGAGGTGGAAGTCCGCGTCGACAACCCCAAACGCGAATTGAAGGCCGGTGGTTTCGCCAAGATCGACATCCTCACCCACGAGGACCCCGACGCTTGGACCGTGCCCATCGAGGCCGTGGTTTCCTTCGTCGGTTCGACGAAAATTTTCGTGGTTCGCGATGGCAAGGCGCATGCCATCCTCGTTTCGCCGGGTCAGGAAGGTCAAGGCTGGATCGAGATCGTGCGCGCGGCGAGCCCTGAGTTGCGTTTGGAGGACCGGGTGATCACCAGCGGCTTGGAAAAACTGGCCGAAGGGGCGCCGGTCCGCGTGCGAGAACCTGACAAGAGCAAATAAACGGTCGATGTCCAACGCCTTGGACGCGTGGCCGCGTTCGGCCCCCGGTTTCCCTCAGAGGCGAGGTCCGAGTCCTCCCTTGGGTTTGCCTCCGAGCAATCCGCGCGTAGACCGGGTGGGGCCGGATAAGCCAACGGTTTTCCCAATTCGTCCAACGACCCTCTATTATCGAACCTGAACGCCATGTCTCTCTGGGACCTTTGCATCAAACGCCCTGTTTTTACGGTGATGCTTGTTTCCGCGCCGGTCGTGCTCGGCCTGGTGGGCCATAGCCGGCTGGGCGTCGACTTGCTGCCCAACGTCGAGCTGCCGATCGTGGTGGTGACCACGACGCTCAAGGGCGCGAGCGTGGAGGAAATGGAAACCAGCGTCACCAAGCCGCTGGAGGAGATCATCAACACGGTCAATGGGATCGACGAGTTGCGATCGACCACGAAGGAAGGCATTTCGCAGATCGTCGTCCAGTTCGTGATGGAAAAGCCTCGCGACGTGGCGGCCCAGGAGGTCCGCGACAAGATCTCGACGATCCTCGCCACGCTGCCGGTCGGCACCGACCCGCCGATCATCGACAAAGTGGACCTGAACGCCATGCCGGTGATGCAGATCGCTGTTTCCGGGCAGCGGCCGATGCAGGAAATCACCGAGATCGCCCGCAAAAAGATCAAAGAGGATTTGGAGAGCGTCGATGGGGTGGGGGCGGTGATCCTGGTGGGCGGACGACGCCGGGCGATCAACGTGACCGTCG
>Ga0209101_1001406_pt1 | contig 17839 bp, 15 predicted proteins | sample ConPoolayeCmetaG_FD_185481 | JGI IMG/M metagenome (GOLD analysis project Ga0209101, IMG submission 185481) | Hot spring microbial mat communities from California, USA to study Microbial Dark Matter (Phase II) - Cone Pool mat layer C metaG... ...
TTGAGCGGGAGTTGCTCCATGAACTTCAAGGTCATGGCTAACCCTCCAGTAAGGTTGTGGCGAACGGGCCTACATCTTACCATAGCCTCCCAAGAAGGGCAACTCCACGCTATTCTGCGGTGCTACCCGGGCTGGCTACCAGGGGAGAAAAGCCAATGGACGAGTCAAGACCGCTCGTCGTCAACTGGATCGTGTTCTGCTACCAGATCAAGCTGTACCGCGAGACCGCCGCGCTCTTCAGGCCAATCGGGCCGGATCTGGTTGACAAGGCCCTGTACGAGCACGTGCGCAAGATCGCCCAGGCGTGCGAGGCGTGCATCAAGTAAGAGAAAACGACACCGATGGAGGTAGGGGTATGATGACCCTATCGTCGGACACACATCCAGACATCGAGCGATTGCAGATCCAGCGGCTGCGGCAGATGCCGGCCTGGCGCAAGATGGCCCTGGTAGGCGAGATGAATCGCACGGTGCGCGCCCTGGCCCTGGCCGGGCTGCGGCAGCGCTACCCGGAAGACAGCCCGGCCCAACGGCAACGCCGCCTGGCTGATTTGCTACTGGGTCCGGAACTGGCCGCCAGGGCCTATGGCCCGCTGCCGGAGGAAGACCGATGTTAGCGGAGCAAATCGCTGCGACGATGATGGTGACCGATGTATTGGACGCCCTCGGCGTGACCTATGCCATTGGCGGCTCCCTGGCCAGCACCGTACACGGCGTGATGCGTGCAACCATGGACGCCGATCTGGTAGCCGATCTGCAATTAGAGCACGCCGAGCCATTGGCGCGGGCGCTGGGTGATGCCTTCTATGTAGACATGGGGATGATACGCGACGCCATCCGCCGCCACGGTTCCTTCAACGCGATCCACCTGGAGACTATGTTCAAGGTGGATGTCTTTGTCGCCAAACCGCGCGTTTTTGACCGCACTCAGTTGGCTCGCCGCCAGTTGCATCTGTTGAGCGAGGATCCAGAGTACCGTGCCTATGTCACCAGCGCCGAAGACATCGTCCTCGCCAAGTTGGAATGGTATCGCATCGGCGGCGAGGTCTCGGACTGCCAATGGCGCGACGTGCTGGGGGTACTCAAAGTGCAGGGCGACCGCCTGGACCGTGACTATATGCACCGCATGGCCGCTGAACTGGGTGTGACCGATCTGCTAGAGCGCGCTTTCGTGGAGGCTGGCCTGCCACACGTTTAAGAGGGACGGATGCTGATTCAGGAACCCTCGGCCTACTTTGAGCAATGACGAACTGCCACTCTCCATCGGCGGCGGCATCGGCCAGTCGTGGCTGGGCATGTACTACCTGCCAAGGCCCACATCGGGGAGATCCAGGTGAGCATCTGGCCGCCGGAGATGGTCCAGGCGTGCCGGGAGAACGGCATCTTTCTGCTTTGAGGCCCGTCTCGAAGGCCCGGCAAGCAGGGCGGGTTTCTTACCCGTCACAAGGCGGCTGTGGAAAGCCGCCCTACGGTCTGGCCGGGCGGGTTTCCTGGCCCGGCGTGGGTCTCGACCCGCGCCAGAAGGGAGTTCGTCATGACCGACACATCTGTGGAGCACAACCTGGAGCCGGCCGCGCCGCCGGCTCTGCCGGAGCCGGGGCCGGTGGAACCAGCCCCGGCCCTGGTCCCCGGCGTCGTGCGCCTCGAGGCCCCGCCCACCTACGGGGCGCGCTTGCAGGCGGAGTGGGCCACCCTGCACCCCTCTCTGCGCGCGGCCCTCACCTGCTGGCCGGCCATCCTGGTCTTTGCCATCCTGTCCTTCGGGTCGCTGGGCCTGCTGGTCCCGTTCTGTTACCCGGTGCAACTCGTCGTCTATGGCGTCGCCGGGGCGCTGGCCGTGCGCTGGGCCAGGCAGTCGAGGCGTGTGGACTCGGCCTTCGCGCTGGGGTTGCTGGCCGGCGTGGCCCTGGCCGGGCTGGACATCCTCACCTATTTCGCCGTGAACGTGCTGGTGGGGGCGGCCACCGGCGGCCTGGGGCTGGCGGGGCTTTGTTGCATGGCCGGCCTGGCCCCGCTGGATGCGGCCATCTCCACCCTGGTGGGGGGACTGGGTGGTGTCATCTACGAAGCGATGGCGTGAATCGTAACACGTGAAGCGTGGGACCGGCGACCTGTGACCGGCGACCTAAACGGCAGGTGGATACATGCGGATTCGATTGGCGTATGGGCGTGAGGGGTTGTGGGTTGATCTGCCAGAGGAGGTCACGGTGCTGGAGCCGCACGTCGTGCCCGGCCTGCCCGACGAACCGGCGGCCATCCAACATGCCCTGCGTCACCCCATCGGCACGCCCCCGCTGCGGGAGCTGGTGAGCGCACACGATACCGTCGCCATCGTCTTCAGCGATCTGACCCGGCCCATGCCCAATGAGCGGGTCTTGCCGGTCCTGCTGGCCGAACTGGATCATGTCCCGCCGGAGCGCATCACCCTCATCAACGCCCTGGGCACGCACCGGCCCAACACCGGGGACGAACTGCGGCGGATGCTGGGCGACGCCGTCTACGGCCGGTATCCCATCCTCCAGCACGACCCGTGGGACAAGGACCAGATGGTCCGGCTGGGTGTGACCCGTTTCGGTCACGAGGTCTGGATTAACCGGGTCTACCTGGACGCCTCGGCGCGTATCCTCACCGGCTTTATCGAGCCGCACATCTTTGCCGGCTTCTCCGGCGGCCCTAAGGCCGTCCTCCCCGGCATCGCGGGCATGGACACCATCCTGGATAACCACCAGGCCGCCATGATCGCCCATCCCCAGGCCACGTGGGGCGTCACAGAGGGCAACCCTATCTGGGAAGAGATGTGGGAGGTCGCCGCCTGGACCCGGCCCACGTTTCTGCTCAACGTGACGCTGAACCAGGACCGGGCCATCACCGGCGTCTTTGCCGGGGACTGGCTGGCGGCGCATCGGGTCGGCGCAGCTTTGGTCCGCCAGAGCGCGTGGGTCATGGTCCCGACCCCCTTTGACATCGTGCTTGTCACCAACGCCGGCTATCCCCTGGACCTCAACCTCTACCAGGCCGTGAAGGGCATGTCGGCGGCGGCCCGCATCGTCAAACCGGGTGGCAGTATCATCCTGGCCGCCGAGTGCTGGGACGGCATCCCCGATCATGGCGAGTACAAACGGCTCCTGTACGAGGCCGCCTCGCCCCGGGAGTTGTTGGACCGCGTGCTGGCGCCCGGCTTCCGGCTACATGACCAGTGGGAGGCGCAGCTCCATGCCCAGCTCTGCCTCCACGCCGAGGTACACCTGTATAGCCATTGCCTCTCCGACGAGGACATTCGGCGCGCCCATCTCATCCCCTGCCGCGACATCGCTGCCACCGTGCGCCGACTGCTGGAACGCCATGGACCGGGGGCTACGGTGGCCGCCCTTCCGGCAGGCCCGTTGACCATCCCCACCGTCAGGGACCCGGCGGGCCGAGTAGTTCCCCGCCAGGCTCACCGCCGCCCTCGGAAAAAGTGACCAGCTACCTGCGCCTGTAGATCGTCACCCCGTCCTGGTCATACACCACGTCCATAAACTCAGCGAACCTGGCGAGTGACTCGGCCGGATAATCCCGTCGCTCCAGGGTGCCCACATAGACGTAGGTCACGTCGTATTGAGCCAGCAAGGCCCGGGCCGTCGCCACATCGCCCTCGTAGATGGCCTTCACGTCGGCCTCCCGCTGCGAAGGATATTCGCCGCGCCACTGCCACTCGTGCCCGGGCCAGCCCAGCACCGTGGGCAGGCCAGTCATGGCCGAGATGTGGCTGTAGTCGCCCCACTCGCCGCCGACGGCTTCCAGGATGACCGGCGCACCGGGCACGTGCTCGTTCAGCCAGCGGATGGCCTTCAGATCGCCGGGGTAGGGGCCTTCCAGCCAAGCGGTGCCGTCCAGAGTGGGTGGCCCCTGGAAGTCGCCGGCCTTGCTGGGCACGGCCATCAACGGGTAGGCCAACGCGGCCAGGATCAGCACGCCAGAGATGATTTCCACCGTCAGCCCGGCCCAACGCGGCCAGCGTCGGGGGATGATGTACAGGCCATACGCCGCCGCCACCGCCAGCAATACCCACGCCTGGTAGTAGAACTTGAACACCGTGTTCATACGACTGCTGAACACGTCGCGGATATAGAACGTCTCGCAAAGGAGGAGCAGCAGGGACACCAGGGCGATCAGGATGAGGACGAAACGATCGGCGGTGTGGTTCCCTGTATCGTCGTTCGTCGGCCTCAGGGCGACACGCAGGGCTACCCCCAACGCGGCCATGCTCAGGAGTGTATAGAACGCCAGGTGTAACGGCTTGGCCATGAGCGCGGTGATGACCGGACGCTGGTCGGCCGGCACCAGGCCGGCCACGCCGGCCACCAGGATCGCCATCGTCCAGGCCAGGGCCAGGATCACCGGCACGATGAGGACCAGGGAGCCAAAGTTGCCGGGCAGGCCCCTGCCTCGCGACCGCCGCCAGCCGTCCAGTACCAGGGCCACCGATGGGACCAGGAACGGCCCGAAGAAGATGAACAGGTGCACCAGCGAGGTGTAGTGGCCCAGCACCGGCGCGATGCCCTGGGGCTGGATGCGCGGGCTGAGATAGAATGGCAGGTAGAAAGCGACGCTCAGAGCTATCAACACGGCGGCATAGTGGGTCACCTGCCGCAGCCATGTCCAACCACACGGGCCGGCCGGGCCACAGACCCTGGCCGCATAAGCCGCGATGAGCAGCAGGCCGTAGACCGGAAAATCCCAGCCATTGAGGAAAAACAATGCCCCCACCACCAGTGGGGCCCACGGGGACAGATCGGCCGGCCAGAGCCGGCGCCACGTTCCGTGTTCAGCGGGGGTCTCAGACCCCCGCTGAGCGGGCGCGCGCAACACCGCCAGCCCGAGGGCCAATACCAGCACCCCGAAGGGCAACGCCATCACGTGCGGGTGCAGGTCAGCCAATAAGAAGCTGAAGAACGGGAACTCGTCAATGGCCCCGGGAATGACCCGCGAGGCCCGCCACCACCACCAGTTGTCGGTGGGGATGCTGCCGGTGGGCAGGCGAGGGGGATACAGGCCGCCAGCGTCCGGGGCCACATAGAGCCACCGCCAGAAGTCTGGACTGCCCCAGCCCTGGGCATAAGCGAACTCCAGGAACCCCTCCAGGTTGCCCAGGGTGGTCACGAACAATGCCCCCAACGCGCCGAACAGTAACGCCGTCGCGGGCCGGCCCCCGCGGCCGGCCACCAGGTTGTAGACCAGGCTGCATGTGCCGCCGGCCGTCAGCGCGAACACTGCCGCGATGGACAGGTTGAAGGCGATGCCGGGCAGGACGCCGGTGAGCCGGGTCAGCATCGCCATCAGCAGGTAGCCAAAGTAATAATAGCTGATGGCGTAGCCGCTCATCCAGGGGTCCAGGGGTGGGAATTGACGGCTACGGAGGATGCCGTTGAGGAAGGCGAAATCCATCGGCTTCTCAGTGCCGAGGATCTCCGGGTTATAGGCCCGCAGGCCGACCAGGGCCAGGAAAGCCAGCGTGAAGAGGACCTCCGTGGCCAGGATCAGCCGCCATTGGTCGCGGAACACGTCCAGCGCGCGCTGCCGCCAGGTCCGGTTGGGGAGCCAACAGCCGGCCGCCAGGACCAGGGCCACCAGCAAGATCGCCCCCTGGGTGTTTTCCAGCACGCCCAGGGTGCAGGACAGCCAAAAGAAATAGCCCGTGACCAGCAGGCCCAGGGCTTTGGCCAGGGGATAGCCCCGGTCGGGCAGGGTTTGGAAGAGGCTGGCGGCCAGGGGCAGGACGAGCAAACCCAGCCCTTCCAACGCCAGCCACCAGAGCAAGACGTCGGTCATGACCTGCCTCGGTTACACCTCGGCCTCTGCGGCCTGACGCAGGGCCAGGAACGCCTCTTTGAGCGGTTGACTGACCGCGCTGTCGGGCTCAGCCAGCACCAACGTTTGGTATGCATTCAGATAATCGGCCCGCAGACGGTGGAAGAAGTGAAGGAAATGCCGCAAGAAGCCGATACAGTCCAGGATGGCTATCTCAGTTCCGCTGGTTTTTTCATACGCCTCTGCTGCGTATGCTCTCACGTTGTCGTCAATCAGATCGGTTGTGATGAAGATGTAGTTGTGGATATGCCCGGCAGCGGCGGCAACCTTCTGAAGTGCCCGATCAATGTCATCTATGGTGACGCGCTTCATCTTCATTTCATAGACCGTCACCACGCTGTCCTCGTTCACCAGGCAGATTTCCACGTCCCCCAGAGCACCGGTTTGTTTATCCGCTGCGGTGTGTCTCTTCAATGGCAATAAACGTTCCCCAATTCTTTCCCCGGCCGCCTGATATGCAGCGGCGACGATCAGTACGGGCAAACGACTCGAATGTTTGCAACTGAGATGTTGTTCAATTAGCTTAACGATCGCTTCGGATGAGAGTGACATGGCATCTTCCGCATGTCGCAGCCCGGCGAGAAGTGTCGCCATCCGCTCGGCTTTTTCATTGCGCATAACCAGGAGGACACGAATCACTTCGGCCAATAGATCTTTCGCTGACACTCGCCCGGTATGCACATCCTCCAGGAGTTGCAAGGTGTATACGTAGAGTTGTCGAGGCCGCCCCACCAGTTCTACATCCATCGTGAGAGGCCGGTCTATGTTCCGCAGTGCTGGCGTCAGGAAAGCTGTTGTTGTGTTGCAAGGCAGGTTGTGCTCGTTGATGAAGTGCGTGATGTATGCCTCGTCATAAGCACGGCCGGAGAAAGCGTCGGGGTCGCCAATCTCCGTGTAGGGCTTGCGCGGGTCCACATCCGGGCGGTCAATCTTCGCCAGCAGGCAGGCCATCAGCAAACGCACCCCAGCGCGATTGCTCAGACAACGACAGACATACTCTGTTCTCTCCAGTACTTCCGCATCGTCTAACACCGGCGCGGTGAGATTGGAGGAGGAACGGGAAAGTGCTTGCTCAAGAATCTGAGCTGGATTACTCATAGCCTCCCAAATAGCCTCCGCATACCTGTGCCCTGCATCCACGGATCGTAGTTCGTCCATAGGGCTTCCACGCGGGTATCTTTGGTGGAATGGATGGTTTTCTCCGGGGCCACGGTCTTGATCCATTTGGGCGCGGGATACAATTCATCCATGAGCGCGCATTGATAATTGGAGATAGCGACCAAGCCCCGGGCGGAGTTTAACACCTCCGCCAGTGCCCGGTGCTCGTAATCTGTCATCTCATAGCCATAGGCGGTGCTATCACCACGCGTGAGATGGACGTAAGGTGGATCGCAGTAGAAGAGCGTGTCGGGTCCATCGTACAGCCGGATCACGTCCAACGCTGGCCGGTTCTCAATCTGCACCCGTAGCAGCCGCTCGGCGATTTCGGGTAGCTCCTCGATGCTGCCCAGCCAGCGGCTGATCGCTCCGCTCATCCCGGCCCGGCTGGTGTTTTTGCAGTTGGCCCACCGACCAAGACTGGCCGTCTGCGCCAGGCCAGTGCGCACCTGCCGCGCGCGCACAAAGAACCGTCGCGCGCGTTCTAACGGGCTGAGATCAGGGTCAATCTCGCAAGCGAGGGCAAACTCCTCGCGCGAAAATGGGGTGAGGCCAATGGCTTCGATCAATCGGTCCTTGTCGTCGCGCAGCACGCGAAAGAAATTGACCACCTCACCGTCCAGGTCGTTGTACGTCTCTACCGGCGACGGCGGGCGATTGAGCAGAACCGCGGCCGATCCGCCAAAGGGCTCGCAGTAGTGATGGCAAGGTGGCAGCAAGGGCAGTAGCCAATCCAGGTGCGAATACTTGCCGCCGTACCAGCCGAAGGCAATGATCTTTTTCCTTTTCAGCTGGGTAATTGGCGGCGGTGTGGCTTTTCTGGATCGGGCGGTAGTATACCGGGTCATCGGGCGTCACCTGTAGTCCACACGACGGTCAAGATTGATTCCTTTCGCCCGTCGAGAAAAGTTAGTACCATAGTCCGATTGCCAAACACGCCGGCCTGGTGTACAATAACGCCGGTCGTAACTGCTCACCCTCCCGCAGGTTCTGGTTTTCGAACCTGCGGGAGGGTACAGGCTGAGCAGTTACCGCCGGTCAATCGGCCGGCACGCGGTCCAGGATCAGGGTCACCGGGCCATCATTGTGGATCTCCACCTGCATGTAGGCGCGGAACTGCCCGGTGACCACCCGCAGCCCGTGCTGGCGGATGAACTCGACCAGGCGAGCGATGAGCGGCTCGGCCACGTCCGGCGTGGCGGCGGCCGTAAAGTCGGGGCGCCGGCCACGCCGGGCATCGCCCAACAGGGTGAACTGGGAGACCACCAGGACCTCGCTGCCCACGTCCAGGGTGGAGCGGTTGAAGCGGCCCGCTTCGTCTTCAAAGATGCGCAGGTGGGCGATCTTGTCGGCCAGCCAGCGGGCCTCGGCCTCGGTGTCACCGTGGGCCACGCCCACCAGGACCACCAGGCCCGGCCCGATGGCGGCGATCTCGCGGTTGTCCACCCGAACGGCGGCGCGACTTACTCGCTGCACAACGGCGCGCATGGTCTGTTTACTCTTCGTCCGAGGTCGCCGTGGATGAGGTCCTGGTCTCCTCTGACTTTTTGCTGCTCGGCTCGCTATCGCCGACCGGCTGGGGGCGCCGATGATCGGTCACGTACCAGCCGGAACCCTTGAACACGATTCCCACCGGGTAGAGCACCCGTTTCACCGGACCTTTACACTCTGGACAGGTTTTCAGCGGTTCTTCGGTGATCCGTTGACGACGTTCGAAATGAATGCCACAGTCCTGACACTCATATTCGTACGTAGGCATACTCGCAACACCTCCACGTTCAAAGTGCCGGAGCGAGATTTTACATCATTCCTCTGGTGAAAGCAAGGGCTACGTCAGGCGTCAAACGTCAGGCGTCATACGTCAGGCGTCATACGTCTTTGACGTTTGACGTTTGACGGATGATTCAGAGGTTGTGAGTGCGTTTGACGGTCTGGATGATGTCGTCCACCGGGCGTTCGGGGCGGGGTGAGGGCCCCAGCGGATCGGTGGCCTGCGTATCGCCCAGGAGCGCGCGGAAGGTGGCCGCGATGCTATAGCCTACCGCCTCCAGCTCGTAGCCGCCTTCCAGGGTGTAGACGAGCCGGCCCTGGCACAGCTCGTCCGCCAGGCGCACCAGACATTGGGCGAGGGGAAAGTAGCCCCCGGCGATGGAGAGGGCCAGTCCGGCCAACGGGTCTGACCAGTGGGCATCAAAGCCGGCGGAGACCAGGAGCAACTCTGGCTGGAAGCGGCGGGCCACCGGGGCGATGATCTCCGCGCAGATGGCGGCGAACCCGGTATCACCGACGCCGAGGCGCAAGGGCACGTTCACCGTGTAGCCGGCTCCCGGCCCCTCCCCGATCTCGCTGAAATAACCGGTGCCGGGGTAATGAGGGTACTGGTGCGTGCTCAGGTAGAGCACGCTGGGGTCGCGGTAAAAGACATCTTGCGTGCCGTTGCCGTGGTGCACGTCATAGTCCACGATCATCACCCGTTCCAGGCCATACGTGGCCTGGGCGTAGCGTGCGGCGATGGCCACGTTGTTGAAGAGACAGAAACCCATGCCCCGGCCGGCCAGGGCGTGATGACCGGGCGGCCGCACCAGGGCAAAGGCATTGGCGGCGGTGCCGCTCAATACCTGCTCTACTGCGGTGAGCAGGCCGCCAGCGGCGCGCAAGGCCGCCTCATAGCTGGCGGAGACAACATAGGTGTCCCCGTCCAGCCAGCCGCCGCCGCGTTCGGCCACGCGCTGCACGTGGCGGATATAGTCTGGCTCGTGGATGGCTTCGATCTCGGCCAGGGTGGCATCACGGGCCGCCGGGCGCGCCAGGCGCTCCAGCAGCCCCTCGCGTTCCAGCACGGCCAGGGCGGTGGTGAGGCGCCGGCTGTTCTCTGGATGCCCACTCGTATCATGAGCAAGATACAAAGGATCGTAGATCAGAACTGTAGACATGAGACCCTCCCTGGTGAACGTTTGTTCGTAATAGCCTGCCTTCACTACCGGACACTTTTCAATCACGAATGATACGAATGGACGAATGACACGAATTGGTATGAAAAACATTCGTGAGATTTGCCAGATTCGGGTCATTCGTGATGAAACTTGCGAAAATGTCCGGTAGTAAATAGCCTGCCTACAGAATAGTACCCTGTAAAATGGTAGAAGTCAAGTGGTCGCGTGACATCATCAGACTGTCTGCTCTCCCGCAGGTTTGGAGGGCAACTAACCGGTGGGAGTTTACAGGGATGGAGGTACAGGTAACATGACCATGCAGAACTCTGGAACCGGTGGGTTGCGCAAACCCACGACCGGCAGCCTGGCCCGACGCCCAGACACCGGTGGTCTGGGCCTCGGCGCCATCAAGACGCGACCGTTCTTGCCAGCCGAGCCGACTTCGGTGGAGGAGACCGGTTTGCGTCTGGACCTCATCGCTGACCTGGCGCTCAAGATCATGTATTTCCGGGGTTTCCTCACCGGCCAGGAGATCGCCGATGCGATGCGCCTGCCATTTGTGAACGTGGTGGATAAGGCGCTGGACTTTCTCAAGCGCGAGAAGTATTGCGAGGTGCGGGGCACAACCGGTTTTGGTGAGATGGCCTACCAGTATTCCATCACCGGCCGGGGCAGCGAGCGGGCGAAAGAGATCCTGGATCGCAACCAATACACCGGCCCGGCCCCGGTGCCCCTGGCCACCTATAATGAGGCGGTACGTCGGCAGACGGTCAACAACGTCTATGTCTCCGAAGAAGATATGCGTCGCGCCCTGGCGCATCTGGTGATCAGCGAGGACATCATGGCGCGAATCGGGCCGGCCGCCAACTCCGGCCGGTCCATCTTCCTGTATGGCCCGCCGGGCAACGGCAAGACCGTCATCGCCGAGGCCATCGCCAAGATGCTCAAGGGCGACGTGTTCATCCCCTACGCGGTGGAGGTGGATGGCCACATCATCCGCGTGTTTGATGTGGTGAACCACAAACCCCTGGAAGACCCGGACACGGTGAAACCCGGCGAGTATGATCGAAGGTGGGTGCTCTGCGAGCGACCCATCGTCCTGGTCGGCGGTGAGTTGACCCTGGATAGCCTGGACCTGGTCTACGACGACATCGCCAAGTTCTATGAGGCCCCGTTCCAGATGAAGGCCAATACGGGTATGTTTATCATTGACGACTTTGGCCGGCAACAGGTGCGGCCCCGGGACCTCCTGAACCGCTGGATCGTGCCGTTGGAGAAGCGAGTGGATTTTCTGACCCTGCGCACGGGCAAAAAGATCGAGGTCCCCTTTGACCAACTCATCGTCTTTTCCACCAATATCCCCCCACGTGAGTTGGTGGACGAGGCCTTTCTGCGCCGCATCCGCCACAAGATCGAGATCCGCAACCCCACCTACGACGAGTATCGGGAGATCTTTCGGCGGGTCTGCCAGAGCCGGGGCGTGCGTTACGAGGACGAGGGCGTGATCTATCTGCTGCGCGAGTATTATGTGCAGGCCAAACGCCCCCTGCGGGCCTGCCATCCCCGGGACATCGTGGATCAACTGGTGGATACGGCGCGCTTCCTGAAGGTGCGCCCGGCTTTGACCCAGGAACTCCTGGATAAAGCGGCGACAGCTTATTTCGTGGACCTGTAAGTGCCTGGCCGAAGATCCTCCCGCAGGTTCTAGAACCTGCGGGATAAAGACGCTTTTTTTCGGCCAGGCTAAGTACGGCCTGGAGTAACGATGGACGAGAGGGAACCTCGTACAGCGGAGGTGTTGGTGGAGCGGGGCTATCAGGCCCTGCGGGCTGGGGACCGCCGCCGGGCCAGGCACTATTTCACCACGGCCATCGCCAGTGACCCGACTTGCGTGACGGCCTGGGAGGGCCTGGCCCGGCTGACTACCGACCCGCGCCTGGCCCTGGAGTACCTGCACCAGGCCCGGTCTTTGCTCGTCGCCCGGCCGGGTGGCGAGGATGAGGTCCGGCTGCGTCAGACCTTACAGCGCGTTCAGAGCCAGATCCAGCAGATGGAAACCGCCCGCCGGGCAACTCCCCGAACCCTGCCGGACCTGACGCCGGTCCCGTTACGACCCTATCCCTCGCCGTGGCGTTGGCTAGTCCTGGGCTTGCTCCTGCTCGTGCTCCTGGTGTTGATCGCGGTGGCGGCCCTGAACCTGGCCCCGGCCATCTCGGCCCGGGGATTGTGGCCCGGTGAGACCTTCACTATAGCCCTGCAGCCCCAGCGGATGGAGGCAGACCCGACCGGCTCCGGGGTCGCCAGCCCTGCGACACTCCGGGTCAACCGGCTGGTGGCTGGCCGGGCGGCCCTGGTGGCGGAGGATTGGCCGCGAGCAGCGGCCCTGCTGACAGCGGCGCACCGAAGTGACCCGGCTGACCCGCTCGTCACCGCCCTGCTCTCCCAGTGCTACCTGGATTGGGGGCGGTGGCGGGCCGCACAGGGCCGGTACACGGTGGCGCGCCGCTATTTTGACCAGGTCCTGGCCCTGGTCCCCAACAACTGGGAGGCCATGCAGTCCCGTCAGGCCCTATCACGCGACCGACGGACGCCCGTCCCCAGCCAATCACCCAGTCCAGCAATCCCTCGCCAGCCTGGCGCCACGCCGGTCACGTCTTCCGCCACCACCGGGTCACTGTTGGCTGGCAAGTGGATTGACATCAGCCTGTCGCGGCAGACCTTGACAGCCTATGAGGGGGATCGGCCAGTCTTACAGGCGGTGGTCTCCACCGGCACCAGTCGCTATCCCACCCCCACCGGACGTTTTGCTATTCAGAGAAAATACCGCTACACGCACATGAGCGGTCCGGGCTACAGCCTGCCCAACGTGCCCTATGCCATGTTCTTCTACCGGGGTTATGCCATCCACGGCACGTACTGGCACAACAACTTTGGCACCCCCATGAGTCATGGTTGTATCAACATGCGCACTGACCAGGCTGGCTGGTTGTTCAACTGGGCGCCGGTGGGCACGCCGGTGGTGATCCACAATTGAGGTGGGATTGGGCAGCGCAAGTCCATCAGCTAACAAGGCGTCCCGAAGCGGGGACGCCTTTGTTTATCTCAGCGCCCTCTGCGTTCTGGGCGGTAAACACCTGCTGCCGGGGGGCCGCTGGTCTGGAGGGCTGGGTTATCCGGCGCGCCGGTATCACGCCGGGCGTGGTTACCGTTCAGGGCGAACTGGAGGGTGTATAGATGCCGGTACAGGCCATTCTCGCGGGCCATCAACTCCTCGTGGGTGCCCCGCTCCACGATGCGACCATCGTTCAGCACCAGGATCTGATCAGCCCGATGGATGGTAGACAGACGATGGGCGATGACAAAGGTGGTGCGGTTTTCCATCAGCCGTTCCAGGGCCTCCTGCACCTGGGCCTCGGATTCGCTGTCCAATGACGACGTGGCCTCGTCCAGGATGAGGATGCGCGGGTTCTTGAGGATGGCCCGGGCGATGGAGATGCGTTGCCGCTGGCCCAGGGACAGGTTCATGCCCCGTTCCCCCACCTGGGTGTCATAGCCCGCTGGCAGCCGCATGATGAAATCATGAGCGTTAGCCGCCACTGCCGCCGCCACGATCTCCTCTTCCGTCGCCTCCAACCGGCCATAAGCAATGTTCTCACGGATACTCCCGCCAAACAGCAGTGTGTCCTGGGGGACAATGCCGATCTGATCGCGCAGGGAGCGGATCTGTACCGAGCGGATGTCGTGCCCGTCAATGCGGATGGCCCCCTTGTTGGGATCGTAAAAGCGGGGGAGCAGGCTCACCAGGGTGGTCTTGCCGGACCCACTAGGCCCCACCAGGGCCGTCACCTGGCCCGGTTCTGCCATGAGGGATACTCCATTCAACACGGCGACCCGGGTATCATAGGTAAAGACCACATCCTCGTAGGTCACCCGGCCCTCCACCGCGGGTAATGGCGGCGAGCCGGGCAACTCGATGATGTCCGTGCGGGCGTCTAGCAGCTCAAAGATGCGGTGCGCTGCCCCCAACATCTCCTGGAACTGGCTATAGATGGTGGTGAGAGACTGGATGGGACTGGCGATGAGGACGGCATAAAGGAGATAGGCCACCAGTGCCCCGGCCGACAACGCCCCTTCGATAACCTCCCGGCCGCCATACCATAGCACCAGCACCAGGGCCCCAAAGGCCGCAAAGCTGATCAGAGGCATGAACACGGACCGGGTCGTGGTGCGTTCCATGGCCGCGGCAAAGGCCCCCTGGACCCCCAGGGTGAAGCGAGCCGTCTCGTAATCCTCGCGCACGAAACTCTTGACGACCTGGATACCCGCCAGCGTTTCCTGCAGGATGGTGGTCACGTGGGCCAGTTGTTCTTGGACCTTGGTGGACATGCGCTTGATGCGGTTGCCAAAGAACTGGGCGATCCCGGCGATGATCGGCACCACCAGCAGGATCAACAACGTCAGACGGGGGTTCATGATCAGCAGGATGCTCGCCCCGGCCACCAGGATGACCACCTGCTGGATGAGGAACATGAGGTTGCCGGTGAGGGCACTCTGGACCACCATCACGTCGTTGGTCACCCGGGAGACCAGTTCCCCCACGCGATGGTCGGCATAGAAGCGCAGGCTCAGCTCCTGAAGGTGTTCATAGATGAGGACCCGCATATCGGCCGTCACGCGCTCACCCACGTAGGCCAGCAGGTAGAGCTTTAAAAAATCAAAGCCGCTCTGCAAGGCAAAGGCCCCCACCAGACCCAGGGTCACCCAGGTGAGCATGTGGATGTCCTTCTGCACGAACACCACATCCACCAGGTTCTGGACCACCCAGGGCAGGAGCATGCCCAGGCCCACGGCGATGACCATGCAAACCAGGGCGGCCAGCATGTGTTTCCAATATGGTCGTACAAAGGTGAGGAGTCGGTTAAAGTCGCGCATATATTCCTCCGGCATGGTCCGGCAGCCCCCTGCGCCGTTGACCATACCCCCGGGCCAGCCCCGGCACTCGCCGGTGGAGGCGGGGAACCGCTTTCCATCTGAGTATCATTGTATCATCATCACGGCTCCCCGTCAAATCCCGCCTGTCTCGCGCACCAGTCTGCAATTTGCAATTTGCTCAATACATGCGCGGCACGCGCACCAGCAACCCACTCACCACCTCATAGTTGATGGTTCCCAGGCGGGCGGCCACTTCTTCGGCGGTGAGGCGGTCATTGCCCTGGGCGCCGATTAGCACGGCCTCATCGCCCTGGCGGACGCCGGGCAGGTCGGTCACGTCGGCCATGCACTGGTCCATGCACACCCGGCCGATGAGGGGCACCCGCCGGCCCTGGATGAGCACCTGACCCCAGTTCACCGGCGCGCGGCGGAACCCATCGGCATAACCCACCGGGAGCACCGCCACGATGGTGGGGCGCGTAGTCCAGAAGGTGCAGCCATAGCTCACGCAATGGCCCGCCGGTAGCTCCTTGACCTGGGCGATGCGGGTCTTGAAGCTCAGAGCCGGCCGAAAATCCGGTGGCAGGCGCACGGCGTCTGATGGATGGAGACCGTAGAGGGCCAGGCCGGGTCGGACCAGCGTAAAGTGCGAGGCGGGCAACGTCAGCGTGGCCGCGGAATTGGCGGCGTGGATGTGGCGGAAGGAGAACCCGGCAGCCTGGACCTGCCGCAGGACCGCCTGGAATGTGTCCAGTTGGCGATGCAGATAGGTCTGGTCTGCGTCATCGGCGGTGGCAAAGTGGGTAAAGATACCCTCGATTTCCAGGCCCGGCAGGTCGTGTATGGCGTGTAGAAAGTCGAGCACCTGGTCGGGCAATAGCCCCAGGCGGCCCATGCCGCTATCCACCTTGACGTGGACCTTGACCGGGCGGTGGAGGGCAGTGGCCGCCCGGCTCAGGGCCTGGGCCACGTCCAGCGAATAGACGGCTACGGTCAGGCCCAGCCGGGCCACGGTGCGGGCCTGCCAGGCTGGCGTGTAGCCCAGGATCATGATGGGCGCGGCGATGTCGGCCTGGCGCAGGGCCTCGGCCTCGTTCAGGGCCGCCACGCCCAGCATGGTGGCCCCGTGGCGGAGCACGGTGCGGGCCACCGGCACCAGCCCATGCCCATAGGCATTGGCCTTGAGCACGGCCAGCACGGCCACGGCCGGCCCCACCAGGGCCTTGATCCGCTCACAGTTGTGGGCGATGGCCTCCAGGTCCACCTCGATCCAGGTGGGGCGCTCTTCGGGGTAGAGGATCGGCGCGCCGGGCCAGCGCCCCGTCCAGGCCGGCTCCTGGCGAACCAATACCGCCTCCGCCTGGCTCGGCTCCGCCAGAAGCCGCCCCACCACCTGCTCCATCCACGCCTGCCGGTCGCCTTTGACCAGGACCGTGACACCCGGCGCCAGGTGTTCACTGACCACGCGGGCCGCCTCCGGCGCGGTGTAGGTGACGAACACCTGGCCGAGGGCCAGACCGGCTCGCCGGGCCGCGAAGGCGATGCTCTCCGCCTGGACCCCTTTGGTCACCAGTAGATCGGCGACCCGGGCCACCCGGCTCCCCACCTGGCGGGCGACGTCCAGATCACCCAGTTCGAGCAGATCACCCAGCACGACGATCCGCCGACCCTGGTCGAATCGTTCCAGCAGTTCCAGGGCTGCCAACACGGAGGGCAGGGAGGCGCTGTAGGTGTCGTCCAGGATAACGGAACCGGCCAGGCCGGGCAACGGTCGCAACCGGCCGGGCAGCGGTTCCAGGGTCTTCAGACGGGCGGCGATGTCGTCCAGCCGCAAGCCATAGACCAGGCCCACGGCGACGGCGGCCAGGGCAGCATAGACGTGATGGCGGCCCAGCAGCCGCAACTCGAACCGGCCCCGCGCGCCGGAGGTGTGTACCAGAAAACGCAGGCCGTCTGGCCGGACCTGCACCCGTCCGGCGCGCACGTCGGCCCAGTGATCCCGGCCGTATTGGATGACCCGGGCCCCGGACAACGGTCTCATGCCCCGCACCAGTGGGTCGTCGGCGTTGAGAACGGCCACGCCATCGTCGGGCAAAGCCCAGATCAGATGGGCCTTTTCGCCGGCGATGGCCTCCAGGGAGCCAAAATAAGCCAGGTGGGCCGGGCCGATGCTGGTCACCACCCCCACCTGGGGCGGGGCGAGCCGACACAGGGCCTCGATCTCGCCAAAGCGGTCGGAGGCCATCTCTAACACGGCTATCTGGTGCTCCGGCCTCAATTGCCCCAGGGCGATGGGCAGACCGAGCAGGTCGTTATAGTTGCCGGGGTTCTTGAACACCCGGTAGGGGCCGTCCAGCACGGCAGCGATGGCCTCTTTGGTGACGGTCTTGCCGGCGCTGCCGGTGACGCCGATAACCCGGGTTCCATAGCGGCGCAGGATATGGGCGGCCCAGGACTGCAAGGCTGCCCGGGTGTCCGGCACCACCAGGCAGGTAACGCCGGGGGGTGGGGGATCGGGGGGGCGTTCACAGAGGATGCCGGTCACGCCGGCGGTCACGGCCGCGGTGATGAAATCGTGGCCGTCGGCCTTCTCGGTCTTGAGGGCCAGGAACAATTCACCCGGCCGGGCGCGGCGCGAGTCATAGCAAAAGCCGGTAAAAGCGTGGACCGGCGCCGGGCCGACCAGGTGGGCGGCAGTTGTGGTGAGCAGGTCATCCAGGGCGATCATATCACCACCCAACGAGGGTCTTGAAACCCCAGCCTTGCCGGACTGGTCCAGAAAGCTTGACCCCGGCAGAACCATCTTATGGGCAGTGGTGCCCCCCGATTCAGGGGGTCGGCGTGACCGGCGGTTCGGTCGGCGGCGACGTCGGGGTGGCCGGTGGTTCGGTTGGCGGCGACGTTGGGGTGACCGGTGGTACGGTTGGCGGCGACGTCGGGGTGGCCGGTGGCGTGGTGGGGCTGGGT
>Ga0209101_1001407_pt1 | contig 17835 bp, 12 predicted proteins | sample ConPoolayeCmetaG_FD_185481 | JGI IMG/M metagenome (GOLD analysis project Ga0209101, IMG submission 185481) | Hot spring microbial mat communities from California, USA to study Microbial Dark Matter (Phase II) - Cone Pool mat layer C metaG... ...
CGCCCGCCACGACCAATGCGGGCAAGATGCCCGCGCTCCCAGCTTCGCGGACGGCGTTTAGGCCGATTCCCCTATGGAGCGCGGGCATCTTGCCCGCATTGGTCGTGGCGGGCGAGACGCCCGCGCTCCGTGATTTGGCGGGCGAGACGCCCGCGCTCCATGATTTGGCGGGCGAGACGCCCGCGCTCCGTGATTTACTGAGTTGTTCTGTCCTGGCTACTTAGCCCGCCAGCAATGCCTCGAGATTGGCCGCCGTAACGCCCGGCGGCACGCCGCCGCCCGCGGAAAGCACAAGCCGCCGGTGGTCGTCGAGCGAGGCCAGGGCGTCGGCCACGCTCCGCCGGACGTCGTCGGGGGTTCCGTGGGCGAGGACGTCGCGGGGCGGGATGTTGCCCACCAGCACCACCGATTCGCCCGCCGCCCGACGCATCGTCCCCAGGTCATGCGCGAAGGAAAAATTGAACATATTGACGCCCATGGCTTCTAGATGCCGGGCCGTCACCAGGCCGTGGGCGTCGTTGTGAAGGAACTTCACGGCGACGGGGCGGGCGTCGAAGACCCGCTTGAGGTGGGGCAGGGCGAACCGCTGAAAATCCGCCTCGCCCAGAAATCCCACCAGATCGTCCAACAACAGAATCCCGTCGATCGTATCGAACGTGTCGATTTGAAGCCCGATCCAGTCCACGAGGAACTCGGTCACCAGGGCCAGGAGACGATCGATGTCCTCGGGATTCGTCTTCACGCCCAGCAGAAACTCGGTGTGTCCCAGCAGGTAGGACGCGATGTTCAACGGTCCCCGCGCCACCGCGAAGCGAATGCGGTGTCCCGCTTGCTCGATCGAACGGCGGCAGCGAACCAGTCGCTTCAGCACGAACGGGAGCAGGCCGTCGCTGCGGCAGTCGGGCTTTTTGAGCCGGTGGATGTCCGCGTAGTCGTCCAGCGATTTTTCCACGCTGGGAAAGGCGTTTTCATGCCAGACGCACTTCACGCCGAAGGCCGAAGGCTCGGTGCACATGCCGTATTCCGCCCAGAAGCCCGGCAGAAAGATCAAGTTCGGAAAGGCGCGGACCGCCTTGAGATTGACTTCCAACCACGCCTGGGGATCGCTGAAGTAATCCAGGATCGTAAATCCCGCCCAGCCAGGCAGCCAGGGGCTGTCGACGATCAATCCGGCGGGGATTGGGTCGAGGAGATCGCCGCGGAGGACGCGGAGCAACGTTTGCCATTGAAGGTCGGTCATGACGGCTGAATCTCCCCGATATAGGCCTCGAACGGCGCCAGGGTCAAATGTCCCGGGTCTTCATCGGCTGCCCGCCGCTGGTGGCTGGTGAAAACCGTCCGCAGCCGCGCCGGGGGGTCCAGCGCGACGTTCCTCGTCAAGGACTCCGCGGAAAAATTCAGCGCGACGAGGCAGCGCTGTTCGGGCGAAGCGCGCAGAAACGCCAGGCAGTGATCGTCGTTTGGAAGAAGCGGCGTGTAGTCGCCCTCGCGCAGCGCCGGGCTGGCCTGCCGCGCGGCAATCAGGCGGCGATAAAAGTTCAACAGGGACCGCGGATCGTTTTGCTGGTCCGCGACGTTCACGCCCTGGGCGTAATTCGGGTTGACCGGAAGCCACGTAGTCGCTCCGGCGGGGCTGAAACCGGCGTTCGCCGCGTTGGCCCACTGAAACGGCGTCCGGCAGCGATCGCGGCTCATTTCCGCCGCTCGGCGCATCGCTTCCCGTTCCGGGACGCCCTCGCGGATCAACAGGCGGTACATGTGGACCGCTTGTCGGTCTCGCAAATCCTCGACCCGATCGAGAAGCCAATCGGTCATGCCGATCTCCTCGCCATGGTACAGCACCGGCGTGCCCTTCAGGGTAAGCAACATGGCCGCGTGGAGGCGAGCCAGGTCGTCGTCGTGGACTCCGTCGCCGTAGGAGGTCTTCATCCGGCCGACGTCGTGGTTCCCCAGCGTGTTGCACGGCCACGCGCCCGGCGGCATCGCCGCCAGCCGTTCGGCCTGGTTGGCCCGAATCCAGGCCGGCGTCAATCGCCGCGTGCGCATCAAGGGGAAATTGAACACCAGGTGCAACTCGTCGTCGCCATTGCCGTAAAACTCGATCTTGTGGCACTCCCCGATCAGCACCCGCTCGCCAGGATATTCGTCCACCAAAGCCCGCAACTCTTTCATCAGCTCGTGCAACCCGGGCTGATGCGTCTGATGGCGGAACAACAGCTCGAACTGCTGCCGGAATGCCTGCGTTTCCTCGGGCGAACGGTTCGTGCGTCCCTCGGTCAGCATCTCGGCTTCCGGCAGCGACGACTGATGGGGGGTGAGGCTCGGGTCTTCAAAGATCGTACTGACGGCGTCGAGACGGAATCCGTCCACTCCCAGGTCCAGCCAGAACCGCGCCACCTCCCACATCGCCCGCTTCACTTCCGGATGGCGCCAGTTCAGGTCGGGCTGTTCCTTGAAGAAGAAATGGTAGTAATACTGGCCCGTGGTCTCGTCCAACGTCCACGCCGGCCCGCCGAAACGCGAACGCCAATTGTTCGGCGGCCCGCCGTCCGGCGCCGGGTCGCGCCAAACATACCAGTCGCGTTTCGGGTTCTCGCGGCTGGATCGCGATTGCTGGAACCAGGGGTGGGCATCCGAAGTGTGGTTGAGCACGAGATCGATCAAAACGCGAATTCCCCGGCCATGCGCGCCGTCGAGGAAACGACGGAAATCCGCGAGCGTGCCATACTCCGGGGCAACGCCCAGGTAGTCGGAAATGTCGTAACCGACGTCCACGTTGGGCGAGGGATAGTGGGGAGAAAGCCAAAGCGCTTGGACTCCCAAATCACGCAGGTAGTCGAGCTTGTCGATCAAGCCGAGGAAATCGCCGATGCCGTCTCCGTTGCCGTCGGCGAAACTGCGCGGGTAAATCTGGTAGAACACGGCCGATTGCCACCATCGGCTCGATCGCATCAAGGAGTCCTCCCGGGTACGTGGGTCATTTTGCCTTTTGGAGGCAGCGAGCGGCGGAGCGCGGGCCGGAGGCGGCCAGGGCCAGGCAGGTCTTGAGCACGCCGGCTTCATCCAGGCCGAGGTCGGCCAAAAGCTCGTGGCGCTCGCCATGCTCGATGAAACGGTCGGGAACGCCGAGGCGGCGCACGTGTCGGGCGTCCAGTCCGGCCTCGTTGGCGGCCTCGAGCACCGCGCTGCCGAATCCGCCGGCCAGGCAGCCCTCCTCCACCGTGACCACCACCGGCACTTCCACGACCGCGCGAAGGATGGTTTCCGTGTCCAAGGGTTTGACGAAGCGGGCGTTGATCACCCCCGCGTCGATCCCCCGGCCACGCAGTTCCTCGGCCACGGAGAGGCACGTGCCCAACGTCGTGCCGCAGGCCACCAACATGGCGTCGGCGCCCCAGTGCAGGACCTCCGAAGTCCCCAGTTCGATCGGCGCCGGGTTCCGCTCCACCGAAACGGCCGGGGCCTTCGGATAACGGATCGCCGCCGGGAAGTCGTGCGCCAAAGCGAAGGCGAGCATCGCCTCCAGGTCCCACGCATCGCCCGGCGCCATGACCACGACATTCGGCAAGTGCCGCAGATACGCCAGGTCGAACATCCCGTGGTGCGTCGGGCCGTCCGGGCCCACCAGCCCAGCCCGGTCGAGCATCATCGTCACCGGCAGGTTTTGCAGGGCCGCTTCCTGGAAGATCTGATCGTACGCGCGCTGGAGGAAGGTGCTGTAGATATCGACAATCGGCCTCATCCCCGCCTTTGCCAGTCCGGCGGCGAAGGCCACCGCGTGGGATTCGCAAATCCCCACGTCGAAGAAGCGGTCGGGAAACTGTTCGCGGACCGGTTCGAGCATGTTGCCCTGGCACATCGCCGCCGTGATCACCGCCACGCGGGGATTGTTTCGCATCTGGACCGCGATGGCGTCGCGGGCCACCTGGGTGTACGGCTTGGCGGTCTCCTTCGTCTTGAACAGCACCTCGGAACCGTTCTGGCGAACGAAGGGGGCGGGCGTGTGGAAGACGGTTGGGTCCTGGGCGGCGGGCTGGAAACCGTGGCCCTTTTCGGTCACCACGTGGAGGAGCACGGGTCGATCGAAATCGCGGGCCATGGCCAGGTATTTTTGGAGTTTGCGGGTATCGTGTCCGTCCACCGGCCCCAGGTAACGGAACCCCAACTCCTCGAAGAGCATCCCCCCCAACAATCCCGCCTTGATCGCGTCCCGAATCTGCCCCAGCGCCCGCTCCATCGACTCGCCGATCAACGGGACGCCGCCGAGGAGCCGTTGAATCTCGGCCTTCAGGCCGGCGTAGAACGGGGTCATGCGCAAGCGGTCGAGATAGTCGGCCAGGCCGCCAACGCGAGGGCAGATCGACATCTTGTTGTCGTTCAAGACCACGATCAGCGGCCGTTTCAAACCGCCCGCGTGGTTCAACGCCTCGAACACCGTGCCGCACGGCAGGGCCCCGTCGCCCACCACGGCCACCACGTACCGCTTTTCGCCCGGCCGGACGCGATCGTCGCCGATCTTCAGCCCCAGCGCCGTCGACACGCTGCACCCCGCGTGCCCGGTCATGAACAGGTCGTAAGGGCTTTCGGCCGGATTCGGATAACCCATCAGGCCGCCCTTGCTGCGGATGGTGTGGAAGGTCGGGTAGCGGCCCGTCACCATCTTGTGAGGATATACCTGATGGCCCGTGTCCCAAATCAACCGATCGCGGCTGAAATCGAACGTGGTGTGCAGCGCCAGCGTGAGTTCGACCACGCCGAGGTTCGAGGCGAAATGGGCGGTGCGCGTGGCCGCCAAACGGAAGAGGGCCTCGCGAATCTCCCCGGCCAATTGATCGAGCTGCTTGGGCGACAGGGCCTTCAGATCCCGCGGCGATCGAATGGTCTTCAACAGCTTGTCCATCAGCGATTCCTTTCCAGGACATAGCCCGCCAAGGCGCGAAGATCGTTCGCTTCGGGGCCGAACGGTTCGAGGGCCGCGCAGGCCTCGCGGACCAATTGTTCCGCGCGGCGAACGCTGGCGTCCACGCCGATCAGGGCCGGAAACGTCCGCTTTCCCTCGCGGGCGTCCTTCTGGACACGTTTGCCCACCGCCTGTTCATCCCCCCGAACGTCCAACAGGTCGTCCACGATCTGGAAGGCGAGGCCCAACCGGCGACCGTAGTCGGCCAGGGCGTTGATCCGCGGCGGATCGGCGCCGGCCGTCATCGCGCCGAGCACGAGCGAAGCGGCGATCATGGCCCCGGTCTTGCGGCCGTGCATCGACTCCAGGGCTTCGAGCGTGCATTCGGTGTCCGCTGCCATGTCATCGGCCTGACCGCCCACCAGTTGTCCCGCGCCCGCGGCCTCGGCCAGCACCGCGCAACACTCAGCCGCCAACGCCGGCGGGCGAATCCCCTTGGCCAGCGACTCGAAAGCCGCGGCCAACAAGGCGTCTCCCGCCAGGATCGCCATGGCTTCACCAAACACCTTGTGGCAGGTAGGGCGGCCGCGACGAAGGTCGTCGTTGTCCATGGCCGGAAGGTCGTCGTGGATCAGCGAGTAGGCATGAACCATCTCGACCGCGCACGCGGCCGGCAAAGCCGCCTCCATGCCCCCCCCACACGCCCGCGCCGCCAGCAATACCAGCAGCGGCCGCAACCGTTTTCCCGGCCCCAGAAGGCTGTAACGCATTGCCTCGCGCAACACCGGCGGGCATCCCCGCACCGAAGCAGTGGATGTATCCAGGGCGTGCTCGATTTGCCGAATCCAGTGCTCGGCGTTCTGGATAGGCAGGGCAGTATGAGAGGCCACGGAAAGCCAGGTAAAACTGTTCTTTGGAAGTCTGCCCCCTCAAAAAAGGCCATCCCTTAATCAATACGCATTCGAATGGCCCCTGGGTCACCCCCGAATCACTCCAGTCTATCACTAGTTATCGTACCATCAAAGTCAAGCTAACCGTTTCAATGGGTGGTTTATCATACTACTTTAGTGCGACTCAGAAATTATGGGGACAGTATACTAATTGTGTCACAATTAGGTTTACTGTCCCCGGGATTTGGCCCGATCTACTTTCCCACTCGTGCCTTTGGCATCCGTGGCGGCGAACGAAATAGGTGACTAATTTTGGCGAAGGACACGATCGCTCGCGAAAATGCCATGCGACACCCTTCCGTCTTTTGACGGCTTGTTCTATACTCGCCACGGGCAGAGGATGGAGTCTGCGGCGCAGGCTTCTCGCTTGTGAACCCGACCCCTGGCAAAATGCCCAACCACAGGCCGGAAGCATGGACCGCTGGGCAAAAGCTCTTGCCAGCGGCTGACGGCCTGTGTCAGGGGGGAGACTTACCCTGGTTGACATCGCAACCCGCTAGACCCTGCGGCGGCGTTTCCAAGACCCAAAAGGCGCAATTTCCATGAGCACTGACTCGCTCGACCTGGGCACGGTCGGCTGCTGGACCAAGCGACACCTGTTGGGACTTGAAGAGCTTTCCGCGGAAGAGATCACGTTGGTGCTCGACAAGGCCGAGGCGTTTCGCAAGGCGCTGGACGCGGGCCAGCGTCGGTTTCCCTTGCTGGGCGGGAAGACTTGCGTGAATCTGTTCTTCGAGGATTCGACCCGCACGCGGACCAGCTTCGGCCTGGCCGCCAGACGTCTCGGGGCGGACATGGTCGATTTCTCGGCGGCCACGAGCAGTCTCTCGAAGGGCGAGACGGTGATCGACACGGCCAAGAACCTCCAGGCAATGAAGATCGACGTGGCCATCGTCCGCCACCGTACTCCAGGAACGCCGCACCTGCTGGCGGAGAACCTGCACAGTTCGGTGATCAACGCCGGCGATGGCACCCATGAGCATCCCACCCAGGGTCTGTTGGACATCATGACGATCCGCCAGCGTTGCGGCCGGGTCGCGGGGCTGACCGTGGCCCTGGTGGGCGACATTGCCCACAGCCGGACCGCGCGGTCCAATATCTGGGGACTCAGAAAGCTCGGAGCGCACGTGATCGTGTGCGGGCCTTCGACGTTGGTTTCGCCACGATGGCAGGAGTTGGGCATCGAGGTCAGTTACGACTTGGACGCCATTTTGCCGCGAGTGGACGTTTTGAACTTGCTGCGGATTCAGTTCGAGCGCCAGGCGATGCGCCCGTTTCCCTCGGTCCGCGAATATGCCCTGTTGTACGCCATGGACGGCCGCCGCCTCGCCCGCGCGAAAAAAGACATCCTCATCCTCGCCCCCGGCCCCATCAACCGCGGCGTCGAAGTCACGCCCGAGGTCGCCGACGGCCCTCATTCCGCGATTCTCGATCAGGTCACCAACGGCGTGGCCGTGCGCATGGCCGTGCTTTGGCTCGTGACCAAGGCATCAGAAAGATAAGGCGAGTCAAAATCCAGCGAACTGCCCGATCCGCCAACCGAAGCAACCCGGCAAATCTCGCCTCATGCTAGTTTTGGCCTTTGCTGAGGCTAGCAAGTCCCAGCATGATGACGATGTTGTGACTTTTGGCGCACCTTCGAAAATGCCGTGTCGTGGAAAAAAGCGGCGGCGGCTTGCGAAACCTTGGGAACCTGGGGCATGTTCAAGCACCGTACCATGGCAAGAGTCGAGATGAAGACGCCCTCACGATGGAAGCAATGGAGAAGCCAGGCCTTGGTGAAGGCATCCCTGATCGTCTGCATGTTCGCGGCGGCGGGGATTGGCGCGGAGGACGCCTCACCGCGGCTGCGCGTCGGCCGCGGCGAGGACGGCGCCGTGGAGGTGTGCTGGGGCGGTCGAATGATGTTGCGGTCGCCGGCCGAGGGGCTATGGTCGGTGGCCACCGACTGGCGCGATGGCTGGCCTGCCGAGTGGAAACACGGGAAGCCCGCAAGCGTGGAGCAGCTCGGTGATTGGACCGTGGTTTCCGGCCGACTGGAGTTGCCCGGCGGCGTCATGACGCTTCGCGACGCCTACCGCTGGGAAAACGGCGTCTTGCGCGGCGTCCGCCGATTTCATTGGCTTGGCAAACAGCCTTTGACAAAATGCACGCTTTCCGTGCGGTGGCTGGCGCCGGGAGCGGTCGCGGCCCGGCCGATATTGCCGGGAATCCTCTACTATGGCAATCCCTCAGGCGCTCGGACGACGTTCGGCGCGGTGGCGGCGCACGCTGGCAAGCCGGGCGACGAATCCCTCTTCGAGGAACATCGTTTCGCGGCGCCCTGGACGGCGGTGGAATGGCGCGACGGCACTTCGTGCCGCGGCGCGGCCTTGCACACGTTGCCGTCGCCGGTTGCCGGGGGCAATCGGCCGGATCAGTGGTGGTCCCTGGGCGTCATCGCCCGCGACGACGCCGCGGAATTGGCGGCTCTTTCAGGCCCTTGCGCGGCCAATGGCCGGCGGAGCGTGGTGAAAGCGCTCCAACAGAAGTTCCTCGATTATCCCGATGCCTGGACGACGCTCCCGCCCGGCGCGATCGTCGAGAAGACGTTTTGGTTGGAGGCCTTTCCCGAGGTAACGCCCGGCTCTGGTTTTCGCGGACCCTTGCGGACCGCCCTTCGCTTGCACGCGCCCTGGAGCGTCGACGGACTGCCCCCGGCCGATCGGATCATCCGCGAGAAGTACCGGTTCGCGTGCTCGCGGTTTCGCGATCGGGCGAAGGACCCCGGTTTCGAGATGTATCCGGATGACGTCGAAGGCACGCGCTACGTGATGGGATGGTGCGGACAAGCGGAGGCCCTGGGCGGCCCGCTTTTGCTGTTGGCCAGGCGTTTGGGCGATCCGAAGGCGGCGGCCATGGGGTCGCGAGCGATGGACCATCTCGCCACCGCCCCGTTCAATGAACAGGGTTTCCTCCTCAAATACACGGCGGAGACCGGAGAGTGGTCCCAGCAGGATTTTGTTTCCCAAGGTCAGGCCATGGAAAACTTCGCCCGCGCGATCCTCGCCGCCCGCAAGGTGGGCGGCGTGAAGACGCAGACCTGGGAAGAGTTCCTCCGGAAGGCCTGCGCCATTCACGCCGCCCGAATCCTCCGCCCCGATTGGCGTCCCGCCAGCACGGCCGAGTCGTTCCTGGTCTCGCCCTTGTTCAAGGCCCACGCCTTGTTTGGCAACGAGGACTTTCAGCGGGCGGGGATCAAGGCAGTCGAACACTACGCCGCGCGGCATCTCGACATGAGCGAGCCTTATTGGGGAGGGACGCTCGATGCGCGGTGCGAGGACAAGGAAGGCGCCTTGGGGGCGTTCCAGGCGTTCCTGGCCGCCTACGAATCGACCCGCCAGCCCCGCTACCTGGATTGGGCTTCCCACGCGATGGACGTTGCCCTGACCTACACCGTGCTTTGGGACATCGATCTTCCGGCGGGTCGGCTGCGCGACCAAGGCTTGAAGACCCGCGGCTGGACGATTGTCTCGGCGCAGAACCAGCACCTCGACGTCTTTGGCGTCCTGATGACGCCGGAGATTTGGCGGATGGGAGAATACCTTCAACGCGAGGACTTGAAACGGTTGGCCGTCGTGATGTTCCGAAGTTGCGGCCAGCTCATCGACCCCTGGGGCAGTCAAGGCGAACAGATCCAGCAGACCAATTTCGGCCAGTCGGGCGATCTTTCCGATTTATCGCGGCTCCGGGGCGGTTACAGCGAGCACTGGACCGTCTTCTGGATCACCGCCCATTTCCTCAACGCGGCGGCCCAATTCGAGGCCATGGGCGTGGACCTGGACCGAAGCCTGCCCCCATGTTCAACCGGCCGCGGTCAGACCGATAAAGACCGCCAGGAAGACGGACGGCGTTGAGGGCGTGCCTTGGCGTGATTAATGCCAAAGCCTTTGTTGGCTCGTCAACCCAGTAGCCGCCGACGGCGTCCCGACGTGAGGCAGCCCAGCGGTCTGGACGAGACGGGGCGTCATGGGCGCCGCGGGCAAGCAACCGGCCTGACACATCCTTCACGCAGGCCCACACGTCCGGGTCGTTCGACTTGTCAGCGGGGGCCCGAACGGGTAAGCTTCCAGGCATGAGCTATTGGCGGGGAAAAGTGGTCCTGGTCACCGGCGGATCGAGCGGCTTGGGTCGCGCGATCGCCGAAACGTTTTCCGCCGCCCAGGCGAGGGTCGTCATCGCCGGCCTGGAGCCTGACGCGGTGGATGCGGCGGCGCGGGCGTTGGTCGACGCGGGCGGCGAGGCGATGGGCATCGCGGCGGACATCACTCGGCAGGACCACGTTGACTCGCTGTTTTCGCAAGTAGTGGAGCGCTTTGGCGGCCTCGACGTGTTGGTCAACAACGCCGGCCGGTCGATGCGCGGCAGGCTGGTCGATACCACGCCGGACCAGTTTCGCGACCTGATGGAATTGAACTTCGTCGCCTTGGTCCGTTGCACTCGAGCGGCGATTCCCTTGTTGTTGCCGCGGCGGGGCCACGTGGTCAACATTGGCTCGTTGGCGGCCAAAGCGGCGTCGCGCTGGGTGGGGGCCTATCCGGCCACCAAGCACGCCGTGGCCGCCTTTTCCCAGCAGTTGCGCCTGGAGCTTGGGCCGGAGGGATTGCACGTGTTGCTCGTTTGCCCTGGTCCGATCGTCCGCCATGGCGAACGGCTGTATCCGCTCCAAGGACTGGAAGACGTGCCCGATCGGGCCCGGCGGCCGGGGGCGGGCGTCCGCGTGCGGCCCATCGCTCCGCGGGCGCTGGGCAGGGCGATTCTTCGCGCCTGCGAAAGGCGCAAGGCCGAGATCGTCGTTCCCGCTTACGCCAGGCTGCTTTTTGCCGCGGCGCAGCTCTGGCCGCGGTTCGGCGACTGGATGGTGTTGCGCATGACGTGAACGGCGTTCGCGGCGACAAGGCGAATCCACCCGCGACGATCACCTATTCCGTTTTCCCCACGCCACGGATTGAAAACTTTGGTCATGCTTGACGCGATGGGAACCCGTGCCAGCGGAGGTTGCGATTCGACGATGCGAGCTAGTCAACTCTTAGGGGGAGCCGGCCAGGACGGTCCCCCCGGAAACACAAATTGATGGGATCGGTCAAGGATGGGGACGCACATCCCCCACCTTGCCATGAACCGACGCAGCACAAGGAGTTCATGATGGTCACGTCGTATTCCGCGATGCTCTTGATCCTGCTTGGGACCGCTCAGGCGCCGCCGGCGATGCGGACCTGGACCGATGCAACGGGTCAGTTCAGCACCGAAGCGGCCCTGGTCGATTTCGACAGCCATCACGTCGTGCTCAAGAAGCACTCGGGCGCGCTGGTGGCCGTGCCCATCGACAAACTTTCGACGAGCGACCAAGAGTATCTTCGCTCCAAGTCGGCGAGCGAGGCCGCCGAGCAACACGCGGCCGGCAACCGCACTTGGACGCTCCGCGACGGCCAACAGTTCGTCGGCCATGTCTTGAAGTACGGCCGGGCGAAAGTCGTGGTGCGAAGACAATTGGGAAGGATCTTGGTCAACGACAAACCTTTTGACAGGCTGTCGAAGGCTCATCAATACGTGTTGTTCAAGGTGGTCGAGCACTTCGACAAGGTTCCGATCCAGGACCTGAAGGCCCTGGAGGCTTGGGCCGTCAAGCAACGCGGGGAGGCCCGAGAGTTCGATTGCGAGGGCGTTCTCATGCAGGTCGATGACGGCGAGCAGGTCGCCGTCCCGTTCTTTCTCTTTTCTCCAAAGGACGAGCAATTCCTCCGTCCAGGCTGGGAAGACTGGCTCGCCGCCGAAGCCAAGGCCGAGGCCGCGTCACAGGAGGAACTTGCCAAGCAGCAGCAAGCGGAGCTGTTTCTTCGGGCCCGCGCCCGCGACTATCAACGGGACCAGGCCATGCAGCGGATGGTGGAGTTGACGGCCGTCAGCGCCGGCCTGGTCAATGAATGGCAGGTGCTGCTGTTGCCGGGTCCGGGCGTCGCCGGGGGGCCCGTGCAAACCGTTGTCCAAGCCCGCGACAGCCAAAGCGCGCGCATGGCCGCCATGCAGCAGAATCCCGGCTACGTCGCCACCCAGGTCGTGCGAATCAACCGCCGCTGGTGGCGCTGACTCCAGCAAACGCGGAATGATTCACCCCATCGGAAGATTTCCTCGCGATGGATCGCGTTCCTCGATGCCCCGGGGGCCCGCGACTCACGTGGAGCGTCCGGCGCGCAACTGCTCGCGGAGGCGGGCAAGCTCGGCTTCGGCGGCCTGCCGGGCTTGGGCCTCGGCCGCTCGGGCTTGGGCCTCGGCCAGCCGGGCCTCCTCCGCCGCCTGCCAGGCCTCGGCGTCGGTGAGCAGCCGCTCGCCCGTGTCCAGCCGATAGAGCATCACGTGTCCGTTTTCCGCTCGCAACCGCAAGCCGAGTTCCTCGCTCACCAAGGCCCCCTCGGCATCCGCGGAGATCCGCTCGTAGCGCCCTCCGACCAGCCGATGGCCTTGCAGCGGCGGATCGAGATATTCCTCGATCGGATCGAAAAGAAAATACTCCGGCACGCCCAACTGGGCATAGAGGTCGGGCTTGACGACCATGTCCTTCTTCTTGGTCTTCCGGGAAGTGAGTTCGAAAATCGTGTTGGGCGGTTTCCCCTCGGACCAGAGCTTGTAGATGCGCCGGTCGCCGGGCTGGATTCCCTTGACCACAAACACGTCGGGAACGATGAATTTCTTCGGGTTGCCCCGCTCGTAAAAGACTAGCAGGCTGCCCGAGACATACACCTTCTGTCCGGCGAAGAATCGCCTGAGAAGTTGACGCAAACGTACTGTTTCGTCGATATGGACGTCCGTCTCGCCCATGGGTTTGCCGTCCGATTCGGGATAATTTACCGTGGTGACATCAATCACGGAGCCCATATCCGTCACCTCGTGCCAAAAAACGATGCCGACCGCGCCAACCGAAGCGGGACCATGAAAATGATCCGTTCGGCGTCCCAAAGACCTCGCTCGATGGGCGCCCTTCGTAGTGTTCCGAGCCTGGGAAAGTCCCCAACCAGGCCTTGACGGCCTGGCTCGTCGCTAGCAGCGTCCAGGGAATCAAGCAACCTGGTTCGATTCCATTATAGCGCCGTCTCGGGAAAGCGTCGATGGCGACCTTGCCGGCCCAGGATCGGAGGGTGGGCGATTCGGCGTGGTGGCACAAAGGGCGAGGTCTTCGCGCCGCGCGTGGAACCAGGTAGTGAACTTTCCAGCCACAGGGAACGAGCAGGTCGCTTTTCAGGCCGTTCCCTCCAGCGCGGCCGCGAGCTTCGCCAGCGCCTCGGTTTCGATCTGGCGGACCCGTTCGCGGGTCAATCCAAGGCACTCGCCGATCTCTTTGAGGGTCCGCGGTTCGTGGTTGTCCAAGCCGAATCTCATGCGCAGCACGGTCGCCTCGCGCTGGTCCATGATGTCCAATCGTTCCAGCACGTGGGCGAGGTTGTCGTGCTCGACCAGTTCCTCGTCGGGACTGCGCATCCGCTCGTCCATAATCATTTCGCCGAGCGACCAACCAGCGTCACCCTGATCGACCTGAGGCGTGAGGTTGTAGATCTTGATCGCCTTCTTGATGATGGGGAGTTTCTTGCGTGGCAGGCCGAGGACGCGGGCGACCTCCTCGGGGGTGGGGGTGCGCCCCAGTTCCTCGGTAAGCCGGGAACTTGCCCGGCGCCACTTGGAAAGCAATTCGACCATGTAGGCGGGGATGCGAATCGTCTTCGCCGAGTTGATCAACGCCCGCTTGATCGACTGCTTGATCCAGTAGCTGGCATAAGTCGAGAACCGCGTTCCCATCGCCGGGTCGAACCCCTCGACCGCCCGCAATAGGCCCAGGTTCCCTTCTTCGATCAAGTCTTGGAGAGTCAGCCCCTTGCCGGTGTAGCCCCGGGCAATATTGACCACCAGGCGAAGATTGGCGCGGACCATGCGGTCGCGGGCCGTGGGATCGCCCTGGCCAATGGCGACCGCCAGTTCCTGCTCGTCGTCGGGCGAGAGCAGCGGCGTTTCGTTGATCTCGCGAAGGTACGTTTCCAGCGGAGACTGCGGCGTCGATGCGTTGGGTCGGCGTCGAGACTTGTTCATGTTGGCGCGAGCTGTGTACTGGTCCGAGGACTCCAAACCCTTGGCAATGTCCGTAGACCAAGGTGATCCACCTGCATGGCCCCTGACCACTATCGACGCGCCCCGGCGACTTTCTCCAACCAACGCCCCGGGCAACAAGGTGAAGCGATTGTAAGGGATTTGCCAGTCGTGTCGATCAGAAAGCCGTGCGAGTCATGGCAATGGGCCGGGCCGAGCCGCCAGAGATATTCTCGCTCTCCACCGTATCGGCGGGGCCGGAATGCGGCTTGGTGTTGGGATCGCTACCCACGTTGACCAGCGTTTTATCGCCATGGACGCCGGCCCGCTCGCTCACGATCCGATGGCTGGAAACGGAATGATTCCAACCACCGCATCCTTTGCCCGATTTACCAAGACGATCTTTTGCTTCATCCCTCCACAAGCAGCCGCGGCTGGTCCCCGAGATTGGTGGCATCCAGGGCCGGATTCGCGCTCGACGCCTTCGTGGGGTGTGCGATTCGGCAGACCAAGAAACGAAGAAGGGACGGGTCTCGTCCCGTCCCTCGAGCGATTTTGATGCTTGGTTTTGGGATTCGGTTACCGCATGACCTTTGAAGCCGTCGCGCGACTCAGTTCGCCTCTGGCCGTTCGCCCGTCGGCGAGCGAGGTTGAATCAGCGGACCGCTGCCCTTGCCGACGCCGCCCTTGAGTTCGCTGGGCGGGATGTTGGGGGATGTCCCCGAGGGACCGCCGGACCGGGCGGACTCTTCCACGTCCTCCTCGCTCCACTGGACTCGCTTCCGCGAAAGACCGATCTTCCGCTCGTCGGCGTCGACGCGGAGGATCTTGACCTCGATTTCATCCCCGACCTTGACGATTTCCTCGGGATTCTCGACCTTGTGGTCGGCCAGCTCGGAGATGTGCAAAAGTCCTTCCAAGCCGTTCTCAAGCCCCACGAATACCCCGAAATTGGTGATCTTGGTCACTTTGCCCTTGACCACCTGGCCCGACTCATACTTGGAGGGGATGTCGCGGTCCCATGGGTCTTCCGACATTTGCTTCAGGCCGAGGGCGATTCGCCGCCGCGCCTGATCGACGGCGATGACGCGGCATTCGACTTGCTGGCCCTTTTCGACCATCTCGCTGGGGTGGCTGATCTTGCGCGTCCACGACATGTCGCTGACGTGCAACAGGCCGTCGATCCCCTCCTCGATCTCGATGAACGCGCCGTAGTTGGTGAGGTTGCGGACCGTCCCGCGGACGATCGTTCCCGGCGGGTAGCGCTCGGCCACGCGGTCCCAGGGATTCTCCTGGGTCTGTTTCATGCCCAGCGAGATCTCCTGCTTTTCCTTGTTGATCGCCAAGACGATCACTTCGACCTCGTCGTCGATCTGGACGAGTTCGCTCGGATGGTTGATCCGCTTGGTCCACGACATTTCGCTGATGTGGACGAGGCCCTCGATGCCCTCCTCGAGCTTGACGAACGCGCCGTAGCTCATCACGTTGACCACCGTGCCGCGGTGGCGGCTGCCGACGGGGTACTTCTCCTCGACGTTTTCCCAAGGGCTGGCCGATTTCTGCTTCAGGCCCAGGGCGATTTTCTCCTTTTCGTAGTCGATGTGGAGGATTTGGACCTCGATCTCCTGGTCGATCGAGAGCATCTCGGAGGGATGGTTGATGCGGCCCCAACTCATGTCGGTGATGTGCAGCAGGCCGTCGATGCCGCCGAGGTCGACAAACGCGCCGAAATCGGCGATGTTCTTCACCACGCCGCGGCGGAGGTCGCCCACCTTGAGTTGGGCGAGCAATTGCTCCTTCTTTTCCTTGCGTTCGGCCTCGATCAGGGCGCGGCGGCTGACCACGATGTTCCGCCGCGCTTCGTCGATTTTCAGCACGAGGCACTGGATGGTCCGGCCGATGTAGTCGCCGATGTCGGCCGGGCGGCGAATATCGACCTGGCTGGCGGGCAAGAAGACGTTCACGCCAATATCCACCAACAGCCCGCCCTTGATCTTCCGACTGACTACCCCCGTGACCACGTCCCCCTCATGGACCGACTCCATGACCTTCTTCCAGGCCTCGATCTTTTCGGCCTTGCGCTTGCTCAGGGTGATCATGCCCCGGGCATCGTCCACCAGACCGTAGACGTCCTCGATGTCTTCGATGAGGACTTTGATCGGTTGGCCGGGCTGAGGAGGGGGTTCGTTGGGTTCCCACTCGCTAAGGGGGATAATCCCCTCGCTTTTGTATCCAACATCCACCAGCACGAATTCGCCTTCGACGCGGAGGATCCGCCCCTGAACAATCTCGTTGACGGCGACGTCACTGCCCCCCCAGTCGATTTCCTCGGGCGGGGTGCCTTGCAAAGCGGCGGTGAATTCCTGTTGCCACTCCTCCTCGCTTAAATCCAGACCTCGAATTAGGTTGCGATTGACCATGATCTGATAACTACCACCCGGTCGGTGGGCACACTCCTGCGACCACGACAAAATTGGTTAGAGGCACCCTCGCTACCCAACCCCCATCCGCCAGGGAGTTTTCCACAGAAGGTTTTGAGGAACCAATCAATATAGCAGACCTGCCTGGCCACAACAATCGCGTCTGGCGAAGGATTTATCGCTTTATACTCCGCACGCATTGAGATGACATGTTTTTCGGGCGAAAGGGACTCATTCTCGGCCGCGCGGAAAATGTTGTGCGAAGACGCCCGTTGACGGGCGTTTGCCGCCGTAGGCGGTCTTCGGCCCGGCATTCATGCCGGGTTTCCGTGGACCAACGCCACGGCGCGAGGCCCGTTCACGGGCCTTCTCGCTGGGGCAAAACACGGAGCGCGGGCGTCCCGCCCGCCATGAACCATTCGGGCAAGATGCCCGCGCTCCAAAGAGCAATCGGCCTAAACGCCGTCCGCGAATCTGGGAGCGTGGCCGTCCCGCCCGCAAATCACGAAGGCAGCGAGAAGCCCCGTGAACGGGGCTTAAGGTTCGCCACGGGATGGAAACCGCGACCCGGCGTCAAACGCCGGGCCGAAGACCGCCTGCGGCGGGGAAGGCCCGTCAACGGGCCTTTATGCTCCGCACGCGTTGAAATGAGACGTTTCTCGAATAAGAAGGACTGATATTCGGCCGCGCGGAGTATATACTCCGGACGCTTTGAAAGGAGAGCTTTTTCGAGCGAGCGCCTAATTCCGGGGACAGTATACCTAATGATTGCACAATTAGGTATACTATCCCCGGCATTACCCCCCTTGGGCCCTTTGCCCCTTCGGGAAATTTGTAAAATCGGCATCGCGTCATACCCCGACAATCTGGCATAATCCTACCCTACTGGCCCGCAACATGGTTTGGACACGGAGGTTTGCCATGCTCGTGCTTGGACGTAAGAAGCATCAAAGCGTCGTGATTGGGGACGAGATCACGCTGACCGTGGAGGAAATCTGCGACACCAGCAATGGAAAGCACATTTTTGGAGCATCCGTGCGCCTCGGGTTTCAGACTCCCCGCGAAATCCCCATTTATCGGAGCGAGTTGCGCGACGAGCGACGGCGGAAGCGACAAAGCGGGAATTCGGAAAAACGACTTCGGCCCCGGCTCGCGGATCGCGTCGATATCGCCAACGCCCAGGTGCGGTTGCGGATTCAGGTGCCGCGAAAGGTTCCCGTTTGCCTCAATGGAAAGCCAACCGTTGGGGTCGATTCGGATGACGCCCCCCACGCCGAAGCCCCCAAGACGCGATCGGTGCATCGCGTCACCTGTGGGAAGGACGATCGCATCGCGATCTGCAACAACATCATGATTTCGGCGATCAGGTTCCACCGCATGGCCGCCCGCAAGGCTGTTGTCTAGCGCCCATGGCGCCCCCTCGGCCGAAGGCCCAGCCAACACAATCGCGGTC